>Ga0265338_10011487_pt1 | contig 10224 bp, 7 predicted proteins | sample 42126metaG_FD_193579 | JGI IMG/M metagenome (GOLD analysis project Ga0265338, IMG submission 193579) | Rhizosphere microbial communities from Carex aquatilis grown in University of Washington, Seatle, WA, United States - 4-21-26 metaG | ecosystem: Host-associated > Plants > Roots > Rhizosphere >... | reverse complement strand
TCAGTTGCTCGCGGAAGGTAGTGATACTGGCCTGGAGATCGGCAGGGACGGGAACCTCCTGGGCCTTATTGCCCTCGAAGGTATAGCCTTTGCGTGTTACCAGATCCACCACTCCTTTGAAATCTGCCTGTTCACCGATGGGGATTTGTAGAGGGACAACTTTTGCCCCGAATTGTTGCTGGAGTGAAGTCAGGGCCTGCTCAAAAGACGTATTTTCACGATCAAGCTTATTTACCAGAACCAGGCGCGGTAAATGATACTGATCAGCCTCTTGCCAGGTCAATTCTGTGCCAACCTCGACCCCTTTTTCTGCAGTGACCACCACCAGCGCAGCGTCCGCTACACGTAAACCAGCTCTGACCTCGCCAACATAATCAGGATAACCTGGGGTATCGATCAGGTTGACCTTGGTATTTTTCCATTCGACAGGGAGCACTTTTGTATGCAACGACATGCGGCGTTTTAGCTCGTCAGGCTCATAATCGGCTACCGAGCTCCCTTCATCAACCCTTCCCTGCCTGGTAACGGCGCCGCTATCATAGAGAGCAGCGTCAATGAGCGAGGTTTTGCCAGCCCCAACATGGGAAATCAAAGCGACGTTGCAAATGTGTTCCGCATTGTAGACCTTCATGAAGTAAATTCCTCCTGTTTCTCTGTGCGAGTGACGGCCTGTTTCAGACGTAAGAGAGTATCTAAAATGGCCCCAGCATCCCCACGCCAGTGATGTGGTGTGAAGAGGAAAAACTTGCTAATCGGCTCCTGTCCGGTTGCGTAGGTATACATCTCGTCGCGTTCTGAATGGTCAGGAACAGGCGACGGGAAGTTCTCTCTCTGAGTATACCAGCGTTATACATATTGTTCAACTGGTTATCAAGCGTAAGAGCAGGAATCACATTTTTGTGAGCCTGCCAGGCCACTTCGTCCCCGGCGTCTGCAAACCTCTTCCTGATTTTTTATAGGAATGGACCAGGAGCGCTGTTGGAAAAATGCTCCAGGCTATGACAAAAGCCGGGCGTGTCGCCGCGCTGTTCTGTGAGGTCAATGTGTTATACTGAGTTGGATATTTTTCATCATACACATCAGCCGGGCAAGGGTCTGCAACAGCAATACTGTGTGCAACGCAGCGCGGCGGATAGCGCTGCTGCTGGCTGCTGTCTATATGTAGCCTTGCCTGGTCAGTCCGATATAAGGGAGCAAGGGGTATTATGACCATAGATATTTCTGATATTGAAACTATTCTCGCCAGCGCGCAGGTCTGGCGTCAGTTTCAGACGATTAATTTGATTGCCAGCGAAAATACGCCGAGTGAGGCGGTGCGGCGCGTGCAGACTTCTGATCTGATGGGCCGTTATGCTGAAGGCCATCCCAATCAGGGGGAGCAGGTCAACCGTTATTACCAGGGTACACAGCACATTGACCAGATTGAACTTCTGGCTGAGCGGGAAATCAAAGAACTCTTTGGAGCCAGGCAAGCTGATGTGCGCCCAATCAGCGGGAACGCAGCCAATACGGCGATCGCGCTGGGCTATCTGCGTGGCGGTGATACAGTCATTGCCAATTCAACTGATGCTGGTGGCCATATCAGCCATGGGGCTGTCGGGGTCTTCGGGCGGCGTATTCAAAATCGTGGCCAGGTGCTCAAGGTTGGCGGCGAAAAATCTATTCACCTGCACTATTTGCCTTTGACTCCTGACCACTATCATGTAGATCCGGCGAAGACTATAGAACTGATCGACCAGGTGACGCCGCAGATGGTAATTCTGGGCAAAAGCCTCTTCCTCTTTCCTGAGCCGGTCGAGGAGATTGCCGCTTTCTGCAAAACCAGGGGCATTCCTCTACTCTATGATGGCGCACATGTGCTTGGTCTGATCGCCGGTGGCCAGTTCCAGGACCCGTTGCACCAGGGAGCGACCTGGTTGACCGGCAGCACCCACAAGACCTTTCCCGGTCCCCAGCGTGGCGTGATTCTGGGCAACCTGGATGCTGAAGACGAGAAGAAATACTGGCCCACCGCCGATCGCGGTGTTTTCCCAGGTTCATCCAGCAACCACCATCTCTATTCATTGCCTGGCCTGCTTGTCGCGACCCGTGAAATGCAGCAGTTTGGTCGTGCCTACGCGGCGCAGATTGTGCGCAATGCACAGGCGCTGGGGAAGAGCCTGGACGGACTGGGTACCCCGGTTGAGGCGCGCGATTTCGGTTATACCCAGAGTCACCAGATCGCCGTTAATGTCGCTCATGCTGGAGGTGGCGTCGAGGTCGCGAAACGTCTGGAAGCCAACGATATTATCGTTAACTACAATATGTTACCTGGTGATGCAGATCCGCGCAACCCATCAGGTCTACGCGTAGGTGTGCCAGAAATGACCCGTTTCGGTATGGACGAGTCGGCTATGGGCGAGGTAGCGCAGTTAATGCATGACGCTATTCAGGGGAAGAATGTGAAGGCGCAGGTTAATCAACTGCGTGGGCGCTTTGTGGATATGCAATACGTTTAAAAAAACATGTCACAAAAATGGTCCTTCTAACGATACCATAAGTGAGGTCTGCTGCGTCTGGCGACGATCGGCAGACCTCTCGGTTTTTTCTAAAGCTGAGTCGTATGTTCCTGGAGGAGATCCACCAGCCACTGCTCATCACGAATGGGCACGCCAGCTTTTTGTGCTTTCGCCAGTTTGGAGCCAGCATCTTCCCCAACAATCAAATGACTGAGATTTTTGCTTACGCCTGAAGCAATTGTGCCACCCAGTTTCACCAGCGCCTCTTCTGCTGCCGGACGAGTCATCTGCTCCAGGCGCCCGGTCAGCAAAAAGGTCTGCCCTGCCAGGGGACCATCGTTGCTTTTCTGTTCCTCCTGCATATTCAGCCCGGCCTGTCTCAGTTGTTCTACCAGTTTGCGGTTCTCATCATCCTGGAACCAGGTATAGATGCTTTTCCCACTGATCGGGCCGATGCCAGGAACATTGCTGATTTCCTCCTCGCTGGCCGAAATAAGCGCATCGATATTGCCAAAATGTTGGGCCACTAACAGTCCGGTTTTCTCACCTACGTGGCGGATATTGAGCGCGAAAAGCAGGCGAGCCAGTGAGCGTTGTTTGCTTTCTGCAATGGCCTTGAGCATATTGTCGGCGCTCTTGTGTTTGATGCCTTCAATGCTGAGGAACTGTTCCTGAGTCAGCGCGTAGAAATCCGGGAAACTTTTGACCAGCCCGGCATCCGCGAGGATCACACACATGCGGTCGCCAATACTATCGATATCCATTGCGCCTTTGGAGACAAAGTGTTTGAGACTTTCAAGATGGCGTGCAGGACAGGCAAGATTGGGACAATAGGCCATGGCCACATCGGCCTCGCGCTGAATAGGCGTGGCGCAGTAAGGGCAATTTTCAGGCAGAACATAGACCTTTTCGTCTCCGGTCCGCCGTTCGATCACTGGTTTTACCACCTGGGGAATTACCTCTCCGGCGCGTTGAACCAATACCCAGTCGCCCACGCGCAGGTCTTTGCGCTGGATATCTCCCTCATTGTGCAGGGCTGCGCGTTCAACGGTTACGCCGCGAATATTAATGGCTTCGAGCAAGGCCCAGGGATTGATCGTGCCGGTTCGGCCAACATTGACGCGAATATCTAGCAAGCGTGTAGCAACCTGAATGGGCGGATATTTGAAAGCAATGGCCCAGCGTGGATCGCGTGCGACTGTTCCCAGTTCCTGCTGTTGTACGAGATCGTTGACCTTAATAACCACGCCATCGATTTCATAGGGCAGATTAAAGCGTCCGCTCTCCCATTTTTTACAGTATTGCATGGCCTCATCTCGATTGTTCGCATGCTCGATATTTGGATTAACCGAGAAGCCCCATTCGCGGATCAGTTCGAGAATTTCCCATTGATTGTGGATAGGTATGCCATCGATATAGCCGATTTGATAGCCAAAAAAGTCCAGGTGACGGTCAGCAGTAACGCGTGGATCTTTCTGGCGGAGCGAACCAGCCGCAGCGTTACGTGGATTGGCGAAAAGCTTGCCATCAGTAATCTCGGTGTTCAGCTTCTCAAAGTTTTTGATCGACATATAGATCTCACCGCGTATCTCCACCCGTTCGGGAATCCGCTCGCCGCGTAAGTTCTGGGGAATACTGCGAATGGTACGTACATTGGGAGTCCAGTCCTCACCGATCGTGCCATCGCCACGCGAAGCACCAATGACCAGCTTACCCTTTTCGTATGTCAGAGCCATAGCCAGCCCATCGATTTTCAGTTCACAGACGTAGTCAAAGGTCGCGTTCGGCAAGATATTCTGTGCCCGCTTGTCCCAGTTATTCATATCCTCTTCACTGCGCGCGTTGGCCAGGCTAAGCATGGGAACCGGATGCCGATGCTGTGGCACATCCTGGATCGGCCCCGCGCCCACACGCTGCGTCGGCGAATCAGGTGTGACCAGTTCAGGATGTTCAGCCTCAATGTGCTGCAACTCAATCATCAACTTATCATACTCGATGTCAGTGAGCGTTGGATTATCCTGAACATGGTATTGATAATTGGCCTCTTCAATCTGATGCCGCAGGTCCGCGACATGGGCCAGCAACTTCTCCTCTTCGCTCTGTCCAGCGTGTTCCAGCAGATCAACCGGACTATGTTCGGGTAGCAGTTCTACCTGGGCTATATCTTCTGATTCTGCCATCGTGGTTTCTCCTATAGCGTGTTTTTCTGGTGTATACTGATCTATTCTTTTGCGAGTGCCTGATAATGGAAAACCGTCGGCTGTCCTGCGAACAGACCATTGATAAAGCCGCGCCACTGAGCAAAAAGCGGACCTCCGCGGAAGTCCTGCGTATGTGCTTCCAGCGAGGTCCACTCATTAATAACAGCGAACTGTTCAGGTTGCTCGACACAGCGTTCTACACGTGCAGAGAGACATTCCGGGTGTTGGCGAATACTATTCAGGCCCTTGAGAATGGCCGTGCCCAGCTCCTCTTCTTTGCCAGGGACAGCAGTAAATAAAGCGATCTCTGTAATCATGATGACGCATTTACTCCCTATTTTTGCGCCTATCGTATCACAGCTAGCAAGCAGAGGAGCGTCCTGCAGAATTACAGAGCTTTTCTACACCTTGACCGAAGCATTCCAATCAATCTGGAACATCTGCTGGAGTGTATTGAGCACCCCGCTGTCCGAAACAATCAGACCCAGTTCGCGGTTAGCGTCCAGCGATTGGGTCGAGATATTCTCAGATCCGACAAATGCTTCTTTGCCATCAACCACGATAATTTTGGCGTGCATATACAGGTGCTTATCCTCATGGACCACGACGCCGCCATTTTTGATAACGTCAATACCATCCTGGTTGCTATCCTTCGCTGATCCACTCGGCGAGGGGAGGATGACTTCAACTTTGACGCCATGCTGTTCAGCACTGACAATCGCCTGTTCAATAGCATCGTCATTCATTTCCTCAGCTTCAATCAGCAGGGTTTGTTTAGCACTACCGATGAGCGTGGCGAAATCAGTGCGCGAATTGACCGGGCTGACCACCAGATTGGCATCGTTGAAACTGGCCGTGCTGTGGTTCCAGTCTGCCTGGAAAATCGTAGCTACAGCCTGGACATCCGTGGCATTTGTATCCACAATGTCGTATTCACGGTTTTTGAGGCCAGTACCGGTTCCCAGTGCTGCATTTGAAAAGTTTGAGGTCATAATGTAGGCAGTAGTATTGTCAATAACCATGCCTTTTTCATGGGTAAGCTTGAAGGCAGGATCACTAAATTGCGCTTTGATGCCCGCTGCTTTGAGCTTGTCGAGGGTTTCGCTGGGAGTAACGCTGCCACCACCCAGGGGATGAGGTTCCAGCATCACGCGGACATCAATGCCATGGTTGGCATCATCTTCCAGGGCGCTGATGATATTTTTATTCGTCAGCAGATAGATCTCCAGCCAGACCGACTTCTTGGCTCCATCGATAGCATTGACCAGCGGCGTTACACCATTGTCAGGTTCGACAATGACACTCAGACCGTTCGCTCCAGTGCCAGGATTGCAGTTGCTCTGGCAGGAACCAGAACCAGATGTGCCTGGACTCCCGCTGGTGATGTTTGGCAGTGTAACATTCACCTGGCAACCCGCCAGTAAGACGCAGAAGCCAATCAGACAACAATAGCGTAGTAGGGCCGAGGTAGTTTTGTGGGATAAAATCAGATGCTTCAAGCGTCCTCCAGTGTCAAGATAGAAATCCTACTGAAATCAAATAACGTATGTTTTCAGGGTTTTCGCGAAGCGAGATAAATGGTGGCAGGTCAGAAAGGGCAAATAAAATCGACCCTTTCTGTCCTGCCACCATTGAGAGAAAACTACCTTAATGGTGAGTGTGTCTATTTTCCATGCTGGCGAGCAGAAGCGCGCGTGCGTCCTCTTTTCGACCTTCTTCACGACCCTCTTCGTGGCCTCGTTCTAAAATCATCTGATAAAAAGGGGATTCTTCAAATCGCTCTTGCATATACGCAAATTCCTTTCTGAGCCACTCAAGATCAGCTCTGCTACGTTTCTTAAAGGCCAGCATTGCTAAATTATAGCCGATTACCAACAAATCTGCATCCTCTGGTTTTTCATAGAGTGTCTTCAGCATAGTATTCAGTCCCAGGTAAGAACCATTGGAGCAGCGTTTGGGGACTTGTTTGTGCCAGACGTTTCATTTGACGATCAAAAGGTTTCGACATGTATTCAGAGACCTCACTTACCACTATAGTATCTGTGTATTATTATATAGTTATCTCAAAAAATTACAACAGAAATAAATACTGGCTCGCTCTCCCTGTTTTGGGAGTGGCGAGCCAGTAACAGTGACAGGATTTAGTGCAAGATCGGGTGCAGGGCTACATAGAGGGGAGCAAGCACCAGGGTGATTGTGCTTAACAATTTAATCAAGATGTGGAGTGAGGGACCGGCTGTATCCTTAAATGGATCACCGACGGTATCACCTACGACACTTGCCTTGTGAGCTTCGCTCTTCTTGCCTTCGACATGCCCGGACGGATCGTTCGCGCTAACGACCTCGCCCTTGTCGTTGAGATGGAGGAAGCCAGCCTCGATGTACTTTTTCGCGTTATCCCAGGCGCCTCCGCTGTTGTTCAGGAAGAGCGCCATCACGATGCCGCCCATGGTACCTACCATCAGCATGCCCGCCGCTGCCTGGGGACCAAGAACGACCCCGATCAGGATTGGCACCAGCACTGCGACGATGCCAGGCAACACCATCGCGCGCAAGGCGCCCCGTGTGCTAATATCCACACAACGCGCATAATCTGGATCGACGCGGTCTGCTGGATCTTCCGCCATGATCTTCGGGTTTTCGCGGAACTGGCGACGTACCTCTTCAATCATGCGCTTGGCGGCATCGCCCACGGCGCGGATCGCCAGTGAACTAAAGAAGAAGATCAGCGCCAGGCCGATCAAGGCCGCTACAAAGACGGACAGGTTTGAAAGGTTGATCACATAGGCCGCGTTTTTGTTACCCTGGCTCAGGTTATAGAGCACGTCCAGGTAGGCGCTAAAGAGCAAGAAAGCGGCCAGCGCGGCGGACCCGATGCCATAGCCCTTGGTCAGAGCTTTGGTCGTGTTGCCTACGCCATCCAGCGCGTCAGTGATATCGCGGACGGACTCGGCCTGCCCGCTCATCTCAGTGATGCCGCCAGCATTGTCGGTTATTGGTCCAAAGGTATCCATGGCCAGCGTATATGCACAGCTCATCAACATACCCATGGTAGCCACAGCAGTGCCGAAGACGCCACTGACATTAAAGCCAATATTGGGCAGACCCGCGATGCTCACCTGGCTACCCAAAAAGTAGGAAAGTCCCAGCGCCGCGCTGATTGCCAGCACCGGCAGGGCAACACACTCAAATCCGACAGCCACACCCGTAATAATTGTCGTGGCCGGGCCAGTAATGGAGGCTGCGGCTATCTCGCGCACCGGGCGCCAGGTCCCAGCCGTATAGTATTGGGTGATATAGACAAAGGCCAGGCTCAGAGCAATGCCCACCAGGCCAGCAAGACCGTACCAGATCCAGGCAGGCACGCCTCCACTGCCACTGACGCCAGTGCCGTTCAACAGGAGCGCGCTGCCCACAAAGAGGCCAACCGCCGATACCGCACAGGTAATATAGTATCCGACATTCAATTTGCCCATGGCCACCACGCTCAAATCGCGTCCACCGGCCTGATCAGGGTTGGGTACACTGCGCGGCGAGATTGAGAGCAAACCGACCGCCGAAGCAATCAGACCAAAGGCATTCATCACGAGGGGAAAGAGCACCCAGCTAATATTATGTGTACCAATGGCCAGCGACGTTCCCAGAATCATCGCGCCGATATTCTCTGCCGCGGTAGACTCAAAGAGGTCCGCGCCACGTCCGGCACAGTCGCCGACATTATCGCCCACAAGGTCAGCGATAACAGCCGGGTTGCGTGGATCATCTTCAGGAATATTGGCTTCAACTTTCCCCACAAGGTCGGCGCCGACATCGGCAGCCTTGGTAAAGATACCACCGCCCAGTTGAGCAAAGAGCGCCACAAAGCTCGCGCCAAACCCAAAACCCACAATCAGCGAGGGAGTATTGGCGGCAGCGGTCACCACACTATTCAGGCCCCCGTAGAGCAGAAAGAGCAGCGAGACTCCCAGCAAAGAGAGAGATACGACCAGAAAGCCGGAGACAGCTCCCCCGCGCAGGGCTATTGTCATAGCTTCGCCCAGGCTGCGGGTCGCCGCACTGGCGGTACGAATATTCGATTTTACCGCAATAAACATGCCGATAAAGCCTGATACGCCGGAACAGAGGGCACCAACGATAAAGGCAATCGCTGTATGGACAGCCAGGCTAATTTTGTCTGCCTGGCTTCCCTGTCCCAACAAACCAAGCAAAATAGCCAGAACGATAGCGGCAAACACGGCCAGGATTGCAATAGTGCGATACTGGCGGTAAAGGAAAGCCTTTGCGCCCTTAAATATATAGTCTGCCACTTTTTGCATTTCTGGAGTGCCAGTGTCTTTGCGTAGAACGTAATTCGCGAGGTAAGAGGCAAATAGCACTGCCAGCAGGCTCACAGCAATGGGAACCCAGATAAAATTATTCGCGTTCACTATTGGGAATGCCCTCCTTCAGGCATGATTCAAGTATACAGAGATGTTGTGGGTTAAAAAGGCACATCACCCATCTCAACACGCACGGCATACATGAGAAGCGATTATTGCTTCGAGGCGCCTCCAAAAAGGACTAAGCTCCTCCAGAAGGCGTGAGTATCGAAGTCAGTGTAGCATATGTGTTTGTCAAATGACAAGTACGACAGGGCAGAGAAGCGCCTCAAACCTGGTCGCGGGATCGAGCGAACTGGCTGAAAATCTGACACAAGAGTGACATCTTCCCTAGACTTTTCCAGCCAGGGCCGCGTGAATACGTGACAGTTGCGGTACAACCTGTTTTTTGCGTGAGACAAGATCTTCAACAAAGATTGAGTGTCCATCAGGTTCGAGAGGAACATGAAAAGTTTCAGCTACTTCCTGTTCTCCTCCTACGATCAGTAGATGACAGCGCATATTGATGATATCCACAATCATAAACAAAAATGAAGTGTAACTGCGTTCCTGGGTTAATTGACGCATCGTTTGTAGCAACTCTTCCAGGCGTTTTTCAATGGTCGCGGGACTGGCGGTTTCGACCGTGCCGACGGCAAAGCGAGCCTCCTGAACGGGAAATTCTTTGAAATCAGAGGTCAGAAGTTCTTCTGCACTTCGTTCGTCAAGTTCAGAGGCAGCGACGGAGAAAATCGCCTGGCCATACTCCTCCAGATCCTCTCCGGTGATCCGCGCCAGTTCGGTTGCCACCCGTTCGTCACGTGGGGTGCAGGTCGGTGAGCGCAGGATCAGGGTATCATAAAGTAGCCCGGCGAGCAAAAGTCCAGCGACCTCGCGGGGAATTTCGATCCCGGCTTCATGGTATAATCCAGCGATAATCGTGCCCGTGCAGCCGACGGGATCAGCGCGAAACATAATAGGCTTCTGGGTGTGAACGTCGGCAATGCGGTGATGGTCAATAATGCCCAGCAGTTCCGCCTATTCAACGCCGTCAACGGCCTGAGAGCGTTCGTTATGATCTACCAGAATGACGCGCTTGGGTCTGGCTTTAATCAGGTCGGTACGCGAGAGAAAACCGACGAGCCTGCCCTCCTCATCTACAACTGG
>Ga0265338_10011486_pt1 | contig 10224 bp, 7 predicted proteins | sample 42126metaG_FD_193579 | JGI IMG/M metagenome (GOLD analysis project Ga0265338, IMG submission 193579) | Rhizosphere microbial communities from Carex aquatilis grown in University of Washington, Seatle, WA, United States - 4-21-26 metaG | ecosystem: Host-associated > Plants > Roots > Rhizosphere >... | reverse complement strand
ACAATCCACAGCAAGCGGTAGTCGGGCCCAACCAATGATGGATTGCAGGCGCTCGCATTTCGCGCTTTGCGGCAATTCTCCACCGCGCCTTCGAGACTCACCAGGTGCTGCTTCAGGCTGGCAGAGTTTACGTCCTGCCAGTCGGCTCGCGCCTGCGGAGCCGCGCATGCCGCCACGATGGCCGCGGCGAACAGCGCTTTTCCCCACCGGACTCCTCGGCCCGCGCAGAACGTCATTATTCCTTCACGGTATCAGGGCTTGGCCCCGGCTCGAAAGTTGGCATTAAAGGGCCCTGAGGGAAGGGCGTCAATTGGGGTTCTTCCGACGGAGCAGGTTCAACTGGCGAAGACGGCGTCACTGGCAAACCCATCAGGCCCGCCTCTTCCATCATCAGCTCGATGTCATAACCTTCCTTGCGCACGCGCTGGTCGTAATAGAAGAGAACCAGCGCGATTGCCGCGATTGGCTGAATGATGATTTGCAGAGCCAACCTGGAAACAAGAGCCAGACTCAGACCAACCCCCGTTGCGGCAGTGCCGAATTTCGAGCCACCCGCTGCAGATAGAATCGCAATCCCGATAAGCGTGAAGACGTTGGCGATTACAGAAATCACCATCGAGATAGCGAACACCAATAGATACATGACGAAGATGCGCCCGCGGGTGCCTTTGCTCAACAGCTTGGCGCGCTTGATCGATTGCCAGCCGGTCTTCTCTTCAACAAGGCACGCGGACATCGCCATGGAATAGCACAGCAACTGCCAAGCGGCAAACACAAAAGCAGCGAGAAACGCCACGACTGTTAGAAAAGTTCCCAGTTCGGCTCCGGTGCGGCCAGCGGCGGCTGCCAGAATTGCTGACCCGATAGTCACGATAACTACGGCGGCCGCCGGCACGCCGCCCACCACCAAACCCAGCAGCACAAATAGCCACAAATAGCGCCAGAAACGCGGCCACACGCTCTTGATAGCCTCGCGCACCTTGATCTTCCGGCTCATGTGCGCGTCAATTGCCGTCTTGGTCAGCGAGGCCTGCGACACAACGGTTGCGGCAAGCAGTACCGGAAACGCAATCACTACTGCCAGAGTGATAAGTCCGAGAGACTCGACTGTATTCGACACGGCGCGCCCGGCGCGGAAGACGCCCACCCACCCCACGCCGAAAGGCACAAAGACCGCAAACATGGCTATCATTGGCACCGCCGCCACCCCAACAAAGGTCCAGAAGTTGCGGCGATAAAGTTGCGCGGTGCGATCGAGAATTTCGCCGAGCGTCAGAGGTCGCATTTTTTCGTTCATAGCGATTCACTCGAGCAGCAGTTCAGATTTGCGGTTGTTCTCTCTCCGGGCCGGCAGTTGCCGGCAATTCAACCTGCGGTGAAAGGCCTGCCGCCTGCATCATCCACACAATGTCGAAGCCTTCTTTGCGCACACGCTGGTCATAGTAGAAGAGGGTGAGCCCGGTGGAGTAAATGGGCCCGATGAAGGTATTGATCAGGAAGCCGGCAACCTGTGTGACAGCCAACAGCCAGATGGGCAACGGCTGCCCCAGATGCTTCATTGAGAAGAAAATCAGGGGAAACCCGAGTATCAGGCCGAGCATGGTCCTGATGGCGTACACCAGCAGCCCCAGCACAAAGATGCGGCCCCGCGAACCCTTGCTCAACTGGATGCTGCGTTTGATTGCGGCGCCGGTCGCAACCCCTTCAACCACGCAAACCGGCATCGCGAGCGAGTAGCGCAGAGACATCAGGACGCCATATACCACAGCCGCTAGGAATAGCGGCCCAAGCACGAGGAAAGACACCAAAATCTGAACCGCTTTTGTCGGGTCCACGGCGTGCGGCTGCTGCATCACCCCGGGGTTGGTGAGCCATCCCGTGGGCAGCACCGCAAACAACATTCCAACCACGATGATGTAGAGCACTGCTATCGGCGCCCACGCGCGCAAACCGACATTGGTCATTACCCACAGGTATCGCCCCATGTGCGGCCGCACGCTTGAAACCGCTGCCCGGATCGAAGCCGGCTCGCCCATGTGAACCCAGGCAACCATACGGTTGAAGGCGGCAATTGAGAGCCCCGCTACCAGCAGAATCACAATCATCTGCAGCACTGACATTGTTGCAATCGCCCACTGCAGATGACCGGGCACATTCGGGTATCCCATCAGGTCTTCGCAGCCCAGGATCACCATTTCAGTGAACAGCATTACGCTGGCAAAAATGGCTGAAGTGCCTGCAAACAGAGGAAAGTTATTGCGGTAGAGTTCGGCCGTGCGGTCGAGAATCTCGCCGAGAGTCAGCGGGCGAAGCTGAGTGGTCATCAGGTCCTCTGCTTACGACTGCGCGCTTAAGAGTGCCTGCGCGCTGCCAAGCGCCGCGGTGCCGGCATGGTGCAAAAACCAGATCTCGGCTGGAATATGTGCCGCGTTTGCTTTTGAGGGATGGTAGCACATGGCCGTGCATCTGGAGGCCTGGATACCTCGGAGGGGGTTATTGAGTGCTGCGCCAAGTACGACCCTCAACCACCCATCTCAATCAAGCGCGAAGATGGATGCCCTATGTCCCGCTTTTGGGACATCGGATACCTCAAAGCTCAACTCGCCAGCACTCCAGTGCCACGCTTGCGGCGTCCTCGTTCTTGCCCTGGTTTGTCCGCGTCCTCAGTGGCCATCGGCTGACGCCGTGGCTGCCGCAGACCCCTTTGAGAAGCTCCGGATGTAAATGATCAGGTTCCAGACCACCTCATCCCTGGCGCGGCCCGAGGATTCGGGGGGCATCTTTTCGCCCTTGCCATTCCTGATGGCGTTGAAAAGCTCTCCATCGGGATGGTTTTCAAGGGATTTGGGGTCGGTCCAATCGGCCAGCGTCAGGTTCATGCTGGTGGCCAGATCGGTTTTTCCATTCCCGTTTTCGCCGTGGCACATGGAGCAGTCCATGGCGTAAAGGCTCTTCGCCTTGGCCTGCAACTCGGGCGTAGGTTTAACGGGGTTCCTGGGATAACTAGCCTGGGGGGCGGGCGCGGCATCGGGCGCGGGTGTTACCGCGGGAGCAACTGCCGGTGCGGGCGCCGGGGTTTGGGTCTGAGCTCGAAGCAGCCCTGCATTACCTGCAGCAACGGCGACAACCAGCAAACTTCCTGCAAAAAGTTGCAAGAACGACTTCATGACAGCCTCCTAGAAAGGGATGTCAAAGGTACGGCATCTCTGCTTTGGAAATCTGCCACGAATTATAGGCCTGTCTGTCAATGGGGGTCCATGACGAGCGCCATAGACTAGCTAACTCCAATGGCCGGGCCTGTTTCACTGAACACTGTTCACTGTCCACTGTTTTTAGTGCATCGCACCGCCGCCGCCCGCACTTTCGCCAGGACGATTCTTGCTGAGCATGAACGACAGCAGGATCAGGCAGACTGACATGTAACAAAGCTCCATATACACGTCCTGATAGCCCTGCATCTGTGCCTGCTGGTTTAACTGGTTGTACATCTGCCCCAGCGCCATTCCGCCGGCGTTTCCGCTGCCCACCGAGCCGTTGAAGAAACCGGTCAGGGCCTGCTGGTGCTGCTGGAACGCGATCGAACCCGGCTGCATGGCCTGCTGCAAATGCTGCTGATGCCACGTGGCGCGCGAGGTAACTTGTGCGTTGGTGATCGCGATCAGGATGCTTCCACCAAGGTTGCGGACAAAGTTGATGAGTCCGGCTACCTGGTTGCTCTGCTCCTTCGGCATTCCCACGTAGGCCGCGTTGGTAATTGAGATGAAGCAGAACGGCAGCGGCAGCATTTGCACCACCCGCAGCCACGAAGCCTCGGCAAAGCTCATTTGCAGGTTAGTCACCACCGCCGCATAGCGGAACGTAATCACAAATAGGGTGAATCCGCACACTGCCAGGGTGCGTGCCGAAACTTTGCCGGTGGCATAGCCCGCCAGCGGCATCATGATTACCAGTGCAATTCCACCGGCGGTCAGCGCGAGTCCCGCGGTGGTCGCAGTGTATCCCAGCAGTTGCTGGGTAAACTCCGGCTGCAGCACGGTGTTGGCGTTAAGCACGCCGCCTACCAGCATCATCAGGAAGCAACATATGGCGAAGTTCCTGTACTTGAATAGCCGCAGGTTGATGAGCGGGTTTTTCTGGTTCCACTCCCACATCACCAGGGCGATAAGCCCGCCGATAAACAGGAACGCGAAGAAGCGGATAAAGCCTGACTGGAACCAATCATTCTCCTCGCCTTTATCCAGCATGATCTGCATTCCACCCATGGCAATGGTGAGGAAAGCGAGGCCCATGTAATCCATGTTCTTGAGCTTTGAGCGGTCGGCCTTGATCCATGGCGGATCTTCAACCAGACGCGTCACCAGATAGAACGCCACAATTCCAACGGGAATGTTGATAAAGAAAATCCAGCGCCACGAGAAGTTGTCGGTAATCCAGCCTCCCAACGTGGGGCCGATGGATGGCGCCAACACGGCAACCAGCCCATAGAGCGCAAAGGCCTGGCCGCGCTGCTGCGGTTCAAAACTGTCGGCCATAATGGCCTGGGCCATGGGCTGCATGCCGCCGCCGCCCGCTCCCTGGATCACTCTGAAAACCAGCAGCATGCCGAGCGTAGGCGCCGCGCCGCACAAAAAACTCGCGACCGTAAAGATCACGATGCACGTCACAAAAAAGTTCCGGCGGCCCATGATGCTTGAAATCCAGCCGCCCAGCGGCAACACGATTGCGTTTGACACCAGGTAACTGGTAAGTACCCACGTGGCTTCGTCGGGGCTTGCGCCCAGCGTGCCGGCAATGTGCTGAAGCGCCACGTTGGCAATCGAGGTGTCAAGCACCTCCATAAATGCGGCCAGCGCCACCGTGGCTGCAATTGCCCACGGGTTCACTCGCGGCTTCCAACCAGCATGCACGTCGATGTTCGGATTGGTTACCGTCTTGGTCGGCGAATTTGCGCCAACTGGAGTCGGCAATGCTGCTGCGCTCTCCGCCAAAAGGCTCTCCTGAGGATGTTTTTCCGCGTTCGGCTTGGTTTTTGTGGGCCGGGGAAGTTGCTGACACTTATGAATTAAGATCGCGCCGTTGGCCTCATGCACCAATCGGGGTTATATCAATAGATTCGCGTCCCACGGCTTTGGGTGCACGGATTCGCGATTCAAGAGAATCATGAGTGAAGGAAAAGAAACTCAAGGCTCACGGATGGTCATTCGTTAACGTCAGCCGTCAGCCGGTCTTGCAAAGCTCTTCGGTAAGCCGGTCGCGGTATTTCACAATCAGGCTTTCCGCCTCGCGAAGCAGGAAAATATAACTCCCGACTGCCCCGGCGGCCAGCACCGAGAATACCGCGGCTCCCAGCCACGGCAGGTGCAGGTAATGTCCCAAATACGTAATTGGAGCCTGCAAAATCAGTCCGCCTAAAAGTACGGCCAATACCAGCAGGCTGCTGGTCCGATTAGTTGGGGTGGTCTGCTTAAGCTGGCGAGACTGGCCGGGGATGTATCGTCGCGGCGCCTGTACCGATCGCAGCGTGCCGAAAGTGAGATTGGTGGCAACAAAGAAAATCAGCCACAGCCCGGAGGCAACTTGCACAGGCGGCGGTATGGCACTCTCCGCCAGCAGCACTACCAGGCTCCATGCCACGGTCACCTGCGCAGCAACCAGCGCCAGTTGCATCATGTTTTTGGCCGCAATCACGCTGCTGATGCGGACCGGCGCCATCAGGTATAGCTGAACGCCGGTGCCGTCGGCTCCAAATATGTTGTAAAAGCTGGCTAACAGGCCCAGCAGCACATAGCCCAGCGCCGTGGGCAAAAAGTATTCCGCGTGCCTGGCTGCAGGCCCTCGCCCGAGTATAAATACAAAAAACAGCGGCGTGATTAGCCCAATCAATGCCTGGGTGTTTCCCTTAAAGATCATGAATTCCTTGCGCAGGCAGGCCGCGATTACCGGCGAAATCAGACTGTGTTCGGCTCTGGCCGGAGCGACGCCCGCGCTTGCGGCGATTGCAACGCCTGTATCCGTCGGCTTCACCATGCGCGCCGGGCGACTTGCCGCCGCTTTACTTCGGGCCGAAGGGGAATCAACCAGCAACTCACCAAGAAACTGCTTGTGCAGCCGCACTGCAAAGATCGCCAGAAACACCGCCGCGTACACCAGCAGGCCGGCGAAACGCGCCAACGCCGCCAGCACGTTACCACCAGACAGAATTGCATGCGCAGCCAGCCCCGGCGGCAGCCAGCCTAGGCTCGCAGCCGAGTTGTGTGCCACGCGCATATACCAGGGCATCATGGTGCTGTGCGCGTGAAACACATGGCGTCCCGGAATCAGCAGTTGAATGCCCACAAAGAACATCGCCATCAGCACGCCGAAGATCTCGCGAAAGCGCCGGTTCGCCATCCAGCGCTCAAACCATGCGCTCAGCATGCGGGTGAAGAAGACATTCATCATCGCAAAGGCGCTCATCACAATCAGCGCGGGCAGCAGCAGCTCGTGCCGGGCAACCCCCAATCCAACTGCCACGGCCAGAGAGGCCAGGCACCCCACAATGGTGCTCGGCGTAAGCAGCCCGATAAGCGTACGCAGCAACAGGTAGCGAGGAAACGGAATCGGGAATCGGATCAGAGTTGAGGGATCGAATGTCTTCGAAACCGACGCAATATTCATTCCGTTGACGCTGACGAACTGCCAGAAGATAATCAGGCCGGCAAGAAGCGGCGCCAGTTCCTTAGGGTGATGCTCATTGATGAGTTCCCACGCCAGAAAGCCGCTGAAGATCACCGGGCCCAGCACCATTACTGAAAGGATTGGCCAAAGAATGATGCGCAGGATGATCGCGAACACCAGCCCCACTACTCGGCGATTTCCTTTCGGCCGGCTGCGAAAAAAACTATTCGCAAACAAACGCCAGCGCAGCCAAGCCACGGCCATCAGTTGCGCCTTGGCAGGGATGGGGGGAAGCGTCGCCAAGGCCCCTGAACCGCTGCTCAGCTCAGCCATGAGAGCTCCAGCTCGGGAGGCGCTTCGCCGCTGGCGCCCACAATTTCAAGGAATATCTGTTCGAGACTTTGCTTGCCTGATTCCGAATGAAGTGCGCTGGCGGCTTGCGAGGCCGCGCTCAACCGGCCCGCGCCTGCACGCAGTTCATCAAGCGATCCCTGCGCCACCAGTTTGCCCTTGTGAATAATCGCCACGTGGCTGCAAAGCCGTTCCACAATCTCGAGCACATGCGAGGTGAGGAATATGGTTGCGCCACGCGCGATCATGCGCTGCAGCATGATCTTCAGCGTTCCCGCCGCCACGGCGTCTACGCCCTCAAACGGCTCATCCAGAAACAGCACCCTGGGCCCGTGAATCACCGCAGCGGCCAAAGCGAGCTTTTTCTGCATTCCGTGCGAAAAATCTGCAATCAGTTTCTTTGGCTCGTCCGCCAGGCGCATGAATTCGAGCAGTTCCCGGGTCCGTTCAAGCGTGGTGGCCTTGTCAAGGCCGTACATTTGCCCCACAAAGCGCAGGTACTCATTCGCAGTGAGGCGCGTAAACAGCGCCATGCCCTCGGGCACTACGCCTATCTGCCGCTTAATTTCGGCCGAGTTCTGGCCCAGGTCCTCACCCAGAATGCGGATGCTGCCCGAAGTAGGCGCCAGCAATCCTGTGAGCATTTTTATGGTGGTGGATTTGCCCGCACCATTCGGCCCCAGGAACCCGAAGAATTGCCCCTGCGTTACGGTCAGGTTCACTTCGTCAACAGCGGTGAAGTCGCCGAAACGCCGAGTCAGCGCGATAGTTTCGATGGCCGGAGTCATCACGACTGTTATAACAGGAGAGCCGCCAGGGCGTTGCCGGCCTGCGGTGGACGTAGCTCCTTCCTGTGTGCGACGACATACTTCAATCCCTACGAATGTTCATAGAGCAACGGGTCTGCGCGCCGTAGGCGCAATGGATGTTAGCCCCGCGCTTCAGCGTGGGGTGAGCGTCCTAATCAAACTTCGGAGTCCCGTAGGGACGGCGCAAAGGCATCTCATTTGAGAAGTCCAACACGGCGATCATTCCCACGACCAAGCGCTGCATTATTCAAATCATTCGACCGCGGAAACTTCTCGCTGTCATGCGCAAGAAAAAGGCCGGTCCCTTTATCAGGACCGGCCCAGGCCGATTGATCACAATGCGATTGTTACTGTTCGCCACCGGCCGTGCTGGCGGCTGTTACAACGACCTGCTGAGGTGCGTCCACCTTGGGTCCGTTGTTCACCTTCAGCTTGAAGTTGGCAAGCTCAGGGCGGCCGTTGGAGGGCGCCATAAAGCTGAGCTCGTACTGGTTGTCCAAGCGGCGCTTGATGTCGTCAAAGTAAGGAATTAGCGACACCGGGTTGCCCGTTCCGATCCAGTAGCTATTTCCGCCAGTGGCGCCGGTCACCTGCAGCAGCAGATTCTGGCCCGCATTCGCAGCAAACCCGCTACGGTTGAAGCGGCCGGAGTCCGCCCAGTAGATGGAGTAGACGATCAGGTGCGCCTTCACTGCATCATTGATAGCCGTTTGCATGTAAGGGTCGTATGGGTCGAAGCCGCGATCGTAGTTATCCACGCCGTTGGTTATCATCACCACTTCGCGACGCGCATCGGAATCGTTTGAAGGCCAGCTCTTGGCCAGAGCATCAAGGCTGAAGTACGGGCTGGCATTCACTCCCGGCACGCTCATGGGAACGCGTAGTGACTTCACCACCTGGTCGCGATTCATGGTTAAAGGACCGGTCAACGCGGCGCGGCCGTTCACCATGTAACCCACCGTTGCGGCCGCATTCGGCGGCAGCGTCTTGATGAAGTTGGCAACGTCTTTTATCTGGTTTCCCAGGCCTGCACGCGCCGAGTCGTCGATCAGAACTACGACTTCAACTTTGCTGTTTGCGCCCTTCAACGGTTCGACGTTGGTAATGCTTGTGGCCTTACCGTTCACTTTAAGGCTCAAGTCCTGCGGTTTCACGGCAGCCGGGGCCGCATTCTTCGCGGGCAAGACTGTGATGACTGCCTGTCCTTGTCCCTGCTGATTCTCACTCGATGCAAATGCCGGTACTGCTGCAAGCATGCAACTGGCGATTGCACTTGCTGCTATTGCGAAAGTTGCGTTTCTCATGTTTGTTTCACCCTCCGAGGCGCCTCGCACAGTGGCTAAACTCGCCTCACCTTTACTCAGTCAGTTAGATGAAACATGCGGCGGAAGGTTACAGCTCATTATCTGCTTTCATCGCATGGTTCAAGCAATTTCACTGCACAACCTGTGCGAGTTAACAAACACAAACTGCATGCAAAAGTTGCGCGTTGCTACTTCGTTTTCATGCAGTAAATAAATTGCATCGAGAGTGGGTCTTTTGCGATGTGTTGCCCGTCAATTTACGCTTATGTCTGAAACATGGCATCCAATCCCCCACCAGCCAGCCGCCGCGGCATTGAGGCATTTCGCTCGCGCGACTTCCGCCGATACCAGCTTGCGCGTGTCATGGCCATCCTCGGCGCTGAAGCTCAAGCCGTGGCAGTTGCCTGGCAAATCTACTCCATCACCCATCGCGCTATCGACCTCGGTTACACAGGCCTGGCGTTGTTTTTGCCGGGGCTCCTATTCCTGCTTCCTGCGGGACATGTTGCCGATCGCTTCGATCGGCGTCACGTGATTCTTATTTGCTATTCGCTGCAAATGGTCTGCAGTTCGGCGTTGGTGTATCTCGCCATCTGCGGCTCGCAAAGCATTCTGCCCATTTACGCAGTGCTATTCGTGATCGGGACAGGACGCGCATTCTCAGGGCCTGCAAGTTCCGCGCTCGTTCCGCACCTCGTTCCCGAAGAGCACTTCGTGAATGCAGTCACATGGGGCGGTGCGATTTTTCAACTCGCTAACATCACCGGCCCCGCGCTCGGAGGCCTGCTGTTCACGCTGCCGCTCGGCGCTCGATTGCGCGGCGCTGGCCTTGAGGGCGCAGGCATCGTCTACCTCTTCACGCTGTTCACGCTGGCCTGGTTTGTCACTCTTGTTGGCACCTTGCACGTTCGCCCCGGCCGCATGGAGCATCGCGCTCTTTCGCTCGAAGTGATCATGGCCGGCTTCCAATACGTGCGGCGCGCTTCACTGCTGCTGGGTTCCATCTCTCTCGACCTTTTCGTGGTGCTGCTGGGCGGCGCAACGGCGCTTATGCCCATCTTTGCCCACGAAATTCTGCACCAGGGCCCGAGCGGACTGGGAAT
>Ga0265338_10011485_pt1 | contig 10225 bp, 9 predicted proteins | sample 42126metaG_FD_193579 | JGI IMG/M metagenome (GOLD analysis project Ga0265338, IMG submission 193579) | Rhizosphere microbial communities from Carex aquatilis grown in University of Washington, Seatle, WA, United States - 4-21-26 metaG | ecosystem: Host-associated > Plants > Roots > Rhizosphere >... | reverse complement strand
CGCTGCCCTCCGGCCTGCAGGCCGGAGGGCAGCCCCATCTTCCTGTTTGGCTGCCGCCAAACAAGGAAGATGAAATTCAAGATACAAGTGTCAGGATGCACCCCTTTGCCGCTTGACGTGAATTCCACCCCTGATTTCGCATTTGCATCCGGCTCCGTTTGAATCATCTTGGGATCGCGATATGAAAACCTTTCTGGCACTGTTCTTCAGCGTGGCGCTAACCCTTGCGCCGGCGCGAGCGGCCGAACTCCCGTGGCTCACCGATCTTCCGCGGGCGCAAGCGCAGGCCAAGGCTGAGAAAAAATCCGTGCTGTTGTTTTTCCATGGCTCCGATTGGTGCCCGTCCTGTGTCGAGCTGGATCGCCAGGTTTTCAATTCCCCGCAATTCATCGCTTATGCGCAACAGGCGCTCGTGCTGGTAAGCGTCGATTTTCCCCAGAAAACGAACACCCAAACCGTTGCCCTCCAAAAAGCCAACCAGGCGCTCAAGGCGAAGTTCAACGTCAGCGAAAACTTCCCCACCCTCGTGTTGCTGGACGACGCGGGCGACACCGTCTTTCAGGAAGCAGGCTACGGCGGCGGCGGGCCGGCGGAAGTGTTGCCAAAACTTCAACGCCACGCGAATGCCCCTTCCCCTGTGGCGGATTCGCCCGGTTTCAAGAATCTCAGCGTCGCGGAGTTTGCGAAAATGGCCGCCGGGAAGCAAAACGTCATCCTCGACGTCCGGACCGCGCAGGAATTTCAAGCCGGCCACCTCGCAGGCGCGCTCAACCTCGATGTGACCGCCCCGGATTTTGAACAAAAAGCCGCCGCGCTCGACAAAACCAAAACCTATCTCGTGCATTGCGCCACCGGCGTCCGCAGCGAACGCGCCTGCAAAAAGCTCACCGCGCTCGATTTTCCCAACCTTTATAATCTCCCGGGCGGATTCAAAGCCTGGGTCGCCGCCGGTGAGCCGGTGGAAAAATAGTTTTAGCCGGCTGGCCGGCAATTCTCATTTGGGGGCGCGGCTGTGTGCGGAGCACCAGCCGCAGCATCGAACGAACGAGGATATGCTTTGGTTTTGCTGAGATGCTGCGGCTGGTCGAGACGACATGGCCGCGTGTTCAAACGATCTTTGTCGGCTTTGCGGAAACCGCCCGCTTCGAAGTGTTCTCCGTCTTAGAGCATTGACAGAAAAGATGTAGCGGTGTGCAGCGAGGATTTTTGGTTTTTGGCGAGGCTTCGGCGAACGAGCAGGTTTGAAAAACCCTGTGACTGAGCCGAAACGAAGCAAAAAACCAAAAAGACCGCTGTCCATCATTCACAATCACATCGCTACAGCTCTTATGGAAATGCTTTAAAATCGGCTTCGCCCTTTCGCGTCCCCGGCATGGACGGGCGGTCCAACGGCTGGTCGTTTGAAGCCGGGGTTTCGCGGCCTGGGCCCGCGCTCCCGGACATTAAACGCATCAATTCATCGATGGCCTGCCGCAACATGTCGGCCTGGGAACTCAATTCCACCGCGGCGGAGGCGCTTTCTTCGGCGTTGGCGGCGTTCGCGTGCGTGACCGAATCCATCTGCTTGACGGCCGTGTTGACCTGATGGATGCCTTCCTTCTGCTCCTTCGAAGCCGCGGCGATACCCGACACCAAATCGTCGACTTTGCGAACTTTTTCAACGATCTCTTGAAAACTGAGCGCCACCTGGCCACTCACCGCGGCGCCTTTGCGGCTGCGCTCAATGGAATCCTCGATGCGCTGCGCGGTTTCCTTCGCGGCCTGCGCGGAGCGCTGGGCGAGGTTGCGAACCTCCTCCGCGACGACCGCAAAGCCCATGCCCGCCTCACCGGCGCGCGCGGCCTCGACCGCGGCATTCAGCGCGAGCAAATTGGTTTGAAACGCGATTTCATCAATCGTCTTCACGATCTTGGCGATATTGGAGCTGCCAATCTGAATCTCACCCATCGCATGGTTCATTTGTTCCATGCAGGCAGTGCCGGATTCCGCCGCGCGGCGCGCCTCGACGGCGAAACCGTTGGCACTCTGGGCGTCGGTGGTATTGCGCTCAATCATCGCGGCCAGTTCCACGAGGGAGCTGCTGGTCTCCTCCAGCGCCGCCGCCTGCTGGTTGGCCCGTTCGGCGAGCGCCTGGCTGGCGCCGGTCAACTGATTCGACGTCTCGTTCACCTGATCCGACGCAACGGTCAAACCTTCGAGCACACGCACCAAAGGCCCGGCGATCTGATAGCGAACCACAAAAACCGCCAGCGTCCCAAAGATGACCGCAATCACGAGGGCCGTGGCCGCCCCGCTGGTAATCTGACTGCGCTTCATGGCTGAAATGGATCGCGCCCACTCCTGCCGCGTCTGTTTCAGCGCCTGCGTCGAGAATCGGCACAACAGCACGCCGCCGCACTGGTCCTGCTTCCAATCCACGTGACAGCGAATACAGTCAGCGTTGACCTTCTGCGGCTGATAGATCTCAAACGCATCGTCAGTAATCCGGGAAACCGGTTTCTGATCCGACAACAGCGCCGTCCGGAGGTCCGGCGGCAACTGTTTATTGAGAAAAACCGAATCGGATGAATGAGTCACCGCCCCCTCCCGGCTGAACAGCGAGAACTCCAGCAATCCCTGCACGCTCTTTTGCGCTTTCACCAGCCGGATGAATTTCTCCATCTCACCGCGCTCCAGTGAACCCTGGACGGCGTTTTCAGTGGTCAGGAAAACGTTCTCGGCGTTTTTCCATTCACGCTGCTCCAGCAAGGTAATGTTATCCTTCGATAATTTCTGCAGGCTCTGGCTGTTGCGATACCATTCCAGGGCGAGGGAGGTCGCGAACATTACGACGATTCCCGCGACCAGCCACAAAACAGGTTTGAAATGCATCTTCATGACATTTTTCCGTTAGATTTCGTTTTTCGCGCGGTCTTTGGTCGCAAACGGCAGGTTCGCCTTCGCGGCAAAACTCGATCCCGCGCAACCGATGCACGGCGCCCCCGCGGTAATGCAGGAGTTGATCCCGTTCCACTCGCGCCGGGTGCAATCCGATTGGGTGATCGGGCCCAGGCAGCCGAGCTTGAAAAGGCATCCTTCCTCGCCATAATTCCTAGCAAAATGTTCGCGCTCGTAATCCGCGAAACGCAGGCATTGTTCATGGAGCGTCTTGGTAAAAAACATCTTCGGCCGGCCCACCGCGTCCAGCGCGGGAATGCCGAACTTCAGCACCTGAACCACCGTGCCCATCAGCCAGTCGGGATGCACCGGGCAGCCCGGAATGGAAATGGTGGGCACCTTCACACCCTGCGCCTGGAGGTAAGCCGGAACGCCGCTGGCGCCGGTGGGGTTGTTTTCCGCCGCCGGTATCCCGCCAAACGACGCGCAAGACCCGACCGCGAGCACCGCCTTCGCCTGCCGCGCCGCGCGGACCAGTTGCGCCGAAAACGCCTCCTCGCCGAAAGAGCACGCGCGCGGCATGGTCGTCGGCACGGAGCCTTCAACGACCAGGATGTAACCGCCGGCCGTGATCATTTTGTTCACGGTCTCCACCGCCTGCTCGCCCGTGGCGCTGGAGAGCGTTTGATGAAATCCCAGGCTGATGTATCTCGTCAGCAGCTTGAACGCGGTCAACGATTCGGAATCGAGCAGCGAGACCGAGCAACCGGAGCAGCTCTGTCCCTGGAGCCACAGCACCGGCGCAACGCCGGCGGCCAGGTCATCCAGCGCTTCGGCGACACGCGGAATCGCGCACGCGCTCAGTCCCAAGAGCGCGCCCAAGCGCGCACTGAGTTGCAGAAAATCCCGGCGGGTGAGTGGTTGCATAGGGTTCCTTGGTCAATGGACGGCGCACGCCAGGCAGGGATCGAACGAGCGGATCACGCGCGCGACTTCGATGGGATTGTCCTTGTCGGCCACGGCGGTCCCAACCAGCGCCAGTTCCACCGGGCCGGGATTGCCGCGATCATCGCGCGGCGAACAATTCCACGTCGTGGGCACCACGCACTGATAATTGCTGATCTTTTTGCCGCGAATTTCCAGCCAATGCCCCAGCGCGCCGCGCGCCGCTTCCGTCAACCCAAAGCCGTGGGCCTCGTCCGGAATTTTGAAATCCGCGAAAGCCGGCGCGTCGGGAACCAATTGGTCAAGCCAATGAGAGCAGCGCTCGGCGAGCAGCTTGCATTCGAGCGCGCGCGCCGCGTGGCGCCCCATCACGGAACCAAGATCCTTCTGTTCGCGGCCGATCGCCTTCAGAAAATTTCCCACGGCGTCCTTGATCGCCGGGTTTCGGCCGTCCTGATAGGCAACCAGCATGCGCGCGAGCGGGCCCACTTCCATGACGTTCCCCAGGTAGCGCGGCGCCTTGAGCCACGAATAGGCGCCGCCCTTGTCGGGGTCGGGAACCGTTTCGCCGTCGGCGGGCTTGCGTCCCGTCGCGGACTTGAACATCGACCGGCCCACATCCTCGGTGATAGCTTCGGGATCCACTTTCTGCAACGCGCCGTTCAACAGCACGCCCCCGGGCAAAAATCTCAGGGATGAATCCGCCGATTCCACAAAGCCGCCGTAAGCGAGAAAATTTCCGTTGCTCAGGCCGATTGAAAAATATTCCGGGAACGCTTTCGCCACGGCGATGACGTCCGGAACGTAGCTTTCCGCGATGAACGCCTGCAATTGCTCCAGGAGCGAACGATACTGGGCAATCTTAAGAGCCGTGACTTTTTCCGTGACCCCTCCCGGCACCAGGGTGGCGGCGTGGGGCAATTTGCCGGCGAACACCGCGCCCATCTTGTGGGCCAGCGCGCGCATTTCGAGCGCCTCGAGATAATGGCGCAGCACGAGAAAATTCGCATCGGCATCCTGGAGATACTTCGTGGAATAACGCGGCAGAAACGGCGCGGCCGGATGAATCATCCGTGAAGCCAATTGCTGTTTCACCCACGCCTGCAACTCCAGCAACGCCCGGTCGCCGCCGGAATAATTCGCAATCATCGCCACATCCACGAAGTCCAGCCCGGACAGCAGGTAGAAGTGCGAGATATGCGACATGATGAAGTTCGCCCCCTGGATGAGATTGCGGACGATGCGGCCATTGTCGGGCGCCGCCGCGCCGAAAGCCATTTCCTGCGCCATCACCGAAGCGACGCCATGTTCCACCGGACATACGCCGCAAATGCGTTGGGTGATGTGTTGCGCGTCCAAAGGGGAACGTCCGCGCAAAATGATCTCAAAGCCGCGGAACATCTCCCCCGAGATGAACGCGTTTGTGACGCGACCGCCTTCGATATCGACTTTTACCCCCAGGTGCCCCTCAATCCGGGTGACGGGATTGAGCGTGATGGTATTGCTCATAATGTGTAGCTAAGGTCATGAGCTTGCCGACTCAGACGATACTCCCTGCATGGCTTATCGGTACCGGAAGGAATTCCTAGAGGAAAGAATGGCTAGGACCGCAACTTTTAAGCCTCCCTTATTTGCGAAGTTACCAATAAAAATGGGAGCCCCGGCTGAAATTTGCTGCCGCCGCACCGCGCCACCGCAATATTTGGCGCCACCGCGCGATCTCAGCGAGCATGCGGTTTTTTATGCCCTGATACTGATATAATCTCCGCAAATAAATTGTCGGGGTTGGGTGGGCGGCGCACACTTATCTCCGAATGCAACCTACGGACGATAGCGCGCTGCTGCGGCAATACTCGGAAAATAATTCCGACGAGGCGTTTGCCACGCTGGTGGAGCGGCATCTCAACCTCGTGTATTCCGTCGCGCTGCGGCAGGTGGGCGATTCGCATTCCGCCGAGGAAATCAGCCAGGCAGTCTTCATTATTTTGGCAAAAAAGGCGACGCAATTGCGGCATGAAAAGGCACTGTCGAGCTGGCTGTTTCAAGCCACGCGCCTGACGGCCAATAATTTCATCAGAAGCGAAATGCGACGTCATCAGCGTGAAGAGGAGGCGTATATGCAATCTGTGTTGGAAGGTGGCAGCGGTGCCCCGCCGCATCAAACCCAGGAAATCTGGCCGCAAATCGCGCCGTTGCTGGATGATGCCGTGGCAAAACTGCACGAGAAAGATCGACGGGCCATCGTGCTACGGTTTTATGAAGGCCGCAACCTACGCGAGGTTGGGCTGGCGTTGGACGCGAGTGAGGATGCGGCGGAGAAACGCGTCAGTCGCGCGCTTGAAAAGCTGCGGAAACGTTTTGCGAAACGCGGAGTGGATTCCACCACTGCGATCATCGCCGGAGCGTTTTCAACTCATTCCGTTCAAGCCGCACCAGTGGCGCTGGCAAAAATTGTGACCGCCGCGGCGATTACCAAAGGCGCGATGGCAAGCGGTTCAACCTTAACCCTCATCAAAGGAGCATTGAAAATTATGGCGTGGACCAAAGCAAAAACGGCAATTATCGTCGGCGTGGGCGCAGCGCTGTTGCTCGCGGGTGGCGCAATCACCATCAAGGTCGTTAACCCGAGTGCTGGCGATAAGTCAACAGCCGGGGAAATTCTTCAAAAGGTTCAAGCCAGCTACGATGCGCTTTCGACTTTCAGCGACTCCGGAAAGAGTATCTACGAAATGTCCGGGAGATCGCAAACCAACACGTTTGCGGTGAAGTTTGCGCGACCAGACCGCTATATTATTCAGGGGACACAAACAGTGGGGCGAACCTCGCATACGGTGACGTTTTGGCCTGCTGACGGCCAAGTATTCGCGTTGGCGGATCAAACCCGATATTTCCGCTTCGCTGACAATGACGACCATATACTTCAGACATCAACTGGCGACTCTGCGGCGAGCGACTTGTCCATAGCCGGGTTTTTCTTTCATAAAAACTGGGATGTATCTATTGAAAAACTCGTGGCCAACCCCAATCTGACTAGACAATCCGATGAGAAAGTTGCTGGCGTCAACTGCTACGTACTGGCGACTACCGTCTTGGCTTACAAGGTTACTCTTTGGATTGGGCAGAAGGATTTTCTGATCCGTCAGCGCCACATCGTGTCAGTGCCGCAGCCAAACCCGCAGGATAATTGGTCTTTCACTGAAACTCATACCGACATTCAGTTGAACAAGGTGTTTTCAGCGGACGATCTAAAACCCCGCATTCCTGATGGCGCAAAATTGGAAACAAATTCAATTCGTTGAATTGCTTAACACTGCTGTCCAAATTAGCCGAATTCCGCAGATGGAAAGAAAGGAAAGGGAAAGGAAAGGGGTCGGAGCTGAAAGGGGTCGGAAAGGGGTCGGAGCTGACTATTGTAACATTCCGTTGCATTCACCGACCTGTCGTCGGCTTTTGAGGCCGCTCGCCTGAGAGTGGCAGGTGGCGGCCTTTTTTAATTCCTATTGAAGCGCATCGGACGATGCCCGTTCTCGTCCCGCAATGCGTTTATTTGCCGGATTCTCTCGCTTGCCAAACACAAATTTCGCGAACTGCCACACGAGAATCACGCCGACCAATCCAACAGTAAGATCTTCGAGAAATGCCGTAACGCTAAAGAACGTCGCTCCCACGTCCTCGCAATAATAGAGCCATTCCCGTGGCTGTCCCAGACCGAACCCGCACCAATATTTAGGCCCCGAGTAAGTGAGAATCAGCGGGACGAACGTCAAAGGAAACAGCAACCAAAACAGAATAGTGGAATTAAAAAACCATTGGCGCGATCTGAATAAAAACGATATGCAAAATCCGACCACAAACCACTGAGCGAACATAAGCACCAAACAAACCACCATGCTGCGACAGAGCGTCAAACCTATAAAATGCGGTATGACGTGAATGAGGCCAAGAAACGCGACCGAAGAGAACAAAGAGGTCCTCAAGAGTGAAGATGTCGAATGGGGCCAGGTTGAAGAGGTCCATTCCAATAACCCAATCAGCAGCCAAATCGTTACCGTTGCAACAACCCCAAAGCGCACGCCAAAAATCAGATGAAAGCCAAATCTTTGGATGAGGCGTGATGCGGCCCAAATTGTAGGTATTCGAGAGGATTGTTGGCTATCTCCATTCACAAAAGAATGCTTAATCTTCGGTCGGCGGCTTGTCGAGCGACATAATGCGACTCGAACTTGTTTGCCTTGTCTCCAAAAAGGTGTCAGTCAATGGTATTGTCATATTTTCACCGTTCCTTTAGATTATTTTATTCGTTTACTCCAATACAATAAATGACTCAGGTAACCGCGGGTGCCCATGCACAGCCTTTCTGCGATCCAGCCCAGCTTGACCGTGGTTTCTGCTCGCAGTCGTTGCGCCAGCCGGACTTTAAACTTATCCCCTTTGCGCCGCCCAGCCAGTTCCGCTGGCGTCCAGCCCTTGCGCTTGAGTTCCCGCTGGATAATCTCCTCAGCCGCCGCTTCGGCAGTCTGCCGCAATTCCTCACCGTAGTGCCATTCTCCCCGGCGCTCGCCGATCTGCGCCAGCAATTCCTTGCGAAATTGTTTGTCCCCTAAAAACCAGCCGCGACGCACCGGCTTGAATTCTTCATCCCGTTCTCCCGCGCGGCGTGCTTCCATTTGCACCGCAAACATTCTCCGACCGGCACTGCTATCCACCGGAATGGCCCATTCTCCCAACAGAGGTCTGGTCCGCAACCAGACCGGCCGCCGCGATGGCCGCTGCAAGTACATCCCATAACTGCTCCAGCGATATGTCTCCAAAGGCTGTTTGTCACCGACGAATTTCGCGCGCACGGGATTGAGATGGACATAATCGCAAACTGTCTTCAAATAACCATTGCCACTGCCGTCCACAATCAAACTCTTGTAGCGTCCGCTGAACACGTGGCCGAAGAGTTTGTGACGGCGATTGAAGCGCGCGGTGTAAACGCCCAAAAACCATTTCATGCCCGCCACGAGATTGCCCTGGGGCGTCTCCACCACCAGATGAAAATGATTGGGCATCAGGCAAAACGCATGCACGTGCCAGCCGGTTTTTCCGCACGCCTCACCCAGGGTATCGAGAAAACGTTGGCGGTCCTCGTCGTCCTTGAAAATCGGCTCCCGCCGATCGCCCCGACTCATCACATGATAAATCGCCCCGGGATATTCCAACCGCAATTTGCGAGACATAGGGCCATCGTCGCCCTCAAGCAATTATATGTCAATACCATTGACTGACACCTTTTCGATGCCGATCATCAGATTATTGCTATGCAGATCGATTCCTGCCATTACTTGCTCCGTCATATGGTTTCCTTTCGGTTCGTTGTTTGTTTTTGATACGGACAACAACGTTTTACCGGAAGGAAGCCTTCTTCCGCCACTCAGCCCTTAATGCTTATCAGAGCTGACTATTGTAACATTCTGTTGCATTTGGCATACCGCTTAGATTCCACAGCGCGTTAATTTCACACCGCCAAAACTAATCTCCTGTGACAACCTCGGCCTTTTGGAATGATACGATTCGGATTACAACAGTCCGGCACGAACCCGAATCAATCTGCTTATTGATCTCTGCAAACGACAAATCGATGCTATATGGTTCTCGAGTTTTTTCATTCACGAACGTCAGTTTTGCGCTTTCCAATTTTGGCCACTCAACACCAATAGAAGTTTTTGATATACCCAAGGGCATAACACCTGCCGGAATGTCCGGTCCTTGCCAATTCAATTCTACCAAGTTCAAGTCGTTCGTTGAACTGTTACTGATAACCACATTGACCGTCTTTGTATTGGCAGCCTGATTTTGACAGCCAAACATCATCATCGTTAGCGCATAGACAAAAACAGTAATTACAATGCTTTTCATAAGTTAGTTTGGCATATTGCCTGGGTATATCGGAAAGGGTCGGAGCTGACTATTGTAACATTCTTTTGCATTCACCGGCCAGAGTAATGCGCTTCTGAAACGCAATTGCCAATTCCTTTTTAATCGCCGCTTAAAGCTTCTTTCCCCTCAGAGAAGCTGGGGTGAGGGGGAACGCCCAATTTCACACGGGCGCAGTCTATTCGCAGTCCCGCCACCCACGACGCGACGCAGAACGCTTTTGTATTGAATCCCTCTCCAACTATGTTTAGATACCGGCAAGGAGCGGAACCACAAAAGGGCCAACCGGGGATGAAAATCGAAACCACCACCACTCACGCCAATCCGAGGGCTGAAAAAAAATCTAAGAGCCTGTCTGAAAATTATGAGGGGTGCGGCGGCGAGGTCCGAGCATCCCCGCAGCTGGCTGTAAGGACCGAGCCAACGAAGGCCACGGGCAAAAGACCCGCCGCCCGGAGGGTTTTCGCGCAAAAGGCCGTCTGGC
>Ga0265338_10011483_pt1 | contig 10226 bp, 7 predicted proteins | sample 42126metaG_FD_193579 | JGI IMG/M metagenome (GOLD analysis project Ga0265338, IMG submission 193579) | Rhizosphere microbial communities from Carex aquatilis grown in University of Washington, Seatle, WA, United States - 4-21-26 metaG | ecosystem: Host-associated > Plants > Roots > Rhizosphere >... | reverse complement strand
TTGCACAGACAGCGCTGGAATATCTGCAAAACGGCAATGACGCGTTTAAACAAGGGGATTATAAAGAAGCTGTTTATAATTACACCAAGGCCATTGATGCCAACCCTAATTACGCGAAGGCCTATGATAACCGCGGGGTGGCCTATGCCCGTCAGGGCTTTTTTGATCCGGCCATTTCGGATTTTACCCTGGCCATTGCCAATAATCCCAATGATGCCGATGCGTATAATAATCGTGGCCATGCCTATGCCCAGAAGGACAATTTGGACCAGGCCATTGCCGATTATACCAAGGCCGTCAGGATCAATGCGATCTATGTGAAGGCCTATAATAACCGGGCAGAGGCTTTTTACGATCTGAAAGAATACACTAAGGCCTGGGCCGATGTGCATAAGGTCCAAAAAATAGGAGGCAGGACCGATCAAGATTTTATCGGAGACCTTAAAAAAGCATCGGGTCAGGATCAATAAATTTCGAGTTTTCCTTCTTTACTTAAGAGAAATAAATAGGTATAACTTAAGTCAACTTAAAATTAACATTAAAACAGCAAAGGTGAGGGTTTTAATGAATCGAATACTCTGTGTATTTTTTATCGTGCTCCTGGCCGGCTGCCAGCAAAAAAGCCAGGAAAATCATTATAAGGAAGTCATTGTCGAGCCCCCGCAAGCAAACGTTTCAAGCAATCTCGTGGCCCCGATGTCTGACCAGTCCCTTGCGATCAATCCGCATGCGGGGCTTGATATGCCTGCCATGGGATCGCCTTTTACCTGGCAGGTGCCTGATGGATGGAAGCAGGAATCCGGTGAAGGCATGCGCCTGGCAAGTTTTCATCTGATCTCAGATGCCCAAGCCATTGACGGGTCCATCGTGGCATTGGGTGGGATGGCCGGAGGCCTGGAAGCAAATCTTCGTCGCTGGATGGGCCAGATCGGTCTTCAAGCGTCCCCGGATGAGCTGGGCCGCCTGATCGCTGCCGCGCCGGGCACTAAAATTAAGACAGGGCAGGAAGGGAAAATCTTTGATTTTACTAATCTTCAATCCAAGGCCAAGCCTACAGATAAAAGCATGGTCGTGGTCATGGTGACCCTGGATGAGGAAACCTTGTTTGTCAAGATGACAGGGGCCCTTGACAGTGTGCAAAAGAACAAAGAGGATTTCTTTAAACTTGCCGGATCAGTGGAATATCATGCGCCCTCCGGACTTCCCGCGCCCGGTGCTGAGATGAACCCTGCGAATCCTCATGCCGGATTGGACATGTCCCAGGCGGCTGGATTCATTGAAGCTCCCACCACACAGAATCTTTTAAATTGGGTTAACCCCCAAGGCTGGAAACAGGAGGCAGGCAAGCATATGCGCATGGCCAGTTTTCAGCAAATAGCTATGCCCGATGCTATCGATTGTTATATCATTGCCCTGGCAGGCCCTGCGGGCGGGCTCGAAGCTAATTTGGGACGATGGCTGGGACAATTAGGGCTTGATGCTTCGCAGAATACTATAAATCAATTGATCTCTTCAGCCCAGGACATTAAGACCAAGGATGGTCTTGATATCAAGGTCTTTGATTTTACCGGTTTGCAGGCAAAGGCCGGCCCATCGGATAAAAGCATGATGGCAGCCATGATCAGCCTCGAGAGCACCACAGTGTTTATAAAAATGACCGGTTCGATCGGATCGGTGGTTCAAAATAAAGATAATTATCTGAAATTACTCGGGTCTGTTACGCGTCAAAAATAGGATATGCTAAAACTCTTAAGTTCATCCAAGATAACAGTCGTCTGTCTATTCCTGCTTTTTGTCCTCACGTTTTGGGGCACCATTGCCCAGGTGCAGCAGGGTTTATACGCGGCCCAGGACCGTTTCTTTAATTCCTTCTATTTCCTGGCCGGAGGATTCATCCCATTTCCCGGAGCGCAATTGGTGCTTTGGGTTTTCTTTATTAATCTGATCTGCATGTTGTCCCTTAGTTATAAAAAATATACCCGTTGGGATAACTCGGGACTTCTCATCATTCATGCCGGTCTTATTTTGTATTTCGTTGCCGCTTTTATGATCTTTCATCTTTCCAGCGAATCGAATGTACATCTGGCCGAAGGCCAGGGCACCAATGTCTCGGTTTCTTACCATGAATGGGAATTAGCTTATTGGGCAGATGACAGCAGTGAGCGCGAAGTGACAGCCTTTGATGTCAGGGATTTTAAGCCGGGCTTTCAGGTCCCTTTTGCAGATAAGGATTTTTCGCTGACGGTCAATAAATTTTATCTGAACGCTGATGCCTATAGCGACGCTACGGTTAAAAAAGGCCACCCTGAAATCTTAAATGCTTCCGGTATAACCATGTTGACGGAGAAACCCCTTAATAAGGAAAATGAACAAAATATCGAAGGCGGCGTGTTCGATCTAAAAGCTAACGGCAATTCCTATTCCTTATATTTATTCGGCGCTGATGGAGAGCCAACCAGCGTCGATATGGCAGGCAAGACATATTATTTTGTTTTGCGCCATAAACGCTATCCGTTGCCTTTTACCATCAGGCTGGACCATTTTAAAGCAGAGTTCCATCCAGGAACAGAGATGGCCAAGAGCTATGAAAGCCTGGTCACTGTCACCACAGGCACGTTATCGCGGCAGGTGCGTATTTACATGAATAATCCCTTAAGATATAAAGATTACACCGTTTATCAAGCTTCTTACGATAATGACAGCACAGGCAGGCAGTATTCTACCCTGGCCGTGGTCAAGAACTCTGCCAGGATCATGCCTTATGTTGCCTGCTTGCTGGTTTTCTTTGGGCTAGCATTGCACTTTCTTATTCAGGCGTTTTTGGCAAAGGCCAGGAGATGAAAATAAAAATATTTCTAACCTTATTTTTAAGCACCTTGTTTTTAGGCACAGCCTTCGCAGGGCCGGGCATTAAGGATTTCAGCAATTTTGAAAAGATCCCGGTGCTGGACAGCGGCAGGCTTAAGCCTTTGGACACCTATGCGCGCAGTTTATTGACCCAATTCTCTGGTAAGGACCATTATGAAAAGCAGGGGGCTTGCGCGTGGCTGGCTTCGCTCTTTTTCGATCCGGATTCGACCCTGGGTCAGAAAATTTTCTTGATCAACAATCCTGATATTGCCACGGCCTTGGGGATAACGCCGCAGCAGGACCGCCGCTATACACCAAAGCAGCTGCAGCAAAGCTATGCTCAACTGGCCCAATTGCAGCAGGCGGCATCAAAGATCCCGGAAAAAGAACGTAGTTTGGCGGAAACCGAGATCATGCGGGTTTTTGATAATATCAATCTTTACGCGGACCTTTCCCGTTCCTATATATTCGCTTTTCCGCAGAATGATTTTACGGTCCTTTCAAGTGCCACTAAGAATAAATTAGGCTTAGCCGTCAATCAAAATCAATTCAGTTACATCGACCTTGCCCTAAAGGCATCAGAAGTAGCCCGGCAAACCCAGGCGCTCAGAGGGAAATCAGCCTCCGGGTATACGCCGGATGAAGCTGAGCTTGTCCAGACAACAGGCAATATGTTCCGCTGGTCGCAGGATTATAAAGACCTGCCGTTTACCGTAATTCCTTCCAGCGGCGGAAAGTGGTTAAGCTCCTGGGATGCGTTGACAACGGATTTCAGCGAAGAGCCAAGCCGCCAGTTAGTGATCCTATGGAATAACATGGCCATCAGTTATGCGCAGGATAATGGGGTGGCTTTTAATATGTCGGCACACCTGTATCTTGATACTATTCACGGCATGCTCTCCAAGGAAGACCTCAAAAAAGTAAATAAATTCCCCTTAGAGTTGTTTTATCAGCAAAACAGCCCGTTTACATGGTCCATCATGTTTTATATTTTGGCCTTCATCTTTTTTGTAGTCTCGTTTGCTTCTTCAAAGCCGCTTTGGTATAAACTTGGGTTTTTGTGTGTCCTCGCTGGTTTTATTCCGCATACCGCGGGACTTATCATGCGTATCATCATCATGGCCCGTCCGCCGGTATCCAGCCTGTATGAAACTTTTATTTTCGTCGGGTTTATCGCGGTCTTGCTTGGTCTTTTTATCGAGTATTACAACCGTCAATGGCTGGGCATTGTTACGGCAGCCATCAGCGGTACGGCTTTATTGTTCATTGCCAACAAATACAGCGCAGAAGGGGATACCTTGAAGGTGTTGATCGCTGTGCTTAATTCCAATTTTTGGTTGGCCACGCATGTGACTACCATTACCATGGGCTACGCAGCCACTTGTGTGGGTGGGCTTTTAGGCCACATCTGGCTTCTGCAAGCTGCCCTTGGAAAGGACAGCGTGACCTTGGATAAGACTTATAAGACGACCCTTGGTATCTTAGGCGTGGCCTTGACCTTGACCTTCCTGGGTACCAATCTCGGCGGTATCTGGGCTGACCAAAGCTGGGGCAGGTTCTGGGGCTGGGACCCCAAGGAAAATGGGGCCTTGATGATCGTGCTTTGGACCGCGTTGCTTTTTCATGCCAAGGTGGCTGACATGATCAATGCCATGGGCCTTGCGGTTGGTGCAGTGATCGGTATGATGGTGGTGATGTGGGCCTGGTTTGGGGTCAATCTTTTAAGCGTGGGTCTGCATTCCTACGGATTTACCTCCGGTGTAGCTACTTCTCTTATTATCTACGCCATCGTTGAAATCGCTTTTATTCTGGTTACGTCCTTTCTTATCTCCCTCCAAAAAAGGTGACAGGTAAAAAAGGTGACAGGTACATTTTTGTTTTAAGGCTATTCAGCCAAAAAATGTACCTGTCACCTTTTTTACCTGTCACCTTTTTCTATTTATTCTACGTAGAACTACGCATTTTCTCTGATCGTATTTTGGAGCATAGTGTTTCTATAATGTGCATGCTTCAGTCCTAAAATAATATGACAGAGCCTTTTAAATATGTTTTTGGTCCGGTTCGGTCCTGGCGCCTGGGAAGGTCCCTGGGCGTTGATCCGCTTTCGGCAAAAAGTAAGATCTGCAATATGAATTGCATTTATTGCCAGTTGGGCAAGACCGCGCATTTAAACCAGGAGCGTAAGGTTTATGTGTCTACCGAGGATGTGGTCAATGAGATCCGGCGTATTCCTTTACATTTCGCAGACCATATCACCTTTGCCGGCCGGGGAGAGCCAACCTTAGCTTCGAATTTGGGAGATATGATCCGCGCCATAAAATCCATCCGCCAGGAAAAGATCGCAGTGCTGACGAATTCTTCTTTAATGGTTTTAAAAGAAGTCAGGGAAGACTTGGGTCTGGCAGATTTTATATTGGCCAAATTGGATGCCGACAATCAGAAGCTTTTTCAAGAAATGGACCAGGGCAAGGGCCTGGACCTGAAAAAAATAATTCGGGGTATGATGGATTTTCGTTCGTTCTTTAAGGGCAGGCTGGCCATTCAGATCATGCTGGTTGACCAGAACATCGACCATATTGAGGAGATCGCACAAGTCACCAGGCAATTAGGCGCTGATGAGATCCAATTGGATACGCCCTTAAGGCCCAGCGCCATAACGCCCCTGGACCGTCAACGCGTGCAATGGGCCAAAAACTTTTTTAAAGACATGCCTGTTGTCTCCGTCTTCGATGCGCCGCTGCAAGCCTACATTCCTATCGACGAGCGTGCTACCATGAGGCGCCACGGCAATTACCGTAAAAATGTTGGAAAAAAATATTGACTTCTGCATTTTAAGAACTACTATATGTAGTAGCACTTAAATATTTAACTACAATATATAGTATAATTCAAAGGGAGGCGCAGATATGGGTTTGAGCGTATTCACCTCGATCATCAAACGTGACGGCAGGACTGAAGAATTCGATCCCCTAAAGATCACCAAGGCCATCACCAAAGCGGGGCAGGCATCAGGAGAATTCGGGCCTGAGACAGCCCAGAAAATGACCCTCCGGGTCATCAACATCGCCCAGCAGTTATTTGCCGATAATCCGACAGTCGAAGGCGTTCAGGACATTGTGGAAGATGTCCTGCTGTCATCGCCTTACCGCAAGGCCGCCAAAGCCTATATCATTTACCGTCAGCAGCATGCCGAGATGCGCCAGATCATCTCCCGTTTCAATACGGACCTGGTGGACAAATACCTTGAACAGAACGACTGGCGGGTCAATGAGAACAGCAACATGGCTTATTCCCTGCAAGGTCTTAATCATTACATTTCTTCTGAGGTGAGCAAACTCTATTGGCTCAACCGCATTTATCCGGCACAGATCAAGGAAGCCCATCAACGGGGGGATTTCCACGTTCATGATCTTGGTCTTTTAAGTGTTTATTGCGTGGGCTGGGATCTCCATGATCTGTTGACCGTCGGTTTTAAAGGCGTCTCAGGCAAGATGGAAAGCAAGCCTCCCAAACATCTGCGCAGCGCCCTGGGCCAGATCGTGAATTTCTTCTACACCTTGCAAGGCGAGGCTGCCGGTGCCCAGGCCTTTTCTAATTTTGATACTCTGTTGGCGCCGTATATCCGTTTTGATAACTTGAGCTACACTGAAGTCAAGCAAGCCCTGCAGGAATTCATCTTTAATATTAACGTGCCGACCCGGGTTGGTTTTCAGACACCCTTCACTAATATAACCATGGACTTGACCGTGCCTTCCTATTTTGTCTCTCAAGGGGTGGTGATCGGCGGGGAGATCCAGAAAGAGACCTACGGCGATTTCCAGAAAGAGCTGGACATGTTCAACAAGGCTTTTCTGGAAGTGATGCTGGCAGGGGATGCCAAGGGCAGGGTCTTTACTTTTCCCATCCCTACCTATAACATGACCAAGGATTTCAATTGGGATAACCCCAACTTGGAATTATTGTGGAAGATGACAGCCAAATACGGGATCCCGTATTTTTCCAATTTCATTAATTCTGACATGAATCCCGAGGATGCCCGCAGCATGTGTTGCCGCTTGCGCCTGGACAACCGGGAACTCCGAAGCCGCGGCGGCGGTCTTTTCGGCGCATCTCCTTTAACAGGTTCGATCGGGGTCGTCACCATCAATTTGCCGCGCATTGGCTACACGGCCCAAAGTGAAGAGGAATTCTTTGTCAAATTATTGGAAAAAATGATTTTAGCCAAGGAAAGCCTGGAGATCAAGCGCAAGGTGCTGGAAAAGCTTACCGAGGAAAATTTGTATCCGTACATTAAATTCTACCTGCGCAATATCAAGTTGCGTTTTGACCAGTATTGGAAGAACCATTTTTCCACTATCGGGCTGTTGGGCATGAATGAAGCCTGCTTGAATCTTCTGGGAGAAGATATTACTTCTAAGAGAGGCCGGGATTTTGCGATGCAGGTTTTGCAATTCATGCGCGAGCATCTGGTGAAATTCCAGCAGGAAACAGGCAATATCTTTAATCTGGAGGCCACACCAGCAGAGGGGACCTCTTATAGCCTGGCTAAACTGGATAAAGCCTTGTATCCTGATATCATTTGCGCCAATCAGGAACAATATGCCCAGGGCCATGAGCCGTTTTATTCCAATTCATCCCATTTACCGGTGCAGCATACCGAGGATATCTTTGAGGCCTTGGACCATCAGGATGAATTGCAGTGCCTGTATACCGGAGGCACGGTATTGCACGGCTTTATCGGCGAGCGCATCAATGATGCACAAAGCTTGAAGCAATTGGTGCGGACCATCTGCACCAAATACCGCTTACCCTATTTTACCATCACCCCGACCTTCAGCGTTTGCCCCAAGTGCGGGTATTTGGCCGGCGAGCAGCCGACCTGCAGCCATTGCGCCAGCGAATGCGAAGTGTATTCCAGGGTGGTCGGGTATTTAAGACCGGTCAAGCAATGGAACAAGGGTAAAAAGGAAGAGTTCAGGGAACGTAAGACCTATCATGTGGAGCATAAATGCGAATCGGCGGTCTGCAAAAGCTGACGTTGGTTGATTTCCCAGGGCGGATCGCCTCCACGGTCTTTGTCCAAGGCTGTAATTTTCGTTGTGGCTATTGCCATAACCCTGAACTGGTCTTGCCGCAGGCCTTTCAAGAACCCCTGTTGCCCGAAATGGTATTTAATTTCCTGGAAGGGCGACGGGGGGTCATTGAAGGGGTGGTCATCACCGGCGGCGAGCCGACCTTGCAGAAAGAACTGCCTGATTTTATTGCTTGCATTAAGCAGATGGGGTTTGCCGTCAAGCTGGACACCAACGGCAGCCGGCCGGATGTTTTAGCTTCCCTTCTTGAGTCAAGGCTCCTTGACTACATTGCCATGGATGTCAAGACGTGCCTGGACAAGTACTCCAGGGCCATCGGCGTTTCCTGCGATACCGCGAAAATAAAAGAAAGCATCCGTCTCGTCATTAACAGCAATGTGCCTTATCAGCTGCGCACCACCCTGATCAAGGAATTCTGCGCTGAGCAGGATTTAAACGAGATCAAGCATCTAATAGGCCAGGCCAACCATTATGTGCTGCAGCCTTTTGTCCATTCTCCCAAGATGATCGATCCCCGCATCGATGCCCAGGACCAATACACGCCTTCCCAGGTCGAATCCTTCAAGGCCAAATACGACCGTGTCAAGACAGGATAAAACACTTTGCTTGCTGCCATGAAAGTGCATGCAAGGAATCTTCGTTTTTCTAAATAAAAATATTAAGGAAACGAAGATTTCTTATTGCCGCCTTGCTTTGGGATGCTATAATTGCGCCATATGAAAAATGACTGGGGAAGGGATTTCAACAACACCCTTAGGCAGACCCTTAAGGAGCTGGCCGATATCAAGGCCGCTTTGGATGAATCCACCATTGTGGCCATCACTGACCAAAAGGGCAATATCATTTTTGCCAATGACAAGTTCTGCGAGATCTCCAAATATTCCAGGGAAGAATTATTAGGGCAAAACCACCGGCTCATTAATTCAGGTTATCATCCAAAGGACTATTTCAGGGAATTATGGCGTACCATTGCTCAAGGCAAGGTATGGAGGGGGGAGATCCGTAATCGTGCCAAGGACGGTACTATCTATTGGGTGGCCACCACCATCGTGCCTTTTCTAGACGACAAAGGCAAGCCCTATCAATATGTTTCCATCCGCCATGAGATCACCCAGCGCAAGATGATGGAAGAGCAGGTCAAAGCTCTGCCCAAACGCATTATTCAGGCCCAGGAGCAGGAATGCGACCGCATTGCCCGTGATTTGCATGATGATCTGGGCCAGGCACTGGCCACCCTCAAGATGATCATCCAATCCGCATGGCTGCAGGAAGGCTCGGTCAGCAACCCTCCACCGCAACATAAAAAGATCATTGATTATCTGGACAGCATCATCGACAAATCGCGCAATTTAGCCATGCGCCTGCGCCCCGCGACCTTGGAGGCTCTTGGTCTGACAACGGCCCTTACCCTGATGATCGATGAGATCAACCGTGTGGGGAAGGTCAAGATCACTTTTACTCACAACAATCTGGAAGGCCTGCGTTTTGAATCTGATACGATCAATGTGTTTCGCATCGTGCAGGAGGCTTTGACCAATATCTTGAAATATGCCAAGGCCACCAAGGTCAAGGTTTCGCTACGAATGGTCAAGGGCCGGTTAATGATCAACATCGCGGACAATGGCTGCGGTTTTGTTTTAAGGGACAAATCCAAAGGGCTGGGGCTGATCACCATGCAGGAAAGAACAAGTCTTTTAGGGGGCAATATCAATATCCAATCCGAACTCAAAAAAGGCACAACTATCCTAGTTGATATCCCTTGCCTGGGCAGGGATTTTTCGGCACAGAAAGGCTAAAGTCATGGTAAATACACGCATCATTCTCGCTGATGATCATGAAATGTTCCGCGCCGGTTTAAAAGGCCTGCTGGACAAGGAATCTGATTTTAAGGTGGTCGCCCAGGTGGGGGACGGCGAGCAGCTTTTGGAAAAGTTAGCCACGGTGCGAACGGATTGTGTGGTCATGGACCTGTCCATGCCGAACATGGATGGCCTTGCCACCCTGAAAGAGATCAAAAAGATGTACCCCAAGCTCAAATGCCTGGTGTTGACCATGCAAAAAGACCAGGAGCATTTCAAAAGCGCCATGGCCCATGGCGCATCGGGCTATATCCTTAAGGACAACGCTTTTGAGTTGCTGTCCATGGCCATCAAGTTGGTCATGAAAGGCAAGTCTTATATCTCACCGGCCATCTCCGAGCTCATTGCCGAACAGTATGTCCGTTCCGTCAAGGACGGAGACATGCCTTCCCTGGAGATCCTTACCTCGCGCGAAAGAGAGATC
>Ga0265338_10011482_pt1 | contig 10226 bp, 10 predicted proteins | sample 42126metaG_FD_193579 | JGI IMG/M metagenome (GOLD analysis project Ga0265338, IMG submission 193579) | Rhizosphere microbial communities from Carex aquatilis grown in University of Washington, Seatle, WA, United States - 4-21-26 metaG | ecosystem: Host-associated > Plants > Roots > Rhizosphere... | reverse complement strand
CATCCCGCGCATCGGCCCGATCACCCTCTACGGTCTGCTGTTCACGATCGTGCTCTTGTTCGCCATCCAGGGCGACAAGATCACCTCGCAGCCGCTCGACGTTGCGCGCATTGCGCTACCGCTGCTTGCGTACTTTGCCGTCATGTGGGTTGCCGGGTTCATGATCGGGAAGCTGATCGGGCTGCCGTACGCGCAGACCGCGAGCATGGGCTTCACCGTCGCGAGTAACGACTTCGAGCTCGCGATCGCCGTCGCCGTCGGCGTGTTCGGAGCGACCTCGGGTCAGGCGCTCGCCGGCGTGGTCGGGCCGCTGATCGAGGTGCCCGTGCTCGTCTCGCTCGTGTACGTCGCGTTGTGGGCACGCCGCTTCTGGCCGGCGCAGCCGGCCGTCTAGCCGAAGCGGCCTGTTACGTAATCTTCTGTCCGCTTGTCGCTTGGCGCGGTGAAGATCTTCTCGGTCGCGTCGTACTCGATGAGCTCGCCGTAGCGCTCGCCCTCGCCGCCGTGCGAGATGGAGAAGAACGCGGTCATGTCGGCGACGCGCGCGGCCTGCTGCATGTTGTGCGTGACGATGACGAACGTGTACTCGCCCTTGAGCTCGTGCATGAGCTGCTCGATCGCCTGCGTCGCGATCGGGTCGAGCGCGGACGCCGGCTCGTCCATGAGCACGACGTCGGGCTCGACTGCGATCGCGCGCGCGATGCAGAGCCGCTGCTGCTGGCCGCCGGAGAGCGAGAGGCCGCTCGCCTTGAGCCGGTCCTTCACCTCGTCCCACAGCGCCGCTTGCGTGAGCGCGCGCTCGACGCGTTCGTCGAGCTCGTGCTTCATGCCGAGCACGCGGCAGCCCCACGCGACGTTGTCGTAGATCGACTTCGGGAACGGATTCGGCCGCTGGAAGACCATGCCGATGTTCCGCCGCACGGCGACCGGATCGATGTTCGCTGAGCAGATGTCCTGGCCGTGATAGCGCACGGTCCCCGTCTGCGTGAAGCCGGGAATGAGGTCGTTCATCCGGTTGAAGCAGCGGATGTACGTGCTCTTGCCGCACCCGGACGGGCCGATGATGGCGGTGACGAGGTTTCTGTAGATCTCCATCGTCACGCCCTTCACCGCGGCCTTGCGACCGTAGATCGCGTCGAGGTTCTCGACGTGGAAGATCGCCTCGAGCCGCTCGCGCGGCGGCATCGGCTGGCGGCGGGTCTCGACCCTCATGACTGGCTCGATCGTAGTCGACATGTCCTCGTCTCCTTCCATCAGCGGCCTGCGATCTTGCGGGCGTTGCGGGTCGCGAGCCAGCGCGCGGTGAGGCTCGCAAAGAGGATGAACACCAGGAGGATGAATCCGGCCGCCCAGGCGCGCGCGTGATCCTTCGGGTCGGCCGACTCGGAGAGCTCGAAGATCGCCACCGGGATCGTCTGCAGCGCCTGGGATGGATCCCAGTGGGTCTGCGTCCCGACGACGGACGAGGTGAAGAGCAGCGGAGCCGTCTCGCCGGCGACGCGCGCGACCGCGAGCACCGTGCCCGTGACGATGCCGCCGATCGCCCGCGGCAGGACGATGCTCAGCGTCGTGCGCCACTGCGGGACACCGAGCCCGAGGCTCGCCTCGCGCAGCGAGTTCGGGACGAGGACGAGCACCTCGATGGTCGCGCGGGCGACGAACGGGAGCATGAGGATCGCGAGCGCGAACGCGCCTTTGATGCCGCTCTGCCCGCTGCCGGAGACGAGCAGGACGAAGACGAAGATGCCGACGACGATCGCCGGCACGCCGGCGAGGACGTCGAGGACGAGCCCGACGCCGTTCCGGATTGCCGGGGGAGCGAACTCGTTGAGGTAGACCGCGACGAGAATGCCGACCGGCAGCGCCATGAGCGTTGCGAGGCCGACGATGACGATCGTCCCGGCGAAGGCGTTCGCGAGGCCCTGGGGCGCGTTCGTCAGGCTGAACGGGATCGGCGATTTCGTGACGAGGTCGAGATTGAGCTCGCTCCAGCCCTTGCTCGCGACCGACCACACGACGATGCCGAGGATCGCGATCGCAATCGCGGCCGCGAGCCAGGCGAATCCCTCCATGACGTGGTTCACCCGGCGTCGGCGCGGCAGCCGGTCGAGGCGCAGCCCGGGGCCGCTCAGGTCGTGCGTGCTCACGCGTGGCCTCCGCGCGTGACGCCGTGCCTGCGTGCGACCCGCCGCACGATCCACTGCGCGGCGATGTTCGCGACGAGAGAGAGGACGAGCAGGACGAGCCCGAGATAGATGAGGGACGCGGCCTGGAGATTCGTGCTCGCGCCCTGGTACGAGGCGGCGATCTTGCTACCGAGCGTATCGCCGGTGCTGAAGATGCTCCAGTGGATGAAGACGCCGCCGCCGATCACCTGCGTCACCGCGATCGCCTCGCCCATCGCGCGACCGAGGCCGAGGATGAGCGCCGCTGCGATGCCGCCGCGCGCGTACGGGAACACGACGCCGCGGACCATCTCCCACCGCGTCGTTCCGAGCGCGAGAGCGCCTTCTTTCAGCTCGCTCGGCACACCGCGGAACAGCTCGCGGCTGATGCTCGCGACGATCGGGAGGATCATGATCGCGAGCACGATGATCGCCGTGAAGATGCTCGCGCCGGCCGCCGAGGGCGGCCCGAAGAGCGGGATGAAGCCGAGGGCGGAATGGAGCCACGGCTCGATGTGCGTGCGCAACGCGGGACCGAGCACGAGGATGCCCCAGAGGCCGATGAGGACGCTCGGCACGGCGGCGAGCGTCTCGACGAGTGCGGTCACCGGCGCCTGCAGGGCCCGGGGTGCAAGCTCGGTGAGGAAGAGGGCGACCCCGATCGCGAACGGCGTCGCGAGCAGGAGCGCGAAGAACGACGTGATGACGGTGCCGAAGAGGAAGCTGCCGGCGCCGTAGAGCTCGTGACCGACGACCGGGTTCCAGGCGACGCGGGTGACGAAGCCGAGGCCGTACTTCGAGAGCGCGAGGTGCGACCCGTCGACGAGCTTCCAGACGATGAGGCCGACGAGAACGGTCGCGCCGAGCGCGGCGGCGCCGGCGACGAGCTGGAGGACGACGTCGCCGAAGCGGACCCGCCGCCCGGTGAAGGGGCGGCGGGTCGTTCCGGCAGTGGCGTCGGCCGCGGACAACGCGGTCCTAGCTGTGGATCTTCGCGATCGCCTTCTCGGCGACGACGAGCACCGACTTCGGCAGCGGCACGAAGCGGAGCTTCGCCGTGTACGTCCCGGTCTGCCCCTTCGTGACCGCCCAGAAGAGGAAGTGCTTCAGGTCGGCCGCCTTGCTGGACTGCATCGGGACGATCACGTACGTGAAGGTCGAGATCGGATACGCATTCGCGAACTTCTTCGGCGGGTTCACGATCGACAGCGAGTTGTCCGCCGCGGGCTTCTGGTCGCTCGTTGCGGCCGCGAGGATCCCGCGGGCGCCCGGCGTCGTGAACTTGCCCGAGTTGTTCTTCATCGCGAAGTACTTCAGGTGGTTCGCAAGCGCGTACGCGACGTCGGCGTAGCCGATCGCACCGGGGGTCGAGGAGACGACGCCCGCGACGCCCGAGCTGCCCTTGCCGCCGACGCCGACCGGCCAGTTGACCGCGACGCCGGTGCCGAGCTGCGCTTTCCACGCGGGGCTCACGCTCGACAGGTAGTCGGTGAGGTTGTACGTCGTGCCCGAGTTGTCGGAGCGGTGCGCGATCGTGATCGCGGTGCTCGGAAGCGAGGCGCCCTTGTTGAGAGCCGCGATCGCCGGGTCGTTCCACTTCGTGATCTGGCCCATGAAGATCTTCGCGAGCGTCGCCCCGTCCATGTGGAGCAGGTTCTTGACGCCGGGCAGGTTGTACATGATCGACGTCCCGCCGAGCGCCCAGGGGATCTGCACGCATCCGTTGCACGCGGCGAACTGGTCGGACGTGAGAGGCGCGTCGCTCGCGCCGAAGTCGACGGTGCGGGCGGTGATGGCTGCGATGCCGCCGCCGGAGCCGATGGCGCTGTACTGGAGCTCGATGCCGTAGGCCCCGCCGATGGGCGAGATCCACTGGCTCACGAGCGGCGCGACGAAGGTGCTGCCTGCACCCGAGATGGTCGATGTCTGCCGCGCGGGCTTCGCGCTGGCCGCCCCGGCGACGACGACCGCAAGAAGCGCGGTGGCCGCAACGGCGCTGATGATGCGAATCGAAGTGCCGATTCTCGGCATTGATGTTCCTCCTCCTTGGGGTCCGCGGCCAACGTACGGCGAGCATGGAGCGGGGTGGGATACGGGGCTGTTGCAGGCTGGTTACGGAGTGGTGACGTACCCTCAAAATCCCCTGCCCGACAGGTGTACGGTGTCCCGCATGTCGATCGACGAGGCCCTCGACCGGATCGAAGCGCAGCTCCAGGAGGAGGGCCAGCGCGTCCTCTCGGCGGTGCACGGGGCTGTCCGGGCCCTCCAGGAGCGGGACGTCGAGCTCGCCGACGAGGTCGTCGCCTTCGACGACGAGATCGACCAGCTCTTCATCGGCATCGAGGGCTCGATCCAGGCCATGCTCGCCCTGCAGACGCCGGTCGCGCGCGACCTGCGGCTGCTCCTCGCCATCCTCCACATCAACCTCCTGCTCGAGCGCACCGGCGACGGCTGCGTCACCGTCGCGAAGCTCTCGCGGATGGTGGCCGACGTCGAGCCCGACCCGGCGCTCGCCTCGGTCCTCGTCGAGATGGGCGAGCGGGCGGAGGAGATGCTGCGCGTCGCCCTCGACTCGTTCGCGCGCCGCGACCTCGCCGGCGCCGAGAGCCTCGTCGAACTGGACGAGCTCATCGACCGGGCCAACCGGCGGTTCGTCGAGCGGCTCGTCGACGTCATGGCTGAGCCGGATCACCGCGAGTGGGGCCTGCGCATGGTCGTCGTTGCCCGCACGATCGAGCGGATCGGCGACCGCGCGGTGGACATCGGGGAGCAGACGGCCTACCTGCTCACGGCCGAGTTCCGCGAGTTCACCGACGCATCCCACCCGGCCTCGTAGCCTCCGCCCCGTACAATCCCGAGCCGTGGACCGCAGACGGCTCCTCGTTGCGCTCGCGATCGTCCTCGGGATCGTCCTGATCGCCGTTGCGGCCGTCTACTGGGCTGAGCCGGCGAGGTCGCTGCCGTCCTTCTTCCCCGGCCACCAGGCAGGTTCGAGCCACCACCACGTGAAGCACGGCATCGCCTCGTTCCTCGTCGGCCTCGCGTGCTTCGCCTTCGCCTGGTTCAACACCGGCCCGAAGAAGTCGCGCCCGACGTCCTAGTGCCGATCAGCTACTTCCAGGGGGCGATGCTCGGCCTGCTGCAGGGCGTGTCCGAGCTCTTCCCCGTCTCGAGCCTCGGCCACAGCGTCATCCTCCCGAAGCTCGTCGGCTGGAACATCCACCAGAAGGACCCGTACTTCTTGACGTTCCTCGTCGCGACGCACCTCGCGACGGCGATCGTGCTCCTCGGCTTCTTCTGGCGCGACTGGGTCAGGATCGTCAAGGGGCTCGGCCGGTCGCTCCGCGACCGTGAGATCGCCCCCGGCGACACGGACGCGAAGCTGGGCTGGCTCCTCGTCGTCGGCACCATCCCGGCCGGGATCCTCGGGCTCACGTTGCAGGATCAGCTACGCAACATCTTCGCGTCGCCGCAGTACGCGTCCATCTTCCTGGCGCTGAACGGCGCGGTGCTCTTCGGCGCGGAGCTGCTCCGTAGGCGCGCGCCCGCGACCGATGCCGACGACGACGCGCGCATCGCGCGCACGGTCGGCTGGCGCGACAGCGTCCTCGTCGGCGCCGCGCAGGCAATCGCGCTCATCCCGGGCTTCTCGCGCTCGGGCGCGTCGATGGGCGGCGGCCTCCTCGTCGGGCTGTCGCACAAGGACGCCGCGCGCTTCGCATTCCTCCTGGCGACGCCGATCATCGGCGCCGCGGCCGTCCTGAAGGTCCCGGAGCTCGCGGGCTCGCAGGGCAACGGCGTCCGGGGCCCGGCCGCCCTCGGGGCGCTCTGCTCCGCCGTCACCGCCTACCTCGCCATCCGCTTCCTCATGCGCTACTTCGAGACGCGGACGCTGACGCCGTTCGCGGTCTACTGCGCCGCCGCCGGCACGGCGGCCGCGATCTACTTCGCCGTCTCGTAACCAGATCGCAACCCTCGCGAAGGCTGCGGGGCGTATCGTGGTCTGTCCCGATGGCTGCGGTCAGGACGAAGAAGAGGACGCTCGCCGCCGTCGACCGGCTGATCAACCGGGAGCTCTCGTTCCTCGACTACGACGCGCGTGTGCTCGCGCTCGCTGCCGACGAGAGCCTTCCGCTCCTCGAGCGCGTCCGCTTCTGCTCCATCTTCTCGACGATGCTCGACGAGTTCTTCATGGTTCGAGTCGCCGGGCTCACCGGGCAGGCGGCCGCCGGCGTCGCCGTACGCTCGCCCGACGGCCGCATGCCGCAGCAGACGCTTGCCGAGGCCCGCGCCCGCGTCCTCGAGCTCTACGCTGAGCAGGCCCGGATCTGGGCGGAGGAGCTCTGTCCAGCCCTCGCCGAGGAGGGGATCGTCGTCTCGAGCGTCGAGGCTCTGAGCCCGGTCGAGCGGGCGGAGCTCGAACGTCGGTACGCGGACGAGATCTACCCCGTGCTGACGCCGCTCGCGGTCGGCCCGGGGCAGCCGTTCCCCTACATCTCGGCCCTCTCGGTGAGCCTCGCCGTCTTCGCGCGCGATCCCGAGTCGGGCGAGGAGCGCTTCGCCCGCGTGAAGGTGCCCGAGGGCCTGCCGCGCTTCCTGCCGATCGGGGACGCCGGCCGCCTCGTCCCGCTCGAGCAGGTGCTCACCGACTTCCTGCCGTCGCTCTTCCCCGGGATGGACATCGTCGAGCGCTCGCTCTTCCGGGTCACGCGCGACGCCGATCTCGAGGTCTCCGACGAGGCCGACGATCTCCTCGAGGCGGTCGAGGTCGAGCTCCGCCGCCGCCGGTTCGGCGAGGTGACCCGCCTCGAGGTATCCGCGTCGATGTCGCGGGCGTTGCGCGTACGGCTGCAGCAGGGTCTGGGCGTCGCTGACGACCTCGTCTACCCGGTGACCGGGATGATCGACCTCGAGGATGCCGACGAGCTGGCGAAGCTCGATCGGCCGGACCTGAAGGTCGACTCGTGGGTGCCGCTCGCGCGTCCGCCACTCGCGAACCTCGAGGCCCACGAGCTGTTCACGCTCATCCGCGCCGGAGACGTCCTCGTCCATCACCCGTACGACTCGTTCGCGGCGAGCTTCGAATCGTTCGCGCACGAGAGCGCGAACGACCCGGACGTCATCGCGCTCAAGTCGACGGTGTACCGGACGAACGACGAGTCGCCGCTCGTGCCGGCGCTCATCGAGGCGTCGGAGAACGGCAAGCAGACGGTCTGCCTCGTCGAGTTGAAGGCGCGCGGCGACGAGCGTCGGAACATCGAATGGTCGCGCGCGATGGAGCAGGCGGGCGTGCACGTCGCGTACGGCTTCTTGTCGCTGAAGATCCACGCGAAGATGACGATGGTCGTACGCCGGGAACCCGGCGGGCTGCGCCGGTACGTGCATCTGGGCACGGGCAACTACAACAGCGTCACCGCGCGCGGGTACGAGGACTTCGGGCTCTTCACCGCGGACGAGGACATCGGCGCAGACGTCGCGGACCTCTTCAACTACGTGACCGGCTTCGGTCGTCCGGCCCACTTCCGCAAGCTCCTCGTCGCGCCGTTCACACTGCGACAGCGCCTCATCGAGGAGATCCGCGCGGTCGGTGAGGCCGCCCGTCAGGGACGCAAGGCGCGGATCAAGATCAAGGTGAACGGGCTCACGCACGTAGGGGTGATCGACGAGCTCTACGCGGCATCCCAGGCGGGTGCGCGGATCGACCTGCTCGTGCGCGGGATCTGCTCCCTGCGGCCCGGCGTCCCGGGGCTGAGCGAGAACATCCGCGTTCGCAGCGTCCTCGGCCGCTTCCTCGAGCACAGCCGCCTGTTCGTCTTCGAAGCAGGCGAGCGGAGCGCGTACTACCTCGGCAGCGCCGACCTGATGCCGCGCAACCTCGACCATCGCGTCGAAGTCGTGACACCCGTCGAGGATGTCGGCATTCAGGCCGAGCTCGCCGCCACGATCGACACGCTCCTCGCGGACACGGCGGCGTCGTGGGAGCTGCAGCCGGACGGGACATACGCACGCGTGCAGGCGAAGAAGGACGCGCGCCAGCGCTCGGCACAGGCAACGATGATGCGACGTGCGCGCCGCCGGGTGACGCTCGCGCGCAACACACGGTAGTAGCGCGTTGGTAACGAGCCTGTTACGGCTTCGCTACCGGCTGTTCACCAGGCTGTTCACCCGCCCTCCGGCCGGGGACCTAGGATGGATGGACGTGCGTATCGGGGTAGTCGACGTCGGCTCGAACACGATTCGCCTGCTCCTCGCCCAGGTCGAGGGGCGCGACATCGTCCCCCTCGCGAAGGAGCGGGTGCGGCTCGCACTCGGCGAGGAGATCGAGCTGCGCGGCGCCGTCTCCGACGTCAGCATCGCCGCCGCCGCCAAGGCCGTGCGGAAGCTCTGCGCCGTCGCGCGGAACGGCGGGGCGGAGACGCTCGACGTCTTCCTCACCGCTCCGGGACGCCAGAGCGACAACGCGGACGACCTCGTCGACGCGCTGACGCGGGCCGCCGCCCACTCCGTTCGGGTGCTCTCCACCGAGGAGGAGGGACGCCTTGCGTACGCCGGTGCGGTCGCAACGGCGGACGTGATGCTGCCGCGCTGGATCGCCGTGTGCGACGTCGGTGGGGCGTCGACCGAGATCGCCGTCGGGTCGCCGGGAGCGAGCCCGGAGTGGATCAGGTCCGTCGACCTCGGCTCCGTCCGTCTCACGGCGCGTGTCGACGATTCCGCCGAGGCGGCGGCGGAGGCCGCGCGGGCGTTCGCGTCGGTCGACCCGCCGCGCGTGCAGGCCGCGCTCGCCGTCGGCGGCAGTGCGCGCGCCGCGCGCCGGCTCGTCGGCCCGTGGCTCGGAGTGGAAGAGCTCGCCGCTGCGCGCAGTCTCGTCGAGACGCGGTCGCAGCAGGCGATCTCACGGCGCTACGGCGTCCACCGGACCCGCGCGCGGATCCTCCCCGCCGGCCTCGCCGTCCTCACCGAGGTGCAGAGCCGGCTCGGGGTTCCGCTGCACGTGTGCGACGGCGGCATCCGCGAGGGCGCGGTGCTCGCCTTCGCCGCCGAGCTCGCCGCCTAAGCCTCGAGCAGCGCGAGGTCGCGCTCGTACGTCAGGAGGGCGCGCGCGCCGTCGGCGTCGAGCCAGCGCAGCTCGTCCACCTCCGCGTTCGGGACGAAGCCGTCGTCGGCGAGCGGGTGCATGCGCCACCAGCGGACGCGCTTCGGCCGGCCTTTCGCGTCGACGTACTCCGTGACGCCGATCTCTTCGTCGAGCGCGCAGCGGAGCCCCGTCTCCTCGTGCACCTCGCGCAGCGCGCAGTCCTCGTCCGTCTCGTCCTCGTCCGCCTTCCCCTTCGGGAACGTCCAGTCGTCGTACCGCGGCCGGTGCACCAGCAGGACGTCGCCGTCCCGGAAGACGAGGCCACCCGCCGCCCGGACGGTCACTTCGCGGAGCGCTGGAGCCGGCGCCAGGCGCCGCGCCAGGCGGCGCGGGCGTCCGCCCGCTTCCCGCGCTCGCGCTCGATCAGCCGGCCGGCGGCGAGCGCCTTTTCCGGTGCGGTGGCGAGCCCACGCAAGGTCGCCTCGGCCACGACGGAGTCGTGGTGCTCGCCGAGCACGTCCTGGAACGCTTTCGCGCGCTTGACGACGGCGTCCTCGCCGGCGAGCTCGTACGCGTACCGCACGCGCTTCCCGCGCTTGCGCAGCGCGTGCAGCTCGTCGTCCGCCGGGTCGTTTCCCGCCGCGCGGACACGCGTCCGCAGCTTCTTCAGCTCGCGACGCGCGAGGTCGGCGACCGTGAGGTCGGCGCCGCTCGGTGCGAGGCGTTCGATGCTCGCACCGACGTCGTCGAGCAATGAGAAGTAGCGATCGCTGTCGAGTGCCTTGAGCAGCGATGTGCGGGCCGTCCCGCGCCGTCGCTCGAGCGTGCGGAGGAGCATGCGGCCGGATTTGCGGTCGTCCGCGTCGAGCTCGTCGACGTCGGAGCGCAGCCGCTCGAGCAGGACGTCGAGGTCGCGCACGGCGCCGAGCCTCTCGCCGAGCCAGCGCAGCTCCTCAGCGAGCGGGCTCACGTCGTCGGTGTAG
>Ga0265338_10011481_pt1 | contig 10227 bp, 9 predicted proteins | sample 42126metaG_FD_193579 | JGI IMG/M metagenome (GOLD analysis project Ga0265338, IMG submission 193579) | Rhizosphere microbial communities from Carex aquatilis grown in University of Washington, Seatle, WA, United States - 4-21-26 metaG | ecosystem: Host-associated > Plants > Roots > Rhizosphere >... | reverse complement strand
CCCCTCGTGAGGATTCCTGACACCGACAGCCTCGGGATGAATGCTCGCGTCGAGCGGCGTCAGGACATAAAGGAATCGCACGGTCGTGCGCACGGCCGAGGACCGGTTGATCCAAAAAAGTAAATGGCTGAGGTTCGCGAATTCGAATTTAAAGAGCCGGCCTCTCGAATGGCAGACGCCACCCGAATGCTCGCTCATGCTCCCGAGCTGCCCAAGGATCTGGAACATCCGGATATTCCCGGGGACAAAATGGTCCTCAACATGGGCCCCTCACACCCGGCTACGCACGGTGTGCTGCGAATTGTCCTCGAGTTGGATGGGGAGATTATCACCAAGGCCATGCCAGACGTGGGGTATTTGCATCGAGGCGATGAGAAAATCGCCGAGAACATGACCTATACCCAATTTATCCCTTACACCGATCGCCTGGACTACCTGGCGCCTTTGGCCAACAACGTCGCTTATGTTCTGGCCGTCGAGAAGCTCCTCGGGATTGAGCGTCAACTTCCTCCCCGTTGCCAGTTTATTCGTGTCATTTGCGCCGAACTCGCCCGTGTTTCTTCGCACCTCCTGGGCCTCGGCTCCTTTGCCATGGACGTCGGAGCAATGACCGTCTTTCTTCACACGTTCACCGAACGGGAGAAAATGTACAACCTCTATGAATCGCTGACCGGAGCGAGGTTTACGACGAGCTTTACCCGAATTGGCGGCCTCTCAAGAGACCTGCCTCCTGGCTGGGTGGAACAATGCCGCCAGTTCTGCAACGAAGTAGTGGTGAACATCGACGAGACGGAGACCCTTCTAACCCGGAATCGCATCTTTGTTGATCGCACCCAAGGCGTCGCAACCATTTCCAAAGCGGATGCCATCGATTACGGCTTGAGCGGGCCGAATTTGCGCGGCAGCGGTGTCCAGCACGACCTTCGAAAAGCCCATCCTTACCTCGTGTACGATCAGTTGGATTTCGATGTCCCCATCGGGTCAACGGGCGACTGTTACGATCGCTATCTCCTGCGCATCGAAGAAATGCGGCAAAGCGTGCACATTCTCCATCAGTGCCTTGACAAACTGCCCGATGGGCCGGTCAACGTGTCAGATACTAAAATTGTGCTTCCGCCCAAACAGCGTGTCTTGACCCGCATGGAGGAGTTGATCCATCACTTCATCAACGTGACTCAAGGGATCAATGCGCCTCCTGGCGAAATATATTTCGGTCACGAGAATCCTAAGGGTGAGCTTGGATTCTATATTGATAGCAAGGGTGGCGGCACGCCCTACCGGCTGAAGATTCGTTCACCATCCTTTGTGAACCTGAGCATTCTTCCGCACATCTTGCCCGGACACATGGTCAGCGATGTAGTGGCGATCCTGGGCTCTTTTGACTTCGTCATGGGGGAATGCGATCGATGAACGATTCAGCTATCCAACATATCCCAGACACTTTGCTGGAGCAGCCTGAATTTGCAATACCCGCCAGCCTGGAATCTGAATTCGACGAATTGATTGGGCACTACCCGAAGAAACGGAGTGCGTCCCTAATGCTTCTGCATGCGATTCAGGAGCATTTTGGCTTTATCTCGCGCCAGGCCATCGAGTGGATCGCGGTCAAATTGGAGCTCCAGCCCATCAACATCTACGAACTGGTAACTTTCTATCCGATGTTTCATCGGAAAAAAGTCGGGAAATTTCACCTGCGAGTATGTCGCACCTTGAGCTGCGCCCTGGGCGGCTCCTATAAACTGCATGAACATTTCTGCACGAAGCTCGGCCTGGACCCGCACGCGCACGGACCTCAAACGACCAAGGACGGCCAGTTTACGGTCGAATTTGTTGAGTGCCTGGCCAGTTGCGGCACTGCACCGGTGATGATGTGCAATGATTCTTTCTACGAGGGCGTCTCCGACGAAAAAGCCAACCAGATCCTGGAGCAGTGCAAGTAATTTCTAGCAAGCCTGTGACAATCGAAAATCGGCAATCGAAAATCAAAAATGAAGAATGGCTGCCCGACATGGATTTGAACCATGACAAACAGATCCAGAGTCTGCTGTGCTACCGTTACACCATCGGGCAAACGAGTGTTTCTAAGGTAGGTGTTTCAACGCCCGAGTCAAGGATCGACCTTTAAGATGCCTGCCGAATACCGACTCATTCTCAAATATGCCGACCAGCCAGGTTACACCCCTGACCTCGAATGCTATTTGCGCAATGGCGGCTACGCATCCCTTAAAAAGGCTCTGGCGATTCAGCCAAAAACCCTCCCCGATGGCAGACAAGTCGGCGGCCCAGAGCAAATTCGAGACGACGTCAAGCTTTCGGGCCTGCGGGGGCGCGGCGGTGCCGGCTTTTCGTGCGGACTAAAGTGGTCGTTCGTCGACCGTAAAAGCGGGAAACCCATTTACCTCATCTGCAACGCAGACGAGTCCGAGCCCGGCACATTCAAAGACAAGCAGATCCTCTACAAAGATCCTCACCAAATGCTCGAGGGGATGATTATTGCCTGCTACGCCAATGACGTCCACCTGGCCTACATTTATATCCGCGGCGAGTTTGTGGACGGCGCGAAAATCCTGAACCGCGCGCTTAAGGAAGCTCGAGAGAAGAACTTTCTGGGCAAAAACATTCTCGGCAGCGGATACGATTTGGAAATCCACGTGCACCGGGGAGCCGGAGCTTATATCTGCGGCGAAGAAACCGGCTTGATCGAATCGCTCGAAGGCAAACGCGCCTATCCTCGAATTAAGCCCCCGTACTTCCCGGCGGTGCTTGGGCTTTATATGTGCCCGACCATCGTTAATAATGTCGAAACGCTGTGCGCCGTGAAACATATCGTCGCGATGGGTGGAGCGGAATTTGCTCGGCTAGGCACCCCCAATAATACCGGCACCCGCATCGTCAGCATCAGCGGCCATGTCAAAAAGCCGGGCTATTACGAAGTCGAGGTCGGCAAAGTCACCCTGGGGCAGTTGATCAATGATCCCGTTTTTGCCGGCGGCTTGCGCGATGGCCGAAAATTGAAAGCGGTTATCCCCGGCGGCTCTTCGGCAAAGGTTTTTAAAGCGGGCGAGAAATTCAAACTCAAGCGCAAGGGACCGGATGGAAAGGACGCCGAGCAGGAGGTCGACATGCTCGATTTGCCTTACGATTTCGATTCCCTGATCGCGGCCGGAAGCATGTCAGGCTCGGGAGCTATTATCGTCATGGACGATTCGACTGACATCGTCGAAGCCCTCTCCAACCTAAGCGAGTTTTACGCTCACGAGAGCTGCGGCCAATGCACTCCCTGCCGCGAGGGCTCGCTTTGGATGTCTAAGGCTTTGCACCGCCTGACTCATGGCCAGGGCCGCGGGACCGACGCCGAGTACCTGGTGCGAATTGCGGACAACATCCCCGGTGGCCGCACTATTTGCGCTTTCGGCGAAGCTTGTTCCTGGCCCGTGCAGAGCTTTGTTGCCAAGTTCAAGGATGAGTTTGTGGCGCGAGGTGCGGCCGATGAACAGCGCCGTCCGGCCGTGCCCAAGACTGAGCCAGAATTGGCTCCCCAAGCTGGACATTGAGAAGATGACCACTCCCATGGCAACATCCCCCGAAGCCAAGCCGGCCGCATCGCCAATTGATAAGATCAAAGTGCGCGTGGACGGAAAGGAGGTCGAGGTGCCAAAAACGACGCCCGACCCGCTGACCGGCAAGCCTTTGCCCACGACCATGATCCAGGCTTGCAACGTGGCGCGAGTCGACGTGCCCCATTACTGCTATCACCCCAAGCTGCCGGTGGCCGGCAACTGCCGAATGTGCCTCGTCGAGTTCGGCATCCCAGCCGTAGGGTCTGACCGCAAACCCATTCTTAACCCGGATGGCACCGCTAAAATCTCAAAATCACCGCGGCCCGCCATCGCCTGCGCTACGCCTGTTTCTCCAGGCATGGAAATCTATACTAATACGCCGGCCGTGAAACAAATGCGCGAAGGCGTCCTGGAGTTTCTGCTGATCAATCACCCGCTCGACTGTCCGATTTGTGACCAGGCCGGCGAATGCAAACTTCAGGAATATTCCGTCGAGTTCGGGCAATCCCAGAGCCGGTTTGTGGAGCAGAAGGTTCATAAACCTAAACGTGTCGATCTGGGCCCGAGAATCGTGCTCGATTACGAACGCTGCATATTGTGCACCCGCTGTATCCGGTTTACCAAGGATGTTGTTGGCGACGATGCGCTCGGCATCGTTAACCGCGGGAGCTACAACACTCTCACCGCTTACCCCGGCAAAACCTTCGACAACAACTATACGCTGAACACGGTCGACATTTGCCCGGTCGGGGCTCTGACGTCGAAAGACTTTCGGTTCCAAATGCGCGTTTGGTTCCTCAAAGAGACCAAAAGCATCTGCACCAGTTGCGCTACCGGCTGCAATGTCATCGTCGGCTCACGCGAGGAAAAAATCTACCGGTATGAACCGCGAGAAAATGAGGCCGTCAATTCCTCGTGGATGTGCGACTACGGACGTTTGAATTACAAATGGATTGGGCGTGAGGACAGGCTGGTTGAAGTGCGAGGTCCGAAGTCCGCTGCCCTCAGTTGGGCGGCCGCCTTAAAAGAAATCTCGGACACATTTAAGCAGATTTCACCCGGCTCTGCGGCTCTGATCGCCTCCGCTCGCCAAACCAATGAAGAGCTTTATCTTCTGGCCAAGCTCGCCACGAAATTGGGAGCCGTGACGGATTCCGTGCCACGACAAGGTGAAGGGGACAAACTGCTGCTCAACACTGACCGCAATCCCAACAGCCTTGGAGCGCGTTTAACCGGCATCTCGGCCGAACCGATCGGCGCCAACCTGCCAAAAATTGCGGAAGCCATTCGCTCCGGAAAGATTAAAACGTTGCTTGTCTTCGGAGAGGACGTAACGAAAGTTGGCATCGGTGCGGATCTTCTTGGCAAACTGGAAACGCTCATCGTGAGTGACATCCTGCCGAACACAACCACCCGTTCAGCCCACTATCTGTTGCCAGGCTGCGCCCATGCCGAAAAACGCGGCACGTTTACTAACACCAAGGGGCGTGTTCAAAAAGTCATGAAAGCAGTGGAACCGCCCGGCCAAGCCAGGGCGGAATGGGAATTCCTGCACGAATTGATCTTTAATACCACTGGTCAGAATGGCTATGCCAGCATCGAAGGCCTTTTCAACCAAATGGCCGCAGACATACCCGCCTTCCGAGATCTCTCCTGGGCTAAATTGGGAGACACCGGCGTGAGCATCCCGCTATGACTTGGATTGACCATCTGACATACCCCGCCCAATTCGCGCTCTTTAGCGCCATCAAGGTCATTTGTGTGTTTTCCGTCCTGATGTTCATCGTCGCCTATGCCGTCTGGGTCGAGCGTAAAGTCTCAGCTTCAATCCAGGATCGACGCGGGCCAAACCGGGTCGGCCTTTTCGGCCTGTTGCAGCCGGCGGCCGACGCGGTGAAGGCATTTCTAAAAGAAGATTTTACACCCGCTCATGTTCGCAAGGTTTACTTCTGGCTGGCACCCGCCGTGGTCATGATTCCCAGCTTGTTAACTGTCGCGATTATCCCGTTTGGCTCGCGTTTAGGGTCACAGAAAATGGTTATCGCCGATCTTAACGTGGGCATTCTCTACACCTTCGGAATTGTTTCTCTCGGGGTCTACGGGATTGTCCTCGCCGGCTACGCTGCGAACTCAAAATACCCTTTCCTTGGCGGCATCCGCTCCAGCGCGCAAATGATCTCCTACGAGATCGCCATGGGCATGTCGGTAATCCCGATCTTCCTCCTCGTCGGCAGCCTGAATCTCAGCGACGTCGTCCAATATCAAGCCGGCGGCGCCTGGCTTATTTTCAAGCAACCTCTTGCCTTCGGCATTTTCCTCGCCGCCATGTTCGCTGAGACCAATCGGCTGCCGTTCGATTTGCCGGAATCCGAACAGGAACTGGCGGGCGGTTACAACGTTGAATACAGCTCCATAAAGTTTGCGATGTTCTTCATGGGCGAATACGCTGCGATGACCGCCGCCTCGGCGATGCTGGTGACCTTGTTCCTCGGAGGCTGGACGTTGCCAATCGCCGGCCTGGATCAACCGGCTTTAACCATAACGATGGGCCTCGCTCACATTGGCGTCTTCCTCGCGAAAATGCTATTTGTTGAGTTCATGATCATCTGGGTCCGCTGGATGTGGCCTCGTTTTAGATATGACCAATTGATGCACCTTGGCTGGCAGCGGTTCATGCCTTTGGCTCTGGCGAATATCCTCATCACAGCCACTGTGCTTTGGTTCACAACGAAATGATTGTTAAGCGAAAAAAACTGAATCTTTGGGAGCGGCTTTATCTGCCGGCTATCCTCGGCGGCTTTAAAGTCACTATCCGTCACTTTTTCAGAAAAAAAGTTACGATGCAGTATCCCGAAGAGAAATGGGTCGTGCCTGAGGGATATCGCGGCGCGCCTTATCTGGTTAAAGATCAGGAAGGGCGGACAAAATGTGTTTCCTGCCAGTTATGCGAGTTTGTCTGCCCGCCCAAGGCCATCCGCATCATTCCGCCCGGCCCGGGTGGCGCCACGGAGGCCGGCAATGTTGAAAAGGCGCCCAAAGAATTTGAGATCAACATGCTTCGCTGCATTTTCTGCGGCTTTTGCCAGGAAGTCTGTCCCGAGGAGGCCATTTTCCTGATGAAAGATTACTCCCTCACGGGCACGAGTCGCGAGGAATTGATTTACGACAAAGACAAGCTCCTCGCCTTGGGTGGGGTCCACCAGGACCAAATCCATAAGTGGAAGAGGAAAGCGGACGAAGCGGTCGCGCAAGGCGTCTCCCCCTAATTCAGTCGCCGGAAGTTCCGACGACTAGCTTCTCAAAGGGCAAACGGACTGAGCGAGCTGAAATGAACGATTTTGTGGCAACGATGCCGGACATCTTATTTTACGTTTTCGCATTCCTGACTCTGGTCTGCGGATTCCTGGTTGTGCTGAATCCGTTCAGCACGAATCCCGTCACCAGCGCAATGTTTTTGGTCCTGACCATCGCCTGCCTCGCCGGTTTGTTTGTTTTGCTCCATGCCTTCTTCCTGGCGGCTGTTCAAATTCTCGTCTACGCCGGTGCGGTGATGGTTTTGTTTCTTTTCGTCATTATGCTGCTCGATCTGCCAGCCGAAGAACGGCGGAAGATCAAAAGGTCGGGCATGGTTCTTGGGCTGATTTCTGTCGGAGCGATCATCACGATCGCTTTGCGCAGTCTTTCAAAGGCCTCTCTCAACCCGGACCCGGCACCAACTCTGGAAGGCAGCACGTTTCCACTTGGTAAGCTGCTTTTTACCCAATACTTGTTGCCCTTTGAGATTATATCGGTCCTGCTGCTGGTGGCGATGGTGGGGGTGATTCTGCTCAGCAAAAAAGACCTGAAATGAACGTAGGCATCGAACATTATCTGACCGTCAGCATCATCCTATTTTGCTTGGGTTTATTAGGCGTCGTCGTGCGTCGCAATCTGCTGGTTATCTACATGGGCCTGGAGTTGATGCTCAACGCGGCCAACCTGGCGTTGGTAGCCTTTTCCAGGTTCAACAATGACCTGGACGGACAGGTCTTTGTGTTTTTCATCATCACAGTCGCCGCGGCCGAAGTCTCAGTTGGGCTGGCCTTGATTGTGGCTCTGTACCGCAAGCGTCGAACGGCCCACGTGGAAGACCTCACCTTGATGAAGCTATAAGCCGATGACACTTGTGGCCATTCCCTGGATCGTCCTGTTTCTGCCGTTGCTGGCAGCGGCGCTAATCACTTTGTTTACCTGGCAGGACCGTAAACTGAGCGCTGGTCTGTCCATAGCTGCGGTAATCACTGGATTTGTCCTTACTCTCCTGTACGTCGGCCTGACCGGTTGGCACACCACTAGGGAATCCGTGTTGACCTGGCTGGCCATCGGCGACTTCCAGGTTGATTTCGGATTGCGGTTGGACTCGCTCAGCACGTTGATGATGCTCCTGGTGACCGGCGTGGCCAGCGCCATCCACGTTTACTCGTGGGGCTACATGAACGAAGACCCTGGGTTCTCGCGTTTCTTTGCGTACTTAAGCCTGTTCACTACGTCAATGCTCGGCATTGTCTTGGCAAATAATTTCGTGGAGCTGTTTATCTTTTGGGAACTGGTCGGCGTCTCAAGTTACTTGCTGGTCGGGTTCTGGTTCGAACGCCCGGCGGCGGCCGATGCCGGCAAGAAGGCATTTCTCACTAATCGCATCGGTGATTTCGGGTTCCTGCTCGGGATTCTTACGGTTTGGTCCACACTGGGCTCGCTTAATTTTAGCGTGCTGCAGCAGAAACTCCTGGCAGATCCCCAGGCGCTCGGCGGTTTAGCCACCGCTGCCGGGTTGCTCATTTTTTGCGGAGCGGTGGGGAAGAGCGCGCAATTCCCTCTTCATGTTTGGCTTCCCGATGCTATGGAAGGTCCCACGCCTGTCAGTGCCCTGATCCATGCGGCAACCATGGTGGCGGCAGGTGTCTACATGCTTTGCCGTGTCTTCTTCTTGCTCAACAACCCAGCGCTCGAGGTGATTTCCTGGGTCGGCGGCTTCACCGCGTTGTTCTCTGCGCTGATTGCCGTCCAGCAGAACGACATCAAGCGCATCCTTGCCTATTCAACACTCTCACAGCTCGGCTACATGGTCATGGGCGTGGGGCTTCACGGTCCTAAGGAAGCCATGTTTCACCTGTCGACCCACGCTTTCTTCAAAGCGCTTTTATTCCTCGGCGCTGGCTCGGTTATCCTCGCGCTGCATCACGAGCAGGACATCTGGAAAATGGGTGGTCTGCGAAAGAAGATGCCCGTCACCTACTGGACCTTCCTGGTGGGAACGCTCGCTTTGGCGGGCGTTGTTCCTTTCAGCGGGTTTTATAGCAAAGATGCCATTCTCGGTCTTGCCGCAGACCAACATGCCTATGGCCGCTTTGCTTTGGGCGTTGTTGTGGCGGTTTTGACAACTTTCTACATGTTTCGCCTTGTGTTTGTTGCGTTCGGAGGTGCCGTTCGGTCCGATGCGGCTGGACATGCTCACGAATCACCTCCGGTCATTCTGTTTCCCCTTCGCATTTTGGCATTTTTCAGCGTCATCGGGGGAGTTATCGGCATCGAAAACGTTTACGCTGCCCACGTTTACGCCGCCCAATTCCCGCCGGGCCAATCCTTATCTTTGCTCCAGCAAATCGTTGGTCCGTTTGCCGAAGCACCGTTGGCAGCTTCCCTTGGGTTGCTTGCGGTGGCGGTCGGTTTTTTTGCCGCCTACTCGCTTTATGCCAACGCTACCAAAGACCCGCTGCCTGAAAAACTCGGCGCGCTGGCTTTGTGGATGCGGAATAGATTTTACGTTGATGAACTATACGAAGCCACTTTCATCCGTTTGCATGATTGCCTGGCGGCCATTGCCGACTGGATCGATCGCTGGTTGATCGCCGGAGTCGCCGTGCGCGGAGTCCATGGAACCACCGAGATTATTGGCCGGACCCTGCGAGAACTCCAGACTGGCAATTTGCAAACCTACGCCTTTCTTTTTGCTCTCGGCGTGGCGCTCCTGCTCCTTTTCATGCTCCGATGAGTCCATTGACCTATATTCTCGCCTGGCCACTGGTTGCCGCTGCAATCGTGGCCTGTGTGCCTCGAAACTTCCGCGTCATTATTCGTGGTGTGGCACTGTTGGTCACCTTTCTCTCCGCTCTGCTCGCTTTGAAGCTTTTTTTGCAGTTTTCAGGCGCCCCGGCCGGACCGAGCGGCTTTTTGAAATTCGAGCAACAGACCCAATGGGTGCCCGCCTTGGGAATCAGCTACCACGTCGGCGTCGACGGCATTAACGTTGGCCTCATTCTCATGGGCGCAATCGTTGCATTCGCCGCCGCTTGCGTGTCGTGGGAAATAAAGGAGCGCGAGAAGGAGTTCTACATTTTGCTTTTGGTTATGGCTGGAGGCATATTGGGGGCGTTCGCCTCGTTCGACTTGTTCCTGTTTTACTTCTTTCATGAGCTCGCGCTCGTGCCGACCTTTATCATGATTGGCGTCTGGGGCCGGGGCCGTCAAAAGAACTATGCCACGTTCCAGATCACTCTTTACATAAGCTTGGGAGCGCTCATCGCTTTGGTCGGGCTCATCGCTCTGTACGTGCAATCAGGCGCCGGCACGTTCGATATCCCTGCACTCACGGAACGTTTCCGCGCGAACCCGCTTTCGGTGAACGCCC
>Ga0265338_10011480_pt1 | contig 10227 bp, 9 predicted proteins | sample 42126metaG_FD_193579 | JGI IMG/M metagenome (GOLD analysis project Ga0265338, IMG submission 193579) | Rhizosphere microbial communities from Carex aquatilis grown in University of Washington, Seatle, WA, United States - 4-21-26 metaG | ecosystem: Host-associated > Plants > Roots > Rhizosphere >... | reverse complement strand
GATCCTGCGCAAAGGCGCGGAATGGTTCGCCAGCATCGGCACGGAGAAGAGCAAGGGCACCAAGGTTTTTGCACTCGCCGGCAAGATCACCAACACCGGCCTCATCGAAGTGCCGATGGGCACGCCGCTGCGGCAGATCGTCGAGGAAATGGGCGGTGGCGCGCCGGACGGCGGCAAAATCAAGGCCGTGCAGACCGGCGGTCCCTCGGGCGGCTGCATTCCCGCCGAATCGTTGGACACGCCGGTGGATTATGAATCGCTCGGCAAGCTCGGCTCGATCATGGGCTCGGGCGGCATGATCGTGATGGACGAGACCACCCGGATGGTGGACGTGGCGCGTTACTTCATGGAATTCTGCGTGGACGAATCCTGCGGCAAGTGCATTCCCTGCCGGGCTGGCACCGTGCAGATGCTGCACCTCCTCGAAAAAATCCTCAACCGCCAGGCCACCGCGCGCGACCTCGCGAAACTCGAGGAGCTTTGCGACATGGTCAAGAACACCAGCCTCTGCGGCCTCGGCCAGACGGCTCCGAATCCCGTGCTGAGCACGCTGCGGTTTTTCCGGAAGGAATACGAGGAGTTGATCCAGCCGGATAAATTCGGTCCGGCCAACGGCCAGACGGCGAAGACCAAACTGAAGATGGCGAAATAACTGATTCAAATTTTATGGCCGCCAAAACTTTAACGATTGATGGAAAACAGGTCAGCGCCGAGGAAGGCGCGACCATCCTGGACGTGGCGACGGACGCCGGCATCAAGATCCCGACGCTGTGTCATCTCGACGGGGTGTACGATGTGGGCGCCTGCCGTTTGTGCCTCGTGGAGGTCACGGGCATTGCCAAGCTGCTGCCCGCCTGCACCACGAAGATCAGTGAGGGCATGGACGTGAAGACCGACAGCGAACGGCTGAAGAAATACCGGCGCATGACGCTGGAATTGCTCTTCGCGGAACGCAATCATACCTGCGCCGTCTGCGTGGCCAACGGCCATTGCGAACTGCAGACGCTCGGCTACAGCCTGGGCATGGAGCACGTGCGTTACGATTATTGCTTTCCGAAATGGAACGTGGACGCGACGCATCGCCTGTTCGGCATGGACCACAACCGCTGCATCCTTTGCGCCCGCTGCGTGCGCGTGTGCTGGCACATCGAGGGCGCCGGCACCAAGAACGTTTCCGGCCGCGGTTCCCGGTCCACCATCATCAGCGACCTCAACCAGCCGTGGGGCGATTCCGAAACCTGCACGGCCTGCGGCAAATGTGTCATGTCCTGTCCGACCGGCGCGCTGTTCCACAAGGGTTCGACGGTGTCCGAAATGGAACGCGACCGCACCAAACTTGAATTCATCGTCAACGCACGGGAGAAAAAACAATGGACCGTTTAAGAATAGCCACCGTCTGGCTGGGCGGCTGTGCCGGCTGCCACATGTCATTCCTCGACCTCGACGAGTTCCTCATCGAACTCGCCGGCAAGATAGACCTCGTTTACAGCCCGGTGATTGACGTGAAGGAATATCCGGAGAACGTGGACGTCTGCCTCATCGAAGGCGCCGTGTGCAACGAGGACAACCTGGAAATCCTCCATAAAATCCGCGCCCGCACCAAGGTGCTGGTCTCGTTCGGCGACTGCGCCGTCACCGGCAATGTGCCCGCCATCCGCAACCAGCTGGGCCTGGGCAACGACGAGAACGTGCTCCAACGCGCCTACATTGATAGCTGCCAGGACAACCCGCGGGTGCCCAAGATGGACGGCATCGTTCCGCCGTTGCTCAAACGCGTGACGCCAGTGCATGAGGCCGTCCAGGTGGAATATTTCCTGCCGGGCTGCCCGCCGTCCGCCGCAAACATCAAGGCGCTCATGGTCCAGGTGTTGAATGGTGAAACGCCGAAGCTCGAGGGCCGGCAGTTGAAATTTGGTTAAAAGTTTATGTCAAAACGCATCGTCATTGACCCCGTCACCCGCATTGAGGGCCATGCCAAGATCAGCATCTTCATGGACGACGCGGGCAACGTGTCCGACGCCATCTTCCATGTCGTGGAATTCCGTGGCTTCGAGAAATTCTGCGAGGGCCGGCCCTATGCCGAAATGCCCGGCATCACCCCGCGCATCTGCGGCATCTGCCCCGTCAGCCATCTGCTCGCCTCGGCCAAGGCCGGCGACGCCATCATGTCCGTCAACATCCCGATCGGCGCCGACAAGCTGCGCCGGCTGATGAACCTCGGCCAGATCATCCAGAGCCACGCGTTGAGCTTCTTTCACCTGAGCGCCCCGGATTTCCTGCTCGGTTGGGACACGGCGCCCGCGAAACGCAACGTCTTCGGTTTGATTGCCTCCAACGCCGACCTCGCCCGGGCCGGCATCCGGTTGCGCCAGTTCGGCCAGGAAATCATCGAAATTCTCGGCGGCAAAAAAATTCATCCCGCGTGGGCCGTGCCCGGCGGTGTGCGCAGTCCGCTGACGGAGGAAGGCCGGGCAAAAATCCGCGCCTGGCTGCCCGAGGCCTTCGCCACCACCCAGGTCGCCTTTGACCTGTTCAAGAAAACGATGGAGACGCACCAGCGCGAAATCCAGATCTTCGGCAATTTCCCGTCCCTGTTCATGGGCCTGGTCGCCCCGGACGGCACCTGGGAGCATCATGGCGGCAAACTGCGGTTCAGCGACAGCAGCGGCAGCATCATCGCCGACCAGATTGATCCCCAGAATTATTCCGATTACATCGGCGAATCCGTGCAGGAATCGTCCTACCTCAAATCGCCCTATTACAAGCCGCTCGGTTTTCCGGACGGCATGTACCGCGTTGGCCCGCTCGCCCGCCTCAACATTTGCGAACAGATGGGCGTGCCGAAGGCGGATGCCGAGCTGAAAAAATTCAAGAAGCTGGGGCATGGCGCGGTCACCTCGTCGTTCCTTTACCACTACGCGCGGCTCATCGAAATTCTCGCGGCGCTGGAATACGTCGAGCGTTACCTGGACGACGCCGACCTGTTGAGCAATGAACTCCGCGCCGATGCCGGCATCAACCGCCTGCGCGGCGTGGGCGCGAGCGAAGCCCCGCGCGGGACCCTGTTCCACGATTACACCGTGGACCGCGACGGCCTGCTCAAGAAGGTGAACCTCATTGTCGCCACCGGCCAGAACAACCTGGCCATGAACCAGACCGTGGCGCAGATCGCCCGGCATTATGTGCATGGCAACGACATCCCCGAACCCATGCTCAACCGCATCGAACACGGCATCCGGTGCTACGACCCGTGCCTGAGCTGCTCGACCCATGCCGTCGGCCAGATGCCGCTGCACGTCAAGCTCATCGCCCCGGACGGCACCGTGCTGAACGAGTTGGCGCGCGGATAGATTGGTTCCTTGGTTGAACGTTGGTGGTTGGTGGTTGGCTGTTCGGTTTGTGGCGCGTTCGTGAGAACGCGGGGTTGCAGTGGCCGGATCCTGAATTCCGAATTCTGGATTCTGTTTTGAGATTTGTTCGACGGTTCCGTTGGTTGGATTGAATTGGTTTGTTTGGTTGGGTGGGGGAACGGCATCGGGCCGTTTCCCCGCTTTTAAAAACTAGAAAATGAAAAGCGTCCTCCTGCTCGTTGCTGTCGTTGTCATCACTTCGCTGGCGCATGGCCAGACCAATCAATCCGCCACCGCCGGTCCCGGCGCGCCGGCCAAGGCCGGCTCGGAATTTCAGGCCCTTGAACAATCGTGGGCCGACGCCGTGAAACATCAGGACGGAGACAAAATCGACCGGCTGCAGGCGGACGAATATGTCTTCACCGGTCCCTCCGGCAACCTTTGGACCAAGACCCGGGAACTCGACACCATCAAATCCGGCGACCTGGCGATCGATGCCTTTGAATTGGGCGACGTGACCGTGCGGCTCTACGACAACACGGCGGTGGTGACCTTCCGCATCGTGTGGCACGGCCATTTTCGCGAGACCGACATCAGCGGCCCGCAGCGGATGACCGACGTGTTTGTGAAACGGGCCGGCCGCTGGCAATGCGTGGCCAGCCAGGCCACCCGCATTCCGCAGCCGTAGTTTGGACGCTGAAAGTTGAATGTTGGAAGTTCGGTGTTCGTCGATTAGATAATTTTGCCAACCCTGGCTGGTGATGGATGGTTCAGTGGGGAGATGGCCTCGGCTGTTTCCCCGCTGTTTTTTTGTCCATCCTTCTTGCCCAACTCCGCAATCCACATTTCGATGTTGAATGTTGAATGTTGATTGTTTCTGCTGACCCTCGACCGCTTTGATTTTTCTCAAGTCATCAGCCCGGTAGCCGATGACAGTATTGGCCATGCGCAGGGAGAAACTTTTTCTTGTGTTGCAACTGCATTTTTTAACCGCGCTTGTCGTGCCAGAATATATATGAAAATAAATCAAACCCTTGTGCTGGCGACGGTCTCCGCCGCGGTTTCATGTTCAGTTCATGCTGGTGATGTTGACTGGACCATCGCTTACACCGGAACCATTGACCAATCGCAAGTGACGGGCACCGATTTGCGTGATGCCCCATTGTATCAAAATATTTACGGCTGGGACCGCAGCGTGTCCGCCTGGCAATCGTTCCAGGCCGGCATGACCGGTTCCTTGGGCGGCATCGGGGTGGACCTGATCTGGGCCATGCCCGGCGGGTCGGTTGATTTAAATATCTACTCCGGAACCGGCGTGCAGGGAACCTTGCTGGAATCCACACACCTACAATGGACCGATGGCCTGGACGCCTCCGGGACCTGGCAAACCTTTCTGCTGGATGCCCCCGTCGCCCTGACGGCCGGCTCCACCTACACCTTTTCTTTCGAGAACATTGGCAGTGACGAACAATTGGCAGTTGTTAATGCTTCCGGTGAAGACACCCCATATCCGAACGGGGTATACATGCAGCAGGGCTATTTCATGCCGGGCGGCAACTACCTGACCGGCACACCGGACGCCAGCATGAATTTCGAGACCGTCATGGGGCCAATCACAGCAGCCCCGGAACCGGCCAGCGCCACGCTGATGGTCTTGGGCCTCGTCACCGTCGGGGCATTCATCCGCCGCCGCCGTTGATGGTTGCTGAAAGGCCCATAGGGCCGAGCAAGCGGGCGCGCGCGAGTCAATTTCCTGACCGACGGCGTTTATGTTTACCAACCGGCGCCCATCATGCAATTCTGGTATGGCTCCCATCCCACCCCGGCGGACCGGATCGAATTCTGCAATCAATATCTCCCCTGGGAATCCGGCCAGCCGTCAAAATACGAGACATGCTTCCAGCCGTGAGCTTGCAGGAAGCGTGGGCAAAAACTCCGGCTTGTCCGCCCAGCTCGCCCAGCCGCGCGACCACCCCTCCCCGCCCGCTGACCGTTTCTGCTTGTAATGTTTCCTAATTCATTATACAAGCTCCCTTTGCCAACCTTTGAGGTTCGTTGGCCGGGAACCATGAATGAGGGTGACGCGAATCCGGTAAATCAATGGCCCATTCAAGTTATGAAGGATAATCAGAAAAAACAGCCCACGCCAGTTTTGGGCAAGCAACCCTATGGGAAATCTCAATTCAGCAGGGCTGTGAAAGCATCCTGGCTTTTGTGCGTTTTCTCGGCCGGCCTCGTCATTTTTAGCAGCAGCCTGCTTCAAGCCCAGTTAATTAATGTTGATTTTAATAACGACAGCTATGGAGCGAGTCATGGTGGCCCCAATCCCGGTCCAACCATGTCCGGCGCGGCAGTTCTGGGGGCGGCCGGTGACCAATGGAATGGAATAAACACCAGCAGCGGCACCGGAGTTTCGCTCATCTATGCCAGTGGCAGCAACTCGCCGGTGACGATGACATTCACCTCCGGGGGTGGTTACGATGCCAACAGTTTTGGCGGTTCCACTCCTTTTGCCGGCACTCCGTATGACGCCCTGATGGAGGATTATCTCTTTAATGGCGGCACCCCACAAACCATTACGCTCTCGGGTCTCACGCCAAACTCAAAATATAATCTGGTTCTGTATAATGCCGCCGATGTTCCGGGGGCAGGCCGTACAACCTCGTTTACGGTCAATGGCAACTCGCAGGGCAGCATGTGGAACGGCTCCAGCAGCACATTGATCGCCGGCATCGATTATGTGGAGTTCATATCGGCCATGTCAGACAGCTCGGGGAACCTGGTTATTACCTGGACTGGAAACGGCAGTGCGGAAGGCGATATTAATGGGCTTCAAATCCAATCCGTCCCGCCAGTCCCGCTGTTGCCGGTGACTCAAGTTTCCGGCGGGCCTTCCCACAGTCTTTTCGTTGATTCAGCCGGCAACCTTTGGGTTATGGGCGACAATACCTACGGGCAATTGGGCCTCGGCCCCGCCATCACGAATGTAAATCTACCGCAGGCTTTGAACAGCGGTGTCAGAACGGTGGCGGCGGGCGGATCTCACAGTCTTTTCGTCAAGTCCGGCAACAGTCTTTGGGCCATGGGTGGCAACTTCGATGGCCAATTGGGCGACAAAACCTACAATACTCAATACTTTCCTGAAGAGATCGTGAGCAGCCAGATCTCTGTCATCGCGGCTGGCAATGCTCACAGCCTGTTTGGAGAATTCCATCCGCCATTGGGTCCCAGTAGCTTCTGGACCATGGGATGGAATCAATATGGTCAGTTGGGCGACAACACGACGATAACGACCAACGCGCCCCAGGACATCTTGTCCGCCCCTTTTTTGGGTGGCTCCGCCGTTACCGCAGTTGCTGCGGGAGCCTATCACAGCCTTTTCATCCGGCCCGGCGGCAGCCTCTGGGCAATGGGTTATGATTTTTTTGGCCAGCTGGGCGATACCAACTCCCAATACTCGACCGGCATCACCCAACAAAAAACGTATGAAGAAATCGTTTCCTCAAATGTCACCGCCATAACGGCCGGATTTAACGCCAGCCTCTTTATCAAATCTGACGGCAGTCTTTGGGGTATGGGCAACAACGGGGCCGGCCAGTTGGGGCCCTACGCCGATCCTTATGCGCAGGATGTTCCCATGGAAATCGTCGCCAGCAATGTCACCGCTGTGGCGGAGGGAAATACCTTCACCCTCTTCATCGAATCCGATGGCAGCCTCTGGGGCATGGGCGAGAACCCTTATGGCCAACTGGGGCTTGGCCCGACTTATGTCGGCGAGCACAGCGGGACCCACGTTCCCCTGCAAATCGTCGCCAGCAATGTGGTGGCCGTTGCCACGGGATATGGTCACGGTCTCTTCATCAAGTCGGATGGCAGCCTCTGGGGCATGGGCTACAATGCTGACGGTGAATTGGGCGACGGTAGTTACTCGAACCGCTACTACCCTGAGCAAATCGTGCCCCGCCGTCAGCCCATCATTGGCACCGTGAGCTCGGCCGGCAATCGCCTCCTCCTCAACGGCAACGGCGGGCAGCCTTACCGGCCCTTCTACACCCTGACCAGCTCGAACCTCGGCCTGTCGCTCAACCAATGGACGATGGTGTCGTCCAACACGTGTGACGCGGACGGCAATTTCTCAGTCACCAACCCGGTCGCTCCGCAAGCTTCGCGGCAGTTTTACATTATCCAAATGCAGAATTAGAAACGGAAAATCCAATAAAGGCCAAAATTCAAAACCCCGCGCCTGGTCGTTATAAAACCTTGCTGACGGACATCAGGGCAGATCACACGACACCTCAGATCAACCGCCAAGGCGCCAAGGACGCCAAGGCTTCGGATTTCTCCCTTACAGAACTTGGCGTTCTTGGCGACTTGGCGGTTAAAAACGCTTGATCTGGATCTCGGATCTGATCAATTGATCTGGGCGTGCCGAAGAAGTCCAAATCAGCCAAACGCCAGCCCCTTTACCGGAAACCCCCGCCGCCGCCGCCTCGTAGCCGCAGCCTTCAGGCTGCGTCTGCGCCCGCGCCCGGACGCAGCTTAAAAGCTGCGGCTACAACGGACCTGCCCCACGCCCATCCCATCGCTCCTTCGCACTTCGAACTGCGCGAAGACGGCAGCATTACCCCGACTCCCGGTCTAAAGTCCAATGCCCAAAGCCCAAAGTCCGCTTCCACTTCCCCGACCTTGGACCTTGGACCTCGGACTTTGGACTCCTCGCCGCCCCGTCTTGTCTTTGAATCGGATGCTCCGTTTGTTCGTTTATATCATGGGAACAGCTTGGATCTCTTGGATGCGATTTATGTGAAATACGGCGAGGCCGGGCGCTTCGACGCCATCTTTGCCGACCCGCCTTATTTCCTGTCCAACGGCGGTATCACCTGCCACGCCGGCAAAATGGTGAAGGTGGATAAAGGGGATTGGGATAAATCGCGGGGACCGGAACTGAACCACGAATTCAATGTGGAATGGTTGCGACGCTGTCAGCGCGTGCTCAAGCCGAACGGCACCATCTGGGTGACGGGCACGCACCACGTCATATTCAGCATCGGCTACGCCATGTAACAGCTCGGGTACAAGATTTTGAACGACATCGCCTGGGAAAAGCCGAATCCGCCCCCGAACCTGAGCTGCCGTTACTTCACCCACTCGACGGAAACAGTTTTGTGGGCCGCGAAGAGCGAGAAAAGCAAACACGTCTTCAACTACGCCGCGATGAAAGCCGTCACCGGCAAGCAGATGAAAACGGTTTGGACGATGAGTTCGCCGAAGAACGGCGAGAAAACTTTTGGAAAGCATCCGACGCAAAAGCCCGTCGCATTGGTTGAACGCTGTGTGCTGGCTTCCACCCATGAAGGTGATTTGGTCTTCGACCCGTTTCTCGGTGGCGGCACCACGGCGGTCGCGTGTATCCGGCTCAAGCGTGGATGCGTTGGAATTGAATTGAACTTTGCCCACCTCACGCTGGCAGCAAAGCGCGCCGACCGTGAAATCATTGAAATCTGGCTCCACCACTTCCGCGTCCGCATTGAAGTCTCTGTTTTTAGACAGGATTTATCCATTTGTTGATTTTTTATCTGTTATACGTTGATTAAACCAGACCTGGCTTGTTTAGACAAGTTGCTGTTGGTAAAAAAAGTTGAACAAAACTCCTTATGGCGATCTAATAGCCACAGATATGAATCTTTCCATGACCGGTGCATTGGCGGCGGCTTACCAGAGCGGCGCGCAGCGTGCCCGAGTCGTCACGGAATCCTGGGGCGAATCCAATCTTTACTGCCCCAATTGTTCGTCCCCGAAACTGACCTGGCTGGAGCCGGGGCATCCGGCGAGTGATTATTCATGTCCCAAGTGCCGGTTCTGGTTTCAACTTAAAAGCCAGAAATCGCGCATCGGCGATTCCATTACGGACGGTGCCTACCGAGCGATGATGGACGCCATCCGCCACGACGAGACGCCGAATTTCTATTTCATGCAATATGAGCTGGCGACATGGCGGGTGAAAAACCTCCTGCTCGTCCCCAGCTTCGCCTTCCCGCCCTCCGCCATCATCAAACGCAAGCCCCTCTCATCCACCGCCCGCAGGGCAGGGTGGGTTGGATGCAACATTGCCTTGAACCGGGTCCCCGCCGAAGCCCGCATTGATTTGGTGCGCACGATTGCGTCACAAGGTAGGGCTTGCTCTCCGAGCGAGCCGCGGCGCGATAGGGACATCGCGCCCTACCAACAGACCATCATCGTTCCGCCATCGGAAGTGCGGGAAAAATTCAAGCGCGTCAAACCGTTGAAAGACATATCCGTCAACCAACGCGGCTGGACCTTGGACGTGCTGAACATCGTGCGCAGAGTCGTTTCGGAGGGGCGAGCTCTGCGAGACCCAAACATTTCCAACAAGTCAGGGGCTCGTGGAACTCGCCCCTCCGATAGTTTTATGACCGCCGACGCCTACGCCTTCACCCGCGAACTGAAAAAACTTCACCCGGATAATCGCCACGTCCGCGATAAAATCCGCCAACAACTCCAAGTCCTGCGCGACGCCGGCCTGTTACTTCACATCGGTCGTGGCGAATGGAGGTTGCCGTAAATTCGTTTTTACCGCCAAGGCGCCAAGCACGCCAAGTTCTGAAAAAGGAAATCCGAAACCTTGGCGTCCCCTGCGTCTTGGCGGTTAAGATCTCGGGTTTGGTTTAGCCCGGCGCGTTGTACTTCAAATCAATCCTCCCGGTGTGAGCGCATCCCAAATCGGATACACTTTGATAATCCATATCAGCAACTTCTGCCGGGTTTTTCCGTCCTCCAGCACCCGCACCACCCGTTCCACGTTCGACTTCGACACTTCCCACAGGCGGCGCAACTTTTCCGCCGGTGCGGGCGCTTT
>Ga0265338_10011478_pt1 | contig 10227 bp, 8 predicted proteins | sample 42126metaG_FD_193579 | JGI IMG/M metagenome (GOLD analysis project Ga0265338, IMG submission 193579) | Rhizosphere microbial communities from Carex aquatilis grown in University of Washington, Seatle, WA, United States - 4-21-26 metaG | ecosystem: Host-associated > Plants > Roots > Rhizosphere >... | reverse complement strand
CGTCCTAGATCATGGAAAACAAAAAAGGGGCTACACGCTACTGTTGCAGCCCCTCTACCCTTAACCTAAAATCTGTAAGGTTTTTTTAGGACGAGACATTGAGGGCTTTCGACCGAAAATGATCCGGCAGCAATGCCTGGGGAAGATTGCAGCCGATGATGTAACTTACTGAATGTGGATCTTCCCGCCATCCGGAAAAACAAATCGAAAAGTCGTCACGAGCCGACCCATTGTCTGTACGCCTGATAGACTCTGATCTTCCCGCTATATTCGCCGGTCACAAACAGCTTTCCATCAGGACTGAACCTGGTCGACATCACGTTGGTCGAGTAGCCGGTCAGGGCGCGTGCAACACTTCCGTCCGATACCGTCCAAACCGTAACGGACGTGTTGAGACCTCCCGCTGCGACGTATGTCCCGGTCGGATCGAATGATACTCCAGCGACATAATTGTTGCCGGGGGTGATGGACTTCAGGAGAGTGCCGTTCATATCCCACAGTTTCAACGTTTTATCGAGACTCCCCGTAGCCAGAATCGTACCGGAGGGATTGAACGCCAGCGAGAGGATGCCGCCCGAATGCCCGGAGAGAGTTTCCAGTAAAGTACCGTCGGAGACTCTATAGAGAAGAGCAGAGTATGTAAACCCGTTCTCGACCGCCAACATATCGCCGGTATTGTTGAGAGCTAGATAGTCCGCACTTGTCGGCGGTGAAATCGTGCGCAACAGCTTTCCATCTTTTGTCGAACGAATAAGGACCTGGCCGATTCCGCCCGGAATTGCGAACGCTGAGCCATCCGGCGTCAGATCCATGGAATATACTGTTTGAGTATAATCCCGATAGGCGAGAACCTGGGCGCCGTCTGCGACTCGCCAGACATAAACCGTGCTGTCGTTGCACCCGCGTGCAATGATGACAGACCCGTCGCGGGACATGGCAAGTCCCCCGATAATGTCAGTTTGGAACGATCCAAAATTTCGAATGAGACTGCCCGTCGTAATATCATACTGGCTAATCGTCCGCCCGACTGCGCAAATAATGCTTTTGCTGTCCGATGGAATCACAAGCGCCGACACGTACGTGTAACCAAGGGGATCTTTTGGTGAAATAGTCAGAGTTGGAGTATTGTTGAAAACAAATCGAGCGCGTTTTGGAATGGAGTATGATGAATAATGAACAGAAGTAAAGGCTCGAATGCGATACGAATAAAATGAGGCAATATTCACCGAGGGATCCATGTATGAAGTCACTGTCGCTGCAACTCTCTGGACCTCGCTCCACTGACCTCCCGATGCCTGGCGTTCGATCGCAAACCCCGTCGCATAATCGCCATTGCTGTTCCATTGGAGAATGAGTGAGTCGTTGCTGACGCTCGTGATCGAAAGACCTCCCGGCATATTCAAACCATGGAGCATAGCTGAAACAACGTTCGATCCGCCGCTTGTGTTGATCGCGCTCTTTGCCTTGACCCGGAAGTAATGCGTGGAGTCGACCCCGAATGTATCGGAGACGGTTGCCGGGGAAGCGTTCCTTCCAACACGAGCAATCGTTGTGAAAGTAGTTCCATCGGTGCTCTGCTCAATGATGAACCCGGTACTGAATGAAGCGTTATCCTGCCAGGACAACTGCACCTGAGTATCGGTGAGAGAGAGAAGGAGAAGGTTGCTGGGTGCGGGGAAGGCGATTGAAACGCTGGCGGTGTTCGAAAAGTTGCTCGCGAGGGTATCCTTCATTGCGCGAATGCGAAACGCGAGGCTGTCGCCGATTGAATATTTGCCGGAGATGGAAGCCGACGTCGTGTTCGCCGGAAGCTGCTGGAGAGATGCAAAGGGACTCCCATTGATGCTCTCTTGCAGATTGAAGGAGGTTTCCTTGGAGGAATTATCCTTCCACACCAAAGTGACCAGAGTATCGTTGACCATCTGTGCCAAGAGGTTCGAGGGAGTAAAATGGTAGACCGTTACATGACGCACGCCGGAAGAGAATGCTCTCCCATCCTGTAAATAGACGATCGCACTGAGCTCGTGGGTGCTCCCCTCGATGAGCGTGTCTGTATGCCAATCGTATTTGTAGGGAGCTGCAGTAAATGTGCGGGTGGTATCGACGACTCCGTCGATGCTCAGCGTAACGCGGCTTATTGGTGTTCCGCCGGCAACCTGAATCTCAATAGTTGTCTCTTCGAGAATCACAACCCCTTCGGAGGGTGAGACGAAGGTGACCGAGGGTACCGGCAACACAACTTCAGCCGGCGCTGTGGGAGATTCTTTTTTACAGGCGACGACGGAGCAAAGAAGCCACACGCCGAAGAGAAATAGGAGAGGTTTCATGGATATTATTCTATTCGTGAATAAGAGACGAGATACAAAATCTCAATTGCCAAGCCACTCTTTAAAAGCCTTGTAGATGCGAATGTGAAAATCGTAGCCGCCGCTGGCAAAATATTTCCCATTGGGACTGAACCTGCAAACCGTTGTGCCTCCGGTGTGACCCGGCAGCGTGCGCAAAAGTACACCGTCCGAAATACCCCAGATTCTGATGTACGGATCGTATCCCCCCGAGGCAATCATGGTACCGGCCGGATTTAAGGCAACCGACCTGACATAGTCTGTGTTTCCGGCGTATGAAGCAATGAGAGTTCCGTTGAGATCCCATAGCTTCACAGAGTGATCATCGCTGCCGGTGGCAAATAATGTGCCTGCGGAATTAAATGAAACCGAGTTTACAAAAAAATTGAAACCAGCCAGCGTGTGCAAAATGGTTCCATCGGAAACTCGGATCATTTGCACTGTGGATTGACTCGTTCCGGCGACGAGAAGGTCCCCGGCAGGATTGAAGACGAGACAATTGGTCGAGTTCGTTCCCGGAATCTCCCGAATGAGCGCACCGGTCGATATCGACCGGAACCCGATGAGGCGATCGACACCGCAGATTGCAAAAAATGCAGCGTCAGCGCTGATATCCATATCGTTGAGCATCCATGTCTCTTCCTTGCAGCTCATTATTTGAGTTCCACTGGAGACGTTCCATGCTGTCACCGTGCTATCGTTGACCCCAAAGGCCATCACTATCGAGCCGTCGCGCGAAAGCGCAAGCCCGGCGGCTGCGCTCGCAAATCTTCCGTATGTATGAAGCAATGCGCCGGTTGAGAGACTATACAAATTCGTCTGAAGTCCTGTGGCGCACATGAGGGCCGTCCCATCGGGCGAGAAGAGAAACTTCCAGATCATGTTATTCCCTCCCGCGTTGTTTGGGTTGATGGAGAGAATCGCATTATTGTCAAAGCCAAAATGCGCGGCACAATTTTGAGAGTAAGAGGAGTAATGAATGGAAGTAAATGCACGGATGCGATATGAAAACACGGAAGCGGTATCGACCGAGGGATCCATCCACAAACTCACCGCAGCGCCAACCCGTTGGACTTCCTTCCATTGGCCTCCTGAAATCTGGCGTTCGATCGCATACCCTTTCGTATAATCTGTATTGCCCGTCCAATGGAGGATGAGTGAATCGCTGCTGAGGCCTGTAATGGAAAGACCGGCCGGCATATTCAAACCATGAAGCATAGCTGAAACAACGTTCGATCCACCGCTCGTGTTAATTGTGCTTCTAGCTCTGACTCGGAAGTAATGAGTGGAGTCGATACCGAATGTATCGGAGACAGTTGCCGGGGAAGCGTTCCTTCCAACACTAGCAATCGTTGTGAAAGTAGTTCCATCGGTACTCTGCTCAATGATGAAACCAGAGCCGAATGCGGCATTATCCTTCCATGACAGTTGCACCTCTGTGTCGGAGAGAGAGAGAAGAAGAAGTTCGCTGGGTGCGGGGAAGACGATAGAAACGCTGGCGGTGTTCGAAAAATTGCTCGCGAGGGTATCCTTCATTGCGCGAATGCGGAACGCGAGGCTGTCGCCGATTGAATATTTGCCGGAGACGGATGCTGAAGTCGTATTCGCTGCCATCTGCTCGAGAGAGGCGAAGGGGTTTCCATTGATGCTCTCTTGAAGGTCGAAGGAAGTCTCCTTGGAGGAATTATCCTTCCACGCCAAAGTGAGCAGAGTGTCGTTGACCATCTGTGCAGAGAGGTTTGAGGGTGTAAAATGGTAGACCGTGACATGACGAGGACTCGAACTCAGAGATGTGCCGTCGTTGAAATATGCTTTGGCGTCAAGTTCATGGCTGCTCCCCTCAGGAAGCGTATCGGTCTGCCATTCCACTTTGTATGGGGGTGCGTCAAAGACTCTCTTGTTGACGATTGAGCCGTCGATGGTCAGTACAACGAAACTCACGGGCCGCTCCGAAGAAACTTGAATTTCAATTGTTGCACTTTCGAGGACTATTGCGCTGTCACTGGGCGAGATGAAAGAGATCGATTCCCTGGGTTCCGGAATGCTGGTAGGCGTTTCCTTGCGGCACGACAAACATGCCAATGCAGTGCACAAAAAGGCCGATAATATGAAGAGTCTCATGAAATGTGGTGTTCAGTTTATCGGACCGGAGCTCCTGCTAAAATGTAGCGGGATAAAAAATCTGCGGCAGCGAACTGCCGTGAGGCGAAATCGTCGACGGCTAGTTCCAGCCTGTCCCGACGCTTTTTGTCGGGATCAGCTTGCCTGCCCCGCGCTTCCCAGCGGGGGACGATTGGTTACGCGGTGCATATGAAATGATTTATAAAGAATATCCACAGATTAAAGCAGCGTAATTAGGACTGAGACTGAGATTAAATCTAATAGCCGAATCAGTTTCATAAGTGCAATCAAACGTTGGATTGATTTTAAAATAATTGTGCACAAGTTCGATTTGTCCCTTCCCAATCCCCGCCGCGATTGAATGTGAATAGTAATAGGGGGCACTTATTGAACCCGCCATATAGCCCTCAGTCTCGTTCATGTGGTATTCATACGATGTAGATGAGGATACATGAAGAACGCCGGCAGTTGCAGCAACCTCCAGAAAGATCGATCTGCCAATAACAATGAAAGGAGAACTTACTTTTGCGGTGTAGCAATTCATTGTATGGAGGACACTTTGCCGTATCATAGTTTCGTGCATTAGGATATCAAATTGGGGCCCAGAAAAGTTGCTAGTCTGCTGATGAAGGTCGTTTATTTCAGCTTTGGCGGTATTAAAAGATAGCATAACTTGAAAGTTTATGTAAGAGAAAGAGCCGATTTCTTGACTCAAAAAGGCGCGGTATCCAAGTGACGTTATCAATTGTTGGACAGCGAACTGTAAATGAACGGCTGGGTTGTCGAAATCTGTCGGTTGATGCGAGTAACTTGGATATTGCACGTAAGATACCGGTAGCGATTGAGAAATGATAAATGTGGAGTTGTATGGACAATAGCCTACATTAAGGCTAAAGCGGCCGCGGGAGTTCGTAGAGAAGTTATGTTCCGTCGCTCTTTCGATAATCCGATATGCATCATGAAACTTAAGTGGATCTGTACTATCATGGCCCGAGCCGGAATAGATATACCAATGCTGAGCTATATTCTCGATATCGCTTTCTGATATCGCGGAATAGGTGCTATCAATCGAACAATAAAAAGCCTCGTCTCGCGCGAGAACTAATTTTTCCTGCGCTGTTCGGATTTCATGATAGTTTATGGACGAGTCGTATGAAAGCGAAGAGTTTTGTTTTTCGTACACGATATCAAAGAAGTCGATGAGGTTGGAGTCGATGGGAAAGGGATTCCCAGTGTTGTAGCTAACCTGCGCCGTGTCCAGTATCAATGCATCAAAGTACGAAATACTAGCAGTCTTTGCCCTACCGCTTGAAACGCAATCAATCAGTTTGGCTTTTTGTTTACTCGCCCAATCGCTGCGTTTGCATAAATAGTCCTTTTCCTTTTGAAAGACAAAGTCCCTAAGTGTGGCTTGATTTCGCCTTTGGGACTCATCGAAGAGGTTACGAGCAAGTTCTATTTGGTAATAAATGAGATCGGGGTGAATTTGAGCTTTCACAGTTAATTTAGAAGAGAGCATGTTGTTAAGTTCGCTGTCTTTCACAAGAGAAGATGGGAGAAAGGATTTGTATAAGGATACCATATCTTCTGAGATAGCAGAACAGGAACAAAAGGTGAGCACACTAAGTGACTTTACCAGCATAGACAACAAAGTGGAATCCGATGATTCGGAACTATTGAATCCTAGTGGTGGGTTGTTCATGAGCTGACAGATGAGTTTTGAAAAATGCTGTTGCACCGCCTATCTGCCGAATCAAGCAGGAAGCCTGCCGGATCATCTGCATGTTGGCTGCGTACCAGATTTGGCCGGTTGCTTGCAGCAGTTAATCGACGTAACGAATGTATGAGCGCGCATTGAAGTGGTTTGCAGTCAGTCGCAGCTATCGAGTGTAACGGCTGCCCGGCGCTGGAGGTTGCTTCATAAGAGAGAATGACTGCACGATGCAGTCATCATGCAAGGGAAGTGTTCGAGCGGCCCCCTTGTCGCTGTGTGATGGGAGCAATGTAATTTCTTGTTTCTTGAGATGCAACTAAAAGGGACCCGAGCCCGCTTCACATGTTTTCGTCCTGCGCTTTGGCGCCACGGCTAATGTGTCTGGCTTGCACGCAGTATCTCCCTCACTTTGCCGAAACCCACGAGGACATGTTCATCTTCGTCCCAAAGACGAAGCCGGAGCGAGTGGAAACTGGCAAAGAAAGTAACGGGTGCTACCGACCAGAAGAGAGGGATTTCTTTCTGACACTTGCTCAACGAATAATTCGGTACTCGCGGGCTGAGATGGTGGATGTGATGAAAGCCGATGTTGCCGCTGAACCACCGGAGGATTTTCGGAAGCCTATAGAACGAACTTCCCTTGAGGGCCGAATCGAAGAAGCTCCACTCATGATGTCGCGCCCAATAGACTCCCCGGTACTGATGTTGAACGTAGAAAAGCCAAAGGCCGGAAGCGCCGGCAATCCATATCGTCGGCAAGAAGACGAGAACCAATGGAATGAATCCGATACCATAACCGACGACGGCGATGACCAGCGCCAGCGCAATATTCGTCCACAGCACGCTCTTTCTCTCTCTGGGTCCGGAATTGCTGGACGCGAAACGGTGCGAAATCAAAAACATGAAGAGCGGTCCGATCACAAACATCACCAGCGGGTTTCGGTAGAAACGATAGACGAAGCGGCCCCAGCGCGACCGTTCAAGATATTCCTTCACCGTCAACATCCATACATCGCCGACTCCGCGATTGTCCAGGTCGCTTCCGGTGGCATGATGGATCGCGTGATTGTGCCGCCACTCATAATAGGGAGTGAGCGTAAAGAGTCCGCTCAGCATTCCGACAATATCGTTCGCCTTTTGAGATTTGAAGAAAGAACCGTGGCCGCAATCGTGGAAAATGATGAACGTTCTCACCAGAAAGCCGGACGCAGGAACGGCGAGGGCCAGCGTAAGCCAGTAGGAGACGGCTAGACTTCGGTACATCAGATAAAGAAGGATGAAGTAGGGAACGAAAGTATCGACGATTTGCCAGAGGCTTCGCGAAAAGTCGGAGTGTTGATACGCGGCGATCATCGTTCGCCATGGTTCATGATCAGAAGCGGAAGCAGTTTGCTGCGGCATAAAAACACCCCATGAGGGCACTAATCTTTGAGTGTTCTTTTCACGATCCCTTCAAGCACAAGTTAATGAAATTACCCGTGCAATGGTAATCAGGAGTGAATATAAAAATAGACACATGACATTGTCAACTGACGAGTCAATTCGGGAGAATCCAACCATTCTCTTCTGGATGCCCACATCTCCTGAAGGTCCACGGGACTCCTTTGGAGGATCACTTGGAGAAGCGGGCATGAGATGATTCTATTCAAACCGGGACACTACCGAACTGAAAGCGGAGCCAGCTTGGGGGGGTGATGTCGGCTATGCATTAGGCGTCACCGGCGCCAGTTTCCATCTGCCATACGCGACAAACCCCGCCATTGCAAACATCAGCAGCGTCATCGGGAGAACAAAGAATTCCCCCCGGTAGATATGCATCAGATTTGCCAGGAGCATGATCAGGGCAAGTCCGGCGGCAGCTAATGTCGTCAATTGAGGCCGGATCTTGAGTGCAGCCGGCAGAATAAGCCCGATTGCGCCGAGAAGTTCACTGACTCCGATGAAGCGGACAAGCAGGGGAGGAGTAAAGGCGATCCAGAAAATGGTCTTTACGACCACGGAGAGATCGCCGAATGCCTTTTGAATACCCGCCATAAGATACATGACCGCCAGAACGATCTGCAATACCCAAAGGAAGACACCGAGTTTTTTGTTTGACGGCTTCTCTGCCATAGAGTGTTTCCTTTTCGTCCTTCGTCTTTGAGGTTCGCTTTGGTAGTGACTCATTTTCATATCATTCCGGCCCCGCTTGCGCGGGGTAGACTCCGGCCGGAATCCAGTCTTGTTCCTTCCTGGATGCCAGCTTTCGCTGGCATGACGATGACTTCTATGTTTGGATTTCAAACCGAGTCACTGCCTTCGCTTGACTTACACCCGTAAGATATGTACTCTAGTATATATAGGAAAGTAGTTACCTAAAGTATACCGGTTGAATAAACTATACCGCCAAGAAGCCATGGCAATTACACGAACCGCAAAAGACGAACAAAGAGCAAGCGAATGCGCGAAACAGCTTCTTGCGATCAACGACGCCCTCGATATGCTCAAAGGAAAATGGAAGATCCGGATTATCGGTTCGCTGACGTTTGGCAAGAAACGGTTCAAGGAAATGCAGAGGGATGTGCAGGGAATCACTGCCAAAATGCTTTCAAAGGAACTGAAAGAGCTTGAGGTGAATGCGTTGGTCGTCAGAACGGTTCACAATACCATTCCGGTAACCGTAGAATACGAATTGACCGAATACGGAAAGACCCTCGACAGTGTGATTGAAGAGTTGCGGAATTGGGGAACGAAGCATAGAAAAAGAATTATTAAGCGGAGCAAGTGACCCGTTTTCAACTCGGGACAGCCAGTTTACTTATTGAGTTCTAAGTTCTACGTCTTACGTTTGACGTTCAACGTAGATTGTAAGTGACATGTAAAACTTAGGACTTATAACGTAAAACGTATAACGTATAACGCCAAACGTAGACAACATCCAACACAAACCTCATAACCATGGACCACGGCGCCATTAAAATACAAGTCATCCTCGGCAGCACCAGGCAGAACCGATTCAGCGAAAAACCAGGTTTCTATGTTATTGATGAACTGAAGAAGAAAGAAAATGTGCAGGTTGAACTTGTCGACCTGCGCGATTGGCCATTGCCGTTCTTCGATTCGCCGACGTCGCCGAGTATGCTGAAGGGAAACTATCCCCATGGCATCGTCAAAAAATGGGGGACCCTTATTGATAGCGCAGACGGCTATATCATGATTACGCCGGAGTACAACCACAGCTTCTCGGCTGTCTTGAAGAATGCAATCGATTGGTTGTTCGCCGAATGGATGAACAAGCCGGTCGGGTTTGTCGGCTATGGAAACGTCGGAGGGGCGCGGGCAATTGAACAACTACGGCAGGTCGTTATCGAGCTTCAAATGCTACCGATACGCAATTCTATTCATATCCCTTCGGAAGCATATTTAGCGATGATGAAAGAGCAAGTGCCGGTGAACCCGGAGCATTTCAGGCCGCTGAGAGAAGGAAGGCGGGGAGATCGTCTCGAAACGTTCTTTAATGAATTGATCAACCTCGCCGTGACGCTCAAAGAGATGAGACAGCGGATAAAGGGATGAACAGCGGAGGACTTTCAACAAGACAACCAAAGAAAGGTAAGGCTTAAGAATGCCGTCAAGTAATTTCAGCTATGCAGCAGGCTCTTGCAACATAGGCCCGGAAGAAATCTCGCGCCGCAGAAACCTCGGATGGGTATCTTCAGTTATTGTCCTCTTATTGTTCTCCGTATTGGTCTGGATCGGAGTAAACCCGTGGTGGCGGCTGCTCATCTTCGTGCCGGCCACGATGGCGGCATCCGGTTTCCTGCAGGCATATTTTCGTTTCTGTTCCGGGTTTGCCCGATTAGGGGTTTACAATTTTGGACCTACCGGTCAAAGACATGAGATTGCTGATGAAGACTCAAAGAAGAAGGACCGGAAAAGGGGACTCGAGATAACAGTCTATGCAGCGCTCATCGGGGCCGCGATAACAATCTTCAGCATTGTTTTCGCTTGAAGGAAAATTTCATCCCTTATCCCTCATCCCTCCAGCCTCACTTCGGCAAGAATCAG
>Ga0265338_10011477_pt1 | contig 10227 bp, 9 predicted proteins | sample 42126metaG_FD_193579 | JGI IMG/M metagenome (GOLD analysis project Ga0265338, IMG submission 193579) | Rhizosphere microbial communities from Carex aquatilis grown in University of Washington, Seatle, WA, United States - 4-21-26 metaG | ecosystem: Host-associated > Plants > Roots > Rhizosphere >... | reverse complement strand
CGCCGCGGCACCACCCGGGGCGGGGGCCCCGGCTTCGGCGGCATCATGCCGGGGCGCCGCTCGACCACGCGAGGTAGCCGGAGAGAAGATGCGCCGCCGCTCGCGCATCCTCGGAGGTCGCCGACGGCGTCTGCTCTGCGAGGTCGGTGGTGAAACGCTCGTCGAAGAGCACGACGGGGACGTCGAGCGCAGCGCGGAGCATCTCCGCGAAGCGCTCGGTCTTGCGCGCCTGGTCTCCACGCTCGCCGCGCAGCGTCAGCGGGTGGCCGACCACGACCTGGCCCGCGTCCTGCTCGCGCACGAGCCGGGCGACCTCTGCGATCCCGGCCTCGCTCGCCGCGCGCTCGACGACGCAGAGCGGCCGGGCGACGACGCCGGTCGGGTCGGAGACCGCGACGCCCGTGCGCGCCGAGCCGAAGTCGAGCGCGAGCACCTTCACGCGAGCGCCGCCGCGATTGCCTTCTTCGCGGCCGCGAGTGCGTCGGCCACGCCGTCCGGGTTCTTCCCGCCCGCTTCCGCCAGCGTCGGCTTGCCGCCGCCGCCGCCGCCGATGTGGGCGCCGAGCTCGCGCACGAGCTTCGTCGCGTCGAGCCCGCGCGCGACGAGCGACTCGTCGAAGTTGATCACGAGGTACGCGCGGCCGTCGTCGGTCGAGCCGACGATCGCGCCGTCGGCCTTCTCCTGCTGCCGCAGCCGGTCGGAGAGGTCGCGCAGCGGCCCACCCTTCAGCGCCTTCACCTGGACGATCACCACCGCGCCCTCGCGGTCGGTGGAGACGATGTCGGCGCTCGCGTCCGCCGCCGGCCGCTTCACCTCCTTGCGCACGCGCTCGAGCTCGCCGCGCAGCGCGTCCGCCTCGCGCGCCCGTTCGTGCAGGTAGGCGAACGCCTCACCCGCCGTCACGGCCTCGATCCGGCGTGCGCCGGCGCCGACCGAGCTCTCGTTGAGGATCGCGAACGGGCCGATCTCGGCGGTCGAGCGGACGTGCGTACCGCCGCACAGCTCGACCGACCACCCGCCGACGTCGACGACGCGCACGATCTCGCCGTACTTCTCGCCGAAGAGCATCATCGCGCCGAGCTTTCGCGCCTCGGCGATCGGCGTCTCGTAGATCCGCACGGGCATGTTCGCGAACACGCGCTCGTTCACGCGCTGCTCGACCTCCGCACGCTCCTCCGCGGTGAGCGCCCGCGGATGCGTGAAGTCGAAGCGGAGCTTGTCCGGCCGCACGGAGGAGCCCGCCTGCTTCACGTGCTCGCCGAGCACCTCGCGCAGGCACTCGTGCAGCAGGTGCGTCCCCGTGTGGTTCGCCATCGTCGGGAAGCGCACGGGCCACGGCACGACGGCCTTCACCCGGTCGCCCGCGGCGAAGCCCGAGCCTTCGAACAGCAGCGCCTGGTCGCCCTCGAGGCGGTACGCCTCGCGCAGCTCGGCGCGAGCGCCGTCGTCCTTCTCGACCCAGCCGGCGTCGGTGACCTGGCCGCCGCCGGCGGGATAGAACGGCGACTCGCGCAGCTTCGCGAGGAAGAGCCCGTCCTCCAGCTGCTCGAGCGCGCCGATCTGCGTCAGCACCTCGGTCTTCTCGTAGCCGACGAACTCGGTGCGGAAGCCGGCGCCGACCGCGAACTCGGCCGCGCGCTGTGCGCTTCCACCCGCGACCCCGGCACGGGAAAGTTCACGATGTTGCTCCATCAGACGCGTGTACTCCTCGTCGTTCACCTCGAGTCCTCGCTCCCGCGCGAGCTCCTGCGTGAGCTCGATCGGGAACCCGTACGTCGCCTGCAGATCGAAGGCGTCCTCGCCATGGATTCTGCCGCGCGCGGCCGCGAACTCGAACAGCTTCATCCCGCGCTCGAGCGTCTCGCCGAAGCGCTCCTCCTCGGCGGCGAGGATCTGGTGGATCTCGCGGCGGTGCTCGACCAGCTCGGGATACGCGGCGCCCATCTGCTCGATCACCGTGTCGGCGAGCCCGGGCAGGAACGGCGCCTGCATGCCGATGCGCATCCCGTGCTGCACCGCGCGGCGGATGATGCGGCGCAGGACGTAGCCGCGCCCCTCGTTCCCGGGCGTGACGCCCTCGGCGACGATGAACGTCATGCCGCGGCCGTGGTCGGCGAGCACGCGGTGCGCCTTCGTCGCATCGGGCGTCTCGCCGTACGCGGTGCCGGACTGCGCGGCGATCCACTCCATGATCAGCTGGTAGCCGTCCGTGTCGTAGACGGAGGCGACCTCCTGGACGATGCGCGCGGTGCGCTCGAGGCCGAGGCCGGTGTCGATGTTCTGCTTCGGCAGGTCGGTGAGCGTCCCGTCGGGGTGCAGCTCGTACGCCATGAAGACGAGGTTCCAGAACTCGAGGAAGCGCTCGCAGCGCGTGCAGCCCGGCTGGCAGTCCGCCTCGCCGCAGCCGGCCGCCTCGCCCCAGTCGTAGTAGATCTCCGAGTCGGGGCCGCACGGGCCGGGCCCGCCGACCGACCAGAAGTTCTCGGAGGACGGCAGCGGCACGATCCGCTCGGGCGGCACGCCGATCTTCTTCCAGAGGTCGATCGCGACCTCGTCGGGGCCGAGCTTCAGCTCCGGGTCGCCCGCGTGGACGCTGACCCAGATCCGGTTCCAGTCGAGCCCGAGCCGGTCGCGGATGAACTCCGTGGCGTACTCGATCGCGCCCTCCTTGAAGTACTGGCCGAACGAGAAGTTGCCGAGCATCTCGAAGAAGGTCAGGTGATACGTGTCGAGGCCGACGTCGTCGATGTCGACGGTGCGGAAGCACTTCTGCGAGAGCGTCGTCCTCGGCGCCGGGGGCTGCTCACGGCCGAGGAAGAACGGCATCTGCGGCTGCATGCCGGCGGTCACGAGCAGCGTCGAGCGGTCGTCCGCGCGCGGGATCAGCGACGCCGACGGGCGGCGCAGATGGCCCTTCTCCTCGAAGAACGACAGGAAGCCTTCCCGGATCTCGGCCGACGTGCGCACGGCGGCCATTGTACGAGCGCATCTGGACCGTGCCGGCAGGAGACGGCGGACGATCGGCGTAGGATCGCCTTGTGCAGCCCTCCCGCCGCCCGCGCTCGCGTCGGCGCCGGTATCGCTACCGGCTGCGCCGGCTCACGCCGGTCGCCGCCGCCGTCGTCCTGGCCGGCGGCGCCGGCGCCTGGTTCGGCTCCCACCAGCCGTCCGCGTCCCTCGCCGCGGCCTCGCGCGGGCCGCTCGTCGAGGCGAAGGCGGCGGCTCCCGTCCGGCACACGGCGAGGCCGGAGCGGCTGCTCACCGTGACCTCGCTCCTGGCGCACCGGTTCTCCCCCGCGCTGCTCGCCTCGTCCGCGATCCTCGTCGACGAGGACACGGGCCGTGTCCTCTGGGAGCAGAACGCGCACGAGCGGCGTCCCGTCGCTTCGACCACGAAGATCATGACGGCGCTGCTCGCGCTGCGGAAGCTCGCGCCTCACGACATCGTCACCGTCGACCCGTCGGTGCCGCGCGTCCCGCTGGTGCGCGAGGGCCTGCGGGCCGGCGAGCGCGTGCAGGCCTGGAAGCTCTTCTACTCGATGCTGCTCTACTCGGGGAACGACGACGCGCTCGCGCTCGCCATCGCGGCGGGCGGCGACAAGTGGACGTTCGTCCACGAGATGAACGCCGAGGCGCAGCTGCTCGGCCTGCACGACACGCACTTCGTCTCGCCCAGCGGTGTCGTCGACCGCGGCAACTACTCGAGCGCCTGGGATCTCGCGGCGCTGACGCGGGTGGCGCTTCGTAATCCGCGCTTCGCGAAGATCGTCCGCACGAAGGTCGAGCACGTCTCCTGGTCGGCGCCGACCTACGCGAAGATCTACGTGAACAACAACCGGATGCTCACCGAGTACCCCGGTGCGAACGGCGTGAAGACGGGGTACACGCACAAGTCCGGCCCGTGCCTCGTCGTGACGGCGAAGCGCGGCGGCCACACGCTGCTCGCCGTCGTGCTCAACTCGCCGAACATGTACAGCGACGCGACCCGCCTTCTCAATCTCGGCTTCAGCGCGCTGCGCTGAAGCCGAGATTCGTCGGGGTTGTGCTCCGCAGAGCGCCCGTGGATCCGGCCTCCGCGAACGCTCCGCGTTCGCTCCGGCCCTTCGCGGCACGATCGGGCGGACGCTTACAGGTCGCTACCGGCGTCGTGGAGCTCGTCGCTGAGGTCCCGCTCGCGGCGCGCCGCGGCTTCCTTGCCCGCCTGCACCGCGTGGCGCCAGTCGTGCTTCGACTTGAAGTCGGAGGTGGCGAAGCTGACGCCGGCGGCGAGGCCGGAGACCTTCTGCACCGGCTTCGTGATCGCCATGCTGACCGCGCGGATCGCGGTGTCGACGCTGTCGGCCGCGTCCACCGCGCTGTCGGTGATGCGGTCGACCTTGTCGAGCTGCCCGTTGACGCGGTCGACGCTGCCGCCGACCTTGTTGATGACGGGCAGGATCTCCTGCTCCGCGCCGGAGATGAAGGACGAGAGGCGGCCGACGGTCCCGCCCAGGCGCACGAGCAGGTACGCCGTGGAGAGGCCCACGGCGAGCAGGAAGACGGAGAGGGCGAGCCGCCAGAGATCGCTCCACGTGAACACCATCGCGAGCATGCGGTCTCGATCTTAGATCTCGAACCAGGATGATGCTCGTTGGCTGGTCGCGATGGGCGAGTGCGAGGCAAGGACGCAGGGAGCGCTCGTAGCTTTTGCTACGGGCGCGACCGAGGACGCCGCATCGCGCCGCCCAGCGCGGCCAGACGGCACAGCCGTCATCCTGGTTCGAGCTCTGAGTCTGATGCGGCTGCCGACACGACGCCACAACCGACGACGGCGTCGCCCTCGTAGAGAACGGCGGCCTGGCCGGGCGCGACGCCGTAGGCCGGCTCGTCGAGCTCGAGCTCGAAGCCGCGCGGCGCACTCATGACGCGTGCCGGCACGGAGGGCGAGCGGTAGCGCAGCTTCGCCTCGGCCCGGTCGACGTCCACGTAGAGCCGTCCGCTCGCGAAGACGCGGCGGCGCGCGAGCGCCTCGTGCGGGCCGACGACGACCGTGTTCGCGCCGGCGTCGGAGCCGAGGACGTAGAGCGGCCGGGCGGCCGTGACGCCGATCCCCTTGCGCTGGCCGGGGGTGAAGCGCCAGAAGCCGTCGTGCGCGCCGAGCTCGTTCCCGTCCTCGTCGACGACCGCGCCTGCGCGCGGCGCGAGCCCGTGCCGGCCGAGGAAGGCGCGGTAGTCGTCGCCGGCGAGGAAGCACGCCTCCTGGCTCTCGGCGCGGCGCGCGACCGCGAGCCCGGCGCGCTCCGCCTCCGCGCGCGTCTCCTCCTTGCCCTGCTCGCCGAGCGGGAACCAGACGCGGCCGAGACTCGCCGGGTCGAGCTTGGCGAGCATGTATGACTGATCCTTCGCGGCGTCGGCGCCGCGCGCGAGCAGCTGCCTGCCGCGATGCGTGACGACGCGCGCGTAGTGGCCCGTCGCCAGCCGGTCGCAGCCGGCGCGGCCGGCGAACGCGAGCAGCTCGGCGAAGCGGAAGCCCCCGTTGCAGCGGATGCACGGGTTCGGCGTCTCGCCGCGCGCGTAGCCGCGCACAAACGGCGCCACGACGGCACGCCGGAACTCGTCGCGCAGGTCGAGCGTCACGTGCGGCAGCCCGAGCCGGTGGCACGTCTCGCGCGCGGCGACCACCGCCGCGGGCGAGCAGCACGCCCGCTCGCTGTCGGGGCCGTCGGGATCGAGCCAGAGTCGGAGCGTGACTCCGACCGCGTTCGGCGCCGCGCGCAGGAGCGCAACCGCGCTGTCGACGCCGCCGCTCATCGCGACCGCCGTCCGTCCCGCCCGCGGCTCGGCACAGAAGACGGGCGCGAGCGCGTTCGCGAGCGCGTCCACGGCGAGCGTCTCGCCGGCGACGGCCGCCGCCTCGAGCAGCGTCAGCCCGGCGAGCGGCCGCTCGAGCCCGGGTGCGTCCGCCTCGGCGATCTTCTCGCCGTCGACGAGCAGCCGCACCGCGGCCCACTCGCCGCCGCGCGTGGAGTCTCCGAAGGTCTCGAGCATGCGAGGCACGGTAGACGAAGGGCGGGGCCTTGCGGCCCCGCCCCAACTCCACCCTGCCGATGAATCCGAGCTATGTGAACCTGCTCTCGCAGGTGGGTGCCGGCCCGCTTTCGGCCGCCGAAGCGACCTACGCCGGGACAGAGGCTCCCTTTATGTAGGCGTTGGTTCTACATTGAGGCTCGGACCCACGCACAGGGTCGAGTGGCGCACTGTACTCCGCACCAGCCTCTCTAGCGCGCGAATCGCCACTGGATCGTCTGCGTCCCCTGGACGCCGAGCTGGCGGGCGAGCGCGTGCGTGAGGTCGAAGGTGCGTCCCGGCACGCTCGGCGCGCGGTCGATCACCCGGGTGAAGACGTGCTTGCCGCGGAACTCGAGCTCGAGCTTGGCGCCGCACGGGAGGACGGGGTGCGCGACGCCGACCGTCGCTGCACCGATCACGCGTCCGCAGGCGGTCTTGCCCCCGGCGGGCGCGTACGGGGCGGCGAGCGCGGTGAACCAGGTGGCGGGCGACGGCTTCGCCTTGTGCCGGAACAGCGGCGAGAAGACGAGGGCCAGCGCGACCGCCAGCACCGCCACCCCGCTGAGGATGCCGACCCGCGCGCCGGTGGACGAGATCACCGCGCGCCCACGAGGTCGCCGAAGCTGTCACGGACGAGCCCGTCGAAGTCGACGGGCAGCAGGCCGTCCGGGCCGGCGAACTCGCGCAAGTACATGAGCAGGAAGGTGCGTTCCTCGTCGCGCTCGGCGTCGCCGCCGGACTGGTCGCGCGCGAGGCGCTCGAGATCCCACAGGTTCCACCGCTGCGGGCCGGGGCCGACGCCGATCGGAACGACCGTGGCGACGGCCGCGACCGCCGGCTCCGGCAGGCGCTCCGGCTCGGGGACGGCGACGAGCGGCGGCCGCTCGGCGGCCACGGGTACCGGCTCGGGTTCGGCCTCCGGCTCGGGCGGAGGCGCGGCGGGGAGCACGCGAACGTGCTCGGGCTGGCGCGACACCACGGGCTCGGGCACGGGCACGACCTCCGGCTCCGGTGCGGGCGCGGGCTCTGCCGCGACGACGGGCGCCGCGACCACCGGCGCAGGCGCGGGAACCGGCGGTACGGCCGGCGCAGGTTTGTGTGCCGCCCGCGCGGCGCGGCGCGACCGCACGGCCTCGAGCAGCGGCGCGCCCTCCCGCCACAAGGTCACCTCGACGACGAGGACGAGCAGGTACCCGACGGCGCTCGCCGCGATGATCGTGGACTCCTGGTAGCCGACCACGAGCGCGACGACGGGCACCGTGACGAGGAAGACGGCCTCGACGGCAGTCCTGGGGCCGAAGACGCGCCGCACCGGGAAGACCTACTGCTCGGGCTCGGACTGCTCCTCGTCCGCGCCCTCGCCTACGTGGTCGCCGCTCTCGGGAGGCGCGGACGTGACGGGCGGCACGGACATGGGCGGCACGGCCGGCGGGGCCTCGGACACGGGCGGGCCGGCGAACGCAGCCGCCGGTGCCGGTTGGGGCCTCGTCGGCTCGGCGGCGGCCTGGGCGGCCTGGACGATCGCGCCTGCGACCTGGGAGATCGCGTCCTGCCCGAGCCCGGCGGCGGCAAGCAGCTGCTCGGCGCCGTGCTGGGCGCGGGCGAGCACTGCGCCGGCCTGGGCGCGCGCCCATTCGAGCGTCTGCTCGACCTCGGCGCGGGCGGCGTTCGTGAGCTCGGTGGCCTGGTGGCGGGACTGCTCGAGCAGCCGGCTGCCCCGGGCTTCGGCTTCCTGGATCTCCCTCGTCGCGTCGGTGTGGGCCTTCGCCAGGAGCTCGCGCGACTCGTTCTTCGCCGCGCCCATGATCTCGGCGCGCTGCCGTTCGCTCTCGAGCCGGTAGCGCTCAAGCTCCGCCTCGCGCTCCTGGAGCTCGTGCTGGCGGCGGCTGACCTCCTCCTCGGTACGGCCGAGCTGCGTCGCGGACGCTGTCTGCGCGTCGCGCTCGATCGTGTCGGCGAACTCGGCGGCGGCGCGAATCAGGTGCAGCGCGTCCATCCGGACGGCGTGGCCGGTCGGCTCGACGCTCGTGCCGCGGCCGGCGGCCTGCAGCACCCGAAGCTGCGCCTGGAGCTGGGCCGCATGGCGGCGGAAGGCGTCGAACGCCTCCCGGACGCGCTCCGCGTCGAGGCCGTCTCCGACGCGGGGGATCTCGTCGAAGCTCGGCAGCGATGTCAGCGACGGAACTGCCGCCCTCCCCGGGCCCTCAATTGCCATGGTGCTTCCGGCCTCCTGTTTGCTCCTGAGCGCGGATGGTGCGCCGATTGAAGTATGACTTCTCCATCGGCCTGACGACACCTACGCTTGATCTTCAGGAACGATAGTTCGAATTCCGAGGTCCCGTAGGGTTGTCTCGGGCATCGGGGTCGGTGCGCCGGTGAGCGGGTCGGAGCCGCTCGCCACCTTCGGGAAGGCGATCACCTGCCGGATGTCCGGCTCGCCGGCGAGCAGGGCGACGAAGCGGTCGATCCCGAGCGCGAAGCCGCCGTGCGGCGGCGCGCCCATCTGGAGCGCGTCCAGAAGGAAGCCGAACTTCGCCCGCGCCTCCTCTTCCCCGATCCCCATCGAGCGGAAGACGGCCCGCTGCACCTCCTGGTCGTGGATCCGGATCGAGCCGGAGCCGAGCTCCCAGCCGTTCCAGACGAGGTCGTAGGCCTGGCTGAGGCAGGCGCCGGGATCGGCTTCGATCAGGTGCTCCTGGCCCTCGTGGACGCCGGTGAAGGGGTGGTGGACGAACGTCCAGCGGCCGGTGTCGGGGTCGCGCTCGAAGAGCGGAAAGTCGAGGATCCACAGGAACGCCTGCTGCTCCGGGTCGGCCAGCTCGAGCTCGCGGCCGAGGTGCGTGCGTAGGCCTCCGAGCACGCGTGAGACGGTCGGCCCGTCGGCGGCGGCGAAGAGGACGGTCGTGCCGGGCTCCGAGCGGAAGGCGGCGAGCTCCGCCTCGGAGAGGAACTTCGCGATCGGCGAGCGCACCTCCCCGGACTCGTCCGTGACGAGATACGCAAGCCCCTTCGCCCCCCACTCCTTCGCGACCTCCTCGAGGCGGGCCAGCTCGGCGCGCGAGAACGCCCGCGGCGCGACGAGGAAGCGGACGGCCTCGGCGCCGCCGAAGACGCCGAACTCGGAGCCGCGGGTGACCTCGGTCGCGTCCTGGATCTCGAGCCCGAACCGGAGGTCGGGCTTGTCGGAGCCGTAGCGGGCATCCGCCTCGTGCCAGGAGAGCCGCGGGAAGGGCCGGGCGGGCGGCTCGCGGCCGAGCGCCTCGAACGACGCGACCACGGCCGTCTCGAGCACGTCGAGGACGTCCTCGCGCTGCGCGAAGGACATCTCGACGTCGAGCTGGCGGAACTCGAACTGCCGGTCGGCGCGCAGATCCTCGTCCCGCCAGCACGTGGCGATCTGGTAGTAGCGGTAGAAGCCGCCGATCTGCGTGAGCTGCTTGAAGAGCTGCGGCGACTGGGCGAGCGCGAAGAAGCGGCCCGGCTGGAGGCGCACGGGCACGAGGAAGTCGCGGGCGCCCTCCGGGGTGCCCTTCGTCATGCTCGGCGTCCAGACGTCGACGAAGCCGAGCCCGTCCATCGCGCGGCGTATCCCGGCGATGGCGGTGTGGCGGAGGCGGAGGTTGCGCTGCATGCGCGGGCCGCGCAGGTCGAGCCAGCGGTAGCGGAGGCGCAGGTTCTCGTCGACGTTCTCCTCGCCGACCTGGAAGGGCAGCGGCTCCGAGCGCGAGACGATCCGCAGCGTGTCCACCTGGAGCTCGATCTCGCCGGTGGGCAGGTTCGGGTTGACGGCGTCGGGCGCGCGCAGGACGACCTCGCCCTCGGCCTGGAGGACGAACTCGTTGCGGATGTCGTGCGCGATCTCGGCGGCCTCGGGCGCGCGCTCGGGGTTGATCACGAGTTGCGTAAGCCCCGAGTAGTCGCGCAGGTCGACGAAGACGAGGCCGCCGTGGTCCCGCCGCGTGTCCGCCCAGCCGGCGAGCGTGACGCGACGGCCGGCGTCGGCGGCGCGGAGTGCGCCGCAGGTGGTGTCGCGCCAGCTCACAGGATCTCCTTCAGGTGGTCGACGTCGCGGACGGTCACGTCGAGCTCGCCGCCGCGTCGCAGCATCCAGCCGTCGGCCTGAAGGATGAGCGTGGCGGCGGCGTGCTTCTGGCCGTAGCCGATCTGTCCCTTGAGCGA
>Ga0265338_10011476_pt1 | contig 10228 bp, 7 predicted proteins | sample 42126metaG_FD_193579 | JGI IMG/M metagenome (GOLD analysis project Ga0265338, IMG submission 193579) | Rhizosphere microbial communities from Carex aquatilis grown in University of Washington, Seatle, WA, United States - 4-21-26 metaG | ecosystem: Host-associated > Plants > Roots > Rhizosphere >... | reverse complement strand
CTGGGCTTGCCGCCCTAGGCCTGCCGACCACGCTGCGCTTGCCACCGAGCGGTCACCTGCCGCTCAGCTACCACGTCAAGCCTACTCGCCGCGGTCTTTACGAGCTTGGCGATCACCACTTGCGCTGGTCGACGCCGCTCGGCCTTTGGTGGCGGCAGCTTCGCGTTCCAAGCCGCCACCCGGTGCGCGTCTATCCCGACGTGCAAGCGGTGCGCACCTACGAGATGCTGGCGCGCCAAAGCCTGGAAAACCGCCTGGTCCGCACGGTTCGCCTGCGCGGCGGCGAGAACGAGTTCGAAACCCTGCGCGACTACCAACGCGACGACGACTATCGGGCCATTGACTGGAAGGCCACCGCTCGTCGCGAGAAGCTGATCACCCGGGAATACCAGCAGGAGCGCAATCAATCGGTCCTCTGCATGCTCGACTGTGGCCGCCTCATGACGGCCGAGACCCTCGGCCTTTCGCAGCTCGATCACGCGCTCAATGCCGTGCTCATGCTGGCCCACGTGGCGACGCGTGCCGGCGACCAAGTCGGCCTGCTGGCCTTCGACAGTCGCGTGCGCGCGTACCTGCCGCCGCAGAGCGGGCGACGCGCGGCCGAGCGGGTGATCGCCGCTTCGTACGATATTCACGCGCAAATCGTCGAAACCGACTTCGAAGCGGCCTACGGTTATCTTTCGCAGCGACTACGCAAGCGTTCGCTGGTCGTGCTCTTCACCGAGGTCATCGACGAGGTGTCTGCCAAGTCGGTGGTGCGCACGGTGCGCGGGCTGGGGCCCCGCCATCTCGCTCTGTGTGTGCTTTTCCGCGACGAAGCGCTCGACGCCATGGTCGAGCCACTGAGCCGCGAGCAAAAGTCCGCCGATCTGTATCAGCGCGCCGCCGCGGCCGAGGCCGTGCTCTGGCGCGATCGTCTGGTGCGCCAGCTCGAAGAAGCGGGCGCCCTGGTGCTGCACGTCTCGCCCCGCAAGCTCACCCCCGCGCTCATCAACCGTTACCTGCGAGTCAAGGCACAGCGGCTGCTTTAGAGCCATTCCACGCCGCTTCGACGATCGCGCGAATTTGGTTCAGTCGCCCGTGAAAGAAATGGTCGGCGCCAGGCACGACAGTCACCGATAAATGGTTCGCTTCGGCGAAGGACACGACGTTCGTCAGGGGAACGACGTCGTCGCGATCGCCGTGGATCAGGATGCTGTTGCTCGGGATGGGCGGCGGTTGGTAGCTGCGGCTGCCTTGGACCTCGCCGACGGCAAGGGCGACCAAGACCAATCGAGGCGTGGCGCGGCCCGTGTCGCGAAGCCGCTTGGCCACGTGGGCTTGCACGAAGGCCCCGAACGAAAATCCAGCCAACACGACGGGCAGGGCTTCCGCGGGATCCCATTGCCTGATGGCAGCGTCGAGCACCGTCACCAGGTCGTCCGTCTCGCCTTCACCGAAATCGTGGGTGCCTGCGCTCTTGCCGACGCCGCGAAAGTTGGGGCGCAAGGCCACGTGGCCCAAGTCGCGCAGGGTATGGGCCAAGGTGTAGACCACTTTGTTGTTGTTGGCCCCGCCCAGGAGAGGATGCGGATGCGCGATCACCGCCAAGCCTCGCACGTCGTCGGGTGGATCGACGAGGGTCTGGATCGGCCCCACGGGGCCGTCGATCAGCAAGGTTGCGGTCGGTCGAAGCATGCGAAGAATTTAGCAGGCCTGCGGTTGACCGGACGCTGGGGCGAGAGACTTTGGCGCCGAGGCGGCGATTCTTTCCGCCCCGGCGCCTTGCAAACCAACGATCGAATCGATTGCTTCCGAATCGATTCCTTCCGAAGCAACTACTTCTTCTTCGCCGCGCTGACCGCAGAAATCGGCGCCCTTGACTTGGCCAGAGCATCCTTGTGCTGCCTGTCCGCCGATGCCTGTTGCTTGGAACGTTCCTTCGATTTCGGAGACTTATCACCCATGCACATCACCCCCCATCCGTCTGGTTGAGCAACAATGCTGGGACATCGGCCCGGCCGTGTCCACCGCTACCTGCGAGTCAAAGCCCAGCAGCCGAGAAAAGGCCAAGCCACCCGATCTCATGCGCCGTATGCCGTCACCCTTTCGTCACGGCTCGGTCATTTCTAAGGGACTAAATGCTGCCTTTCTCCTGGTGCGACGTGCCCCACGTGCGGCAACGCTTGGACACCTCGACTGAACTCGCCAATCTCGGTTGACGAAGCGCTGCGGGCTCGACTAACAAAGCTCATTAGATTGGCGCTTGCACTTCCTACCGTCGACTTGGTCGCGGCATATTCGCGGGTGGTGGCCCTGCTCGGGCAAGCGCGCGAGATCGTGCTCGTGCGTGCTGCGGCGACGCCGCCTTCGTGGTGCCTGGCGCACGGATGGCAGGACTATTTGCTGGGCTTGTCGGAGTCGGCGCTCGAGCGTGCAGACACCGAGGGCATTGCGGCCTGGTTTTTGGCGGATCCAGGCTGTCCGTCGTCGCTGCGCGACCTGGCAGGGCAGGTCCATGCGTTCCTAGCATTGATTCCGGTCGTGTCTGGATTGTCAGCGCCAGCGGAGCTTCCGTTCATGAACGTGCGCAAGCGCGGTCAGGTAGCGGCCGTGGTGCGTGTGTTGCGCGAGAGCTTTCCCAGCCTTCGGGAAATCGTCGACGTGGGCGCGGGCAGTGGACACCTGACCCGGCGTGCGTCGGCGGAGCTCTCGGTGGCGGCGGTCGGGCTGGAACGCGATCCCGAGCGCGTCGCGGTGGCGCGGATGCTGGCGGGGGACTTGCCGGTGCGCTTCGTGACCAGCGACGTCCTGTCGGCGACCGATAACCCGCTGGCAGCGTGGGCACCGACGGTTGGCCGGCTGTTCATGGCGCTTCACGGTTGTGGTGAGCTGGGCGATGCCGTGGTCAGCGCGGCGGCGGCTGCGCGGGCCCAGGTTCTGCTCCTCGGCTGTTGCCCGCAGAAAATCCGAGGCGCGCACCGTGCGCCGCTCGTGCCTGGTGGCCCAAGCTTTCCTCGGGAGATCCTCGGTCTGGCCAACGTGATGGCGCGTACCGCTGGCGTCGAGGGCGACCTTCGTCGGGCGCTCGCCACCAAGGAATCGCGACTGGCGCTGCGGTACATGCTCGCGGCGCGCGGCGTTTGCATCCCGGCGGGCGAGGAGATGCGCGGCGTGAACCGGCGCAAAGCCAACGCAGGCTTCGCCGTGTTTGCCGAGGCGGTCTGTCGAGCGCGAGCCTTTCCGCCGCCGTCGCGCGAGGAGGTCGTCGCCGCGGCAGACAAGGCGCACGCGCATTACGTGGCACAACGGCGTTTGTCGTTGCCGCGCTCGATGCTTGGTCGCGTGCTGGAGTGCTTTCTTGCACTCGACCGCGCGCTCTTCTTGCAGAGCCGCGGTTACCGAGTGACGGTGGTCGAGTTGTTTGCCGCCGCCTACAGCCCGCGTAACCTGGCCGTGCTGGGCTGGCGGGATTGACCGCGCCTCCTACGAGGCGCCTGGCTGGGTGTCGGGCGGGGCGTCGCCTTCGAAGAGCATGGCCGGCCAGACGCGGACGAATTTCACCTTGGCGGTGTGGTAGGCCTCGCGCAGGGTTTCGGCGTCGGGGGCGTAGTATTCACAACAGCCTTTTTTGCGGTCCATGGAAATCCAACTGCGCAGTCGCTTGATGTTGCGCGCTTGCAGGCAGGGGCCAAGGGCGGCGCCGTTGGCGGCGAGCTGGTCGTTGCTGATGGGCGGATCGTGATCGTATTCGACGAGTAGGTAGGGCATGCGTGCCTCCTAGGTGACGGTTCAAGTGCTTCGGGATGATGAGGGCCTGGAAATCTTGGCGCGAGTTTGGCGGCGCTCCGCCAGCGGACCGTCGAGCTCGCGCAGGGCGAGCGCCACGGCGTTGCGCGCGTAGGCGGACAAAGCGAAGGGGATGGCTAGCTCGGAGCGCAGCGAATCGAGGTGCGCGCTCGCGCTGCTGCGTTCGCGCGCGCGAATCGCGAGGCGAGCCAAGGTCGCGCGTGCGATGGCAACTTGGTTGTGGCGCTCTACGGCCTGCGCGGCGGCCAGGGCCATGGTTGCCCGGTCGCGCGCGCGTGCGAAGCGCCCTTGCGCCAAATCGTGCCCGGCGGCGAAGTTGAGCACGGTCGCCAGCATGGCCTTCGCGTCGGCATCGCGCACGCGCCCGACCGCGGCCTCGAAGGATTTCTCCGCGGCTCGGTCTCCGAGGAGCAAGCCCGCCAGGCTCTCGAGCGCTTCGGCGATCGGCCTTTCGCTGCCCTCACCCATTTTCACGGCCAATTCCAGCAGCAGCGGACAAAATGCGCGCGCCGACTCGACGTCGCCCTGTTCGAGGGCCAGCAGGGTCAGGGCGCGCAGACATTCCGTTTCTTCCCAGTGTGAATCGATTCGGCGCGCAAGCAGCGCGGCTTGGCGCAATCGCTTGGTCGCCTCCTCGGGCTCGCCCGTATAGCGTTTGAGCAAGCCGAGGCCCCAGGTCAGCATCAAGTCATCCTGATCGTTCACCAGCACCGCGTGCGCCCCTTCCAGCAGCTCCTTGGCCTTGCCGATTTCACGCTCGATCAGAACCAGACAGCGGCCGGCTTCGGCCTGGCTGCGAGCCGCGGTGATAGCATCGGCCGAGCGACCCGCCGTCACCGCGCGCCACGAAGTTTCCGCCGCGCCACCCGCGTTCTCGCTGCGGAATTGCACCACCGAGCGCAGGTAGTAGCCGCGCACGGCATCCTTGTGCAAACCGGCCTCTTCGGCCGCGGTGAGCGCGCGCAACAATTCCACATCGATCTCGCGGACGCGCTGGGGGCTGGGCTTGCCCATCACCTCGGCGCCGAGCAATTCGATGTGCAGGTGCAGCTTCGTCGCGCGGTCGAGCCGTAGCAACTGCTCGATGCCGCGCCGACAGAGTTCGCTGGCCTCGCCCCAGGCGAACAGTCGCACGCAGCGCTGGGCCGCCGCCAGGTAGGCTCGCGCCGCCGTTTCACTGTCGCCGCCAAGCGCAGCGTGATGGGCCAGATCGCCAGACAGATCACCGTCGGGATCGGGCCAATTGGATAGCACCCGGGCGAGCTGCAGGTGGACCAGGCGACGACGTGGTTCGGAGAGCTGTTGGTAGGCGGCCTGGCGAAGGAGGTCGTGGGAAAAATCGTAGACGCCCGGACCCGTGGCGCGAAAGATGCCCCGCCGTTCGAGATCTCCGAGGGCGGAGAGGAGATCCGCGAGCCCGATGCCGTGCGCGCGCGCCAGAATCTGCGGATCGAAACTGCGCCCCATGGCGGCGGCGAAGGGCAGCAGCGAGCGCGCCTTCTCGTCCAGGCGATCGAACGTGCGGGAATGGTTGTCGGCACAGGCGGCCGGCGGCTACGTCAGCTACGACGCCGCTACGTCGCGTTTCACGCTGCCTGCCGAACAGGCCTTTGCTCTGGCCGACGAGGGCAGCCCGGCTTTTGTTCCGGGCTTCTTCCACGTCATCGAGGCCGGCGTGAAGGCCGAGGAGCGTATGACGGACAACTTCCGCAGCGGTAAAGGCATCCCTTGGGGCGAGCATGCGCCGTGTCTGTTCGAAGGCACAGAGCGCTTCTTCCGCCCAGGCTACGCGGCGAACCTGACCAGCAGTTGGCTGCCGGCTCTGGAAGGTGTCGAGAGCAAGCTCAAGCGCGGCGCTAAGGTCGCCGACGTGGGCTGCGGTCTCGGCGCGTCCACCATCTTGATGGCCAAGGCGTATCCGACGTCGAAGTTCTACGGCTTCGATATTCACGCCGGCTCCATCGAGCTGGCGCGGGCACGGGCCGCTCGGTCCGGCGTGGCGGATCGGGTCGTGTTCGAGGTGGCGTCGTCGACCAACTATGCGGGCAGCGGCTACGACCTCGTCGCCCACTTCGATTGCTTGCACGATATGGGCGATCCCACCGCGGCCGCGCGCTACGTTCGCCAAACCCTGGCGGCCGACGGCACGTGGATGGTGGTCGAGCCCTTCGCGGGCGACAAACTCGAGGACAACCTGCACCCGCTCGGGCGCGTGTTCTACGCGGCGTCGACGCTTTTGTGCGTGCCCAATTCCATGGCCGCTGAAGGCATGGCGCTCGGCGCACAGGCCGGCGAGGGGGTTTGCGCCGGGTCGCCCTTGAAGGCGGCTTCACCCGCTTCCGTCGCGCGGCAGAAACGCCGTTCAACCTGGTGCTCGAAGCTCGTCCGTAATCGTTGCCGCCAAACTCGACGCGCTCACTGGCAACGGTGGGCGCGTCGGGGTGCGTGGAGGCGAATGCGCCATTCCACTTCTACAGTTTGATGACGACTTTCTTGCCCATGCGGCGCAGCCTTACCAGCTCGACTGCCAGCGCGCGATAAGTCTGGTATCTCCACGTCGGTAGGACCTCGACGTCTGGTTCGGCGGCATCTGTACTATCGGCGTAGGAGTCCGGCGCAATCGTTGCGACGCCCGCGCTTGCGGTAACCAACGTGAAGTCGCCTAATATTGGCCGACGGAAGTCTTCACGTCGGGTGAACGCGAACACCGGTGTGTTGTGTCCGCTGCGCTGGCAGGCCGCGAGAAATGCGTTCAGCCTCTCCGTCGATGTGTCGGCCGTACACACAACGATAAAGCGCCCCAAGTAGCGAGTCCCAGCAGGATGCAACAATCTGAAAGTCGCTCTTGTCGTTCGTAGCTCTTCTTCGAGGGCGATCGGGTCGACCACCCGTCCATCGAGCGTGGCATCCTTCCTCGTGATCCACAGGACGGGTGCTGCATCAAAGTCATCTGGCCCTTCGAGTTGCGGAGCCTTGGGCTCGTGGGCGATGAAACGGCCGCCGGGCCGGGCGGGATCGGGCCAGGTCTGGTTGTTCTCGGCGCGGTAGGGCGTCGCGAGGATGAAGCACGCCAAGGCCGCCAGCAGGCATTGGAGGGACCAGAAGCCCGAGTTCTGCCAGGAGAGAATGGTTGGGCCATCGTTGGCCGGGCGACGGCGATGCCATCGCACGACCAGCGCCACAGCCAACGCCGTAGCCAGGATGATTCCTGCCGAAGCCAACGATGCCCGAGAAACGAAGGCAGCGTGCGTGCGAGAGAAGGTCGTGAGATACGCGTTCATTCGCTGTTCGGGATCGTGGGGGGCAGACGACAAGCCCTGCGACAATCCCATAATATGAGACCAGGCCCCCCACACCACCGGGAAGAGCCCCAGAAGAACGTATGCGAGAATCACGGCAGCCACGCTGTCGGCGCTTGGTCCATGATGGCCAAGCCGCGCCTCTGCAACGCACGGATCGGAGCTAGCCAGTTCGACTGCGGACGCAATTCGCCGCGCTCGTGCGCGAATGGTCACGCCCAAGCCGATAGACGTTGCAGCCATCAGGATGCTTGGAACAAAGAAGAGCACGCTCCACGGCACCACGTTTAGGAGGCCTTCCAGACCCGCCGAGATGTTCGAAGCTCTTATCTCCGGATCAAGGGACGGTGGACTGAGAACGAGCCTACGCGCGAACTCAAGCGTCCATGCAACGAGGCCCGCAGTAACAATCGGACAGCTTGTCGAAAGAACGGTGGGCCAGATGGTCGGCATACCAAGCGAAGCGGTCGGGCTGAGCTCACCGGTACTAGCCTTGTCTTCGAGTGCGAGACAATTCTGACGCTGCCTGAACAAGCTGCGTAAAATGGCAACCTGGCCGGCACACATAGTGGCTAGACAGCAAGTGATCCACCAGAAGTGAGGTATGGACAGAACCGTCTGCTTGAGCAGCGTAAGCATCCAGGTGCCTCAGCGAAACATGAGTGCGTGTATGACCTGCTCTGAATACAGCAGGTATTGATAGACTAGGTGTGCAGCGGCAGCCACTAGCACTGAGAAGGAAGCAACCAAGGCCAAGTGACGTATCACGGGTTTCTCCGTTTCAGAAGTGACGAATCCATCCGACCGCCCGAGCGACGACGAATCCCAAATTCGTGAGTACACAAATACCCGTAGCCAACCAGGACGTTCCTCCCCACCGTGATAGCAACGACAGCCGAGCTTGCGCATCAGACTCTCGGTTCCGCGCTCGCCCAATGGCCACACGCAATCGCCGCAAATAAAGCCCGTTCCCGATGCTTCCGAGGGTGATAGCCGCTCCCAGAATAACCCCCAGGCGCAGCAAGGGATCGTTTCGGGGACCGAGACTGACGACGACCGCTTCGATGGCCGTCACTGCTGCGAATTCGGTGTACATCTTGCGGTACAGTAGCCAAGAGGCATTGAAGAAGGCGGCCGCGAGATTGAATCCCGCGAAGAGTCGCCACCGCGCTTGCACTGGCTGCAGCAAGTCCAAATACACTCGACTGCTCGGACCAATGAAAGCCTCGATCTCTTCGCGCGTCGGCAGCAGGGCGTTCGCAAGGCAATCAGGCCGGGCAGCTTCCTCTGGCGGAGAATATGGATTCGGCTCTGGCGGCTCCAGCGGCGGCATCGGTCGGCCGATGGTACCGGAGGTCAACGCAAACGTAAAATGAGCCCTCACCCGAGAAACCTCTTCCTTTTCGCGTAGCAACTTCTCCGCGGGCTGAAAAGTCGGGCTGGACCAGCCTGTGGTACTCTGGGACGCTAACTGATTCGTAGGACGGCGGCGACATTGAGTCACAAACACAAGCGCGAGCGACACGCATCTGCCACCCGGCCGCAGCGTAGCGCTTGGTCGCCCGACATCTGGCCCAAGCTAGAGTCGTACAACCAGCTCGACGCGCAGGCGCGCGGTGACTGGCTGGTTGCGCAGGGACTTCCGACCAGCAACCCTGAGCTGGTTCGCATCGTCACCAAGAGCCATTTCGTGATCCCAGGCAAAACCCGGCACCGCTGTGTGCAGTGCGGGGAATGTTGCCGGTATGCGCGCAAGACCGCGACTTTCACCTACGATCCGTGCCCATTCCTAGATCAGCACAACCACTGCGCCAAGCACGCGAGCCGCTACAACGTGTGCAAGTGGTTCCCGTTCTGGCTCTTCGACGGCGGCACCTTCGGCCCCCTGTTGACCATCAAGCCCTACTGCACTGGCTACGGCCAAGGCGACCTGGTTGACTACGCCGGGACCATCCAGCGCCTATCCGAGCTGACCCAGCAGCAGCAGGATGACGCCGACGGGGCCTTCGTGATCCACGAACTGGTCTACTTGCCCGAGCACCGCGAGTGGGCGTTTCCAACCCGCGCCAACGTGGACAGCTTGCTCAAGCTCATGTCCAAGGCCGCCGTCGAATCCTCGGCCCAGCATCAGGCCCGGCGGGCGGAAGAGCGCCTTGGTCAGTTGCACTACGCCCACCACTACACCTCTGGGCTTCTTGGCGGCCTTGGCGAACCGCAGGCGACCGTTACCGAGCAAGGAAGCATCACCGATGTCAACGATGCATTCTGCGACCTGATGGGCCGCGACCGGGCCGAGGTTATTCGCGCCAACCTCGCCGATCTGTTCGCCAACCCGCAGGCCTTGTTCGCCGATCTTGGGCAGTGCTTCTCCCACGGCAAAATCACCGGGGTACCGCGCAAGCTGCGTCCGGCGAGCGGCGAAGCGGTTCCCGTCGTGTTCAACGCCATCGTGTTCCGCGATCGAAGTGACGGACTGATTCACGAGGCCATCGTGTGCGTGAACCGCGTCTCGGTGGCGGTGTTCGGCGAGCTGGCACAGGCCAAGACCTACGCGCGCGGGTTGCTGGAAGCCAGCCTGGACGCCCTGCTGGTCATCGATCTGGCCGGCGCCATCAGCGACGTGAACAAAGCGCTGGTGGAGCTCAGCGGCCGGCCCCGTGAGCAGTTGCTACGCGCCAAGTTCCAGGACTTCTTCCTGGATCCCGCGCGCGCCGCCCAGGGTGTGGCCGAAACCCTCGCCACGGGCCAAGTGCGCAACTACGAATTGGATTGGATCGCGGCCGACGGCTCGGCCATTCCGGTTTCCTTCAACGCCACCGTCTACCGCGACGCCGACGATGTCGTGCAAGGCGTGTTCGCGGCAGCCCGCGATATCCGTGAAACCCGTCGGCTGATCCAGGAATTGGAGCAAGCCCACGCCTACGCTCGCGGCCTTATTGAAAGCGGGCTTGACCTGATGGTGACCATCAGCCGCGACGGCGTGGTCATGGACGTCAACCATGCGGCCGAGACCCTGACCGGCGTCGCGCGCGAGCAACTGATCGGAACGCGCTTCGAAGGCTATTTCACCGACACCGATCGCGCCCGTGCCGGAGTGGCCGCCACCTTCGCCAGCGGCCAGGTGCGCGACTACCGCCTCG
>Ga0265338_10011474_pt1 | contig 10228 bp, 8 predicted proteins | sample 42126metaG_FD_193579 | JGI IMG/M metagenome (GOLD analysis project Ga0265338, IMG submission 193579) | Rhizosphere microbial communities from Carex aquatilis grown in University of Washington, Seatle, WA, United States - 4-21-26 metaG | ecosystem: Host-associated > Plants > Roots > Rhizosphere >... | reverse complement strand
GGCGGCCCGTGGTGCAAGATTCCCGAAGGCAAACCCGGCGCCGGCCTGGTCATCAAGGACGCCATCGCGGATATCGTGCTGCAACAGGTGCTGACGCGCCCGACGGACTTCGACGTCATCGCCACGTTGAACCTGAACGGCGATTACCTGAGCGACGCGCTGGCAGCGCAGGTCGGCGGCATCGGCATCGCGCCCGGCGGCAACATCAATTACATCAGTGGCCACGCCATTTTTGAGGCGACGCACGGCACTGCGCCGAAATACGCAAACAAGGACGTGGTGAATCCGGGCTCGGTGGTGTTGAGCGGCGAAATGATGTTCCGTTACCTGGGCTGGACGGAAGCCGCGGATTTGATTTTGAAAGGCTTGAACGGCGCGATCGGCAGCAAGCGCGTCACCTACGATTTCGCCCGCCAGATGGAAGGCGCAACGGAAATCAAATGTTCGCAGTTTGGCGATAATATCATCGCGCACATGTAACGCCTTTGACTGGGAGACCGGTTATTGCGCGGTTGAATTGTTGTTCCCGGATTGGAGCTTCGCCACCTGCTTCACCAAATCGTTGTATTTGCTGACGATGTCGTTCCGGTCTTTTACTTCGTCATTGTATTTCTGCACGAGGTCGTTGCGCTGGGCGACCAGGTTGGAGATGGCTCCGTTCTGCCGGTCGAGGCCGGCATAGGCTTCCTTCAACTTTGCTTCCAGCGCATCCACGCCGGCCTGATATTGTGCAATTTCGTTGGTGAAGTTTTCGTTGGCGAATTTCAGTTGCCCGATTTCGGCTTTTTGCGAAAGGATCAGCTGCTCATTCGTCGCCGTGACGGCCTTCATTTCGGTAAGGCTGGCGTCCATTTGATCCACTTCATGATTCAGCGTGGCGAGCGAGTTGGTGTCGCCCTGAATGGCGGCGTCGCGGTCATAGACCATCCGGTTGAGCGTCTGGATTTCGGTGCGCTGGACGGTTTGTTCGTACCATTGCCACGCGCACAGGCCGCAGAGGCCGATGGCGAGAACAATAAACAGGTTCACTTGAAAGTTTTTCATGGCGTTGGGTGGTTGGGTGCCGCCTGTACGGCGATGGCGACGTGCTGGATACCGGCACGTTTCACCAGATCGAGCACGAACATCACCGAGCCGTGCGTGGCGTCCGGCGCGCCGGTGATATAGACCGGCAGATTGGTGTTCAGGCTGTAACGGTTGGTGAGCAGCGTGAACAATTCAGGAACGGCGATGGTTTTGTCGTCCGCGGAAACCTGGCCATCCGGGTTCACGGTCAGGTTCACGAGGTCGGGCTTCTTTGCGGGTATGGCGAGCGTGGCGGTGGGCAGATTGGATTTGAGCGTGCGGACAATCTGCATCTGCAACGTGACCATCATGAATGACGCCAGCAGGAAAAACATGATGTCAATCAGCGGGATGATTTCCAGCCGCGACTTCTTTTCCGGGATGGGCGTGCGGATTTTCATGGCGTCGCCGGGCTTTGCCGGCTGTCGGTCATGAACGCGACCTTCTGAATGCCGACCGCGCGGACGGTTTGATACACCTTCACCATGTCGCCGTGCAACGCATCGCGGTCGCCGCTGATATAAACCGGGAGATCAGGGTTGGCGTGGAAGCGCTCGCGCAGGACGAGGCCAAGGTTGGCCAGCGAAATCTGCCTTTTCTCCAGCCAGACGGCACCGGATTTGTCCACGGCAATATTGACCATGTCCGGCCGGTAATCCTGCCGCGATTGGGAGGCGGGCGGCAGGTTGACCTTGATGTTCTCCGACTTGCTCATCTCCAGGGCCAACATCATGAACGACGCGAGCAGGAAGAACATGATGTCAATCAATGGGATGATGACAATCCGCGAGCGGCGGCGGGGAATGGGCGAGGGAATTTTCATCGGCAACAATTTTAATGACTCGTGGCCTGACCCGGCGATTCCGGCATGCGCAGATGGACGGTGTCGCCCGTTTTTCCGCCACCGACCAGAACTTCGACATTCGTCGCCGCGGTTTCCAGGTCGAATTGCAACTGCGTCACCCGGGCGGAAAAGTAATTGAACGGAACCAGCGAGAAGATGGCGATGGCCAGTCCGCAAGCCGTGGCAATCAGCGCCTCGCCAATGCCGCCGGTGACACCCACGACGGATATTTCCGCGCTGCCGATGTTCAGAAAGGCACGCATGAGGCCGGTGACGGTGCCGAGCAGACCAAGCAACGGCGCCAGCGTGACCAGCGTGTCCATGACGGTGAGGAAGCGACCGGCGCGCTTCAATTCGACGCCCGCGGCCAATTGCAGCGCGCCGATCAACGAACCGTGTGCGTGGCCGACATGGTTGAGGCCGTGATGAATCACGCGGATGATGGGGTCGTCCGAGCCGGCGGCGATCTGCCGGGCGGCGGGCACGTCGGAATTTTCCAGCGCCGCCAGCAATTGTTCCATTTTTTGAGGGTCGCGCTTCTGGCTTTCGCGCCACCACCAGAAGGCGCGTTCGCCGACGACGGCGACGGCAACGATGGCGCTGACCAGAATCGGCCACATGACCGGGCCGCCTTTGAGAAAGAATTGGAGAACGATGTTTGCGAGCATAATATTCGTTTGGTTTCAGTTCAGTTGCAGTTGGTAAGTGATGCTGGTCTGGAAAAGCCGGGTGCCCGAGTCGGTTGGCAGCCGCCAATGACGCTTGATAAAATCCACCGTCGCCCGATCGAGGACGGGAAAACCGGACGATTCCTTCACGGCCACGGAAATGACATTGCCTTCGTCGTCGCCGCCCAACACCAGAACGACCGTGCCTTGCTCGCCCGTTTGCAAGGCAATGGGAGGATACGGCGGTTCAGGCCGTTCACCGCCCGCGCCCGTGTTACTGAGCGAGCCAATGTGCACCACAGCCACCTGCGGTGCGGAGGCGAGCGCGGCGTCTGCGACCAACGTGCCAGCGGTCGGAACCCCGAAGTTGACGTTCGGCGCGTTCGGAAGGGCGACAAGGACGCGCGGCTGGTTGTTTGGTTGTGCCGGTTCCGGTTTGGGGGCAACGACCTGTGGCGGCAACACCGCCGGCTGGACGACAACCGGAACCTCTTCCCGGATGGGCGGGACCGGCTTGATGGCGATGACACCCTGCCGCGCGCCAACGATTCCGATCAAGAGAAACAGGATGCAAATTGAATTCACCCAGGCAAGCTTGTGTTCCGGCTCGCGGCGGGCCGTGGACAGGCACAACCGCGCCAGTTCATCCTTCAACTCGTAACCGGGCGCTGATCGATTTGCATCCATGTCGATTATCGGGTAGTCGATTTGTTCAGAATGTCAGGCTCAGCGAGCCGAAGAAGCCGAGGCGCTCGCCAAATTGCGCCGCGTTGACACCGACGCCGGAGCCGCTGCGGAGCTGGTAAATGTTGTCCGTGAGGTTCACGACATCCAGCCGTGCCACCAACATTTGGTTATGGGGGAGTTTGAAACTCTGTGCCGCGCCGAGGTTGATGGAATAATACGCCGGCACGCTCGCGCCGTTGGGAACCGGGTCACCGGCGGGATCGATTGTTCCGCCGCCATCCTGCCGCAATCCACTACCGTAGATCGCGTCGGTGTAAAGCTGCGTGCGGTAGTGCGGCCCTTCCTGCCACGTGTAGGACAAACCGAAAGAGCCGGTGACCCGTTGGTCGTGGTCGAGATATATCCAATGATTTTGCACATAAGCCAGAGAATTTGGATCAAACAAGAACTGCGCCGATTGCCAATCCTTGCCATACGCCTGCGACCAGGCGAGATTGGCGTAGGCGGAAAAACCGCCTTGATCGTAGGAGCCGGTGATTTCCACGCCATAAACCCGGCCTTTGGCATAGTTGAACGCTGAAAGAATGAGCGTTTGCCCGAACAAGCCGTCATCCAGTTGATGCCGGGCGGTCTTGTAATAGCCATCCACGCCCACCTTGAGGTGTTTGGTGATTTGTTGCGAAATACCGGCGTCGAAATAATTCGCGCGCTCGGCCTGGACAGTATCGTCCTGCTGAATGGCGGATTCATTTGATGTGTTATTGAAAAGGGCCACCGAAGTCGATGGCACGTTCTCCACCGGCGGCGGCGTGAAGTAACGCGCGTAACCGGCGTGCAGCGTCGTCCAGTCCGTCGGCTGATAAATCACGTTCACGCGCGGACTCGGTTGATTGGCTTTGAGGAAGGAGGAATAATATTGGTCAAAGCGCACGCCGAAATTGATGGTCACATCCGGCAGGATTTTCCATTCATCCTGCACGTATGCCCCGGCAAACAAACCATGAAGGACTTCATTGTCGGGGATGGGAAACGGCGCACCAGTTGGGTTACTGGCCCCATCGAGAGCGAACACCGTTGTGGTCGTGACGGCAGAAACGTATTCGTCCAGCAACAACACGCCACCACGAATTGTGTGTTTGTCGCCGAGGGCGTAACTGGCATCCGCCTGCAATCCGCCGGAGTAGAGATCACGGGCCACATCACTAGCCACGCCATTGAAGTAAAGGTCGCCCACCGGGTCCGGCGTGAAATGCACATCACTGTTGCGCCCAAAAACCGAGGCTTGAAAATTTAGATCGCCCGCCGATTTCTGGTAGGTGACCACGCCGTAATAGTTTTGCTCATTCTGATTTTCATTCAGATTGGATGAATCAAATGTGCCCGGTGGCGCCCATGTATCGCCGCCGGGTGCAGTACCAACCGGCTGTCCCGGCGTGTTGGGCACTTGAAAATCACTGTAGGACGCGCTGCCCATCACCGTGACCCGGCTTGTGTCGCTCAGAATGCGCGAGGCATAGAGGAACGATTTGTACTGGTCCGTCTGGTCGTGGATCGCGTTTTTGCTGGCCGTCGGATTTTCGATGCCGAGGCTGTTTTGGTCGAAACTGCCGTCCACAAAGTAATCCCATTTGCCCTGTGACCCGCCGTATTCAAAGCTCGGCCGGAAGGTGTCGTAGCTGCCACCATATATTCCCATCTGGCCGCCGTTCTCGAAGGCACCGCTTTTGGTATGGATGTCTACCACGCCGGCGGTGCGAAAACCGTACGCCGCCGGTAAGGCGCCGGTGATGAGTTCCATGGAATCCACAAACCGCGGATCCAATTCCAGCCCAAACCCGGTGATACCCTCCGGCAACAGCACGTCGTTGATGCGATATTGCAGGTTCGCGTGCTCGCCGCGAACGTGCAAATCGCCATTCACCGCCGAATCCTGCGCCACCCCCGGCGCGCGCAGAATGACCTCGTTGAACGGCGCATTGGCGCCCTGGGACAGGGTTTGTATCTGCTCCTGGGTGAAGGTATGGGCTGTTGCGCCCAGGTCGGGAATGATTTGATCCCGCGCCTTGTCCAATTTGCCAATGACGGTGATGTTACCGAGATTGGCAACATTCGTCGAACTGCCCGTTTCGCCGGCATTGGCCGCCGACACATTATTGGTCTGGGCCAAAGCCGTCCCGCCACCGGACAGGGCCACCACTGAGATGACGGCCCAATAAACTCTGCTCTTTCTATTCTTAAATTTTTTCGGCTCTCCAAAATTTTTCATAAATTCAATGGGTTAAAATTTTCAAAACACTTCCGCGAATCTCCACGGACCCGCGCTTTGCGAAATGCCACACGGCACAGCACAAAGATTTGATTCAAGAAACATTTCAGACCAGGCAACCGGCCAAAGTCTGAATCCAACGGGAATTAAGAAACGGAACGGAGAGCGGGCGGGGCGCGGCCCTGGGGAAGATTTTCAATGGCCGGGCTGAAAACCGAAATGGTGAAATGCCGGGTGGTTTCAACCAAATCTGTCGGCGGGGGAATGATGATTTCGCAAGTGGCCGAATCCATTTTCCCCGCAGCGAGCATCGTGACCGCGCAATCGTGGTCTTCCTTGCCCGCGTCATGGTGAATCATCTCATGCAGCGCGGGGCACGCGGCCATCGCGTCCAACAACAAGACGATGCCCACCAGCAAGGCGGCCAGGGCCGGTTTGCCAATCGGGAAAAGATGTTTCTTCACGTATTGCAAATCATTTGCAACCTAGCAGGCAACGTGCCATTGGCAAGTCATTTTGATAACACCGTCTTCTTGGCCCCGGGGCGCGGTCACAACAGCTTTCAAGGGGTGCCATTCGTCGGTTGGACCGCTTGAGGGACCGGGGATGCCGACGGTTGGTCTCCTACCTCGAATTCTTTGATGAGCACCGCAATACTCAAACCCGCCAGCAAGGCAGCCGATAATTTGAAACGGTCGTGGGAATGAAACTGCAATTCCGGCAGCAAATCACTGCTGGCGATGCACAAGAACGTGCCGGCGCAGAACGCCAGCGCCCCGCCGAGGACGGTCGCATCCGACCCGGCGAAATGACTCGCGCCCAGATAGAACAGGACCGCGCCCAGCGGGCTGGCGAGTGCAAACAGCCCGTTTAACAGGTGACGGGAGAAGCGTGAACTGCCGCCGGCCGTCATCAAGGTCGAGATGGCCAGCGCATCGAACGGCTTGTGGAGAATCACCACCAGAGCCACGCCCAGGCCCGCCAGCCGGACATGGTTGTGCGCGCCGGCCTCGACCGCAGCGGCCAGCGCCAGGCCGTCGAGCAGCGAGTGAAAGGTCAAACCGAGCGCCGTGCCCACCCAGGACAGTTGCTGGGCGGATTTGTCGGCCAGCGTGTGGGCATGATGGGCCGGGTCATGATCATGGTCGTCGGGCGCGGTTTGCCCGTGGTCGCAATCTTCCGGATCGCCTTCCGCCGAATCATGATGATGAAAATGAAAGAACCGCTGCAGGAAGAACATGGCCAGGAACCCGCCGAGCATCCATGCCGCCACCCGGTCCAGCGAGTGCAATTGTTCGTTGGCGTCCGGCAGGAAATGCAGCAGGGCGATGCCGAGCATGAGGCCGGCCACGAAACTGATGGCCATCTGGATGCGCCGGTGGGTGGGACGGATAATCAGCAACAGCCAGCCGCCCGCCAGCGACGCCAGCAATACCAGCAGACAATAGAGGGTCAAGAGATAGGCCGGCGTCATGGGTTTAATTGCAAATCATTTGCAGTTTAACAAATCAACGGACAATCGCAAGTCGAATCTGGTAACGCCTCGGTATGGTGCCTGGCGATGAGTCGTGCCGGGGCGCGGCTGCTCTATTTGCCGCAGCAATGCTTGAACTTCTTGCCACTGCCGCAGGGACAGGGATCGTTGCGGCCCACCTTGGGGCCGGTGCGGACGGGCTTGACCTTTTCCGCGGCCGCAGCGGCCTCGCTGACCACGTCGCTGGGTTTGGTTTGATCCGGATTTGGCGGCTGGCCGAAGGCGCTGGCGGATTGATGCAAGGTCTGTTGCGGAACGTTCCGCAGGAAATTTTCAAACGCCATCATGGAGGACGCGCTGCGGAAGATGTTGTGGCAAATCTCGCTTTTGACGCTGACCATCAATTCGTCGAAAATTTTGTAGGCCTCGGCCTTGTATTCAACGAGGGGGTCGCGCTGGCCGTAACCGCGCAGGCCGATGCTGTAACGCAGGCTGTCCATCTCGTAAAGGTGCTCCTGCCAGAGCTTGTCAATTGCGCTCAGAATCGTGTAGCGCTCGACCACCGCGAGTTTCTCGGGCTGTTCAAAACTGATTTTCACCTCGTACGCCTTGCGGATGTTGTCGCTGATGAAATTGCAGACGGCGAATTGCGCCGGGCTGAGGCCCGCGAAAATCGAGCCGGGCACGGGCGTTTCCTTGCCGGAATCGGCGGCCTTGATGATTTCGGCCTCGGGCATGCCCAGCGGAAAATTCAAATTCACCCAGTCGGCCAGTTGCCGCACCTTCCATTCACCGGGCTCGGCGTCGGCATCGGTGAATTGCTCGACCTTCAGGATGACGACCTCCTCGAGGATATCCATGAGCCGGTCGCGCACGTCGGCGGCGTTGATGATTTCGTTCCGGAAGCCATAGATGACCTCGCGCTGCTTGTTCATCACGTCGTCGTATTCGAGCGTGCGTTTGCGGATCTGGAAGTTGTGCTGTTCGACGCGCTTCTGCGCCTGCTGGATGGAGCGGTTCAGGAGCGGATGGGACAATTCCTGGCCCTCCTCGAGACCCATTTTCTCCATCATTTTCACGATGCGGTCGGAACCGAACAGCCGCATCAAATCGTCTTCCAGTGAAATGAAAAAGTGCGAAGAGCCGGGGTCGCCCTGGCGCGAGCAGCGACCGCGCAATTGGCGGTCAATGCGCCGCGATTCATGACGTTCGGTACCCAGCACGTGCAGGCCGCCCACTTCCGTCACCCCGGGCCCCAGCTTGATGTCCGTGCCGCGGCCGGCCATGTTGGTGGCAATCGTGACCGCGCCGCGCTGGCCCGCGCGCGAGATGATTTCGGCCTCCTGCTCGTGGTATTTCGCATTGAGAACGGAGTGAATCAAACCTTCCCGCTTCAACATCCGGGAGAGCATTTCGCTGGCCTCCACGCTGACGGTGCCGACCAGAATCGGCCGGCCCAAGGCGTGCAACTCCTTGATTTCCCCAACCACGGCGATGAATTTCTCGCGCCGGGTTTTATAGACCGAGTCATGCGTATCCTTGCGGATGTTCGGCTGGTTGGTGGGAATGGTCAGCACCCCGAGCTTGTAAATGTCGAGGAATTCCGTCGCCTCGGTTTCCGCCGTGCCGGTCATGCCGGCCAGTTTTTTGTAAAGCCGGAAATAATTTTGAATGGTGATGGTCGCCAGCGTCTGGGTTTCGCGCTCAATCTCGACACCTTCCTTGGCCTCCACCGCCTGGTGCAAGCCGTCGCTCCAGCGGCGGCCGGTCATGAGCCGGCCGGTGTGTTCGTCCACAATGATGACCTTGTTGTCCTGCACGACGTATTCCACGTCCTTTTGGTAAAGACTGTACGCCTTGAGCAACTGCGAGATGGAGTGGATTTTCTGGGCCTTCGTCTCAAAATCCTGCTGTAATTTTGTCTTGGCCTCCATGCGTTTGCGCGCATCGGTCTCCGGCCCCGTATCAATTTCGTGCAGCAGCGTCGTCAAATCAGGCAGGACAAAGGCTTCGGGGTCCTTGGGGCTGACCACATTGCGGCCTTTTTCGGTGAGATCAGCCTCGTGACTCTTTTCATCTATGGCAAACAGCAGCTCCTCTTTTTCCCGGTAAAGATCCACCTTCTTCTGGTCCCGGTGCAAATCCAGCTCGGCCTGGTTCATCAGCCGCAGATTTTCGGGATTTTCCAGCAGTTTGAGCAGACCTTCGGATTTTGGCTGCCCGGTTTTGACGCGAAACAGCAGCCGGCCGATTTCACTTTCCAGCGCGGCGCCGTCCGGCACGTTGGAACCGTCGGCCGGGTTTAATTTCTTCATCAACGACTCGGCTTCGGACAGAAACCGGCCGCACAGCCGTTCCTGGGCGCGAACGAGCGACTCCACGGTGGATTTCCATTGCGCGTATTGTTCGTCAAAAGTGTGCAGGGACGGACCGCTGATGATAAGCGGCGTCCGGGCCTCGTCGATGAGGATCGAGTCCACTTCGTCCACAATGGCGTAAAAATGCCCGCGCTGAACCTGATCCTCCTTGCGCACCGCCATGCCATTGTCGCGCAGATAATCGAAGCCGAATTCGGCGTTGGTGCCGTAGGCGATGTCGCACTGGTATTGTTCGCGGCGGACTTGCGGCGTCTGGTCATGCAGGATGCAGCCAACGGAGAGGCCGAGAAATTTGTAGATCGCGCCCATCCATTCCGAGTCGCGCGCCGCCAGATAATCGTTCACCGTCACCACGTGCACCCCGCGGCCGGTGAGCGCATTGAGATAGATGGGCATGGTGGCGACGAGCGTCTTGCCTTCGCCGGTGGCCATTTCGGCAATCTTCCCACGGTGCAAGGCCATCCCGCCGATGAGTTGCACATCAAACGGAATCATCTCCCAAATGACCGGACGTCCCCGCACGACCACTTCCGCCTTCCGCTCGGTCAGGCGGCGACAGGCATTTTTGACCACGGCAAAGGCCTCGGGCAAAATTTCATCGAGGGCGCCGGCCAGCTCCTTCCGGTCCTGAATTTGCGCCAGGCGCGCCTTCCAGTCGGCGGTTTTTTGACGGAGTTCGTCGTCGGAGAGTTTCCGGAGTCCGGCCTCAAGCTCGTTGATGCGGCGGACGACCGGCCAGAATTTTTTTACCTCGCGGTCGTTCCTCGACCCGAAGATCATTTTTATGAGCCCAATCATGACAATTTGCGGAAATGGCAGGTGACACGCTACGCGAGGAACCGCCCA
>Ga0265338_10011473_pt1 | contig 10229 bp, 9 predicted proteins | sample 42126metaG_FD_193579 | JGI IMG/M metagenome (GOLD analysis project Ga0265338, IMG submission 193579) | Rhizosphere microbial communities from Carex aquatilis grown in University of Washington, Seatle, WA, United States - 4-21-26 metaG | ecosystem: Host-associated > Plants > Roots > Rhizosphere >... | reverse complement strand
CCGGCTTGCCTACACTGCGAATCACATCCTCAGGCACACGCGAGAAATGCGGATCCTTGCCGTAGAACACTCCGTCGGCAAACACCTTCATCGCAATGACGCCCATGCCGCGCGCCATGGCAAGTTGCAGCACGTTGTACTCGTGCGACGTGTACAGTTTGTCATTCGCATTGAGCGCAACCAGCAGCGTGTCAAGATTGTTGCCGGCATCGCGACGCAGCACTTCCATCAACACCGGCGAGCTGAAATGCCCGGTTGCGCCAATGTGACGCACGTACTGCTTGTGCTCAGGATTCAGGCCCGTGTAGTTAGTGCCGTCGCGATAGTCGAGCATAGCTGCGATTGAACCAATGCGATCAGGCATCTTGCCGCCACGTTCGGCCATTCCCGCGTACATCTGATCCACTTCGTCCATATCCTGGATCGCATGCATCTGGATGGCGTCGATGTACGCGCCTTCGGGGATATAGCCTTTACCGTCGCCGAACATCTGCGTGAGGGTGCGCTTCAAATCTGAAACGGCCGTGGCGCCTGGCGTTGTTGCGGCCTGGCTCGATGGTCCAAGCCCGTAACGCTCGCGCGTTTTGCTGGCGATGTACAAGCTGGCGCGGAGTGGAGCGTTGTAATCGGGAGTTCCCGGCACAAGGTGCAGACGCCGGAATGCCTCGCCGTAATTCATCTGGCTTGGTCCGTAGACGTTTGCCGAATCGAGATAATTGACGCCGAGTTGCACGGCGCGCACAATGATGTCCGGCGCATCAATGCCAGGAGCCGTCCATTGCAGTGAGGCCTGCCCACCCAGGGCCAGCGGCGTTACCCAGCGACCAGTTCGCCCTAACAGGCGCTGAGGCAGTTTTGGCTTTGGCACCTCTGCCCATGCCGTACGGCTGGTTGCGAGATAACCTGCCGCCGGTAATGTGCCCAATACTTTCAGAATATTCCGACGTGAAACCATACGGACTCCGCCTTTCTGTCCGACTGGGGAATCGGTCGCGCTTTCGATTGAATTTTGAAAGTGAGGATAGTTTACAACCGTTTGCGCTCCGCAGGCCGGCAACGAAAAAGGCATGACGCGAAATCGCGTCATGCCTTTTGATCTGGTGAATAAACTCGTACTTAGCTGAACAGGTCCTTCATCTTCTCAATCAACCCTGGAGACGTGGGTTTGTTCTCCACGCTCATAGTCTCAGCCAGCTTGGCCACCAGGTCGCGTTGCGCGCGGCTCAGCTTTTTGGGAATCTGCACAACGACCTTGACGATCAGGTCGCCGTGGCCACGTTCGTTCAGGTAAGGAATGCCGCGTCCGCGTACACGAATCTCGCGTCCACTCTGCGTGCCCTCTGGAATCTTGATGCTGACCGGGCCGTCGATGCCGGGAATCTCAAACTCCGCGCCCATGGCTGCCTGCGGAAAGCTGATGGGGATGACGCAGTGCAGATCGTACCCCTGGCGCTCAAAGAAGTCATGCGCCCGCACGGTCAGCACAATGTACAAATCACCTTTCGGGCCGCCGCCACGTCCCGCGTCGCCCTCGCCGCCATAGCGAATGCGCGTACCGTCTTCAACGCCGGGCGGCACCTTAACTTTGAGCTTGATCTCGCTGGTCACGCGCGTATCGCCGCGGCAGGTCGAGCATGGATCGGTGATCACCGTTCCTGTGCCGCCGCACGCCGTACAAGTGCGCGCAACGGAGAAAAAGCCCTGCTGATAGCGGAGCTGACCACGTCCCTGGCACGAGCTGCAGACATTCGGTCCGCGTCCTGACGCACTGCCAGTGCCTTTGCAAGTGCCGCAAACGTCGAGCCGGCGCAGCTTTACTTCAGTCTCTGTGCCGAAGAAAGCATCTTCGAAATTGATGGCCATGTCGAAGCGCAGATCGTCGCCGCGCTGTTGACGCGATGCGCGCTGTCCGCCCGCGCCTCCCATCGAGAACATCTCGCCGAACAGATCGCCGAAGATGTCGCCGATATCTACGCTGCCACCGAATGGGCCGCCGGAGCCAAAGCCCTGGCCACCGACACCCGCGTGGCCGTAGCGATCGTACGCAGCGCGCTTGTCAGCGTCGCTCAGCACCTGGTATGCCTCGCTTGCCTGCTTGAATTTCTCTTCCGCGCCGTGATCCCCAGGATTACGGTCGGGATGGAACTTCATCGCTTGCTTGCGATATGCGCTTTTTAGTTCCTGGTCACTGACGTCGCGCGATACGCCAAGCACCTCGTAATAATCTGCTTTACTCACTGTTGTCTTTGGACTCATTCGCTCGTTTGTTTTGAATTGTGTGCCACGCGCACCAGCGCAGGTCGCAGCAAGCGGTCGCGCAGCCGATAGCCGCGGCGAATCTCCTCCGCTACATGCTGATCGGGAATATCTTCCCGCTCAACAGATCCAAGCGCCTCATGTACGCGCGGATCAAACGGCTCGCCGACTGCGGGAATTGCGGTCACCTGCATCCTCTGCAGCACTTCTTCCATCTGCTTGACGATGAGCGCCACGCCGGAACGAAGCTGATCGGTATTGCCACTCGCATTAAGCGCCAGCTGAAAGTTGTCGATGACCGGCAGAAACTGATCAACCACGTTGCCGGTGGCGATGTCGCGAAACTCCACCTTCTCGCGTTCGGCGCGCTTACGGGCGTTGTCAAACTCCGCTTGCATGCGCGCCAAACGGTCTAGAAGCTGATCGCGTTCGCCCTTTACCTGCTCAAATTCCGCGCGCGAAACGGGTTCGCCGGCTTCAATGTCCGATTCTGAAATCGGTTCCTGGACCACCTGCGGGCCATTTGTAGCCTGCGGGCTGGCACTTCCATCAGCGGACCCGGCAGTGATCTCCGGCGTCTCTAAATCCGCCAACTCTGTCTCATGTTTGTGCATAACTCTTTTCATCAGTCTTTATTGTCTCAAGAAATCGGCAACGCCTGATTCCATTGTATTTTCATTCGATTTCTTGGGAGTACCCGGTCCGGCAGGACGGGGACCAAGCCCACACGCGTAACCCTTTGGATTCATCTGGGACAAAACCGATTCATCAGCCTGCCCACCGCGCGGCCGCTAATCTGCCGGGGTGTCGAGCAGCCGTTCCGATAGCCGGGCAATGTAGCTCACTGCCTGAATCATCTCCTGGTATTGGATGCGGGTGGGCGCGATAACCGCGACCGTGCCCAGGCTGGCCCCGCCCAGCCGCGCCGGAGCACCAATCAGCACCAGGTCCTGCATGGCCGGCGAGGCTGCATCGAGCCCAACCACCACGCGCACTTCCTGCTGGCGTCCATCCACATATGCATTCAGCAGCTCAATCAACCTTTGCTTGGCCTCAAGGGCCAACAGCATTTGGCGCAGGCGTTCGCGATCCACTTCATTCGTAATCAGGTTCGCCATGCCATCAACGAAGATCGCCGGGCTTGTCTCAGTTGCGACCAGGGCGCCGCTGCGGCACAGCTCCTCCACCGAATCCAGCAACTGCCGATATGCTTCGCGTTCCACGTCGACGCGCCGCGTAACCTCCGCACGAATGCGATCGATGGGCCACCCGCGGAAATTCTCATTCAGATAGCGCGACGCGGTTTCCAGTTCCTGATGGCTCAGATCCTGCTCCAGCATCAACACGCGATCCTGCACCGCTCCGCCCTGCGTTACCACCACGGCCAACACTTTGCCGGTGGCCAGGCGCGAAAAATGAATGTGCTCCAGAATCTGCTGCTCGGTCGAGCTGGCAAGCGCCACGCCCAGGCCTTTCGAAATCAGCGCCAGTACATGCGACGTCCGCTCGAGATAATCATGCGAACTGGCCACGCCAGAAAAGCTCTCATCAATTTGCCCAAGGCGTGCGTCGCTCAGCGGCGCAGGTGCGGAAGAAGACTGGTGACCGGTAGCCATTCGTGTGGATTGCGTAAGCTGCTCCACGTAGTAGCGAAACGCTGCGGCCGTAGGAATGCGTCCAGCGGAAGTGTGCGGCTGCTCAAGCAAACCCGTCTCGCCCAGCACAGCCATCACGTTGCGAATCGTCGCGGAGCTCAGGCCTTCGCGGTCCGCAAAAAGACGGGCAAGCGCCTGCGAAGCCACCGGTTCGCCTGTGGCGATATACATCTCGATGACCGCTGTCAAAACCATCCGCTCGCGCGGGCTCAAGCGTAGATCAGGCATTTCCCCAGCTCTCCATCCGGGCTGCGTTCAGCGGCTCAAATGCTCCTGGCCAACTCTGACTGCAACCTTGGACATATCCGCTAAACCTTTGACGGCAAAGCAATTAATAGAGGAGAATACACCGTCCTTTAATTAAATTGTAGGTACGCTCTAAGTGCAATGTCAAGGAACCAAAGGAATACGACTCAATTCGGATATCGGTCCGCCGAGCCGGCGAGGACATTTTCCAGTTTGCCTGACCACAGGCCCGGTGAGAACATTCCAGGCATGGCAATGTGCCGAGTTAACTCTGCATCCGAATTGAGTTTCCTGCAATTCGTATTGCTTATCTCTGGCTTGATGTCGCTGTTTATAGCCTTGAATCTGCGGCATTGGGCATTCGGTATCTTTTTTCTTGTCTTGCTTCCAGTTGGGTCCATCAAGGCATTCATTGACTATCGCCGCAAGCGGAATGTGATTGCAAAGAACTCCATCCTGAACAGCACCTCACATTCAAACTGAAACACCATCAATAAAACGGGCTACACCGCTCCCTGCGCGTCTATCCAGTTTTCAACCTTTTAACTTATTGCCGTCGGCAGACGGAAAGTAGAAGATGGGGTTGCACACGCCCTATGCGGGATCCAAACTTGAAACGCCCCTACAAATTCTCGCCACGCGTCACAGCCGTTCTGCGCGCCGCAGCAATTCTGCGCACGGCAGCCATTCTGTGCGCCGCTGCCCTTGTATTTTCAGCGCAGGTGGCGCGCACGCAAGCCGCGTCCGCTCCCGCGCCATCGTCGTCTTCGCTCGATTTGCAATCGTGGCAGAAGAACCTGGCGGGGTGGCGCACGCAGCGGGAGATGCAGGTTTCTGCGCGCGATGGTTGGTTGACGCTTGCTGGACTTGAATGGCTCAAGCCCGGCGTGAACACTATCGGCTCCGCTGCCGACAACTCAATTCATTTGCCGCAGCAGGCCCCGGCCCACCTTGCAATGTTGACCGTGATGGGCGCTACGCATCCCAATGCGAACGCGAAGGCCGCGGAAACCCCTGTCGTTCAGCTTCTTTCACCCGCAGGCGGGTTCCCGCCTGACTTTACCGTGGACGACAAACCCGCTCGCGAAGGCTCGGTGCAAGTGGATGGCCCGAATGCATCCACCATGGCATGGCGTGGCGTGAGTTTCGTGATTCTGAAGCATGGCGACCGTCTTGTGCTGCGCATCAAGGATGCCGATTCAGCCATGCGAACCAGTTTCAAAGGGCTCAACTGGTATCCGCCGAACCCGGTGTACCTGGTCACCGCGCGCTGGATTCCTTTCAAGTCGGCAATCATTGAGGAGATCCCCACTGTGATTGGCACCATGCTGAAGCTGCCCGCACCGGGGCTGGCCATGTTCATGCTCAACGGCAAAATTATGCAGCTTGAACCGGTGATTGAAGATCCGGCCGGTAAAACACTTTTTTTTATTTTGCGCGACGACACCAGCAAAACCACGACTTACGGCGGCGGAAGATTTCTGCATACCGGGTTGCCTGACCGAGGGCTGAACGAGCCCGGCAACCTGGTGCTCGATTTCAACCAGCTTGAAAACCCGCCCTGCGCTTATACGAACTTCGCCACCTGCCCGCTGCCGCCCAAACAGAACCAGCTCGAAACGGAGATCAAAGCGGGAGAGAAACGTTACGAAAGATAACGTGGCGTCCGTTTTAGGCCAGACAACCGGAGAAAAATCGCAGTACAATTCCTTCTCTAAGTTGTTTAGCTGTAGTTCTGGAGGCGTTATGACGATTCTCTCCATCGCAAGAAAATCGCTTGTCTGTGTGACGCTGGCTCTCGCTTGCAGCCTAAGCGCGCCAACCGGTCACGCCGTTTCCGCAAAAAGCCTTGAGAAACAGGCCAAAAAGATAGAGAGCAAGCTCGCCCGATTCCCCAAGGGAGCATTTCTGCACCTGCGCTTTCGCGACGGCAGCGACAGCAACGGCAAATTGGGCAAGCTGTCAGACAACAGCTTCTCGTTTACCAACTCCGACTCCAACACCGATGAGACACACAGCTACAGCGATGTAACCGATATCGGAAAAGGCAAAGAGTATATCGGGAAAGATTCCGAGTCACACAGCCGCTTTCACTTGCCGTTTTGATCTGGGCGGCCGCTTCATCCCAATGGAGCGTCATTCAGAGAACCCAAATCGGAGCGAAGGCTACGAATGACCAGCGGCTGTTCTTTGGATCTCCGTCGCCGCTGAGTTCAGCTTATGCAATACCGCGTGCTCCTCGCTGACTTAACATTCAAACAACACGCCCGGAACTCGTCGATGAGCGCTTTGGTCTGTTTTTGTCAACTGAGCTTTCCACCGCCGTTACCGAACCACGCGAAATGGAACCGACAGCCTCGGCGCGCGTCTTGCAGATTATTATTCGTACAACCTGGTAGAGGCTTTGTTTGTTTTCAGATGAGAATTGAAGTCACCTACAACCACGGAACGACGGTAGCCGCGTGTGGCCGGCTTCGATGGAACGCGCGGGGTGGCCGAACCGGGAGGCCTCTCGGGGTTACGCTCTGTGAATTGGTCGAGCAGCACCACATTGAGCAGCGACTTATGGACCCGGATGCGGCCGTTGCCCTTGTATTCGATAAGGCCGAGATTGCGAAAGCGATTCATGAAGAAGCTGACGCGGGAGCGGGTGGTGCCGACCATCTCTGCCAGAGTTTCCTGCGTGATGGGGGGAATCAAGGGTTCCGGTTCACCCGGCTGACCAAATTCGGCCAGGAGAAGGAGAATTCTCGCAAGACGCCTTTCGCTGGAGTCGAATAGCTGAGCAACAAGATCGGCTTGGATTCGCATGCTCCGCTCCAGCAGGAATTTCAAGTACATTTCGGAGAAGTCAGACTCCTCGTGCATCAGGCGGATCATCGCGCCCCTCTCGATCCTGAGCGCTGTGCAGAGATCAATGGCGCTGGCGGTGGCCATGTGCACCGCACCCACGCTCGCCAGCGACTCATCTCCAATGAAGTCCCCTGCGGAGATAAGCGCGACGGTGGCTTCCTTCCCATCGTGAGAGACGACGGTGAGTTTTGCGCGGCCCGTGCGGAGATAGAAGATGGAGTCAGCCGAACTTCCCTGCGAAAAGAAGACCTGCTTGGGCTGCAAGTGAACGATCGTTCGTCCCACTCCTGCTTTTTCCAAAAAGGTAGTGAGCTCGAAGGTCATGTTTCTCACCTCGAAATCCAAGATCGATAGAATTGCTAAATCTACCGTACTCGCCTATTCTGGCGGACTTCGTACGGTCTCTGACATAACCCAATCTTTGTCTGGCACCGTGAGCCTTGCGCATGCTAGCTATGATAGGGTTTTGTCTGAAAGCGAGGATTCCTTGCGCACGAGCGGCTTTAAGAACACTCTTTTGAAGGCTCTGGATGGGGACATAATTGAACGCCTTCGTTTGCACCCGGTCAAATTCGAGCTGAAACACGAAATCGAAAACCCTGGCGACCCGATCGATCACCTTTATTTTCTCGAAGAGGGAATGGCATCGATGACAACAACGTTCAAAGATGGGTCTCAGGTCGAGGTGGGGATGTTCGGTTACGAGTCGGTCATCGGCGTTTCAGCTCTCATGGGAACAAAGAAGAGTCTGAATCGCGTCTACACACAGATTGCCGGTCATGGTTATGGCTGCCGCGTCGAGGATGCGAGAAGAGAGTTTCGCCTTGGAGGCCACTTTCAGTTTCTGGCTCTGCGTTATGTTCAGGCGCAACTCGTTCAGGCGATGCAAACCGCCGGATGCAATGCGAAACACAGCTTCGAACAGCGACTCGCACGCTGGCTCCTCATCTGTGCGGACCGCGCTCACATCGACACATTCAAGATTTCGCATGAGTTTCTCGCAGACATGCTTGGAGGGCGCCGTCCCACTATTTCGACGACAGCCGGGATTCTCAAGCGAAAAGGACTTATCGATTACACCCGCGGAGAGATCCGCATTCTCGACGTCGCTGGGCTCACGAAGATCTCTTGCGAGTGCTATCTGATCATCAAAGACCACCTCGACAATTACACGGAGTTCGACTCCGCAATCACTGTGTAGCCACCTTACCCGCCGCAGCGGCGGATGCGGTCCAGGACTTCGGCAAGGCAGAAGAATAAGTTGGTCTTCAAGGGCGGCGTTTTCATTAGCGATCGTCCGTGGTCTTATGCCTCCCATGACTTTCAGGGCAGGGTCTTGCGTCGTTCGCCTAGCCAGTTGGTGCAAAGCGCCAAGTCACTCATTGACATGAGAGTCGAGTTCCGGTTGTATTACCGGCAAACCCGACAATGAGCATTTTTTGAAAGGCAGAGTTATCTAGCAACAACCGCGGATCCTTCGTCGCTGCGCACCTCGAGGATGACAGTTTTGTGGAGTCGCAATCGAGCTACCGGTTAACCGGCCTCACTTTCCATGAGGCGGGGGGAATCGCCCAACCCTTCAATAAGGCCTCAACGCGCCCCACCCCCCAAACTGATAGATTTTAGGTAGAGCCCTCCGGTCAACTATCGGTGCCCGGCAATCTTCCCTATTCAAGGAAGCACCAGGAAAGCATGATGTTTCACAACACTGAAGACATACACATTCAATGGACCAAGGTGGTTCTGCCGCCGGTCTTCCTCGAAGAAGAGTTCCCCGTTACCGAGGCCGCCACCGAGACCATTTTCACAACGCGTCATGAGATCACTGAGATCCTCGCCGGGCGCGACACCAGGCTGCTTGTGCTGGTCGGGCCCTGCTCCATTCACGACACCAAGGCCGCCCGCGAATACGGCGCGCTGCTCAAAGACGCCATCGCCGAGCACTCCAACGATCTGCGCATCGTCATGCGCGTTTATTTTGAGAAGCCCCGCACCACCATCGGCTGGAAGGGCCTGATCAATGACCCGTATCTCGATCAGTCGTACAAGATCAACGACGGCCTGCGCCAGGCACGGCACCTGTTGATCGACCTCGCGGAAATGGGTGTGCCCACCGGCACCGAGTTTCTCGACATGATTTCGCCGCAGTACATTGCCGGCCTGGTAAGTTGGGGAGCCATCGGCGCGCGCACTACGGAGAGCCAGGTGCATCGCCAGTTGGTGTCCGGCGTGTCGTGTCCGGTTGGATTCAAGAACGGCACATCCGGCGACGTGCAGGTGGCCATCGACGCCATTCAATCTGCCGCCAACTCACACACATTTCTTGGCCACACCAAACATGGGCAGTCAGCCATTTTTGTGACGACCGGAAATCCGGACTGTCACATGATTCTGCGCGGCGGCAGCAAGATTACGAACTACGACGCCGCCAGCGTTGCCGATACTGCCGGAAAAATGGAGAAGGCCGGGCTGCCGCCGCGCATCATGATCGACTTCAGCCATGCCAACAGCAACAAGGATTACCGCCGCCAGGGACTGGTTTGCCACGACGTTGCAGGCCAGGTGGCCGCTGGCGACAATCGAATTATCGGCGTAATGATCGAGAGCAATCTGGTAGCCGGCGCACAGCCGTTGGTTCCCGGCCAGCCACTGGTCTACGGCCAGAGCATCACCGATGCCTGCATTGACTTTGCCGAAACCCGCACGCTGCTGGCGGAATTGGCTGGGGCAGTGCGCGCACGACGGAATAGTTAGGCTGAATCGCCAAATCAAGCGTCCCATGCAAGTGTCGTCCTCGCTTTGCTTTTCGTCGTGCTCCGTGCAAGCCGCTCCGCTATCATGATGCGCATGATGAGATGGCTGCCAAAAATCGCACTAATCCTTCTGGCTGGCGCCTACCCGACGGCGCCCGCACAATCTCCTACTGAAGATCAAAATGTCGCTCTGCAAACGAAGGAGCGCGGCTATTGGGTCGATCCGTCTACCGGACTTATGTGGGCTGCGAAGGATAACGGTAACGACGTGAATTGGAAGAATGCCGCGAAGTATTGTCGTGATCTACTGTTGACTGGGAATTCTGATTGGAGACTACCAACAATCGAGGAGCTCGAAAGTATTTACGACGGGAGCGCATCCACTCACGACCATTCGAAATACATAATCGCTGGCAAGCCCAAGGGCGGTTTGCTTCTGACAGGTGCCCATCATTGAGCAGCAGCC
>Ga0265338_10011472_pt1 | contig 10230 bp, 8 predicted proteins | sample 42126metaG_FD_193579 | JGI IMG/M metagenome (GOLD analysis project Ga0265338, IMG submission 193579) | Rhizosphere microbial communities from Carex aquatilis grown in University of Washington, Seatle, WA, United States - 4-21-26 metaG | ecosystem: Host-associated > Plants > Roots > Rhizosphere >... | reverse complement strand
CGCCATGGGGGTGCGGCTGGCCGTGCTGGGCGTCGTAGCCCTGGCGCTGTCGGCGCTGTCGGGCCGGGCGGGGCCGCCGTGGCCAGTCTACGCCGGCCTGGTCGTGCTGGGGCCGCTGGGCGCGCTGAACGCGCTGATGATCAACGCAGTCACAGGTCTGACCGCCTTCTGGACCCGCCGGGTCATCGCCGCCTATCTGGTGATGCAGAAGCTGGGCTTCCTGCTCGGCGGACTGGTCGCGCCGGTCACTCTTTATCCGCCCTGGCTGGCGCGCATCGCCGAGTTCAGCCCCTTCGCCGGTCAGCTCTATTGGCCGGCGGCCCTGACCCTGGACGCCTCGGGCCGGACCTTCGCGCTGGCGCTGGTCAGCGAGGCGGCCTGGATCCCGGCGCTCGGCCTCATGGTCGCGGCGCTGTGGCGCGCGGGCTTGCGGCGCACACTGCGGCGCGGGTGCTGAGATGGGTCTGTTCCGAACCTATGCCGCCGAGGCCGGCGCGGCGATCCGCGTCGCCTTCGCCGACCGCGGCGCCTTCATGCTCCAGGCGGCCGGAATGGCGGTGAACAATGGCTTCGTCCTGGCCATGTGGTTCCTGTTCTTCGCGGGCTTCAAAAGCATAGGCTGCTGGAAGCTGGCCGACGTCGCCCTGCTGATCGGCCTGCTCGCCAACGTGGTCGGCGTGGCGGGCATCGCCTGCGGCGGTTATCGCGACCTGGCGGCCGCCATACTGAGGGGCGATCCGGACGGCATGCTGACCCAGCCCAAGGCAGTGCTGGCGCGTCTGCTCGCGCGCGAGAGCAGCCTCACTGCCTGGGGCGACGTGGCGACCGGGCTTCTGCTTCTCGCCGTGTTCGCGAAGCTGACGCCGGCGCAGCTGCCTTGGCTGGTCCTGGCCCTGGCCTGCGGCCTCGTCGTCTATGTCTCGACCGCGGTGCTGTTCGCCTGCCTGGCGTTCTGGATCAAGGGGGCGCGCAGCCTCGCCCGCGACCTGACCGACTTCGTCATCATGTTTTCGAGCTGGCCGGGGTCGGTCTATTCCGGAGCGACCAAGCTGATCGTCTATACGGTGTTCCCGGCCGGGTTCATCGTCCTGGCGCCGGTGTCGCTGCTGCGCCATCCCAGCCTGGCGACGGCCTTGACGCTGGTCGCGGCCGCCACAGCCTACGCCTTCCTCGCCCTGTCCGCCTTCGAGCTCGGACTGAGGCGCTACCGTCAGGGGGCGGCGCCGACATCAGGCGGCTCGTAACCTAGCTGGCCGTCGTCTCCAACGGCGGACGCTCAAGCCGGCAGAGCGAGCCGCTCTCGACCTTGACCTCCACGGCGAGGACCTCGGGATGAACTTCGAGCAGGGCCTTGGCCGCCGCCCGCGCACGGACGTCGTCAGCACAGAAGACGAAACCGGTGCGGCTTTGCACGTCGCCGTCGCTGACCAACAGCAGTCGATAATCGCTCATGAGACTGGAATTCCGGCCAAGAGTCGTCGCCGACACTGGAGGCGCGGCCCCCTTGTTTCAACCTGGCCAATCGACGCGCGACGATTTGCACGCCTGACGGCAGCGCAAAGAAGCCCCGGATCACCGGGACCTATACGGAAAGTTTACATCCTGGGATGACCCGCGCCCTAGGTTGCGCGCAGGGCCGTGGCGACAGGCAGGCCGGCGGCCCGGATCGCGGGCAAGAAGCCGCCGATCAGGCCAATGACCACAGACCAGATGATCCCGAGCAGCAGCAAACCCGGTGTCACGGCGAGATGGAAGCTGAGGCTTGCGATGTGCGCAGCGCTGCCATTGAAGGCCAGCCACGCCACCAAGGCGCCCAGGAGCGCGCCCGGCACCGCCAGCAGCAGGGCCTCGACCATCACCGAGACCACCATGGCCGCCCCGCCGAAACCGATGGCGCGAAGCGTCGCGATCTCACGCGCGCGGGCGTCGACGGCGGAGTACATGGTGTTGATCGCCCCGAACACCGCGCCCACCGCCATCACGGTGCCGACGAAATAGGCCACGAAGTTCAGTATCACCGTCAGCTGCTGGAGCTGGTCCTTGATGTATTGCGACTGCAGCTTCACATCGACCTGCAGCTGCGGGTTCGACGTCAGGGCGTCCTTGAAACGCTTGAAGTCCGCCGGCGAGGCGAGCTGGGCCGTGATGTTTTGGAAGGCGTTGCGGTCGAAGGCGGCGAGCACCGTGTCGGTGTCGCCGACCATGGTGTTCTCGGCCAGGCCGCCGTTGGCCTCGAAGACCCCCACCACCAGCCAGTCCGAGCCGCGCAGGCTGACGTGGTCACCGACGTCCAGGTTCTTGAACTGGGCGCGCGCGTTCTTGCCTACGATCATCTCGCGCACGGCAGGACGGAACATGCGCCCCTTCACCACTTTGAAGTTCGGATCCAGCGAGAGCCAGCGCGCCGACTCGCCAAGGAAACCGACGTTCGTGGATCCGCCGTCGGACTTCCTGGTCACCTCGACGATGATGGTGGCCTGGGGATCGACCATGGGCTTGCCGTCCTTGCCCTGCTTCAGGCCTGGCGCGTCGGCGACGATCGCGGCCTGCTCGCGGCTGATCGAGCCCATATAGGCCGCCGTCGATCCAGACGAGAGCACGATGACCTGGTTGGGGGCGCCGTTGCGGCCCGCGCTCTGCATCACCCCTTCCTTGATGGCGAGCAGGGAGATCATCACCGCCACCACACAGGCGACGCCGATGACGACCACCAGAGACGAGCCTAGCCGCTGGGGCAGGCTTCGAATGTTCATCACGGTGACGGCGACGATCTGTTTGAACATGGCCTTCTCCCTCAACGACCGGCCAGGGCGTCGACGATCTGCAGGCGCATGGCCCGGATCGCCGGCGGAAGACCTGTAAGCAGCGCCAGGACCACCGCCCCGACCAGCCCCCAGGCGAGGATCGGACCTGGGTGCATGGCGAAGCCAATCAGGTTCCTGGCCAGGGGAAACAGGGCGACGGCCACGCCGAGACCGAGCGCGCCGGACACCAGGCAGAAGATCAGCGTCTCAGCCAGCACCAGGGCCAGGACGCCCCGGTCGGTGAAACCAAGGGTTTTCAACACCGCGAGCTCAGGCGTGCGCTCGCGCACCGACTGCATCATCACCGCGCCCACCGACAGCAGCAGGGCGAAGAACACCGCGCCCATGATCGCCCGCACGACCATGCCGATGTCCCCGATCTGCTTGATCTGGTCCTGGACGTACTGGCCCTCGGTCGCGGTCTTGGTCTCGTGCGGTGAGTTGGCGAACAGCCTGTCGACGGCCGCCCCCACCTGGCCGGCCTTGGCGGGATCGGCGACCCTGATGATCAACAGGTTGGCGGTGCCATTCTGGCTGGTGCGGCCCTGATCGACATAGTCGTAGTTCACCAGCAGGGCCTGAGCGCCGAAGTTCGGGTCGTTGGAGGCATAGGTCCCGACGATGGTCACCGGCCATGTCGGCGAGCCGTCGCGGTTCGCCCAGAAGAGCGAGCGGAGCGGCACGGTGTCGCCGATCTTCCAGCCATGCAGGCGCGCAAGGGTGGCGCCCATCAGGGCGCCCGTGCGGGTGCGCTTCATGGCCTCAAGCTGTGCGGGCGGCGCCGACAGGGAGGGATAGGCCTCGAAGAAGGTCTCGGGATCGATGGCGTCCGCACTGATGAAGGTGGAGGGCGTGCGGTAGGTGGAGGTGAACACGAGAAGCGGCGTCACCGCCTTGACGCCCGGGACCGTTCGGATCTGCGCCATATGGCCGATCGGCAGGCCTTCCAGGATGCTCACCCGGCTGAACACATAGAGGATATCGGCGTGGGTCTCAGCGACGACGCCGTTGAGGCCGCTGGAAAACCCTTGCAACAGGCCGAACAGCAGAAAGGCGTTGAGGATCGACAGCAGGGTGAGGATCGCCCGGCCCCGCTTGCGCCAGATCCCCGCCCAGACGAGCGGGAAGAACTTCATGCCGCGACCCCCGCCGGGGCGTCCACCAGGGCGCCCTTGTCGAGATGCAGGATGTGGCTGGCGAACTCCGCGGCCTTGGGATCGTGGGTGACCATGACGATCGTCTTGCCCTGTTCCCGATTGAGCAGCTGGAGCAGGCCGAGAATCTCCTCGGCGGTTTCGCGGTCGAGGTCGCCGGTGGGTTCGTCGCACACCAGAAGGCTAGGATCGGCGACGATGGCCCTGGCGATGGCGACGCGTTGCTGCTGGCCGCCCGACAGTTCGTTGGGTTTGTGGCGTCGGCGGTCGAGGAGCCCGACCAGCTCGAGCGCCGCCTCGACATTCTGCTTGCGCTGACTGCCCGAAAGATGGGTCAGCAGCAGCGGCAGCTCCACATTCCGCTCGGCCGAGAGCGTCGGCATCAGATTGTAGAACTGGAAGACGAAGCCGACGTTGCGCGCACGCCAGGCCGCCAGGCGCCCCGACGAGAGGCGATCGATCCTTTCGCCGGCGATGACCACCTCGCCCTGGGTGGGCTTGTCGAGACCGCCGATCAGATTGAGCAGGGTGGTCTTGCCCGAGCCGGACGGACCCATCAGGGCGAGGAAGTCGCCCTTGGCGATGTCGAGGTTCAGGTTGTGCAGGACCTCGACGATCTGTCTGCCGCGCTGGTAGCGCTTGACGACGTTCTTGACTGAAACCAACGGATCCATGTCGTCCCCTCAGCTCGCAGCGCTCTCTGGTTTGGTCTGAACGCGCACCTTGGCTCCGTCGCGGAGCTTATCGAGATCGCCGACGGCCACCTGCTCCCCGAGCGCGACACCCGACAGCAGCACCTGGCCCTCCGGCTTGCGCGCACCCAGGCGCACGGCGCGGCGCTCCACGGCGCCGTTTGAGACCACGAAGACCACCCCCTGATCGGGACTGTCGCCAGTCTGCACGGCATCGGCGGGCACGAGCACGCTCCTGGCCGACGGGGCCGCCGACCCGACTGTCTTCGGACTCAGGAAGGCCACCCGGGCCCCCATTTCCGGCACGATGCGGGGGTCCTTGACCTTGAAGCCGACACGGACGGTGACGGTCGCCTTGGAGCGGTCCGCCGTGGGGATGACGGCGATCACCTCCGCTGGGATTTCCCAATCCGGATAGGCGTTCAGCTTGATCGTCGCCGGCATGCCCTGCTGCACCCGGTTGATGAAGCTTTCCGCGACGTCGACCTCGACCTCGAGCGAATCCATGTCGACGATGGTGCCGATGCCGGTCCGGGTGAAGCCGCCGCCAGCGGAGATGGGTGAGACGATCTCGCCCGGCTGGGCGGCCTTCACCGTGACCACCCCGGCGAAGGGCGCGCGCACCACGGTGTCGTCCAGCGACCGCAGGGCGACGTCGCGGCTCGCATTCGAGACCGTCAGCTGGCGCTGGGCGAGCTGGAGGTTGTAGCGGGCGGTGTCATAGGCGGCGAGGGCGTCGTCCACGGCCTGGTCGCTGAGCCAGCCGCGCGTGTGGAGCTGCTGGTCGCGCTGGTACTTCGGGCCGGCGTTGGCCATGGCGACCTTGGCCACCTCGATGTTCGACTGCGCCGCGCCGACCTGGGCGCTGGCCTGCTCGACTTCGGCCTTGGCGTTGGAAGGGTCCAGCCGCGCGATCACCTGTCCCTTGTCCACGTGCTGGCCTTCTTCGATCAGCACATCGCGCACCATGCCGGTGATCTTGCTGGAGACCGTCGCCTGACGTCGGGCGACGACATAGCCGGAGGCGTCGAGCAGCGACGCGCCCTCGGCCGCGGACGAGGCGCCCGCCGACTGCGCCGAGGCGACGTGCACCCGGGGCAGATCCGGCCGCGTCACCAGGAACCACCCCAGGGCGGCGATGACCACCACGGCCGCGATCCCGCCCAGGATCCAGCCCACGGGAACGCCGCCGCCGGAGCTGGACTCAGGCTGGCGATCGATCTGCAGTTGTTTAAGAAGCGAGGCCTTGTTCACGCGGCGCCCACTGGATACGACCGTCCAGGCATGCCCCCTGCCCTCTCCCAGTCCCCATTGGGCCACCGTAAGGCGCCGGCCGAGCGCGCGTCCAGCGAGCAGCGGATTAAGTTTCGTACAGCCTTGTGCGAATGCGACCGCCCGAGCCATGATCGAATCTCATGACACAAAGCCCTTTGATTTGTAAAGTGCTAATCCTGGCCCTTGGATCGGCGCCTGGAAAGCCCGAATGATTGGGACGTCTCAGCTCAGAAGCGGACGCCGAGGGCGAGGCGGAGGGCGACGTCATTCATGCCGCGGACGTTCTCGACGTCGGTGCGATAGCCCAGGGCGGCGTTGACGTCGACGTTACGGCCGAGCGGCGTGGCGTAGCCGACGAAGAGATCGCGCTCATCGCCATCGGGGCGAAGGCTCACCGAAGTGAGGCTGGTGGCGGCGTAGCCCTGGTCATCGACTGAGGTGATGGCGATCTGGGCCGACCCGCTGATCACCCGCAAGGGCTCGCGGAAGGAGAGGCTGACCCCGTCGCCTTCGCGGAAGGCGTCGCTCTTGACCACGGACACGCCCCAGGCCCGTGCGACCAGCGGGGAGAGGCTCTGGATCAGGCCAGCCGCGAACGGCGCCCCATCGGTCCGGACTTCGGTCGCCTCGGCCAGGAAGCTGACGCCGCCGCCGACGTCCAAGGCCGAAGACAGGGCGATGGACTGGCTGTGGTGGTGGGCGCCGAAATCGAGCAGGCCGCCGCTCTGGTAGGTCGCGCCCAGCAGGCCCGAGGTCTCGCCCAGGGAACTGTAGGCCGCGCCGACGCGCCAGCGCCGGGTGATCTGGGTGGTGATCCCGACCGCGAGGGCCGAGGCGGCGGGCGATTGTGAGTTCGTGAACGGACCGCCGTCCATCTGGGCCGGATTTACCGTGCTGCTCCAGCTGAAGGCGAGCCGGCTGCCGCCGCCGAGCGGCATGCCGCCCACGGCGAAATTGCCGCCCTGCGCCAGGTTCAGCAGGGCGCCGGAAACCCCGAGCCGGCCGGCCTGGTCAGCCGCCGGCGCATCGGCCCCCCAAAGCGCCTCGGCGAAGGAATAGCTCGAGGTCATGCCGCGGCCGACCGCCGCCATCGCCCCGGTCTCGGAGCGGTAGGACAGATACATGACTGAAGGCTGGGCGGCGCCGCTCCCGCCGAGGAAGCCGGGCTGGCCGTCCTGATTCGATCGGGCGAGGCTCAGCGCGTCGGTGCTTTCAGCCATGAAGACTTCGCCGCCGGCGAATCGGGCGCCGGCCTGGACGAGGGTCGGGGCGACCGCGTTGACGATCGAACCGGCGCCAGCCGTCGGCTTGCCGACCAGGCCGGAGAGGTCGACTTTGAAATCGCGCTGGAAGGCGTCGAAGGTCGTGTAGTTCGACAGCACTTGGCTGAGGGCGGAAAGCGCGCCGAGCGCGCCGCCGGCCGCCGAGACCACCGAGGTCTTGCTGACAACCGCGGAACGGCCGTTCGCCTGGGTGACGGTGAGCGAGCCGATCGGCTGGAACGCCTTGGTCAGGTCCAGCAGACCCTCGCCATAGGCGCCATCGACGCCCTTGGCGCCGAGGTCGTCAGTGGACTGGAACAGAACAGCCGTCGCGTCGCCGTTGCGCACAAGCACCGGCCATCTGGCCTCGAGCAGCGCCAGGGCGCCGGAAACCATAGGCGCCGCCATGGAGGTGCCCGTCCAGGAGGCGGAAGCATTGGCGCCGAATTGGATTCCTGGGGCGATGATGTTTTCGCCGGGCGCCATCAGCCAGAGGGACGCGTAGGACGAACTCGTCGTCCCGGCGACGGCCACGCCCGAACCCGGCGTGTTGCTGAAGGATGACAAGACGTTCTTCGAACTCACCGAGCCCACGAACACCAGATGCTCCAGGGCGGCGGTGGTGAAGCCGGTGGAGTTGGCGCCCCCGTTCAGGGGCGCCGAGGAGTTGCCGCCGGCGAAGACGATGATCGCGTTCTTGGAGGCGGCGTAGTCGATGGCGCTGACGATGTCCGAGGTGGGTGAATAGGTCAGGCTGAGGTTGATCACCTGAGCGCCCGCGTTCACCGCCTTGATGATGCCGTTGGCGACGTCGGAGGAGTAGCCCGAGCCGCTGGCGTTCAGCACCTTCTCTTCGACGATGGAGGCCATGGGCGCCACGCCCGACATGCTCATGCTGTGAGCCGAGCTGACGGCGCCGGCGGCGATGGATGCGGTGGCAGTGCCGTGACCGTTGTCGTCAAGCGCCCCGCTGGAGCATTTGAAGGTCACGGCCGCGCAACTGGACGCGGACGACACCCGGCCGGAGACCTCATAGTCGCCGGCGACGATGCCGGTATCGACGAGGCCGATGACGACGCCCTTGCCTCCGTTGACCTGGGCCTCGATGGCCGAGGTCAGGTGTATCTGGCTGAACCAGGGGGCGGACAGGCCGGGAGGATAGTCGGCCGCCAAGGCCGGGCTCGCGCAAGCAAGCGCACCCACAGAGACGCCCAAAAGCCAAATCCGTCGCATGCGTCGCCCCCAGAGGAGTTGTTCCTCAGGATGACAGTGCAGGCCACCGCATTTCAGCGCAGTTTACAGTTGTAGTGAATAATACATGACCAGATCGACCAGCCTCGCCTTCGTCACCCGCGGTACATTGGTAAACAGAATGTTCTTATACACCGGCGGCATTCGCCAAAGCCCACTTCTACTTGGGGTGACGGGGGCTTGAGCGGAACGGCGTTGAGGGATTCTGAGACGCGGCGCCGGCCTGGCCAGATCCTTGCCGCCCTTCCTGCGACATCTTGGCAGGGCCGAGCCCAAGCGCGCCATGCCCCCGCCTTTCTGCCGACACGCCCCACGTGCGAAGCTTCTCCGCCGCCCGATCGGAGATGAGCATGAAGACCCAAAACAGCACCCGGCCCGCCTGGGCGATCGCCATTCTGGCGCTGGCCGCCCTGGCGGTCGCGCCGCGTCCGGCCGCCGCCGAAGCCGGCGTGGTCGAGACGGCGAGCGACCTGCTCAGCCTCTGCGCCGACCCTAGCGAGGACACCCGAATCGCCTGCAAGTACTTCGTGCTGGGCGCCTTGCAGTCCGCCGGCGTAATGCACGCCGCCGACACCGGCCAGCCGCGCTCTGAACTCTATTGCGCCGCCGATTCCGTCACCAACAGCGATCTCATCCTGGCCATCCGCAATCTGGTGACGGCCCATCCGGAGCGGCTGAACTTCCCGGCGGCTTCTGTCGTGGTCGGCGGGGCGATCGAGGCCTATCCGTGCAAGCACACGCCCGCGCACCCGTCCGCGGCCCGACGCCGGACGTCCGTCAAGCCGAAGCCATGAGCGCCGCCCGTCGGCGGCTTCGAAGTGGGAAGGGTGTCGACCGATCGGCGCCCCGATCCGGGGGGCTGGGGGGGCTGTTCAGATTCCAGGACCGCGGCAGCCGTTCGGTCGACGCTGTGAACTTGGCGTGGCCCTAAGGCGGGGAATGGTCCGGAACATGGCCATTTCGCGGCATGTTCTGTGCCCGGGAAGGCACAGTTGAAACACTTCGCGTGTGAGGACGCGCGCCCTCTGTTGCCCGCACCCGCCCCGTGCCCGATAACCGACCGGAAGAGAGCTTGCGGCCTCATCAAGAGGCTGCGGGGCAAGGGGCGCCGCGACGCTTCCGGGACATCGGCGATGTCTCGCGCGGGATCAGAAGAAGCGGCAGGGGCGATCCTTATGGGATCGCCTTTTTGCTTTGTGGAGCAGACGGCCGAACGGCCGGCCGGTAGCCCCGCCCGGGTGATCCCCGGACCATGCCGAGATTCAGCCAGGACCAGGGCCGGAGCGGCCGGCGACCTCTTCAGGAGGCCGCCGACGTTTCCCGGTTGCTAGGCGCTGGCCCCTGCCGCCGCCGGAGCGGAGGCCGCTGCCGGAGCGGAAGCCGCCGCGGTGGTGGACGTGGTCGCAGGCGTGGACGAGGTCGAGGAGGTGGAGCTCGTGGAGCTGGACGCGGTGTTCGAAGCCGACGCCTGCTGAGTCTGTCCGCCGTGATGGTGATGATGGTGGTGCTGGGATACGGTGGACGCCTCCTGATCCAGATTGGTTATGGCGGCCGTCAACTCGCTGGCGCTCAGCTGGCCGTCGCCATTGGTGTCGAGCTTGGCGAAGGCGGCGGCGATCGCGCTGGTGGCGGGGTTCTGGGTCGAGCCGGCGGCGGCGCTGGCCGCGTTCTGGGTCGAGCCGGTCCCGGTCGCGCCGGTCTGGCCGGTCAGGGCCTGGGTAACCTGGGCTAGGCTGATCGAGCCGTTCGTACCAAGCTGCGAGATCAGGCTGTTGGCGACGCTGGCGGCGCT
>Ga0265338_10011470_pt1 | contig 10231 bp, 4 predicted proteins | sample 42126metaG_FD_193579 | JGI IMG/M metagenome (GOLD analysis project Ga0265338, IMG submission 193579) | Rhizosphere microbial communities from Carex aquatilis grown in University of Washington, Seatle, WA, United States - 4-21-26 metaG | ecosystem: Host-associated > Plants > Roots > Rhizosphere >... | reverse complement strand
AGATCACACGGCTCTGTTTCGATGCGAGCCCAGTCCGATTCGAACTGATGCGTGATGCCTGGTACAGCTTCTGCTTGTTGTTGCTGTGGTTGTGCTGGACTGCTACTACTACTACTACTGCTAGAGCTAGAGCTAGAGTTAGAGCTAGAACTAGAACTAGAACTAGAACTAGAGCTAGGTCGATTCTGTGAGCGTGGTGCGATGAATACCTGTGAACTGAATGCACCCTGCGATGTGGATGATGATGATGATGATGATGTTGCACTCCTCGCTGACGTTGTTGTTGTTGTTGCTGCTGCTGCTCTCGTTGTTATTTGTCCATACAACTGTTCCAAATGCTGCAACGCCTCTGTGCTATTTTCATCCACTCCCACCCCATCCTGTGCTCGATTGTGCATGAACAAGTAGAGAGGAGCAGCCACGTGACGAAGACGTGCATCGCCGTCAGGTGCTGGTGCAGTCAACAGCGATAGATCTACTCGACCAATTGCTCGCACCACCATTGCATTGCTGACCAGTTTCTCCATCGCTGCATGTATCTTCAATAGCATCCGTGCACTCAATTTTGACTCCACGCGAGCATCACTCGCCGCCATGTCACACACACACGGTGCATTCAGGTCGAGGAGACGGTGATGAAGAATGTGCTGGAGACGCCGAAACCGAATCAGACCCGCCGTCAACATGTATCGAGCATCGCCACCTGTCAGCACCATACTGCTGCTGTGTTCATACATCCGCACCTGCACCTTATTTTTGAATTTGTTCGAACTGCGACGAATATCACCATTGTGCTCGTCCACGACATCACTCAGAGGAAAGGTCGAGCCATCGCTCGCCACCCATTTGAATCCGAGTGCAGTTGCCTGCTTGTAATATCTGCTCTCGTGGTTAATCGCCGATGCATTCTCAGTGAGTGCCTGCTTCATGACTGCTACTCTCCCAGCTGCTGTGAACGGTGTGCGGGCGTCGTCGCAGTCTGAGATCAGCGTCAAATATCGGTTGATGTCTTCAAAATCCTCCCCATCCCCACTCGAGTGCCAACTGCACTTGTGCTGTGCTCGCGCCGTGCTCACTAATCGCAGATGGAGTTCACGCATTGCAGCTGTCTCATCTGCCTCGGAGCGAAAATGTTGATATTGTGCACGTGTCAACACCAGCTGTGTGTGTGTAGCCACCACATCCTCCTCCCGATCCAACAGCACCCACAACAGCTGATATAGCGCCATTTGATTCGCCTGCAGTGGAATGATGGGATCACTTGAAAGTAGCAATCGCTGGCGCAGATACACCGACATGCGAAATGCAAGTAGCTGCTCAGTGGCGCTCATGAACGCACACCGTTGTGGTGGGAATACGTGCAACGTTGCACCGACACCAACAACATCACCGAATCCAAACACCATTCTATCCATCAACTCTTTCAACTCCAACACCTTGCTTGCACCGACCAGTGCCATAGACACGAATGCTTCTTTGGGCATGTACTGTGGCAGCTGACTGTTACCCAACAACATGGAAGGTGGTGGACGCAGCAGTTGTGTGTTCGTGAAGATGTGCGAGTACGGAATGCATTGCTTGTCAGCCAGTGTGTCTAAGTTGAACTGTGGAGCCATCAACCCCATTGCCTGTCGTCGCTGCAGCAGTAGTGTGCGCAATCCACCCGAGAAAAATGGTGACACGGCCCAGAGGTGATCCGCAATCCCAATCATCGGGTACAACTGACGATATTCATCAGGGGTTAGATCTGCCACCGTTCGCTTTGACGACGACGATGACGATGATGATGATGATGATGATTCGTTTGTTGTTAGTGCTTCTTCTATACTGTCCAGTTTCTGTGCATCCAGACCACACACAGGTTCAGTGGGTGATAAGTGCAAGTTGGTGAAAAACTGGGGAATGTTGCCCAGTTTGAACTTGATTTTGATCTCACCCACTCCAGATGACGATGACGATGACGATGACGATGACGATGACGATGACGATGACGATGACGATGAAGACGAGTTCAGCATCGCGTCGCTGATTGTCACCGATACACCTCGTTTCGCCTCATCCTTGAAGTCAATCGTTTCCTGCATGAGACCATCCGTCGCAGTGTGACCCACTAGTGTGGGGTGTTTCAACTTGACCGTGAAGATTCCACCTGTGTACTTTTGTGCATTCTGTCCAGTAAAATTGTTGTCTCGTGCATTCACCAATCGATTACACACGAAGCGACTAAATGCGATGTGCAATGGCTGTGGTTGATCCTCGTACTCGATGCCATCTTGACCCACCTCATTCGCACCCAACTCACGCTCACACGGAACAGACAGAGGCATCTCCTTTACACGCCAAGTGCCGAGTAAGATCCATCCCATCTTGTGGTATTTGGAGAGACTTTGCATGTACAGAGATGCATCCAACACATTGAACAACTGACGAGCTGCATCGAACGTATTGAGTTCGTGTCGCAGCATCACGTGCACGTATGTCGCAGAAATCTGAAAAAGGGTCGTGTTCTCGTCACGCACGTATGCGGTGAACTGTTCTTCGTTGCCTATCTCCTGGTCGTCATCCACAAACGAATTAGCACTGTTCTCACCGGGTTTGTTGAAATCAGACCAGCGAAACAGATGAAAGATGTTGAGTGGGAATGCGTGAGAAAACGCCATAGCAGCACCGTGCTCACCACCTGCAAATTTGTATTGATCAGCCATCCCCGCGTACATAAACCGACGACTATCGTGCACGTGACGCAGAAAACGACCACGCACCACCAACATGAAGTGGAAGAGCATCACCACGATGTACGCCACCACCATATCAGCCACTGACTGTCTGAGTTTGGTGCTCTTACCCACGGTTGATTCTGCCAATGTCGCGGCGTCGTTGTCGACATCACCACCACCACCAGCTTCTTCATCCTGGTTCTCGCAGTAGTCCGAGTCGGAATCACCATCATCATCACCATCTTCATCGTTTTTGCTCCTGTTTCGCTGTTTTCGTTTTTGTTTCATTCTGTCTTTCTTTTTCGATTTACCACCACTGCTACTACTACTGCTACTACTACTACTGCTACTACTATCCACCAATTCGTTTTCGTCCTCGATTTCGATTGCATCTGAATTCGGCTGTACACTCGGTTGCGTACCAGACTCTGCAACTTTCTCCCGCTTCTTTTCCTCCTTGCTACTCGGTGTCTCTATCTTCACCCTCTTTCTCCGCGACTCCAATTTTCCTTCCGTGCTCTTGCGTGCATTTGTAGCCACCACCAGTTCATCTAACAGATCGTGCCCAAAAGTGTACAACACTTCCTGCATGAAGTGCGAAATCGAATATGTCTTCTCACCAGCCACCCCCAACCGACACCGTTTGTCCACATCAGGACCACGAACCGTCGACCACTTAGTGTCGCATACTCGATAATTGGCGATTGATAGCTGCCAGTTGCGTGCACACTCACGAGTCGAACACATCACCGCTTGCCGAGTGGCACCGTTCACCGATTTCACGAAGTGGTGAATTGAGATGGGATGACATAAAATCAGGTGAGCGTTGCGCATGAGATTGCCAGTCACCATCGTTTTATCACCGGCTGCAGCTGGTGATGGCATGATCAACGCGGGTTGATTTGTTGTACCATCACGATACACACAGTCGCTTTCGTCTGGTGTAGGGAAACGACTCGATGGTTTCACGTTGTGTTTTGGTTGTCTAGACCCAAACGCAGGCAACAGAGGAAGTTGAGCCACTTGACCAACGTTGATCGGTCCACCACTCAGCCAACCACTCAACGACGAGGAGGATGAAGAGGAAGAGGACGAAGACGAAGACGAACTAGATGAAGTCATACTGTCACACACACACACACACAAACTGAGGTGAGATGAGTTGAATTAACAGTGAATGAAGAGAGATAGCGATGATCAAGTCTCACTTAAACAAGCACAACATGGCAAGTATGTCGTGTTCAGGTGTTGACTTGAGCATGGTTGGCTCAAGTCAACACCTGAGCAAGTGTGGGTGAGGTGTTCAGGTGTTGACTTGAGCAAAAAAAGTCGATCAAGTCTAGACTTGAGCACGTGAGTATGAGATGAACAGGTGTTGACTTGAGCATAGTTGGTTCAGGTCAAGCCTTGAACATCGTAAGATGAGCGAGTGAGAGTGGTGTTAGAGTGAGATGAGCAGTAAAACGAAACGTCGTGTGTGTGTGTGTATGCATGCACCGATGTGTGTGTGTGTGTGGGTGTGTGCGTGTATGAGTGAGTGTGTGCGAGTGTGGGTGCGAGCGTGTGGGTGCGGGTGTGTGGGTGTGTGTGTGTGTGTGTGTGCATACCTTGAACGTGTGTGAATGGGTGAACGAGCAACGACAGTAGTGCTAACGCGAACAATGACAAGCAGACAGCGGACTGCGTGAGTGGGCGAGGTGCACCGGTGTGATGGGTGAGAGATGATGTTTGAGAAATGAATGACAGTCAGCATCGATCACACCCATCAACAAGGACAATTGCGAGCGTTCGAATGAGTGTGCATGAGTACCGAAACATCTTCGAACGCTAGCCGACGACTGAGAAGAGGAAAAAGGAAAAAGTGAAAGTGAAAAGCTGAAAAAACAAGAAAGAAAGTTCAACAGCGAAGTCGAGCGCTTAGTTGATTCAGGCGTGCTCGGCTCGAGGGGCGAAAGAAAGAAAACGACCGAGTGAGCATCGTTGGCGTGTTCTGTCAACAGCGTCGTCGCTTGTTGCATGCTCGCACCACACAAAGTGAGAAAGTTGCGTAGTTGAGTCACGGGCGCGCCTGCGCACTTTTCGCGCCTTTCGGTTTGCTTTCACCATGTGTGTGCTGCAGCGTCGTTCAAACGCTCGCTCCTCGTCTGTTTGCGTTCGAGTGTGTATGCAAACACCTTCCCACGCGCTGCACACTCATTTGTCCGCTTGTCATGCTGCTGTTGTTGCTGATCAGGCTGTCTCACAACTCAAACCATCCACTCACTCACCTCAGCTCAAGCCTTCGCTCTCGCTCTCCCTCTCGCTTCTCTTCTCTTCTCGTCTCATCTCGTCTCATCACTCCTATCTCTCTACACTCTGCTCTGTGTGTTCGCTCATCGTCAACATTATGTCTAACTCATCCTCATCCTCGTCCTCATCCAAGTCGTCGTCCACGACAACGACTGCAACGACTGCCACGCCTGTGCGTTCGAGAATGTTTGGTGCACCTCCTCCTCCATCGATCAGCTCAGCTACCAGCACAACAACGACAACGACAACGACGTCAAAACCCACTTCGTAACACAACACAACTCACTCACTCACTCACTCACTCACTCACTCAGTCACGCACTCACCCACTCAGTCACTCACTCACTTATTCACTCACTCTGACACTACACGTTCGTTTCGGTTGCTGTATGCTGTTTGTGTGGTTGGCTGTTGTTGTTGTGATAATAGAACTACTGCTGGCAATGGTGGAGTGAAGACATCTGCTCCGTCGTCATCGTCGTCGTCATCGTCATCGACTGCAACGACGTCGACTACAACTACCTCTAGTAGCAGTTCTAAGGTGCCACTGCGAACGGCCGCAGGTAATGCAACGGTGGTAACACCAACGAAGCCCAATGCACCTCCTCAGCTGCCACCACCATCTCCGACTGCTGCTACTACCACTACTACTACGACTACCACTACGACTACCACTGCGACTACTGCAACAACGACAACTGTAACTAAGCCTAATTCGAGTGCTAGTGCTAGTTCGTCATCGTCATCGTCCTCGTCTATGGCAGTGGATGGTGGAGGAGCGAAAAAAATTTCAATCAGACTGTTTGAACTGCAGCTGTTGGCTCTGTTTCAGTTCTACTCGATCGATGGTGGTGGCGGCGCATACCCACGCGGGGAGATCAGATCTGTGGTCGGTGATGCTGCGGTGCCATTCGATAAAGTAGACAAGGTCGCTGAGACTCTTTTGAGTGCTGGTGCAGCTTCACTGAGTGAGGAAGAGAGACAGAAAGCTCTGGCTGTGTTGCATGAACCTGGTGTGGTTTTTTATTTTGGTGTCATGTTGTCGAGTGTGATGAAGAACGACACGCTGTATCGCAAGTTTGAAAGCAAGTGGAAAACCATGAGGATGGCTGATGCACTGAAATTCGGTGAGGAGGTGAATCAAAATCTGGCGAATCTGCCATATCAAGACAATGTGCTGACTGGGGTGAATGATCTGATTCGCTCTCAGTGTCGTCTGATGCAAACTGTGTCGGTGGCGTACAATCGTCTATGTGATCGTCTCGCGCAATTAGGTGTGACGATGAATCAGCAAAATGGTATTCGCAATGACCTGATGAAGGAGGTGAATTCGACAATCGAAGTGGTGACGAAGCGACTGGATGTTGAGATGGCGAGTGTTCGTACTGAGATGGCAGCGCAGTCACAACAACAACAACAACAGCAGCAAGTGGCGGCGGTGGACCCAGATGTCGCAGCGAGGTTGAAGAAACTGGAAGATGAGGTGGTTGACCTGAGAGGTAGCCGTGCATTGCACAAGATGTACTTAGAGAAGGCGCAGGCGGAGGTGGCACTAGGTAAAGCGACTGTGAAGACTATGAAGGATGATATTGTGCAACTGCAAAAACTGGTTCGTCGGTTGATTGATTTAACTGGTCGCAACGACAACACACTGGCAACGATGGTCGAAGCACTACAGCATCTGCGCAAGGCTGAGGAAATACAACTACTGCAAGATGCGATGAATCACGCAAATGAAGAAAGGGAGAAGAAGGATGACGATGATGATGATGCTAATGATAATGACGCTGGTGGAAATAGTAATAGCAACGCCAACAGCAACAACAACAATAACAACAATAGTGCAGATAATAACAATGAAAACGATTCTTCGTCTTCGTCTTCATGTTCAACTAATGCTGCTGATGGACACAACACCGCAAACGAGGCGTCATCGTCATCGTCTTCATCTTCTTCATCTTCTTCATCGTCTTCATCGTCTTCATCGTCATCGTCTATACTCGAGCAAGATGATTTTAATTGGAGTGAGTTTGCAAATGACGGTGTTGGTGAGAATGCAACGGCAGTTATTGCTGCACAGAACGAACAAGATCAACAACAAGCACGAGCATCTTCATCCTCATCCTCTTCAACCACCCGTACGCGTCTTAATACCAAGAGAAAACAACAAGATGAAGCAGACGAGGATAAATCAACAGAGTCAGGGGCTCGCGAAGTCTTGGAGGTAGGAGACTCGGATGATGATGATGATGATGAAGCGGTGGGTGGAGACGAACACGAGCACGACGATGATCAGGATGATAAACCGAAGACTAAAAAGAAGAAAGCAAGCACGAGCGAGGCGAGACAGTCTTCAACTATTGATGTACCGACGGTTACGACCAAGCGCGGTCGTTTGGTGAAGCTGGTACCTCATTATGGTGCATCGATGGTATAATAACGTGGTGTACGCACCAATCAACCAACAAACACACGGACAAAGTAACTAACTAACTAACTAACTAACTCACTCACACACACTCACACACACGCACATACAGCAGCAGCAGCGGTATGCATTTTCTTTCACTGGGATTTTCTTTCTTTTTCACTTTAACGATACAAACACACAAAAAAAACAACAAAACCCGTAAAAATCTCCACTTAACCTACATAGTCGTTGCACCGCGGTTGTATGCCACGCATACATCTCATTTGTATTTGAGCGGGAAAAGTTCGGTTAGAGTTGCGTTGTGTAATGGGTCGATGCCCAGTTCAAATACACTGAGCGGGAGAGGTAGCTCGCATCGTCGCAGCTCTGCAACGACTGCTTGATTGATTCTACTTGATTGACTGTTACTGCTACTGCTGCTACTGCTGCTACTACTGCTACTACTACTACACTCTACTACTAGCATATATTGCAGTCGCGATGTGTTACTGCTGCTGCTACTACTACTACTACTCGAGCTAGAATTGGTATTGTTGTTGTTATTATGCACATTGAGACGCGCGATGGTTGCTCCCAGCTCAGGATGTGCGCAGAGACACGCCAAACCGGTGGCTGATTGTGACGTCAGCGAGAGTTTGAAGTGTCCCCAGATGTACAGCATGTTGCAGCGCAGGCGATGTGTCAAGTGCACACGTTGCTTGTCACTGAGCTCTGGGAGTAGTTTGGGTGCATCGCGATCCACCAAGAATGTGAAACACCACTGCACACTTCGCATGATCATCTGCTGCTGCTGCATATCGCTGTGACTATCGCGAATAAAAACCAGGCCTTTCTTCTCACATTGCATAATCTGCGTGTATGCACGCATGAAGATCAGCGAGATGCGGATGCTGGCAATAGACTCGCATACGAATGCACTCACCGATGCGAACGGGTCGTGTGTGCGCATGTCGGGTGGTTGATGACGCTCAAAGTAGCGCCAGCAGCCCAGAGCGGCATTGAAACCATGCACAGATACCTCTTCCAGTTCCTTGCACATCTTATCCATCGTCACTTCGTCGCACACATGAAACGGTACCAACGCAGGCACTGGGTCATCCTCATATTCGTCGTGTTCGCCGTTCGTTTTTTTGCTGTCTCGTTCTCGCTGCTCAGCAACCTGTTCCTCGATCTCTTCGAGCACTGGTGCTATCAGAGGCTTGCTCAATAGTTTACACTCGCTGTACAACAACGCAAAAATCTGACAGAGGCGATAGTGCAGCTCCACCCAGTGTGAGTTCGTGTAGCGAGCCAGGGATGATTCATCACCACCGCAGTAAAACCACATTCGGTCATTGTTCACCAGTTGGATGTCCATTTCGCCACCCTTACGTCGTGTAGCATACTCCGAGAAATAGCACCAAAACTGACAGTAGCGCACGAGCTTTGCACGCGTGGCTCGAATTAAATCCACGTTCGTAGATTCGATCGCGCGTTCCACATCAGCAGGATTCAGCGTTGTGCGTGTGTGGTCCATGCCACCCAGCCACGACTCTATCTTGAACTCGGTGTCGTTGGCCACAAGGGCTGGGAACAGCTCCTGCAGCTGCCATTTCGTGTCTCGAACACTAGATTGGTGTTTTTTTGCTGATGATGCTGATGACGTTGATGACGTTGATGACGTTGATGACGATGACGATGTTGTTGATTGCATGTAGTTGTGTATATTCAATCGACGCATCATTTCAAAAATGGAAACACTACCACCACCACCACCCGCGTCCTCGTCGTCTTCATCATCGTCTTCATCATCGTCCTCGTACACCTCATCAGCTGGTAGTCGCCAAATGTCGTTGTTGTCGTCGGAGGAGGACATGATGAGTCTGACAGAAGATCAATTTCTCGCTCTCTATTGTGCGACGACGGATGCAAAACGACTGCACGATGTGGAGATCGTGTTGAAGATCGATATGACTGTGCTCGATCCCAACTCAACATATACACTGCGTGCTTTCTTCAGCTGTTCCAAAGCGGCGGCACAGACGGAGCTCAGCTGTACAGTTGTCGCGTCTGCTAATAACAAACGAGTGGTGTTGCAGGTGCCCCAACTGGCGGAGCGTCAATATGACGCGCTAGTATTGTACGTATTTGCACACTATGCGAGCGCTGATGGTGAGCCTATGCTCGAACGGCGATTGGGTTACTGTAGTATCCCCGTACAGGCACTGTTGAATCTGCAACAGACAGGCTTGTGGAGTGAGACAAGAGTTGCTATCACAGCACAAACACCTCTTAATCGTGTTCCCGCACAAGGCAACGTCTCTGTGATGCGATGCGTTCATCTAGAAGACAGTCAGATGAACACAGACTACGAGAAAAATGTGAAAGAGGCGATGCTACAGGAGCAGAAATTGATTCAACAGAGTGAAACTGCCACTGCTGCTCTGTCCCAACACACCAAAGCCGTGCTGCGAGAGCGCGAAGCACACACCATCGGCGCTACACGCGTGACCGACCAGTCTGCGACATTCACAGCCATTCAGATGCATGGTCGCATGCTCTCATACGTGCACGCTACAGCGATGTACTGTCTGCCTCTGCGCAACAACATGCCATTTGTTGCGAAACCTTCACTGCCTACGTTCCGTTGGTTCCTCCACCTCGCATATCTCAATCTGGGTATGCCCGACGACACCACCTTACCGTCACCATTCACAGCCAATGCAGAGGGTAAGTTGTTGCTCAGGCGGGTATTGGTGGAGATGCTCACGGTGATGTTTCGCGGTCTAGTCTACTCTCAGGACATCGAGAAGCG
>Ga0265338_10011469_pt1 | contig 10232 bp, 12 predicted proteins | sample 42126metaG_FD_193579 | JGI IMG/M metagenome (GOLD analysis project Ga0265338, IMG submission 193579) | Rhizosphere microbial communities from Carex aquatilis grown in University of Washington, Seatle, WA, United States - 4-21-26 metaG | ecosystem: Host-associated > Plants > Roots > Rhizosphere... | reverse complement strand
CGTGGTCGCGGGCGGCGTGGTGCTGGCAGCGGCCGGCTTGGCGGGCGGCGTCGCGTTGGCAGTCACCGGCTTGGCAGGGGTGGTGACGTGATGCGGTGCCGGCTTGTGCGGCGCCGGAGCCGGCGGCGGCGTCGGCGCGGCAGCGGGCGGCGCGGGTGTCACGACGGGCGGCGGCGGCGTAAGCGCGGCGGTTTGCAGCGGCGGCGCACCGGGAGTCGCTGTCGCAGGCGGCGTGGCGTCGGCGGTGGTGGTCGGCGCCGGGCAGATCGCGGCCGGCGTCGCCTCGGGCAGCTTCAGCAGCGCCGCGAGCTTGATGGTCAGCTTCTGCGCCGCGTCGGGATTCATCGCCGCCAGGATCGGCGCCAGCACGTCGGACTTCATGCCCTTGGCGACGGGGAGCAGCACGTCGTCGCTCAGCGAGTTGAAGATGCGCGCGGCATCCTTGGACTTCATCGTGGAATAGGTCTTCACCAGCGAGGCGATCTGCGCATCCTGCTGGGCGTCGCGCTGGGTGAGCAGCGCCTGGATCTGCGACTGGAGGTCCTTCAGCGCCGCGATCTTCTGGTCGACGCGGCCTTCGCCGGCGTTGAGCACGTTCTCGCGCATGTTCAGCGCGCGCTCGCGCGCGTCCAGCTCGGCGCGGCGATGCGTCAGGCTCGATTGCACATCGGCTTCCGCCGGGCTCGCCAGCGTCGTCTCGTCGTCGGCATAGTCGGGACCGGTGCGGGCGAGCGCCGCGGTCGGCGCCAATCCGGAATTGTCGGCCTGATCGGGATCGGTCGCCGTCGCGGACTGCGCCGCGCGCGCGATGTCGGCGCCCTTGAGGACGAGCAGCCCCGTGCCGACGATGACGACGGCCGGCAGCAGACGCAGATAGCGGGTGAAGCGGTTCATCTCACGGCCCGGAGCGCGTCGAGGCGCTTCATGATGCTGCCGGAGGGAAGCTCGGAAGCCGGGCTCTGCCGCGCGGGCGACGGCGTGGAGACGGCGCGGTCGAAGCGTTCGGCGATGCGCTCGCCCGAGGCGGTCAGCAGCGACAATTCGTCGATCGTCGTGCGGGCTCTGGCGAGCCGGTCGTCGAGCGTCTCGGCGGCGCCGGACGTCGCGGCCTTCAGCGCGCGCACCGAGGCGCCGGCATTGGCGATCGCGCCATTGAGCTCGCCGATGGTGGATTTGAGGCCCTCCTGGCCGCGGCGCACCGCGGCAAGACGGCGCTCGAGCACGATGCAGTAGACGAGGGTCACGGCCAGAAGTCCGGTCAGCGCGATCTCGACGATCAGTCCGATGTTCAGGGCGATGTGCATGGCGATCTCCTAAAGGCCCCTTGAGGCGTCGGTGCGCTCGACGGCTTCCTCGACGCGCACGGCGACGGAGGAGCCGACGCGGCCCATCCGCCCTTTCAGCAGCGGCACGCCGCGGCAGCGCAGCTGGATCTTCGAATCCGGGGTGGCGTTCAGCATGATGGTCTGGCCGACTTCCAGGTTCATCACGCGGTTGAGCGGCAGGACCTGCTCGTCGAGGATCGCGTCGATCTCGACCTTGGTGGACCACAATTCGGTCGCCAGATGGCTTTCCCAGATCGAATCGCGGCCGAACTTCTCGCCCATGAACTGCTGCAGGAGCAGCTTGCGGATCGGCTCCAGCGTTGCATAGGGCAGCAGCAATTCGGTGCGCCCGCCGCGGTCTTCCATGTCGATGCGCAGCTTGACGAGGATCGCGGCATTGGCGGGGCGCGCGATGGCGGCGAAGCGCGGATTGGTCTCGAGGCGGTCGAGGGCGAAGCTCACCGGCGCCAAGGGCTCGAAGGCGGCGCACATGTCGGCGAGGATGACCTCGATCATGCGCTGGACCAGCGTGCGCTCGATGGTGGTGTAGGGCCGCCCCTCGATGCGCATCGCGGAGGAGCCGCGGCGGCCGCCGAGCAGCACGTCGACGATGGAGTAGATGAGGTTCGAATCGACGGTGAACAGGCCGTAATTGTCGAGCTGCTCGGCGCGGAACACCGCCAGGATCGCGGGCAGCGGGATCGAGTTCAGGTAGTCGCCGAAGCGGATGGAGGTGATGCTGTCCAGGCTCACTTCGACATTGTCGGAGGTGAAATTGCGCAGGCTGGTCGTCATCAGCCGCACCAGGCGGTCGAAGACGATTTCCAGCATCGGCAGGCGCTCATAGGAGACGAGCGCGGAATTGATGATGGCGCGGACGCCGGACTTGTCCTGGAGCTGGTCGGAATTGACGTCGAAACCCAGAAGGCTGTCGATTTCCTCCTGGTTCAGGATGCGCTCGGCGGCCGCGCTCGGCGCCGATGCGGGAATCATCTCCGCGGCGTCGGCGCTTTCGGGATTTTCCTGGGTCTCGTCGGCCATCGGTGCTCGCCTTACTGAACGATCATTTGTTTGAGGAGGACGTCGCGCACGCGATAGGGCGCGGCGGAGCTGTTGATGCGGCGCAGAAGCTCTTCCTTGAGCCGCACGATGCCGGCCGAGCCTTTCAGGTCGTCGATGCGCAATTCGCGCAGATAGCCCTGGAACTGGTCGACCACGCGCGGCATCAGGGCCTGGATGCCCGCCTTTTCCTCGGCGCTGTCGAGCTCGAGCGAGACAGACAATTTCAGATAGGCCGGCGCGGAGTCGGCGCCCTGGATGTTCACGATGATGTCGGGAACGTCGAAATAGGTGATGTTGGGTGGCGTCGCGGGCAAGGGCTCGGGCGCGCCGGCGGCGAGTTCGGTCGGCTTTGGCGTGCTCGCGAAGAAGAAGAAATAGGCGCCGCCGCCGCCGAGCAGCAGCACGATCGCGCCGATGCCGCCGAACAGGATCAGCTTGTTGCCGAGGATTTTGCCGATCAGGCCCTTCTTGGGCGCGTCGCCTTCGGGCGCAGCTTCGCCGTCCTTCTTCTCGGAATCTTCGGCTTCGGCCTGCTTCTCTTTCTTCGCCACGTTCTGCGGCCCCTCGCTTTTCTCGAGGGCGAAATTAGGCGGACGTGGTTAAGGACTGGTTCAAATCGGCCGCCCGAAACCGCCCAAGCGGAATTTCTTGCCGGGCATGGAGCGCCGCCTCGCCGCCGCCGCTTGCAAAAAAACCAGCCATTCCGCGGCTTTCCGCGTGGCACGGCGGCTGCACCAGTGTCGGCGTGCAAAGAACCAGAACGGTTCCGAAGGCCCCCTATGGATAATTCGCTACTCATCAGCTTGTCGCATCAGATCGCATCCTATCGCTCGATGGACGTGATCGCGAACAATCTGGCCAATGTGTCGACCCCCGCCTTCCAGCGGGAAGAGGCGACCTTCCAGGAGTATGTCGCGCAGGTTCCGCCCGCCGAAGGGCAGACCGGCACGCAGACGCTCAGCTTCGTGAAGGATGCCGGCGTGGTGCGCGACCTGACCGAAGGTCATTTCGAAACCACCAACGCGCCCTTCGATATCGCCATCCACGGCAAGGGCTTCTTCGCGGTGCAGACGCCGCAGGGCGAGCGCTACACCCGCAACGGACATTTCACGCTGGACGCGAGCGGCCAGATCGTCACCTCGAACGGCGATGCCGTGCAGGGCGATGGCGGCGCGATCACGGTGACGCCCGACGACGGCGAGGTTCACATCGCCCAGGACGGAACGGTCAGCGGCAAGAACGGCGTCATCGGCAAGATCCGCGTCGTCGACTTCGCCAATGAGCGCGCCCTCGTCAAGGAAGGCGCCAGCCTCTATGCCGCGAACGGCCAGTCGCCGGCCTCGGCCGACAGCTACACGCTGAACTCCGGCATGCTCGAATCCTCGAATGTCGAGCCGGTGATCGAGATCAGCCACATGATCGAGGTCATGCGCGCCTATCAGGCGACCGCGACGCTTACCCAGACCCAGGAAGATCTCACACGCCAGGCGATCGACAAGCTTGGCGCCATGCCGAGCTAGGAGAGTTAGACATGCGCGCTCTATCCATCGCCGCGACCGGAATGCTGGCCCAGCAGACCAATGTCGAAGTCATCGCCAACAATCTGGCGAACATGAACACGACCGGCTTCAAGGCGCAGCGGGCCGAATTCCAGGACCTGCTCTACCAGAACGTCTCGGAGCCCGGCGCCAATTCGTCGGATTCGGGCACGGTGCTGCCCAGCGGCGTCCAGCTCGGCGCGGGCGTGCGCACCTCCGCGGTCTACCGCGTCACCACCCAGGGCGATCTCAAGAGCACGTCCAACCCCTATGACCTCGCGGTCCAGGGCCCCGGCTTCTTCCGCGTGACGCAGCCCGACGGCACCGACGCCTTCACGCGTTCGGGCGATTTCGGCCTGTCGCCGCAGGGCCAGCTCGTCACCGACCAGGGCTACACCGTCGCGCCGGGCATCGCCATTCCCACCAACGCGCTCTCCGTCGCGGTCAATGCGCAGGGCCAGGTCTCGGTCACCGTGCCGGGCCAGACCGCCCCGCAGGTGGTCGGCACGCTCGAGCTCGACCGCTTCGCCAATGAGGGCGGCCTGAAGGCGATCGGCAACAACCTCTATCTCGAGACGCAGTCCTCCGGCGCGCCGCAATCGGGCGTTCCGGGCTCGGCCGGCTACGGCACGCTGCAGCAGGGCTTCCTGGAAACTTCGAACGTCAATGCGGTGGACGAAGTCACGTCGCTGATCACCGCGCAGCGCGCCTATGAAATGAACTCGAAAGTGGTGACCGCGGCCGACGAGATGCTGCAGGAAACCGCACGCCTGGGAGGTAGCTGATCATGATGCTCCGGCTCGTCATCTTCGTGTCCGCACTGCTCATCGCATTGCCGGCCTTCGCCGATACCGGCATGCGCGTCGTCGTTCCCAACCGCGACATCGCGCGCGGCGAAACGATCTCCGAAAGCGATCTGGTCTACGGCACGATCCCCTCGACCAACGTGTTCTCCGGCGTCGTCACCTCGATGGACTCGCTCAAGGGCATGGAAGCGCGGCGCATGCTGCGCGCCGGCGAGATCGTGCGCAGCGACGATGTGCGCCATCCGGTGGTCGTCACCAAGGGCACGATCGTCACCATGACGTTTCTGGCGCCGGGCGTGACGCTTACCGCGTCGGGCCGCGCCATGAGCGAAGGCGGCATCGGCGACACGATCACGGTGCAGAACCCCGCCTCGTTCCGCCAGATCAGCTGCATCATCACCGGCCCGGGCGCCGTGCGCGCCGCGAGCTCCGCCATGACCGTTTCCGACTCCACCGCCCGCTGAGAGATATGCCCATGCTCCGTCCTGTCCTGAAAGCCCTGCTGCTCTCCGCCGGCCTCGCCGCGCTTGCCGGCTGCACCGCGGTCGACCGCATCAAGAATCTCGGCGACCCGCCGCCCATGGCCGGCCTCGCCGATCCCAATTCGCCGGTGCATGCGGCGACGCCGAACGTGCCCCTGCCGCCGCCGCCGGAGCCGTCGCGGGCGATGAACTCGCTGTGGTCCAACGGCGCGCACAGCTTCTTCCACGATCCGCGCGCCAGCCGCCCGGGCGACATCATCACGGTGAACATCTCGGTCGCCGACAACGCGCAGCTGACGAACTCGACGACGCGGGCGCGGACCAATTCGGACAACGCCAATCTGACGAATTTCTTCGGACTCGAGACGCCGCTCGCCAGCGGCACCGGCATGGACCCGTCCAGCCTGGTGAAGATGGGATCCGACACCTCCAATGTAGGCTCGGGCGCGATCAACCGGTCGGAAGCGATCAACCTGACGCTCGCCGCGCTGGTGACGCAGGTGATGCCCAACGGCAATCTGATCATCGGCGGCCATCAGCAGGTGCGCGTCAACAACGAGATGCGCGATTTGCAGGTCTCGGGCATCGTGCGCACCGAGGACATCACCAGCGCCAACACGGTCGATCTCAGCCAGATCGCCGAGGCGCGGATCTCTTACGGCGGCCAGGGCACGGTCAGCGACGTGCAGCAGCCGCGCTACGGCTCGCAGCTCTTCGACATCCTGATGCCGTTCTGAGGCTGACAGAATTCCGCTCTAAAATGGGGCGGAGGGGCTGAGGCGGTGGCCGGGTTCGCGAGAGCCCGGCCACGCCCATTTTCGCGTCAGGCCGCTTGTCCTTTGCGCCGCCCCAGCACGCGCCGGACGTTTTCCGCTTCCAAGTCCTTGAACGCCGCCACCGCGTCCGCTCCGCTGAGCGCAAGATCCGGCTCGCGGCCGTCGGCCAGGCGCTCGAGCTGCATGTTGTTCCACGGCAGAAGATGAAACAGACCGATGTCGGGTTCGAAGGCGCGCGCGCTTTCGCCCGACAGAAGTTTTGCCGCGGCCCGCGGATCGGCGATCAGCGGCCGGCCGATGCCGATGAGATCGAGTTCGCCGGCCGCCACCGCCTCCGCCATTGCGGCCGCGCTGCGGAAGCCGCCGGTGACCATGACCGGCATCTTCGCCGCCGCGCGCACGGCGCCCGCGAATTCGAGGAAATAGGCCTCGCGCTTGATTGTGCTCGTCTTACGTCCGTCCTCGCCTTCGTCCTTGAGCGAGGCGCCGACTTGTTTGGGTTGCTCAAGCGAGCCGCCGGAAAGCTCCAGAAGATCGAGCGTCGCGCTGTTGAGCCAGCGGGTGAGCGTGATGCATTCGGCATTGGTGAAACCGCCCTTCTGAAAATCCGAGGCGTTGAGCTTGATGGCAATGGGGTAGCCCGGGCCAACGGCCGCGCGGACCGCGGCGATGGTCTCGAGCAGGAAGCGGGCGCGGTTCTCAAGCGCACCGCCCCAGCGATCCGTCCGCCGGTTGGAGAGCGGGCTCAGGAATTGCGAGAAGAGATAGCCGTGCGCGGCATGGAGCTGCACGCCGGTGAAGCCCGCCTCCTTGGCGAGGCGCGCCGTGGTGGCGAACTGGCCGACGGCGTGGGCGATCTCCTCGTCCGTCATCGGCCGCGGCATGGCGAAGGAAAAGCCGGCGCCGCGGATCACGTCGATCTCGACGCTGGACGGCGCCAGCGGCTCGGCGTTGATCGCGCTGTCGACCTGGCGACCGGTGTGGCTGATCTGCGCCCAAAAATGCGCGCCGCCGGACCTGCCGGCCTCGACCATGCGGGCCAAGGCGGGCAGACCGGACTCGTTCTCGAGCACGATGTTGCCCGGACGCTCGAGGTGCCAGCGATCGACCTGAATATTGCCGGAGAGCAGAAGACCCGCGCCGCTTCGCGCCCAGCGCCGGTAGAGCGTTTCAAGCCGCGGCGTTGCATGGTTGTCGGCGTCGGCAAGCCCTTCGCTCATCGCCGCCTTGGCGAGCCGGTTGGGCAGAACGGCGCCGCCCGGCAATGGCAGCGGCGCGGCGAGAAGATGCGACGTCTCGGTCATGGATATCTCCAGCTCAGCGGAACAGGAATTCGAGCTTCAGGCCGTCGGGGCCCTCAACGAACAATTGGCGCTCGCCGGCCGGCGGCACGGTGCGTTCGAAAAAGCAGATGCCCTCGCGGCGCAGCCGATCGATCAGTGTGTCGCGATCCGCGCCGGTGAAGGCGAGATGATCGACAACGGCAGAGGACGACGAGCCGTGGCGGCCGAGATAGGTATCGTTGGCGCAATCGCCGGCGGCCGCCAGATGGATCGACGCATGTCCGGCGCCGGCGAGCCAATGGCCGGGAAAGCCAAAGGGAGGCCGCGGCGCATCGTGGAAGCCTACGATGCGGATGAGGAAATCGCGGCAGCGATCGAGCCGCGGTGTCAGGATCAAGGCGTGGTCGAGGACGAGCGGTGCCATGCGCGAGAATTGGCCGCGTCGCGGGCGGCGAAAAAGCCGGTGGCGCTCAAGACACTTGTTTGCAAAACTAAAGAATGATCGAGCGGCTGGACGATTTCCGCCTTTTCGTCCTGATCGTGGAGCGCGGCTCGTTGAGCGCCGCGGCGCGCGCGCTCGACATGACGCCGGGCGCCGTGTCGCTGCGTCTGGCCGCACTGGAACGGTCGGTCGAAGCCCAGCTCCTGCGCCGCACCACCAGGAGCGTTCAGCTCACGGAAGCGGGCAGCCGGTTCTACGGCACCGCGCGCAACGTGCTTGGCGCCGTGGACGATCTGCGACAGTCGCTGGCGGGCGAAGACGCCGGCGCGTTGAAAGGTGCCATCCGCGTGACGGCGCCCTGGGACATCGGCCGCAATCATGTGGCTCCGGCGATCGACCATTTCCTGGCCGAACATCCTTCGGTGTCGATCAGCCTGATGCTGTCGGATTCGATGCTCGATCTGAACGATCTGGGCGTCGACATCGCGATCCGCTATGGCCGCCTGCCCGACAGCACTTTGCAGCTGCGGCGCGTTTCGACCAATCGGCGCCTGCCGGTCGCCTCGCCGGCCTATCTGGCCAAGGCCGGACGTCCGGCGCGGCCGACCGACCTTCTGGCGCACAATTGCATCGTGCTGCTGCGCGGTTCGGGCCGCTTCGATTCATGGCCGTTCACGGTGGACGGCGTGGTGACGCCGCTCAGGATCAGCGGCGACCGCGATGCCAATGACGGCGATCTGGTGCGGCGCTGGGCGGTGGAGGGAAAGGGCATCGTGCTCAAGGCGGCGTGGGATCTCGCGCTCGATATCGAGCAAGGCCGGCTTGAACCTCTGCTTGTCGAATTCTGCCCGGCCGACGTGGATCTGCAGATCGTTCTGCCGCCGGCGCGTCAGCGGCCACGGCGCGTGAAAATGCTCGCCGATCATCTGACCGCGATGCTGCGGCGTCTCGACCGGCGGCTGGCGCGCATCGGCCTGCCGCCGGCTCAGTCGTCGCGATAGACTTTTTCGCGGCGCTCGTGGCGTTCCTGCGCTTCAAGCGACAGGGTCGCGATCGGCCGGGCGTCGAGGCGCTTCAGGGAAATCGGCTCGCCGGTCTCCTCGCAGAAACCATAGGAGCCGTCTTCGAGGCGGCGCAGCGCCGCGTCGATCTTGGCGATCAGCTTGCGCTGGCGGTCGCGGGTGCGCAGCTCCAATTGCCGCTCGGCCTCGGTGGAGGCACGGTCGGCCAGGTCGGCATGCGGTACGGTTTCGGCCTGAAGATTCTGGATCGTTTCGCGGCTTTCGCGAAGGATTTCGTCTTTCCAGGTGTTGAGCTTGCGGCGGAAGTATTCCCGTTGCCGCTCATTCATAAACGGCTCGCTCTCAGACGGCTTGTAGCCGGCTGGAAGTTGGGTACCCATGCGCACTCCCTTCGACTGGAACGCGTGACAGAGGGCCGGTGTTATAGCGATGCGCCCCGGCCCGTCAATCTCATTTCGTTAACGCAGTTACCGGGCGGCCTCCGTCGTCGCCATGGGTAGGGCCGTGCGGGTTCCCGTGGTTCCCCGCGCCCAGTCGACCAGGCCGGCCAGTCCGGCGAGCGCCAGATAGGCGGCCAGCGCCATCTGCGCCTCCGCCAGGCCGGAGGCCGGCGCCGGACCGAAGGTGCCATAGGCCTGCACGCCCGCCATCGCCGCGACGAAGACCCACAGAAAGCGGTCGCCCGTGGCGCTTCGGCTCGGCACCGCGCGGGCATAGAGCGCCGCGCCGGCGACAAGGATGACGATCTCCAGCGGGAAGCTGATCCACACATGGCGCCACAGGCCCAAGCCGACCTTGAACGAATCGCCCAGCAGCGGCAGGTCGGGCACATGCACGACGAGGTCGAGCAGCCAATGCGAGAACACCGCGCCGGCCACCACCGCGCCTGCCGCCGCGCGGCGGCTCTTGAAGAACAGCGCGACCACGGCGCCGAGTCCGGCGGATAACGCCAGCGCCCCGACCAGGCCATGCGTGTAGGGCATGTAGTAGAGGTCGAGCGTGCTGCCTTCGGTGAAGCCGTCGACGATGCGCAGCTTCTCGACATTCAGCATCACCAGGCCCGACCACATGACGTCGAGCCATTGCACGGCGATGAACAGAAGCCACAGCGGCAGGCGCTTGTCGGCGGCCTTGGCGGCGAACGAAACGCCGTAATGTCCGATGAACATCTAGCTCTCCTTTGCGGTGCGGCCGATGCGGCCGAGATGGGTGAAACCGAAGCCCTGGCCGTATTTCAGGCCATAGCCCAGCGCGCGGTCGAAACCGACATGGGCCAGCCAGATCAGCGCGATCTGAATCGCGAGCGGCATATTGAAGGCGACACCGGCCGCGGCCAGCAGCAGCGGCAGCAGCGTCGAATGCATCGCGTTGTACGCGGCGGCGCCGATCCGCGGCCCGGCGAGGTAGCCCCCGAAGCTCAGATCGGGCGCGAGAAAGAGAATCGCGAACTGCTTCCAGTCGCCACCCACGCGCCAATAGAGCGCCGCGGCGCCGGC
>Ga0265338_10011468_pt1 | contig 10233 bp, 7 predicted proteins | sample 42126metaG_FD_193579 | JGI IMG/M metagenome (GOLD analysis project Ga0265338, IMG submission 193579) | Rhizosphere microbial communities from Carex aquatilis grown in University of Washington, Seatle, WA, United States - 4-21-26 metaG | ecosystem: Host-associated > Plants > Roots > Rhizosphere >... | reverse complement strand
ACCGTGGACGCTCCCGACATTGCCGGGCGCCCCGCCGCCCTCGATGCCCAGGGCAAACTCCTCCCGTGGCCGTTCCCGGATTCCGTCGGAGACTCCTACGCCTCCCACTTCCTCACCCAATGGACCATCCTGCAAGACCAGTTGGAGCGCCAGAGGCTCCCCTATTTTTACTGCTGTTTTGCCATCGACCCCAACTCGTTCGAGCTGATCCCCGACAAGAACTGGGCGAACTCGACTGCCTACCTGCGCGCGATGATGGAGGGCTTTGTCGAGCGGCTCTATCCCTACACGGGCGACCGTCGTACCGTGATTCTGCTCGAACAATTCGTGGATTACGAAATGGAAAACGGCCTCACGTCCGACGGCTACACATGGGCCCGTGTGCCCTATCCATCGGCGAACCCGGGGGCGAAAAAGTACTCGGGATGGAGCAGCCACGGCGAAGACTATGTCGAGCCGCACCTGATCGGCGAGGACGGCTACGCGTATATGCGCCTCTACGAGATGACGGGCAAAAAAAAATACCTGACTGCGGCCATTCATTTTGCCGACGAGCTGGCGAAAAACTACAAGCCCGGCGACGAGCAGCATTCTCCCTGGCCAGTGCGTTGCTACGCGCGCGACGGGCGCGTGGAGGGCAAAGGCATGGGTCCGTACTCGGCCAACGTGCTCGGCCCGATTTCGCTGTTCGATGAGCTGATCCGGCTGAAGCAGGGAAACTTCGCACGCTACGCAAAAACCCGGCAAGCGGCATGGCAGTGGCTCGAGACTTATCCCTTGAAAAACAACATCTGGGTCGGCTACTTCGAGGACGTCGAACCCAGTATGGGCAACATGAACAACGTCATTCCCCTTGAGCTTGCCCGCTACGTGCTCCTGCATCCCGAGAAAGACGTCGAGTGGCAGACGCATGCCAAGGCGTTAATCGAGTGGGTGAAGACCGCTCCCAAATGGCCGAAGTATCGTGTTCATGGCGCAACCGTTACGACCGAACAAGGCGACGGCACGAACTTTTGCTGCAACAAGCCCAATGAATGCTGCGACAGTCATACGTCGCGGCTGGCAGCTGTGGAAGCCCTGTACTTCGCGCGCACGGGAGACGACTCCTACCGTGAAGAAGCAATGCGGTCTTTTAACTGGGTGACATACTTTCAAGGCCTGCCCGGGAAGGCGCACGCTCCCTTCAGCGAGCAGTGGTGGTTTACGGACGAATTTACGGACGGCCCTCGCCGCCTGATGGATGCCTTCTGGGCGGTGCCGGAGTGGGCTCCATCACACGAGTCCCATTTGCTCGGCTCAAGCTCTGTGGTGACGAAGATTTCCTACAGCAAGGGATCGGTCGCGTACTCCACATTCGATCCGGATTCAACCGACGTTCTGAAACTCGATTTTGAACCGACTTCGATCATGGCCGGGGGAGCTTCCCTCGCGCGTCGAGCCGACTTGACGACCAATCCGGCCAAAGACGGGTATTCCTTCGACGGCAAGAGTGGAGTGATGCGGCTTCGCCACCAGCACTCTGCGGATGTTCGGATCTCCGGCCGGGGTGGCAGCCCACCCCTGCAGTATGTGACTTTCGACGATCCGCACCAGGCGGCCGGAACGTCCCTGAAAGGCGAGTATCCGACCGGGGTCATCCGTTGGCCGAGCGATTCGTGGACGATTCACGTGCCGGACGGCAAGTTCGGAACGTTCAACGTCACCGCCGGCGAGCGTCCGGCTTCGATCGAGCTCCTGGGCCCGCGCATTTTCGCCGGAATCGATGTTTATAATGCCGGCGCCACGGAAGCCCGCCTGACCGTCAGTTGCCGAAAAGGGCAGGAATTGACCACTACGGTGCCCCCGCACGGCCTGGAACGCCTCAGGACGGGCTGGCAGACGCCCTGCTCCGAGGTCCATTTTGCCACTGCGGCAGGCTCTGAATTGCTCTTCGACAACCTGGCTTACCTCCCCTGACCGAAGTCGGCAAAGGCTCATTTTCATTGGTCACTTTCGTAACCCCCACCGTGTATGACGCACACCGGATACCCCTGCCAGCGGGCTTATGATGACTGTAGCTTTCGAGAATCCAAGTTCTCGCAATCTCTCGTTGAGGTTTGTTCGGGCTCGTGTCAAATCGGCCAAAGCCGGGTGTCTATGTCGCCTGGAAGACGGTGACATACCGCAGTGTCTTCATCGCGCTGCTCGGTGTCGTCCTCATTTTCGGTGCCGTGATGCACGTCGCCTTTCCAAAATTTACCGATTCCACCGTGAAGGCAGCGGGGAAGATCTCCAACAGCCTGTTGGAAAAAGTAGCGGGCCTGGCACCACCAACCAAAGGGACCTCGGCTGGGGTCGGGCAGCAGGCGCACTTCACGGCGCTCGATGGAACCATCCGCGTCCGCAAGGGGAACGGGAATAGCTGGATCAACGCTGACTACAACGTGCCGCTCGAAAAAGGTGACGTCGTGCAGACCGGCGCCGAGGGCATGGCGAAGATTGTTTTCAACGACGGCACGAACTACACCGTCAAGCAGGATTCGCTGATCGTGATCGAAGAGAACTCGGCGAACGATCAGCAGCAGACGAACGTGTCCGTCGCCGTCACGACTGGAACCGTCGATCTTACGACCGCAACATATGTGCAAGGTTCGAAGTCGCAGGTCATCGTTGCTGGAGCCAAGGCCTCGTTGGCGCCGGATTCGTCCGCGATGGTGCACAATAATCCGAAAGATGATCAGCACGAAATTTTGGTGAAGAAGGGGAGCGGCGACATCGAGCGCAACGGCGAAGTCGTCCGCTTGTCGAGTTGGGAAAAGGTGAGCTTTGCGAGCGCGTCGAAGACCATGGCTCGCGCCACCGAAGTCGGTCCTCCCGCGCCGATTACGCCGGGCAACATGATGCCGGTGTTTATCAATGCGGGAGAGAAATCGAAAGAAGTGGAATTCGCCTGGACGCCGATGGCGAATGCCACCGGCTACCGGCTGCGAATTTCTCACAACCCGTATTTCTCGTCGCTCCTGCTCGATCGGAAAGTGGATACGCCGAGCGTTGTCGTAACCGGCCTTCCGTTGGGCGCGTATTACTGGTCGATCCAATCCTATGACGCTGCCGGCAAGGAATCAGTTGAGAGCGAAAAGAACCGATTCACAATCATCGCCAAGGCAAAAGAGAAAATTGATCTCGCGCTCGACATCGATCCCTTCGTCCAGCACGGGCATGTGATCGAGGTAACCGGTAAGACCGAGGCAGGCGCACGCGTGATGGTGAATGGCAGGGAAGTGCCGCTTGTGGGCGACGACGGGTCGTTTCACTATTTCACTCCGCCATTGCCGAACGGAGAGAACGTGATCACGGTCACGGCGCAGAATTCGAAAGGCGGCGTCAACACCCGCCAGGAAAAAGTGGTCATCCAGTAAGGATTGCGGGCCACGAACAAGGTTTTGGGAACAGGATGGCGTCAGTCGAGCCGTCCAGAGGGCGAAGTCGGGGCTTACGCTCTTTAGAGTTTCGCTTTACCCCATTAGGAAAGTGCGGAAACAAACAGGTGCCGAGATGGCAACCTGTTTCATCCTCACAATCCAAGTAGAATAGAAAATACCGAGAACGACTCCCGCTAGAACTGACATCATCCCGGGTTCCAGGGGCGAGGCGAATTCCCGTAAGAGAGAAAGAAGTATTGCACATGTCAAACAACGGTTATTCCAACGGCTCGTCGCGCTCTCATAACTTGCGCTCCCTGTTCAGCATGTTCTCGAGCGACCTCGCTATCGACCTGGGCACGGCCAACACGCTGGTGTACGCACGCGGCAAAGGCATCGTCGTCAACGAACCTTCCATCGTCGCCCTGAACAAGAACACGAATGAGGTCGAAGCTGTCGGCAAGGAAGCGAAAGAAATGCTCGGCCGCACGCCCGGCAACATCGTCGCCATCAAGCCGATGAAGGATGGCGTCATCGCCGACTTCAAAGTTACGGAAAAGATGCTGAACTACTTCATCCAGAAGGCGCACAACCGCAAGATGCTGGTGCATCCGCGCATCGTCATTGGCGTCCCGTCGGAAATCACGCAAGTAGAAAAGCGCGCCGTCATGGATTCGGCCTATCGCGCCAAAGCGAGTGAAGTGCACCTCGTCGAGCAGGCCATGGTCGCCGCCATCGGTGCCGGCCTCCCCATCACCGAACCCAGCGGCAACATGGTCGTTGATATCGGCGGCGGGACTACCGACATTGCAGTCATTTCTCTCAGCGGCATCGTGTATTCGCGTTCCGTGCGTATGGCCGGCAACCAGATGGATGAGGCCATCATGAACTACCTCAAACGGAAATATAACTTGCTCGTCGGCGAGCGTACTGCGGAACAGATCAAGATGGAAATCGGCTCGGCCTACCCGCTCGACAAGCCGCTGACCATGGAAATCAAGGGCCGCAACCTGATTGAAGGTGTGCCGAAGACTATCACCGTGGACGACAGCGAAATTCGCGAGTCGCTCAGCGAATGCGTTTCGACCATCATGAACGCCATTCGCGTCGCTCTGGAACGTACCCCCCCGGAACTCTCAGCCGATATCAGCGACCGCGGCATCGTGCTGACCGGTGGTGGCGCGCTGCTCAAGAATCTCGACAAGCGCATCCGCGAAGAAACCGGCTTGCCGGTTTCAATCGCCGACGATCCGCTCTGCAGCGTCGTGCTCGGTACCGGCAAGATGCTCTCGGACTTCAAGCTCCTGCGCAAGATTTCGATCGAGTAGCCAGCGCGTGACGAGCGGCGTACCACGAGTTTCGAGCACCGCGTTTCGAGCCATGCGTTTCGAGCACCAACGTTGAGTGTCTTGATTCGAGTTTGCGGGCTTCGGGTGTGGTGCTCTGTCTTCGTCGCGCTCTACTCCGTTGTAATTCCGAGTTCAGGATGAAGTCTGCAGTTATTTGCTCGAGGCTCGAGGCGCGTGGCTGGATTTATCCTGAGAACTAGCAACTGAGAACTGAGAACTGGTTTTATGGACGTCCTTGGCCGCTATCGCAACCTGATCGTGCTCGTGGGCGTTCTCTTTGCCCAGGTACTGGGCTTGGCCGTGCAAGTCAAGCGCACGACCGACGGCGAATCCACCCACCTGATTCGCATCTGGGCAGTCGGCGCGGTCACCCCTCTGGAAAAAGCGCTGGGCTGGGTCCAGACCTCTACCGGCAATGTCTGGCATAACTACTTCTACCTGCGTGGCGTACGCGCCGAAAATCGCGAACTTAAACAGGAAATCGAACGCATGCGCCTGGAGCAGGCGCGCATCACGCAGGACGCCGATCAGGCTCGCCGCCTGCAGGCTCTCCTCGCATTCAAAGAACAATTTATCTCCCAGACCATGGCCGCCCAGGTCATCGGATCCAGCGGCAGCGAGCAGTCCCGCTCCGTCTACATCGATAAGGGAGAACATGACGGCATCAAGACTGACATGGCCGTCATCACCAAAGATGGCGTCGTCGGCAAAGTCCTGCGCGTGTTCCGTTCCACCGCCCTTGTGCTCTTGATCGACGACCAGTCCAGTGGGGTCGGTGCCATTCTCGACAAGACGCGGTTGCAGGGCATTCTCCGCGGCACACCTGCCGGCGAAGTGGTTCTCGAAAAAGTCATGAGCGACGAGAACGTTCCTGTGGGAGAAAACGTTCTCACCAGCGGCGGCGACGGAATTTTCCCTAAAGGCTTGCCCGTCGGCAAAGTGACCAAGGTCGTTCCGGGGAGCGATCTGTTTCTGAATATCCGGGTGCGTCCCGCGGCCGACCTTAACCGCCTGGAAGAAGTTCTGGTTGTAACGAAAATTGATGAGCGGCAAGCACAGCCGGATCAGTCTGGCGCCATGCGTGCCGTCGACATCCTGGCGGAGCGTCTACCCACCGTTCCCACGAAGCCTGAAAATCCCGCCGAAGGCGCTGTCAAGCCCAATGCGGCACCGCCGACTGCGACAACCGGCTCGACGCCTCCGGGCACAGGTGTTGCTAAGCCCAAGCCCTCCATCGGAATCGGGGGAACTGCTACTGCAACCCCGCAAGGCACTGGAGCGGCGAACGCGAGTACTTCCACCACGGGCGCCGTGAAAAAACCTCTGGAGAACCCCTTGACCAAACCCTCAAGCCCGCCCGTCAATCCGGCGGAGAAACCAAAACCTCAACCGCCCGCGCAGGATACCCCGCAATAGTGGCCATCACTTACACGTCCGGCGAACAGGTCGAGGTCTACCGGTTCAGCATCCCAGCGACGATCCTGATCCCGCTGACCGCCGTCTTCCTGCAAGCGTGGTTGCCGCTGCGCTTTCCCTTTTTCACAATCTTTGATCTTCCTCTCCTCGTGACCATTGGTTTCGCCACCGCCCGTCGCAATCCGCTGGCCGGGTTGTTCACTGGCGGCCTGATCGGCATCCTCCAGGATGCGCTGACCCACCAGCCGATCGGACTCTATGGAATCTCCAAAACTGTCGTCGGTTTCGGCGCTTCTTCGCTCGGCATCAAGCTGGACGTGGAAAATTCCGGTGCGCGTTTTCTGCTCACCCTGCTTTTCTATGGTGTCCACGAAATCATTTACTTCTTGATTGCGCGCGGGCTGGTGAGCTTGCACCTGGAGTGGAGTTGGACTCACGAAATCTGGTCGGGCGTCGCGAACGCCATCCTGGGTGTCGTGCTTTACGCGTTACTCGATCGCGTCAAGCAGCGCACATAGTCGAATCCCCTTACCGCCCATCACTAGCCACTAGCCGCTAGCTGCCATGTACGGACCCCATATGCAATTCCTGACGCCGCCATCGTAGCCAAGAAATTGACCGCCTGGTTGCTGACCCAGCCCCGTCGCTGCAGAGTGGCTCCGAGCAGACTGTCCAGCAGCATTCCAGCGAAGCCGCAGCCGATTGCCACCCACATCTCGCTCTGCGTTACGATCCCGCCCAGAGTCGCGACTGCGGCAATCACCATGCCCGCAGCCAGTCCCGCCAGCGTTCCTGAGATCGTGACGCCCCCATCAATCCCTGCTGGAACTCGCGCCCACGTCGTGATCAGCCGCGCGTCCTGACGGCTGGACTGCCCAATCTCGCTGGCCACCGTGTCCGTCGCAGCCTCGGTTAAAGCCGCGATCGCCGCCACTACCCAAAGTCCGTTTCCGGTAACGCCATATGCGAGCGCGCCCGCTGCGGCCACTCCCAGGTTGGCCAGCACCTGCCATGCGTTCCGGCCCTCCCGGCTCTCCGCCAATCCCAGTTCCAGTTTGCGGCGGTGGCCCGTACGGGTTGCAAACCACGTGATGAGGAAGAGTGCAGCAAGGGTCGCGAAGGCAGCCGGCCCGAGCCCGACAAATAGAGCAAAGGAGGCGACCCCGCCCGCGACGGCTCCGGAGGTGCTTACGCCTCGCAGCAAGCGGGCCAGCAGGGCAAAGGCCAGCGTGACCGCCGCGGCGACCGCCAGCCGCTTCGGGTTCCATGCCCAGCCGTAGGCCAGAAGACCCTCTGCCAGAATCGAACTCACCATCGCTTTATGGACCCGTTCTGTCGCACTCGTGAAGTTCCCCGCTCGACAACACTATATTCGGTATCACTTCCCCAGGGACCGCCTCAGGTAGTGCTTGGCCTTTGGATTCGCCCCGTAATCTGGTGGCGGCATCGCCGCCCCGGTTAGGCTACACTTCTGTACGCTTGGGGGAGTTCCGGCATCTGACGATAGCTTGGAAACGGAATTTGCGCACCTGGTGGGATCTGACCGGACTGCTGGCATCTGCACCGGTGCACTCCGAATTTACTCGGGACGAGCCACTCTTCGTCTCTAACTTAAGGTGAATCATGGCAGCATCTGTCTGGTCTGGTTATCTTACGTTCGGTCTGATTTCGATGCCGGTCCGCCTGTTCTCCGGCGCGCGCAGCAGCGGTATCTCGTTCAACCAGCTTCATCGCACCGACCATCATCGCGTGAAGCAGCAGCTCATCTGCCCGCTCGACAACCAGGTGCTTGAGCGAAGCGACATCGTCAAGGGCTATGAATACCGCAAGGACGAGTACGTCATCATCGAGCCCGAAGAGATCAAGAAGATTGAGCCGAAGACCGCGAAGACCATGGAAATCCTGGAATTCGTGAAGACCAGCGATGTCGATCCCGTTTATTTCGAGTCGTCCTATTACATGGTGCCCGAGGAAGCCGGCCGTCGCCCCTATGCACTGCTGACCAAGGCACTTGAAGAGAGCGAATACGTTGCCATCGCCAAACTCACAATGCACAACCGCGAATACACCGTTTTCCTCCGCCCCCACAAAGGCGGCATGATGCTGCATACGATGTACTACGCCGAAGAAGTTCGAGAAGTCGAATCCTTCGGCGCCCCCGACGTCGAAATCAAAGACTCCGAAATCAAAGTCGCGCACCAGTTGATCGAAGCCCTGGCCGGTGAATGGGACCCGGAGAAATATCACGATACCTTCCAGGACAATCTGAAGAAGCTCATCGAGACCAAACTTGAGGGTGGGGAAGTGCAGGCTGTCGAACAACCCAAGAAGCTGGCTCCCGTCGTCGATCTCATGGCGGCCCTGAAACAGAGCCTCGAGAACGCCAAGAAGCCCGCTGCCTCCGAACGTCGCGCCGAACCCGAACGCGCCGTCCGCCAGAAGAGAAGCCGGGGATAAGTCAGAACCGTCGCTGGTCGTTGGTCGCTAGTCTTTTGCTGGACCGTAACAGCGGTTTGCTTCAAACCCCGGGACAATGTTTCCCACGCTCCCGGCCGACAAGGGCCAGCGACGCGATCAGCGACAAGCGACTGGCGACCAACGACCAACGACGATTTTCCCCCCATTTCCCCTCCCGCCGCAATTCCCGCTACAATATGCCTTCCGTGCAAACCTTACCTTCTTGATGGAGTCTGAATGAAGCGGTTTTTGTGGCTGGGATCGGTGGCGTTTCTTTTTCTGATCTGTACGGGATGCGGGGACACTTTCCGCCCCATCATCATCCCCAATCCTCCGCAGTTTCCGAACCCAAAGGCGTCGCACAGCGTTCTCACCATCAGCGACAACGGAACGGTTGTCCCCGGCAGCGCCATGGTGATTGACGTCTCTGGCGATACCGACGTCAGCATCAAGAATGTAGGCTTGGCACCGGTGCATGCCGTCCAGCAGACCGCCAATCAGGTCATTGTCGCCAATCAGTCCATAACGGGCGCATCCGCCGATTCGTTAACCAAGCTGGTCTTCTCGGGCACCGTCATCCAAAACGTGGACACCATCAGCTTGCCCTTCAATTCGGCCCCCAATTTCGTGGCGACCACCGAGGCGAGCCAGGTTTATGCCTCCCTCCCCGGTACCGTCCCTCCTTCGGTCGCCGTGATCTCCACTGTCACGGACAGCATCGTGGCGACGATTCCCGTAGGCAACAAGCCCTACGCCATGGCGGAAACGCCGGACGGCAAGAAACTCTACGTCGCCAACAATGGCGACGGCACCGTGGACGCCTTCAATACTCTCGATCGTTCTTCGCGCGGCATCAACGGCGCATTCAATGCGCCTCTTTGGATTTCCACCCGCTCGGACAATCAACGGGTCTATGTACTGAATGGGAACGGCGTCGTCAGCACGCTGGATACGACCGCGACTGCCGGCCCCGATACCGTCATCGATTCCAGCATCAGCGTACCGAACGCGACCTACATGATCTATGACGTGATCTTGAACCGCTTGTACATTCCGGGCGGAAACCAGATCACGATCCTCAACGTCGCCTCGTCCGTTCCGCAGGTCTTGGGCGGAGGTCCAATTACCATCACGCCCGTTTCGCCCGCTACGCGTTCAGCCGGCGACCCCTGCGCCTTGACCGGTGTCGGCACGCTTTCGGTGGTGGCTGCTGCCGCTCTCCCGGATGCCAGCCGCGCCTACGTCGGCGCGTTCTATTCGGACGGTGCCGGCAATATCTGCCCGCAGGTGACCGTCATCAATGCCTCCAGCAGCACGATTAAGACTACGGTCGCTGTTCCCGGCTTTCCGGACGCCACGATTCCAAGCTCTCCTTACTATGTTCCGATCTGCGCCACCACGCGCTTCCGCATGATGATGGCCGCGGGCGGTGACAGTTCGCGCGCCTATCTCTCGAGTTGCGACGGTGGCAACGTCAACATCATCGACACCACCACCGACACATATTTCCTGAACGTGCCGGCGCCCGGCAGTGCCCGTCCGCCGATCCCGCCCAGCACGCAGAACCCGCCGCAAAATCCAGTATTCATGATTGCCGGCCCATAAAGCCG
>Ga0265338_10011466_pt1 | contig 10234 bp, 10 predicted proteins | sample 42126metaG_FD_193579 | JGI IMG/M metagenome (GOLD analysis project Ga0265338, IMG submission 193579) | Rhizosphere microbial communities from Carex aquatilis grown in University of Washington, Seatle, WA, United States - 4-21-26 metaG | ecosystem: Host-associated > Plants > Roots > Rhizosphere... | reverse complement strand
GGTTGTGCTTGGACAACACCTTCGTGATCGCCGCTGTCAACGTCGTCTTCCCGTGGTCAATGTGACCAATCGTCCCTACGTTGCAGTGCGGCTTTGTCCGATCAAATTTTTCCTTCGCCATTTTCCTCTCAGCTCCGTTTGAAGCGGGCGCCCTTGCCCGCGACAGTTCCAAAACTATTTCGTTGTCGTCTTGCCCTGCGTCTTGGCGATGATCTCGTCCGCCACGGACCGCGGGGCTTCTTCATACCGCGCAAAATGCATCGAGTACTCGGCGCGGCCCTGCGTACTGGACCGCATATGCGTCGCGTAGCCAAACATTTCCGCAAGCGGAACGATTGCCTTGATCACCTGCGAACCGGCGCGATGCTCCATGCCTTCGATCCGTCCACGGCGGGAGCTCAGGTCGCCCATGATTGCTCCGGCATAATCTTCCGGCGTCACCACTTCCACGGCCATCACCGGTTCCAACAAGACCGGAGACGCCTTGCGGGCTGCCTCTTTGAAGGCCATCGAACCCGCGATCTTAAACGCCATTTCGTTCGAGTCGACGTCGTGGTAGCTGCCGTCGTACAGAGTCGCCTTCACGTCTACCATGGGGTAGCCTGCGAGAATTCCGCCTTCCAGAGCCTCACGAATGCCCTGATCGATCGGCTTGATGAACTCTTTCGGAACGGACCCACCCACGATGTCGTTGACGAATTCGTAGCCGACACCCGGCGGTTGCGGATCCAGGCGAATCTTGGCGTGACCGTATTGACCCTTGCCGCCCGTCTGCCGGATGTACTTACCTTCGGCTTCCGAGTGCTTGCGAATCGTCTCGCGATACGCAACCTGCGGCTTGCCGACGTTGGCTTCGACTTTGTACTCACGCATCATGCGGTCGACGATGATTTCCAGATGCAACTCGCCCATGCCGCTGATGATGGTCTGTCCGCTGTCCGGATCGGTGTGAACCTTAAACGTGGGATCTTCTTGCGCGAGCTTGGCCAGCGCCATGCCCATTTTTTCCTGGTCGGCCTTGGTTTTCGGCTCAACTGCGACGGCGATCACGGGCACCGCAAATACGATGGACTCAAGTGTAATCGGATGCTTTTCGTCGCAGATCGTGTCGCCAGTGCTGACGTTCTTCAGTCCAACCACGGCGCAAATGTCGCCAGCCAGAATGTCCTGGATATCTTCGCGCTTGTTGGCATGCATCTTGAGCAGCCGCCCAATGCGCTCATGCCTCTGCGTACGCGAATTCATCACGGACTCGCCTGATTTCAGCTGGCCGGAGTAAACACGGATAAACGTCAACTGGCCGACAAACGGATCCGCCATGATCTTGAACGCCAGCGCCGAGAAAGGCTCTTTGTCATCTGCCTTGCGCGTCAGAGGCTGGCCGTTGTCCGGGTTGAGTCCATGTGTTTCCTTGGTATCAAGGGGGGAGGGCAGGTAGTCGACGACTGCATCCAGCAAGGGCTGCACGCCCTTGTTCTTGAACGCTGTTCCGACGACTACCGGGAACAGCTTCAGACCGATCGTCGACTTGCGCAGCGAAGCCTTCAGCTCTACGGCCGAAATTGCCTCGCCTTCCAGAAATTTGTGGAGAATGTCGTCATCGTTCTCAGCAACGGTCTCAACCAGTTGCGTGTGGAACGCTTCCGCCTTCTTTTTGAGATCAGCGGGAATTTCTTCAGTCTCATATTCCGCGCCCATCGTCTCGTCGTTCCAGATGATGGCCTTCATTTCGACCAAGTCAATCACGCCACGAAACTTGTCTTCTTGTCCGATGGGAATTTGGATCGCGACGGGCTTGGCATTGAGGCGCTTGCGGAGGGTATCGACGGCATGCTCGAAATCAGCACCCATCTTGTCAATCTTGTTAATGAAACAAATTCGCGGGACCCCGTATTTATCAGCCTGGCGCCAGACTTTTTCGGACTGCGGCTGCACGCCGTGAACAGCGTCAAACACCGCAACCGCGCCGTCAAGCACGCGCAGCGAGCGTTCCACTTCGGCCGTGAAATCTACGTGACCGGGAGTATCAATAATGTTGATGCGGATATCGCGCCAGGTGCAGGTGGTGGCGGCTGACGTGATCGTGATGCCGCGCTCCTGCTCCTGCTCCATCCAGTCCATGGTGGCCGTGCCTTCGTGCACTTCGCCAATGCGATGCGTCTTTCCCGTATAAAACAGGATGCGTTCGGTCGTAGTGGTCTTGCCGGCATCGATGTGGGCCATGATGCCGATGTTTCTGCAACGCTCTAATGGGACTGTTCTGGGCACGACTTCCAATCTTCCTTCTGGGGCTCTGTTAAATTTTGACTACTGCTCTACCACCGGTAATGCGCAAATGCCTTGTTTGCCTCGGCCATGCGGTGCACATCTTCTTTCTTCTTGATGGCCGCGCCTTTGCCGTTCGAGGCATCGAGCAATTCATTCGTCAACTTGTCGACCATTCCCTTTTCACCGCGTTCGCGCGCGTAGCTGACAATCCAGCGAATGGCCAGCGAGGTCCGGCGATCTGGCGCCACCTCGATCGGCACCTGGTAGTTGGCTCCGCCGACGCGGCGGGTCTTCACTTCAAGCAGCGGCTTGGCATTCTCGACTGCCTTGGTGAACAGTTTCAATGGCTCGTCGCCGCCCTTTTCCTTCAACTTCTCGAGCGACTTATAGAAGATGCCTTCGGCAGTCGACTTCTTGCCCTGCCACATCATCGAGTTGATGAATTTCGTCACCAGGTCGGATCCGTATACCGGATCAGTCTCGACCGTGCGCTTCGCGATATGTCCTTTTCTCGGCATGCTCTCAGCTCTCAGCTTGAATTCTCAGCGCACCACCGGCCACAGGGCCAGCGAGCACTGGCAACTACGCTTTCTTCGCGCGCTTCGTACCGTACTTGGAGCGCCCCTGGTTGCGGCCGGTGACTCCCGTCGCATCGAGCGTCCCGCGCACCACGTGATAACGCACGCCCGGCAAGTCTTTCACACGGCCACCGCGGATCAGAACGATCGAGTGCTCCTGCAGGTTGTGGCCAACACCAGGAATGTACGTCGTCACTTCAATTCCGTTCGTCAAGCGAACACGCGCAACCTTACGCAGGGCCGAGTTCGGCTTCTTCGGCGTCTGCGTGTACACACGCGTGCAAACTCCACGCTTCTGCGGGCACGACTGCAGTGCCGGACTCGCCGTCTTGTACTTCGGGCTCGTGCGTCCGAATTTCACCAACTGATTAAAAGTAGGCACTCTCGCCACTCCCAGACGCGTAAACCGCGTCTACCACACTGATTCTCTTGAGACGAGGCTTCCCTCATCCCGGGGCTGGCATGGAAACTGAAGCCCAGCCATACTCTCCCGCACAATTGCGGTGAGAAATTTTTCGTTTCCCGTTTCCCTAATCGCCGACGACGGTGACGCCACGCCTTACCCTTAACATCCAGGTTCGGAGGCGTTCCGTTTCGTCTGCTTTTCCCACATAGCCCCGCGTGACTCCCAGGCCTTTACCGATAACCCTGGGCGCAAAGGTTTTCGCAGGAACGTTTCAGCGAGGGCGTCCCCGGCCTCACTTCCCGCCGGGTACGTACTTCTTTCAAAGCTCAGCCACAGTATTCCCGGAGCCTATCTTCCACGCAGGTTGCGTATCGGATGGGACAGCCGTCCTACAGGCCAGCCAGACTTAACTCGCGGAACCAATCGATAATATCAACTCGATTGCACATCGTCAACCACTGTTGCCTGCATCTGAGAATTACAGTGCCCGGTTCCGCATTTTCGACGTTCAACATGAAAAATCACCATCTTTCGGCGGAAATCACCGAACGAGCGGCATGCCGGGAATTTCTGCCATGCCGGGCGAGAACGACGCATCAAAACTCCTGAATCCTGAGGGCTCTAACTCAAGACCTTCTCTGGCGCAGGCTTGCTCAAAATCCCGATGACCTTCTACACTGACAGTTTTCCGACAAACATCACGCTCGCGCCAGAACATGGGACGCGAGGAGGGTTCATGCATCGTTGCTGTTCCGGTTTGATCCTGATCACCGCACTTCTATTCACCATCGCCCTGACCGGTTGCCTGGGCAAGAGCAGCAACAATCCCGGCACAGGCGGCGTCCAAAGCGTCTCGCTGAACCCTACCGGAAATCTCTCTCTTGAAGTTGGCGGCACCCAGGTATTCACAGCCACGGCCAAAGACGCCTTGGGTCGCGTCGTCATCGGCAATATTCAGTACGTCGTGGCCGGCGGCACTTCCGGCAGCCCGGCTCCACTCTCCATCGCCAGCAACGGAAATGCCTGCGCCGGGACCTGGGATCCTGCCGTATCCCAGTGCGCTCCTGGCACGTCGGGCGTTGCCATCGTCACAGCCGTCGTCAATGGAGTCAGCAGCCCACCCACCACCGTCTACGTGCACGTTCACATCGACAACATTACGATCAGCTCCGCCGAAACAGTGCCGCCGCCCAATGATTGTTTTTCCCAGGACGACACTTGGATTTATCAGGCGAGGGCATTTAGCAACGGCGTCGACATCACCGATAGCGTGGGCCAACTCAGCTGGTCCCCCACCAATGGTGGAGTTCTTACCGCAGTTCCCTATACCCCGCCCGGCCAGCCCAACGTCCTCAACCAGATTGAAATCCGAGCTGACAGCCCGGGGATCACCAACCTATTCGCTACCGTTTCCGGAACGACCAGCAGCCCGTTCCCTTTCACGACCTGCCTTGTGAAATACATCCGGTTGCGTATCTCCGGTTCCAGCGGAAACTCGATTAGCCTCAACAACGGTGGTTCAGCCACTGTCGATGCCACGGTCGTCGACACCCTGGGATTTGTCCTCACCAAGCCGCCCCTGACCTGGAGCACCACCAATCCTGAGGTCGCGGCCTTTTCAACCCTCACCAACTCGACCGGATCCAACGGCGCGACCGCGCGTTCCAACCTCGGCGGTGCCAACCTCATTGCCTCCTGCACACCACCAACCTGCAATATCGGGATCCTGCCCGGCATGCCGGTCTACCCTTCCAATGGAGTGCTACCCAATGGCCTCGAGGGATTCGGCTCGATTTTCGTCGACGTATCGACGACCGGGAAGCTGCCAACGTACACAGCCTGGGCCGCCACCACCATGTGTGGGAATGCTCCCGGATGCACCAGCGTGATGTTCTCTGTGACTCCAGGGACAACTCCTATCCAATCGACGTCGATCGTGCCTCGCACGCCCAATTCGATGATGGCCAATTTTCAGTCGTCTACCCGTATCTACATGGGAAGCGATCAGGGCTTGATGTATGTGGACGTCACTTCGCAATCGCCCACTGTGACCGAGGTCTCCACTTCTTCGACGCCCTGTAACGTCGCGTTGTGCGGGAAGGTGCTGGCGATTTCAAACGACGGCAAACTCGTCGTCGTCTCCGATAACGTCTCTTCGACGCACCAGGTTTATCTCTACAACAGCGGCACCAACGCTGTCACCGACCTCGTGATCCCCGGGGTCACCGCCACCTCCGCCACCTTCTCGCCCGATCAGTCGAAAATTTTTATCCTGACCGACGCCGGAACGATGTATGTCTACTCCACCGTGGACGCTTTCGCCTCTGTCCCGGTCGCCAGTTCCGTTACGGAAGCTGCCTTTGCCGCGGACGCCAGCTTCGCCTACGTCGGCGCCGCCCCATCCTCGGTGGCCGCTTTCTCCACCTGCGCGATTCCAGGCGTCCCCAGCGTTAACGTCGGCAACGTCAATACCGCGGGCCTACCCATTCAGCTCAGCCCATCCCCTGTTGTTCAGGTGGATCAGTCAGATTCGGCCTACCTTGACCAGGACGTCTACGCGCTGGAACCACCAAACATCCAGGTCCTGACTGCCTCCTTCAAGCAGAACGACATCGTGGATGGTCAGTTCACGTGCAACCCGCCCACGCTCAAGAGTTTCACCGCCGGCACTTCATTCAATCTTGGACAAGGCAATTTCGTTCCCATCTATTCGACCCTGGTCGCCGATGGGAGTGCCATGATTGTCGTCGCTCAGAAAGTTCCCGCCGTCCTGACGTTCAGCCCCACGAATGGAACGACTACGGCAATCCCGCTCGTCAACAACGGCGCCCCGCTCGCTGCCTCCTCCTCGACGGATGGCAGCCAGGTCTACGTGGCTGCCTGCGATGCATACCAGAACAACGACCCAAATCAGCCCTGTACGGCGGGCTCGGTGCACATCATCGACACCATCACCCAAGGTGATTTCCAACAGGTACCATTCATCAACAACAGCACCAACAATATGTGCAACAACCTCGGCGGTGATAATCCACCACTTTGCGTTGCCAACCTGGTCGTGATCAAGCCGCAGTAATGTCGGAAATCAATGGTGCGGGAGTTGTTACAGGAGTGAACCGCGGATCAAGCGGCTAGGCGGGTCCGATTTCTTTTCCTACGCTGTCCAGTACGCCGTTGATGAACTGCACCGACTCGGGCGATGAGAACCGGCGCGCGATTTCCAGCGCTTCGTTAATGACCACGGCTCGCGGAGTCTGGGGGTAAGCCAGGAACTCCGCGACCGCCCCCCGCAACACATTCCTGTCCACGGTGGCCATTCGATCCATGCGCCAATGTTGCGCATGCTTGCCGATCAGCACATCGATCTCGTCCATTCGATCGTAGGCTACGCGAAACAAATCGTCGGCAAACCCGCGGACCTCTTCTTCCACATTTGTCCGCTCCGCCCAAAACGTCTTTCGGACAAGGTCCGGTGTCTGCTTCCCCATATCGGCCTGAAACAGCATCTGTAAAACCAGTTCGCGGGATTTGCGGCGGGTGCCCATGAGATCGTCGTTGGTTTGCTAGTCGTTGGTCGTTTGGTGTGCGTTCTTAGTGTACAAGGCGCGGACTGCACGACAGCCCCATTAACGCTTGGTGTTGCGGCCTTTGGTTTTGTTCGTGGTTTTGGTCTTGTTCTTGCTTTTGCTAACGACCGACGACGGACGACCAACGACAGTGTTCCTCAGATTCGCCATTTCTACCGCCGCCAGGGCCGCCTCGAACCCTTTGTTCCCCATCTTCAACCCGGCACGATCAATCGCCTGTTCCAGCGTGTCGCAGGTAAGAACGCCAAACGCGTGGGGAACGCCCGTCTCCTGCGCCGACTGCCCAATCCCGCGTGTCACTTCATTCACAATGACGTCGTAGTGTGCTGTGTCCCCGCGCAGGAGGCAACCGATACAGATGATCGCGTCATACTTCTTCGTCTCGGCGAGCATCCGGGCAGCCGAAGGAATTTCAAACGCACCCGGCACACGAACGAGCGAGATGTCGCTTCGCTGCGCCCCCGAGCGCACCAACCCGTCGTAAGCACTCTGGAAAAGCCGTTCCGTGATAAACGCGTTGAAACGCGAAACGACGACGGCAAAACGCTTGCCCGCCGCGCTCAGCCCGCCCTCCAGCGCATTTACCGCCGGCTTCGGCGGCGCTTCAATCTTGAGTTTCTCTTTCGTAGGTTTTTCTCCGTGACTCTGTGTCTCTGTGGTCAGGCTCGCGTTCGACACCCCAACATCTTCACTCACCTACGTAAGCAAGAGCTCTTACGTCTGCTGTCCCCTACTTCCCCTTGAACACCGCTGCTCGCTTCTCGAGAAACGCCTTGGTCCCTTCCTTCTTGTCTTCCGTCGCGCAGCAGACGCCAAACAGCGACGCTTCAAGAAACAGCCCCTCGGCCAGGGTCATTTCCATGCCTTTGTTGACCGCCTCCAGGCAATACTGAACGGCCAGTGGAGCATTGGCGATGATCTTCGCCGCAATGGCTTCCGCGCGGGGAATCAGTTCGGCCGACGCCGTCACTTCATTCACGAGGCCGATGCGGTGCGCATCCTGCGCTGTGATCATCTCCCCGGCCAGCACCATCTGCATCGCCAGGCCTTTGCCGATCAATCGCGGTAGTCGTTGCGAACCGCCATAACCGGGAATAATCCCGAGCTTCACCTCAGGTTGTCCGAGTTTGGCGTTATCGCTGGCGAGGCGCATCGTGCATGCGAGAGCCAGTTCGCATCCGCCGCCCAGCGCAAATCCATTGATGCAGGCAATCACCGGCTTGCCGAGATTCTCGATCAAGTTGAGCACGCTCTGCCCGCGATGCGCATACTTCTTGCCGGTCACCGCATCCTGGACCGCGAGCTCGCTAATATCCGCGCCCGCCACAAATGCCTTCTCGCCAGATCCTGTCAGAATCACGACACGGATGCCGTCGTCATTCTTGATGTCATGAAACGCCGCCCTCAACTCTTCCATCGTGGCCATGTTGAGCGCATTGAGCACCTTCGGCCGGTTGACTGTGACGTAGGCAATTGAGTTTTTCTTTTCGAGGAGGATGTTTTCGTAAGTCATGATTTATTTCCTAAGCAACCAGGTAAAGACGTCGTCCAGCCCCATGAGGGCACAAATGATCCCAAAAATCCCAATCGCCAAACAGCCAATGCCAATCGCATTCGTCTTCCAAGACTTGCTCTGAAGTGGAGGCAGGGCAGCTTCAACATCCTCTTGCCTTATCACCCTCTTGACGAAGAGACTTCTCTGACCAATCAGGTAGTTCAGATCAAGTGGAGTAATGAACTCGTTCGGGCCGAGAGGAGTAATCGCCGCTTTCAGCATTTCGACGCCAGCCCGGAGATATCCCTTCCGGTTGCCGATTATCTCGCATGACTGGCCCTCCTCCTCATAGTAGATAAGCAGCTTCGCGTCGTCTTTAGTTATACCTGCATCAAGCTCGTTTACTCGTTGTTGGATCTCGGAGTCGTCCATCTTCCACCAGAATTCTTCTTCTTTCTCTGTGCCTCTTGTCCCCGTGCTAGATATAAATCCTCGTTGCTTCGCGCAAATTACTTCTGCAATCTGACATCTGCAATCTGCAATTCAGAACTTCCCCGCCACCGGCTTCTCCGGGTTCGCGTAATCATAAAACCCTTTACCCGACTTCCGCCCGTACCAGCCCGCCATCACCATCCTCTTGAGCAGTGGAGGCGACGCGAACCGCCGCTCCTTGAATTCGTCGTACATCACGTGCGTGATGTAGTACGTCGTATCGAGACCGACGAAATCGAGCAACGTAAACGGGCCCATCGGGTACCCGCACCCGAGCTTCATCGCGTTATCGATATCTTCAATCGAGCCAACGCCCTCTTCATATGCGCGGATCGCATCGAGCAAATACGGCACCAGCAGCCGGTTCACGATGAACCCGGTCTTGTCCGACGTCCGCACCGGAACCTTGCCCAGCTTCTTCGCAAACTCGTACGCGGAGTCATAAACATCCGGGGCCGTGGCAATCGTCTTCACCACTTCCACCAGTTTCATCAACGGCACGGGATTAAAAAAGTGGAGCCCAATAAACCGCTCCGGCCGTTTCGTCGCCGCCATCAGCTCAGTCACGGAAATGGATGACGTGTTTGTGGCAAAAATCGCCTCGCGCTTCACGATGCCGTCGAGCGAGTCGTATATATCGCGCTTCTGCTGCACGTTTTCGATAATGGCCTCGATGACGATGTCGCAATCCGCCATCTCCTGCCGGTTGGTCGTCCCCTTCAGGCGAGCGCGGATGGCGTCCTTCTGCTCCTGCGTGATGCCGCCCTTCTCGGGAGGCCGCTCCGCAAACTTTGCCAGCGACTTTTCAATCCCGGCAAAACCCTTGTCGAGATACTTCTGCTCGACCTCGAGCACAGTAACGTCGAAGCCCGCCGTCGCGCACACCTGCGCAATTCCCGAACCCATCAAGCCACAACCTAGAACGCCAACTTTCTTGATTTCCATTAAATTCCCCTTCAAGTGTCTTTGCGGGGCTTGCCGAACCAAGCCGGCCACGCCAACGCCATTGCAGCCATAGCTAAATAGCCCGGACCAAACGAAATAAACACGGGCGACATCTTCAATCCTTCACTCACTTGCAAAATCCCCGCTCCGAGCAAACTCGCGCCGGACCATGACAGCCAGAACGGCTGGTACCACCGGTGCGCCCGGAATTCGTCTCTCGTCAACAAGACGGGAATCACCTGAAAAACCAGTGCTACGTTGAAGGCCCAGTGACTCTGGTAGAGCACCGACATGAAGAGCACAACCGTAAACGAAATTAGTCCCGCAATCAGAATCGCCAGTTTCAAACGACCTCCTCGACCAGCGGTTGATTTACATCGCGACCCAACTTCAGTGAAAGCTCTCCACCACCATCGCAATTCCCTGCCCGCCACCGATGCACGCCGTCGCCAACCCATACTTC
>Ga0265338_10011465_pt1 | contig 10235 bp, 7 predicted proteins | sample 42126metaG_FD_193579 | JGI IMG/M metagenome (GOLD analysis project Ga0265338, IMG submission 193579) | Rhizosphere microbial communities from Carex aquatilis grown in University of Washington, Seatle, WA, United States - 4-21-26 metaG | ecosystem: Host-associated > Plants > Roots > Rhizosphere >... | reverse complement strand
TGAATCCTGAGCTGCGTCCCGCGCTGCGGAAAAACGGATTTTTGACGCGCGATTCGCGCATGAAGGAACGCAAGAAGTACGGACAGAAGGGCGCGCGTCGCCGGTTCCAGTATAGCAAGCGGTAATTCAACGTCCGGCCCGCAAGGGCCGGACGAAATTCACGGCCGGCAAGGCCCGGCAAAAAAGGATGCTGGTCCGCCACGGCGGAAAAAACAAGCATCCCTTTCAAACAGGAGGTATTTTGGGAGTCGAAATTACGATGAAGGAGCTGCTGGAGGCTGGAGTTCACTTTGGCCACCAGACGCGCCGCTGGAACCCGAAGATGAAGGAATATATTTTCGGGGAGCGCAACGGGATCCACATTATTGACCTGCAAAAAACCCTCAAGATGTTCCGCGAAGCAGCGCGATACGTTTCCGAGCAAGCCGGACAAGGCAAGAGCGTTCTTTTCCTGGGTACCAAGCGCCAGGCGCAGGAAGCCATAACCGAAGAAGCGACGCGTTGCGGCATGTATTACGTTAATCACCGGTGGCTCGGCGGAACGCTGACCAACTGGGTGACGCTGCAAAAATCCATCAAACGGCTGAAGCTGCTGAAAGCGATGGCCGAGGACGGGCGCATGGCGCAGTTCTCGAAAAAAGAAGGCGCGCGGCTGGATCGCGAGCTGAAGCACCTCCAACAGAATTTTTCTGGCGTGGAAAACATGAGCACTCCGCCGGATGTGATGTTCGTGATCGACCCGAGCGCCGAATTAATCGCGGTGCGGGAAGCGCGGCGGATGGGGATTCCCGTGGTTGCCATCGTGGACACGAATTGCGATCCGGACCTTGTTGACTGGGTGATTCCCGGCAACGACGATGCGTTGCGGGCGATTCGGCTGTTTACTTCGAAGATTTCGGACGCGGTGGTCTCCGGCCGGCAGTCATTCGAACAATCGCAGATTGCGGATCAGAAAGCAGCCGACGGCAGCGGCACCGAAGAGGGCGTCGATTACGTGGATACAAGCGCCTACGAAGTGTACGAAAAGCAGGAAGGCGATTTCGTGGAAGGGGAACCGGGCGAAGCAGCGCCTGCTGAACCACCGCCGGTTGATGAGCCCACGGCTCCTGCTGCTGCGGCGGCTGCGGTACCGAGTGACGAAAAAGTCCACCAATAAACTTGAAGGTGTAGCAACACGCGGCCCGCGCGCATCGAGCCGAACGCGGCAGAGCGCGCGAAACAGCCGGCCGATTGCGGCCCAGCGGGTGTTCCAAGCTGAAATCACCGAAGGGGAATGAAATCGATCATGGCGACAGAAGCCACAAGTGCAGGAAAAGGGAACGTATCAGCGCAGTTGGTGAAGGATTTGCGCGACCGGACAGGCGCGGGCTTCACGGCATGCCGTGAGGCGTTGCTGGAGTCTGGCGGCAACATCGAGCAGGCGATCAATATTTTGCGCAAGAAAGGGCAGGCGGCTGCCGCAAAGAAGGCGCAGCGGGAAACTTCAGAAGGTCTCGTCAGCTGCTACATTCATGCGGGCGGAAAGATTGGCGTGCTCGTGGAAGTGAATTGCGAAAGCGATTTCGTGGCGCGCACCGAAGATTTCCAGCGTCTTTGCCATGACGTGGCCATGCATATCGCCGCGCTCGATCCGCGTTTCCTCCGCCGCGAGGAAGTGACGCAGGAAATTCTGGACCGCGAACGCGACATCTTCAAGGATCAAGCGAAGGCCACCGGTAAGCCCGAAGCCGTGATCGAGAAAATCGTGAACGGCAAGATGGAGAAATTCTACGAGGAAAATTGCCTGTACGAGCAGCACTTCATCAAGGACGAGGGTGTGTCCGTGAAGGAGCTGGTGGATCAGGCGATTGCGAAGCTGGGCGAAAACGTGACGATCCGGCGTTTTTCCCGCTTTAAGGTGGGCGAGATGGATAACGCGGTGCAGCCTGCTGCGGCACCCGCGACCGCGGATACTCCGGCCCCGGCAGTTTAATAGAGAACTCTTACCCGACGTTTTGGCGGGCCCTTGCGATTCACGCCAGGGCCCGGAAATCCCAAAAAGGCTAGTGCCAAATCGCTCGAACGGCACTAGAATGCCCGCGGGCGGAGTGCGAGACTTCACATAATGAAACCAACCGAAATGCCAAGTCGAGCAGGAGCAAAGAAAGGCGCACCGGTGTACGAGCGCATCGTGCTTAAACTTTCAGGCGAGTCACTCTCCGGGCCGGACGATTTCGGCATTCACGCGGAAACGATCCAGGGAATTGCCAAAGAAGTGAAGGACGTGCAGGAATTGGGCGTGCAGGTGGCCATTATGGTCGGCGGCGGAAATATTTTTCGCGGCACGCGGCAGAAGGATTTGTCGATCGATCGCGCCACCGGCGATTACATGGGCATGCTGGCGACCGTGATTAACGGGCTGGCGATGCAGGACGCGCTGGAAAAGTCGGGTTGCCACACGCGACTGATGAGCGCCATCGAAATGCACGAGGTGGCGGAGCCATTTATCCGCCGGCGCGCGACGCGGCACCTGGAAAAAGAACGCGTGGTGATTTTTGCGGGCGGCACAGGCAATCCGTATTTTTCCACTGACACGGCAGCGGCGCTCCGTGCGATGGAGATTAAGGCGCAGATTATCCTAAAGGCCACGCGCGTGGATGGCGTGTACGACGCCGATCCCGAAAAAGTGCCAACTGCCAAGAAATTCGATCGCATCAGCTATATTGACGTGCTGCAAAAGGGATTGTCCGTGATGGATTCAACGGCCATATCGCTTTGCATGGATAACAAGATGCCGATCGTCGTTTTCAACATGAACGTGCCGGGAAATCTGAAGCGGGTGATACTGGGCGAGCCGGTGGGGTCTGTGGTCACCTCGGCGTAAATCAGCGAGACCGAAGGGAAATCTTCCGATGAGCGCGATCACAAACAGCAAAGAGGCTTTGGTACAAGCCAAAATTCGGATGGAAAAAGCCGTGGAAGATTTCCGCAAGGAGCTTGCGGGAGTGCGCACGGGGCGCGCAAACGTTGCGATTCTGGAGCATGTGCGCGTGGATTATCACGGGACTCCGATGCCGATCAATCAGCTGGGCACGATGAGTGTTCCCGATTCCATGACGATTGTGATCGCGCCTTGGGATGCCGCCGCTGTGCCGATGATTGACAAGGCGATTCGGACGACGGACTTGGGACTAAATCCCACAAATGACGGGAAAGTAGTGCGCGTGCCGATTCCTTCGCTGACGGAAGACCGGCGCAAGGACATGGTCAAGCACGTTCACAAGGTGCTCGAAAACCACCGGACGGCGGTGCGCAATGTCCGGCGCGACATCAAGGAAGCGGTGGAGAAACTCGAGAAAGAAAAGAAAATGAGCGAAGACGACCGGAAGCGGTCGCTCGACGAGCTGGAGAAACTCACGCATTCGGAAACGAAAAAGATTGAAGACCTCTCGGCGCAAAAAGAGAAGGAAGTACTCGAGATAAAATAACTGCTTCCCCGGCCTTGAATCAACTTGTTCGCGTCTCCCCTGAATTTCTCCTGCCGCCTAATTTACCGCGCGAACTTCCTCGGGATTTATCAGTTTAAAGACGCAATCACTGGCAGTAGCCGAGCACGAGAGCGTGCCGCGGCGAACGAGTTTGACCGGAGATGCGTCGGGAAACATCGTGCCGTAATCCAAGTGCTTGAGATTTTCGCCAAATGCGCGAAGCTTTTCACTGCCACTTACAAATCGTACGGCATCGACCTTTGTCGCGCTTCCATCTGTGTCCGATGGTGAGATGGAGATTAGGAAGTCCGCCGACACGTTTTCCGCGATCAATTTTCCCGCGGGAATGGTGCGGAGTGCAGCCATCTGCGGCTTCGCTTTCGCGACAAGATCATCAATCGCAGCGTTACCACCGAGCAGAAGAGTCAGCCGCGCTCGAGTTTCGGGAACAGAAAAGGGCGCTGCGATTGCCAGCGCGTAGAAGTGAATGGCTTCGTCCTTGTGGCCTTCGGCCTCGCGCACGCGGGCCAGATGGTCCGCCACTTCGCCGTGCTGATTCAGCCGCCACGCGGCGCTGATGAACTTTGTAGCAGTGGGCAGATCGCCTTTCTGAAAGTAAACCCAGCCCAGCGTGTCCCAATACGAGCCAATACTGGCGACGTCGTTCAAATTGTTTAGTTTCAGATGAGCCAGTTCAATGTTTCGCAGATTTGCAGCCGTTGCAGACACAGCGGATTCGGCATATTGCTGCGCTTTTTCGAGATCCAGTTTGTGGTCCGCGAGCGCGTAGGCCACGTTGTTCCAGACAATCGGTGTCTGCGCGATCTCGACAGCTTTGTCGAACGACGCAAGCGCTTTTTCCTTATCGCCCGTGTTGAGATACGCCTGCCCGAGGCTCACCTGCAATTCAGCGCTATCCGGCGTGAGGACAGCCGCCTTATCAAGCTCAGGAATCGCATCCGCATATTTGTGTTGCGTGAGGAGAAGTCCACCGAGCGCCGCATGAGCAATTGTGTCCAGCGGATTCACTTCAATTTGTTTGCGGTAAGCGGCTTCGGCTTCGTCAAATTTCTGCTGTTGCTGCAGGGCGATGCCGAGATAGTCGTACGAATTCTCGCCAAAGGGATTCACTTCGATTTGTTTGCGGAACGCTGCGGCGGCTTCTTCAAATTTTCCCGTGCGCAAATAGGCAAGGCCGAGGTCGTTCCATCCCTGCCTGTGTTTTGGCTCGAGCTCGACGGCACGCTGGAAGAGGGGAATGGCCTCGCGCGTGTTGCCCGCATTCAGCGCCGCGCGACCCGATTCGAGCAGCTCATCCGCTTTAGCGTCCGCGGGAATTGTCGGAGTCCCCACCGTCGAATTCTGCACCACGAGCGGCTGGCCCTCGTCGGCGGAGACGGCGCGCGTGAAAGCCAGATAGTCACCGGTACGATCGGCGGGCAGTTTGCGCATCTTGAAATTCAACGAACGCGTTGCGGTGAGGATGTGATCTTCAAAGTGGTAGCTGGACTTGAAATCGGCGTAGTCGCGCGTGACGGCTATGGCGACGGGCGTCTGCGCAGTGAAATTTGCGGGGAACGTCAGCTTCAACTTCGTGGTTATGTCGAGCGGGCTGCCGAGAACGATCGCGCTCGTATTGTCCTCCGACGCATCGGGCAAACCGATCGTCAGAAGCGGCAGAGCAACTTTGGCTTTCTTGCTCGACCAATCGAGAAAATTCGTTTGCGTAAAATCGATGTCGAGCACGAAGGGCTTTCGCGTGTCGGAAGGATCGGCAGGCTTTATTTGAGTGACATCGCCCCGCAGGCCGTCAAGAGTGAGAATCGTTTGGCCGAGTTCCTTCCATTGCGTCTCGGGGGCCTTGCGAAACGCCGAGCGCAAAATAAGCTCCGTATCCCCACGCATGACGTAGTGCAGACGCGCCGTTAGTGTGCCCAGATCGCTCACCTGCCCGCTGATTTCCACTTCCTGCGTGGAAAGAAACGGCGGGTCTGCGGGCGTTTCGACGATTCTTCCGTTGCCATCCGCGGACACAAGCAACGCGGATTTTTCGCGCAGCGGCGTGGAGAGCAGGCGAAAGGGCGCTACTTCAGCGGTCGAGTCCATCCAAATGAGATTGTTTCCTTCGGGCACGGCAGTGATCACGTGGTCGAATTGCGAAGGCGAGGGCATGGAAATATCCAAGTCTCGCGAAAACGGAATGAGTACGGCGTTTGATGGAATTCCGGCGGCTTCGAGCATTGATGCGAGCAGTGTGTGCTTGTCCTTGCAATCGCCATATTGATTCGCAAAAACTTCGGCGGCGGAGTGTGGCTGGTAACGCCCGAGGCCGAACGACAAGCTAACGTAACGAATGTTTCCGGAGACGTATTCGTAGAGCGCTTGAATTTTTTCGAGTTGTGACGCGCGCCCGCCGATTAACTCCTGGGCCTTCGCGCGAATTTCCGCATTCGGCGCGGTGCGGCCTTCTTCGAGCTTTGCGTACCATCGAGCCACATCTTTCCAAGATTCAAAAGTTGTGAGCTGAACGTCGGGAGCCTTTGTGCTTGCGCCTTCCGTCTTCTCCTTCGATTTCTCCACTTCAGAGCGATGTTTCAAGTTCGTGCGCTTCCAGTGATAAATCGTGTGGCCGGCCTCTGCGGTCTTCTCATACGGAAAGTGGGGAGATGCCAGTTTGATCGCGCGTCCCGCGGGAACGGTTATGTCCAGGCGCTCGTCGAGAACAATTCCGTCAATGATGAAATTCTGGTCGTACCAGAATTCGCCGGGCGCGAGCGCAGACGTCATTCGCGTGACGATTTCGTATTCGAGCGTATCTCCAGGGGCGAGCGCGGGAATGGTGATGTGCTTTTCTTTGTAATCAGTATAGACAGGAGCGTCGCGCGCGACGGACGACGTCATTTCTTTCACGGCGTCCAGTCCGGCGGTCACAACCGTGCCATCGGTTTTGCGCACGCGAGCGAAACGAACGTCCATTTGTTCGTTTGCAGAATTAAATCCGAAAGCGAGTTCACCCAATTGCTGCACGCCTGCTTCGCTTTGGACGTGGATGCGAACGGCGAGATCGCGAACACCTGTTCCGTCGTTTTCAAAACTTGCTGTTGAGTAATATTGTTCGATCACAAACGGTTCTTGCGAATAATTAGAAATGGATGGCGCCGAATTGTTCTGTGCGGGTGTAGTGCTGGCTTCAGGAGTAGCGGAATTCGTTTTTGGGGCGGCGGCTTTCTGGCCGCGCGCGTTCATCGGCAACGCGAGGCAGAAAAGCAGCAACACCCAGAATCGATTCATGCGAACTCCTCGATAAAATTTGGACGCGACCAGTGTAGGCGGGATAGCGGGTGTGGGAAAGCAATCTTGCGGCAGCCGTTGAGCAATTTCACATCAGCGGAGGGTAGTTGGTGGCCGATTTCACGTCCCTGGAGCCAGGGAGGGCAAAAATGGGAAAATCGCGAAAGCGGCTCGTCGCATCCATCTAAGTAATTGAAAATAATAGATATAGGTAGTATTTGGGAGTCACGGACTCATCGGGTTTAGTGGCTCATTGGGCAACCCCGGATCACGAATCGTTCGCTAACCGCCGGCATCAAACTTGGGTCGCCGGGAGGTTTTGCGGATGTCGATTTCTGCCCAGGGCGCCCGGCCGGTACAGAAATTTTTGAGCGCAGTGGGCGCGTCCAGATTTCCACACTGAATCGAGTTGACACGCGTTGTTGTTTTTCCTATACTTACCCGGTTGTGTTGAGGCCATTGGGCCTAGTGGTGGAAGGGAAGTCTTCCGACCCCGGAACATTGAACGACGGAATGGGGATTGGAAGAGCGGCCGAAATGGGGCGCCAGCCCCGCAAAGCCGTGTTGAGCCTCTCCGTAATCGCAGATGCAGTTCACTCCTTGGGGTGAAGCGTCAGCACGGAGTACCTGGTAGTTCCTTCGGGTGCGGCGACCTTTTCTAACATTCACACGCAGATTTCTGCGCGGTCGAAATTGCTCCGCGCAAAATTGCAATGCAAAGTTTTCTTGAGCAAGTGGGAAAGCGTGCCGACGTTTTCACAACTGGTGCGAATCGGCCGGACAAAAATCCGGACGAAGACGAAATCGCCAGCGTTGGAAGGGTGTCCGGAAAAGCGCGGAGTGTGCGTTCGCGTTTATACGCAGACACCGAAGAAACCAAATTCCGCGCTGCGAAAAGTAGCTCGCGCGCGCCTGACCAATGGCCATGAAGTGACCACGTATATTCCCGGAATTGGCCACAACCTGCAGGAGCACTCGATCGTGCTCGTGCGCGGCGGCCGCGTGAAGGACTTGCCGGGCGTTCGTTACCACGTTGTCCGCGGCACTTTGGACGCAGCAGGTGTTGAGAATCGCAAGCAGGCGCGCTCGAAATACGGCGCGAAGCGGCCCAAAGCCGCGGCGAAGTAGGAGACACGATAGATGCCACGTAAAGGGTGGGTGGTTCGACGAAGGATTCCAGGCGACCCGGTCTTCGGGAGCGATCTGGTGCAGAAGTTCATCTCGAGCATGATGTACGACGGCAAGCGCTCGACCGCGCAGACGATCTTCTACAAGGCGATGGACCAGGTTGCAAAGAAGACGAATGACGACGCGTTCAAGCTCTTCAAGAAGGCTGTGGAGAATTGCAAGCCGATGTTGGAAGTGAAGACGCGACGCGTGGGCGGCGCGAACTATCAGGTTCCGGTGGAAGTGAATCCCTTCCGGCGGCAATCCCTGGCGATTCACTGGCTGGTGCTGCATTCGCGCACGCGTTCGGGCAAGACGATGACGGACAAGCTGGCGGAAGAAATCATGGACGCGGCAAATGGCCGCGGCGGAGCTGTAAAGAAAAAGGAGGACGTGCACCGCATGGCGGAGGCCAATAAGGCTTTCGCGCATTATCGCTGGTAGCACGACCCAAATTTCAAGATGGCGCGTACCGTCCAACTCGACCAGATCCGGAACATCGGGATCATGGCGCACATCGATGCGGGGAAGACCACCTGCACGGAGCGCATCCTGTTTTATACGGGTGTGACTTACAAGATCGGCGAAGTGCACGAAGGCACGACGGTCATGGACTGGATGGATCAGGAGCGCGAGCGCGGCATCACGATTACTTCGGCTGCGACCACCGCTTCGTGGAAGCGCTTCGACAAAACCTATCGCATCAACATTATTGACACACCCGGCCACGTGGATTTCACGGTGGAAGTCGAGCGTTCGCTGCGCGTGCTCGATGGCGCGGTGGCTGTGTTTGACGCGGTCGCAGGTGTGCAGCCGCAATCGGAAACGGTCTGGCGGCAGGCGGACAAATATCGCGTGCCGCGCATTGCATTCATTAACAAGATGGACCGCGTCGGCGCGGATTTCGACCATTCGATTCGCTCCATGCGCACGCGGCTATCGGCGCACCCAGTTCCCGTGACGTACCCGATCGGCCGCGAAGAGAACTACATCGGAATTATTGATTTCATTGAAGAGCGCGCGATCATCTGGAAGGATGAGACGCTGGGCGCGGAATACGAAATCGTGCCGCTTGAAAAATTGTGGGACGCCGCCTATTTGGCCGAGCATCCGGCCGTCGAGATTGCCGTAAAAGCGTCGGCGCTAACACCGGAATTCTACAAAGAGCATCGCGACAAGGTCGTTGAGTACGTCGCCGAGCACGACGACGTCATCCTCACGAAATACCTCGAACAGCACAAATTGGAGCCGGCTGAGCTGCGTGCTTCGATTCGCCGTTCTACGATCGCGCTGAAGATTGTGCCGGTGATCGCGGGATCTGCCTTCAAAAATAAGGGGATTCAGCCGCTGCTCGATGCGGTGATTGACTACCTGCCGTCGCCCGTGGATGTGCCTCCCGTCGAGGGAACCACGACGGACGGATCGGAAGCGGAGTTACGGCGCGCGTCAGACGATCAGCCCTTTGCTGCCCTGGCATTCAAAATTATGACCGACCCGTTCGTCGGCCACGTCACCTACATTCGCGTCTATTCCGGCGTGCTCAAATCCGGCGACTTTGTTTACAACTCGTCCAAGAAAATGCGTGAGCGCATCGGGCGGCTGCTGCGCATGCATGCGAACAAACGCGAAGAAATTAGTTCGATTGAAGCGGGAGACATTGCGGCATGCGTGGGCTTGAAGAACGTCACCACGGGCGACACGCTGTGTAATGAAGACAAGCCCATCGTCCTCGAATCCATCGATTTCCCCACCCCCGTCATTTCCGTAGCGATCGAGCCAAAGACAAAGGCGGACCAGGAAAAAATGGGCACGGCGCTGTCAAAACTTGCGCAGGAGGACCCCACGTTCCGCGTCCACACGGATGATGACACCGGACAGACGCTGATTTCCGGAATGGGTGAGCTTCACCTTGAAATTATCGTGGATCGCATGATGCGCGAGTTCGGCGTACAGGCCAACGTGGGCCGTCCGCAAGTCGCGTATCGCGAAACGATCATCAAGGTTGCTCAAGGCGAAGGGAAATACATTCGCCAGACGGGTGGCCGCGGTCAATACGGCCATGCCAAGCTTTCCGTACATCCGTTGCCCAACGCGAACCATGAAGACATGCGCGAGATGTCCACCGATGAGCTGGACGAGCTCGCAAAGAGCGTCGCGGGCAAGGGCGGGAAATGGCGCTTCGATAAAGAGCGTCGCGTCTTGTTCATTGACAAGGTGATTGGCGGCGCAATTCCCAAGGAATTCATCGCCCCCATCGAAAACGGAGTGCGTGAGGCGAGTGAAACCGGAGTTCTAGCCGGCTATGAAATG
>Ga0265338_10011464_pt1 | contig 10235 bp, 12 predicted proteins | sample 42126metaG_FD_193579 | JGI IMG/M metagenome (GOLD analysis project Ga0265338, IMG submission 193579) | Rhizosphere microbial communities from Carex aquatilis grown in University of Washington, Seatle, WA, United States - 4-21-26 metaG | ecosystem: Host-associated > Plants > Roots > Rhizosphere... | reverse complement strand
CTGCGCGCCGGCCACTTCCCGCTTCCCCTTCCCATAGCCTCTACAGAACCCGGGAAGCAGAAGCGGGAAGTCCATCGAATGCCGCGATCAGAGAACCATCGGACAACGCGATCGTGCTCAAGACACCTCCGCGCCGGCAGCCCGGCTTTCGCTGATTGCTCACATTGTCGAGCTTCGCTTTCTCAGCGCACCTCCAGAGCGCGTGCAGGATGGCACGAGCGCACCCCAGCCGGTTGACGGGTCGAGACATATGAAGCGCGGAACGAGGGAGGACGCAGCCCCGGTCGAATAATAATCCTCGGGCACTTACCGTCCTTCAAGTTTCAGTTGCATGACACGCATGACGAGATAGTCGACATGGCCCGATCTGACTTGTAGATCCCCCAGGGACGACCCATGGCAGGGCGGAGTCGTGCCATTTACGGCACCAGTTTGTATCCGTGGCCGCACACCCAACAATCATCGCGGTGTTTGGGTAAATGTGCATCGGCCATCTCTCCTGACCGAAACCATATCCGCGTTTCGTCTCGACGCCTTTTTGAAAGACATCGGGGACCGAATCAGCTCACATTTTTGTGCTTGTTCCCTGACCAAGGGTTTCGTGGTGGAAACGGTTACTGACTACGCGGAGCTTTTTACGAACATTTGACTCGATCTTAATGGCCCGCCCATCGATCCATCGGAGATCGTAACCATCCCGCCTATGTATGTTCCGAGAGAGACATAATATTGGATAACAAAGACATTTATCGCGCGTCCTGGGGCTCTTTCGTTGCATGGTGAGAGGGGTTGGCTGTCAAAGATTTAATCAACCTCTTCCGTAGTGTTCGTGCCTCGCCGAGTTTGCGTTATGCGGCCACATTGCGCTCGCAGCTGGCGCGGTGCGTCGAAACCGGCGTTGCATCGCGCCTACGAGGTGATGGTCACCATGGCCTCTACGGCCCACTCTCCGGAGCGCCGCCCCAAACGCCGACAACTGACGGCAGCCAGTCCTCGGACTCCCGGGCGAGCAGGCGTCGTACCGACTCATAGTGAGAACATGCCCGCTGGCACCGAGGCGCACACCGGATCGATTGAGACGGTGTCTGAGTCGCAGGGCGCTGAGTGAGTGTCATGGAGCAAGCGAACCTTCCGCACTTGGCCCCTGTCCCGTCGGGTGTGCGCGCCACAGCGCACCTGTCATCCAAGTACCTCGGATGAAGAAGAAAGGCGTGCTATGGAACCCGTCCATGACCACATCCCACAACTTGTCCAGCGCAGACTTCACGGCCAGCGAGCGGGAGTACATCCGGCGTGAACTCGACCAGTTCTTCAGCACATTGCCATCTGTCGCCGAGGGCTTTCAGTTGAGGACCTGGCGTGGCGGCCCGCTGAAAGGACACCCGAAGCTGCCACCGCCGGCCAGGACCCTCGTTGACCGCGGACTGATGCGCATCGATCACCGGTCCTGCTTTATTCCTCGGCTTTTCTTCACGGAAGCGGGGATGGCCGCCTTGCGACAGATGATCGCGGACAGGCGGTTCGCCGATCCTGTGAAATTCGCGCATGTTCGGCGGGAGCTCGAGATCGATCCGGGTCTCGAGACCAAGGCCGCCGAGTGAGACGGGGCAGGTGGTTGCCGAGATATGTTGCCCAGATATGTGGTGCGCCGCAGCATCCACAGCGACGTGCGCGGCGCCCAAGCATGCCGCAACCGCGCCGGATCCAGCTCCCTACCGACCCCGATATGATGGAAGTCCGGCGCCGATTGTCGCGCGCCCTCGACAAACCCACGGGCCGGCCATGGTAGATTGCGAGCATGTCTGACCATGACAGCCTGTATCACCGTCTGTTCACCCATCCGGGCGTGGTGGCTCAGTTGCTGCGCGAATTTGTCTCCGGTCCCTGGATTGACGACCTCGATCTCGACGGCATGGAGCGCCTGAATGCTAAGTTCCACTCCGAGACCGCCGAGCGGCGCGAGGGCGACATGATCTGGCGGATTCCGCGACGCGGCGGCGGCGATACCTACCTGGTGCTCCTGCTCGAGTTCCAGTCCACCCCCAACCATTGGATGGCGCTCCGCGCGCTGGTCTACACCGGTTTGCTATGGCAGCAGTTGGTGAAGGAGCAGCGCCTGCCACTCGACGGCAGGCTGCCGCCGGTCTTGCCGGTCGTGGTGTACAACGGCGACCGACGCTGGGCGGCGCCGCTGGTGCTGCACGAACTCGTCGGCTTGCCTGAGAACTCGTCGTTGTGGCGCTGGCAGCCAAACGTGCGCTACCATATGGTCGACGAGGGCGCCTTCGGCGACGATGACCTGGCGGGACGTGACACACTCCTGGCGCTGCTGTTTCGGTTGGAAAGATCACCTGATCCGGAGCAGGTTGTTACTCTGGCCGATGCGCTGGTGGCATGGTTCGTGCGCCATCCGGGGTTCGAGGCGCTGCGGTCAATCTTTGCCGGAATGCTGGGCGGCCTGATGGAGCCGCTCGCCCCAGGCATGGTGGTGCCGGAGGAGTTGTTGGAGGTACGGAACATGCTGGCGACGCGGGCTGAGACCTGGAAGCAGCAGTGGTTGCAAGAGGGCGAGCAGAAGGGACGTGAGGAAGGCGAGCAGAGGGGCCGCCGGGAAGGCGAGGCGGCCTTGCTGGTGCGCCAGCTTGAGCGCCGATTTGGTGTGCTGCCGAGCTGGGCCAGAGATCGCATTGCGACCGGCGACACCGTTGCCCTAGAAGAATGGGGCTTGCGTGTCCTTGACGCCCGAAGCCTTGAAGATGTTTTGAGCTAAGACGCGGAACATTGTACTCGTGCTGGAGCCAAAATCCCAGGCCACCGCGACCACACGATGGCGTCTCGCCCTGCAACGATACATCTGAAACTATCCAACGTTCGATAGCGGTACGCGCCACCGAGCCGGGCCTCCCGACGTTCCGTGCAGACGCCTGTGGGCGAACCGGTGGCAAAAACCAAACCTGCAATGACTTTTCGACCTCGGTCGCAGGGTAAGCTGCGGACGCTTCGTGTAATCAAGTATCGTGCGGCTGCGTACTGGGTCAATGCTGCGGCGAACACTCCGTTCGAAGAGCGGTGGCCGACCACGCAATGCTGCAGGCCGCCGATTTTGCGCGCCCCCCTCGCAGGGACGACGATGGAGGCAGCCCGCGCCAGTGCGTGGTTGGCGGCATCGCTGGGGTGTGTTTCGCCACTGGATGTTGGCCAGTTTCGACGTCCAGAAATGACCTCAACAGAAGAGAAAATACCAATTGAAATAAAGGCACAAACGGCAGGAGGCTGGGTCAACATCGGACACACGCCGGACGTCGGTTGGGGAGTCAAATGCCCGGCCGATTCACAGTCTGTGACACTCTGAGTGGCAGCAAGCACAATGGCGCACTCATCTTCATCGAATTCGAGAACGCCAGCGCGACCAGTCTGTTCAGGCGGGTGGCGGGGCGGCGTGTTTCGCGATGCGGAGCCCGATTTGAAGCGGGCCTGTCGCAGGTCACCGACTGGCTGTTCAGACTGGATTGCGCTCGCAACTGGAGCGAGATGGAGCGTGACTTCGGGATCAGGCAACGTCGTCCCCTCGGGTTGGTCGTCGCGGACCGCCGCTCCAAGGTTACGCCCTACGACGAGAGAGCCTATTTCCGTCTCGTCGAAGACAGTCGTGAAGGTGGGTGGCGGCAGGTAATCTATTGGTGGAGTTGATCGGATATACAGCACCCCTTCGGCTTACGGCGAGATCGGCACCTCCAAGCGATCCAGTGCCTCCAGGCGCTCCGGCATATCGAGTAGCTTCATCGCCGCCGCGGTCATGGCTGCGGCGATCGACGGGTAGGTCTCGGCTGAGCTGATCGAGATATCGTCGGGAAGTGTGTGACGGTCGCCTGGTAGGCCATTGTCCTTGGGCGTGATCGAGAGCGTGATCGTGATCGTGGGCATGTTAACACCTCCGCATCCGCAGTGTCACCGCTTCGAAGAATAGCTCACGAGAAGGGTGGCTGATATCTCGCCGGACGGTGGGGATTGTCGTGCGATGCGCCGGGGTCACTGGACGAGGGTAGGGCGTACGGCGATTCCCTCCGAGTAGTCCGGCAGCGCAACGATGAGGGCAGGGCGGTCCAGCTTGGGAGCCGGCAACATTGTGCCGTTTGACGCCACTCTTCCAATGCCACCGTGTGGCGAATGACGATGAGCTGCCACATTACCGCGAGGAACGGCGATGACATCATTGCACATCAGACTGGAGGCTCGATCACCGGTGCGTCGATGCTTTCGGGCCTACGAGGTCGCAGCAAGCGTCAATCTCTTTGCGCCTGGCTGGCTGAAATGAGTTATGGCCGGATTGGCAGGTCAGGTTGCATCAAGACGAGATCATTTCCGCGCGCCGACGAAGCTCGGGCGCAGGTGGTCGCGTGCCTGGGAAAGCGCGCGAGCGCGCCACGCCGGATCGGCGTGGCGTACGTGTGGCCGCGGTTCGGAGCACAGAGTGGTGCGAACCTGAACTGGATCAACGGCTTCGCACATGGTTTTCTGGGTGCGATGCCGTGCAATCCTCGGATCACGACTTAACATAATACATGATGGCAAATGGTGGGAATGTACATCATCGTCATCATTTGGTGGTCGCGCCTGTCACGCTTCCCTACCTCGGTCGCAGGTTCAAATCGGGGGCAGGAAAACACCGACAGTTGATACCGATCATGGTCGTCTGCTGAAGCGCGATCTCCGTGGGCCCCATATCTTGAATGGCTGCGGACACCGGACTTTTAATCTTGGGGTCGTGGGTTCGAGCCCCACCGGGCCCACCATGCCTGCCATCGCCTTTCGCCCTTTCCCTCGCGGCGCGCGCAGGCCGTCCCGACCGCACAAACCGAGACATGCATTGTGGCCGCTCGATTCGCGCTGCACCAATCACCTAAGCCGGCGGAGCCGGAACCAAAAAGGCAACACCTCTCCCTCGGCCGTGCGGGCAATTTCGGATGATCCGCCGATTCGCATCCGCCCGGTTATTCCCGCATCAGCGGGTGCAGAGGATAAGAACCCTGTGGGTTCAAGCCATTACGGCCCGCCGAACATCGCACCACGTTTTTTTTGATCGCAAGGGATTTCTACGCAGCAAGCGTCAAGAGTTAGGCAATAAGGGACTACTGGTTGGGACGGTTGGGACGTCGTCTTTCAAGCGATCGCTTCCAGCGCCCCCAGGCAACTTGCTCGCCAACAGCTTCATGTCCTCGGCTGTTGAGAGAATGTGAGTCTGCATCCGCTTGCTGGCCCCCTCGGCATCGCCCATGCCGATCAGCGCCAGAATTTCCTTGTGATCGGTCTGAGTTTTGAGAAGATGTACGGAATAGGAGTGGGTGAAGTCTGAATGATGGGCAGCACCCATCAGCGAAGATCTCGCGAACAATATCATTCGCCGCAGGCGCTTCAACAACGTCAGAAGGTGAGGATTGCAAGATGCCTCGACTAGGATGTCATGAAACTGCGTGTTCAGCTTGAACGCCAGATTGAAATCCTTGTTCTTCAAGGCCCTGCGTGTCTGGTCGACCATGAGTGAGAGATTGTCGCGCTGTCCCTTCGATAGGTGCGGAATTGCATCGTGGACCGCAAGGCCCTCCAACACTGCCCTGCACCGATAAAGCCCGTCGAGATCGCTGCGCTCCATTCGGCGTATTTCGTAGCCGGTGCGCGACAGCGGCAGCAGAATGCCGTCCTGTTGCAGCTTCCGCATTGCTTCGCGGACCGGAGTGCGGCTGACATTCAACTTCGCCGACCACTCGAGATCGCTCACGCGGCTGCCGCGCGGAATCTCGCCGGCAAGGATTTTCGCCCAAAGCACTTCGTAGATCTTGTCGAAGAGTGGGTCGCCTCGATCCAACAGCGTCATGGGGTTGCGTTCCGGAGATCACGTAAGTTACTAATTTGTTGCATAATACAAATGCATCGCCTCGTCCAACATCGCGGTTCCGTTGAGTGCAGCGTAATCACGCCGGCTTTACGTGCGTTTCAGGAGGCCCGATCCGCGGCGGGACTCGCGTCTATGCCGTCAGCAATGGAATCAACGACGACAGCCTGCTGTCGGCCTTCAGTCCTGCGATCATCTCAACAGCCTGCGCCGCGCGTAAGGGGCCGAGCAGTGGGTCCGCCAGCATGCGAAACTTCTCCGCAAGCTCGTCCCACGAAGGCAGTCGTTCCGGCGACCATTTCACCTCGTCGACCCGCCGGGTGATCACCTCGCGGTTGCGCAGCTTGAGCGAGAGTTGCACCGGCCATTGCTTGGGATAGGCGGCACTCATGGCGGGGTCTTCGATCAGCACAACGCGCGAGGCGAGTTCGTGTACCTGAGGATCACGCAAACGCTCCTTCCACAACTGTGTCGGCGTGAGCTGCCCGTCCATGAGCGAGACGGCCACGCAAAAGGGGATCGAAAAGTGCGCGTCGATATAGGTGCTGTCCGGCGACGAATATTTCCCGGTGCGGAATATGGCGTGGTCGTAGGTGGTGATCTCGATCGATTCGACGTCATGCCAATCGACCGGCCGCGTGCGCAGGATGTCCAGGATGATTTCGATCGGACCGATGATGAGATGCCCGACGGGATAGGGCTTGTAGCATACGCGACGGCAGTGCCACGCCTCGCCAAGGTCCTTCACCACCAGATCGAGCCTCGGTTCGCCACTGCTCAGTGTGCGCAGCGGGGCGTGAAAACGCGGCGGGTCGCCTTCCAGCGGCGCGCCCTGGAAGCCGGCCTGCGCCAGATAGGCTGCGGTGATGCCGCAACTCGCGGCCTGCGCGGGAATGCAGGCCTTCATCGAATAGGCCTTGAAAACATTGTCACTGCTCGACACCGGCATGATCGCACTGGAGGCACCGAGCGCGTTGGTCATGGTCGACGCTCCGAAGCCCAGCAACTGGCCGACCGCGGCCGCCGCGCCGCTGGTGCCAAAGGTCCCCAGGCCCTGGAATCCGCGATACCAGTGGCCGGGCTGGATCGCCCATAGCAGCCTAGTGTGCACCTCGTAGCCCGCGATGATGGCGGTGGCGATCCGACTCCAGGTAGCGTCCAGCTTCTCCGCTACGGCGAGCACAGCGGGGATGATCGGGCTGCCGTTATGGGTCAGGATGTCCATGTTGGAATCCTGGAAGTCGAGCGCCTCCGCCAGGGTGCCGTTAGCGAAGGCGGCGGCGGTAGGGGTTGTCTTCATGCCATAGCCGACGACCGTGGACGAACCCGGCGGTGCCGTCGCGGACAGATAGTCCTCAAGCATCCGGATCCCGTCGTGCTGGAAAAAATCGACGGCGCCGAGTGCGACTGCAAGACAATCTAGCAGGAACATCTTCGGCTGTTCCCTGACGTCGGAGGGCAGACGGTCATAGGACAGATCGGCCGCGAACTTGGCCAGGCGGGACGTCACTTCCATTTTGTGCCTCCAGGAACTCGGAACAGGATGATCGAATGTCAGAGCGCGCTGTCGGCTGAGACTGCCGGCGCCGTCTCATGCCAACCAGTCGCTCGTTGGTATGCGTGGCCCAGCGCCAACAAAAGACCCTCGTCGAACGGACGACCGACGAGTTGAAAGCCGATCGGCAGGCCGTTGCAATCGAAGCCGCACGGCACGCTCATCGCCGGCACCCCGAGATAGTTGAACAGTCGCGTGAAGATAGACAAACACGCGGCCCGGGCGAGCGTCTCGGGGCGATCCGCGTCGAGCTCAGTTTGCGCGAGCGTCGGCAGCTTCTGGGCGATGACCGGAAAATGCAGAGCATCGACATTCTTCAGGGTGGTATCGAGGAATGCGCTCAGCAGCGTGGACCGCAGCGACAACGCCACAATGTATTGCGTTGCCGGAACCAGCAGCCCGCCTTCGAGGCGAGCGCGGAGATAAGGCGCATAATCTTCGGGGCGCTCGCGCAGCCAGTTGCCGTGGATGGTGGCCGCTTCGCATTTCATGACCAAATCGTTCAACTGGAACAAGGTCAGCGAATCTGGCGCAGGCACGCGCTTCGTTTTCATGCCGGCCGCGCGGAACACCGCGACGCTGTCGTCGAGCGCACGCCTGATGTCGCTGCCGCACTCCTGAAAGAAGCTGTCTTCGGGAATGCCCACAGTGCGGCCGCGCGGTGCCTTCTTCATCGCGCCGACATAGTTGGGGACCGGTGTGTCCGCGGTCATGCCATCGCGCGGATCGTGGCCGGCGATGGTTTGCAGCAGCAACGCGCAGTCCGCGACGGAACGCGCCATCGGGCCGATCCGGTCGAGGCTCCAGGCGCGGGGAGTCGCGCCGTGTCGGCTGACACGGCCTTGCGTGGGCATAAGCCCCACCACGCCACAGGCCGCCGCCGGCAGACGGATCGATCCGCCGGTGTCGGAGCCGAGGGCGCCGTAGACCAGACGCGCAGCGACGGCGGCGCCGGCGCCGCTGGAGGAGGCGCCGGGGATGTAGTCGGTATTCCAGGGATTGCGGCAGGCACCGTAATGCGCGTTGTGTCCGGTGGGATCCGCGGCGAACTCAGCCATGCCAAGACGACCGAGGCAGATTGCGCCGGCGTTTTCCAGCCTGTCGATCACGGTGGCGGTGTAGCCCGCGACCCAGCCGGCGCGGATCTTCGAACCCGCCTAGCAAATCCTGCCCTCGCGGTAGAACACATCCTTATGGGCAAGCGGAACGCCATGCAGTGGGCCGCGAACCTCGCCCCGCCGCAACTCGCGATCGCGGCTGCGCGCCGCCTTTCGCGCGGCTTCGCCTTCGACCTCAAGGAAGGCATTGACCCGTGGCTGCCACGCCTCGATCTTGCGAAGACAGGCGTCGGTCACTTCAAGCGCCGAGGCGCGGCCACGTCGTATCAGCTTGGCGACCGCAGTGAGGCTCATATCCGCGAGCTCTCCGCTCATTCGCGGCGCCTCGCTGCGCGGCGCTGCTCTTGCTGCAGCAGGACCAGGAAGGACGACGGCTCGTCCTCGAAGCGAAGACCGCGGGACAGGTCGAGGACAGCGTGGTTCAGCGGCGTGATGTCGTCGATGAGCTGTTGTGCGTGGGCAGGAGCCAGCTCATAGCGTTGCAGCGAGGCTGCCTGCGCCCGAGCCAGCGAACCAGACGGGATGTCGCCGGCATTCATTGCCTGGAGAAGCTCTCGATGATCTCCGAGCCCGTCGCCTTCCACACGCCGGCGCGGTCGAGATGCCCGAGAGCATCATCGAGAAAACCGATGCGGAACGGTTGCCCGATCAGCCACGGATGCAGATTCAGCACGAAGATTTTGCTGGTCTTCTCGCTCTCGCGATATATCGTCTCGAAGGCGAGCTTGATTTGCTCGGCATATTCGTCAACCCGAAAGCGACGATCCCGCAGCGCGAACACGTCGTCCAGTTCCAGCAGCACGGGAAGCGCGTAGAGCGGCGATGCGGCCTTCATCCGATACGGCTGGTCGTCGTTCACCCAGTCGCAGACATAGCGAATGCCAGCCTCCGCCAGGAGCTGCGGGGTTCTCGTGGATTCGCCGTACTCGGGGCCGTGCCATCCCGCCGGCGCGGTGCCGATACTTTTGGTCAGAGCCGCCATCGTTTCGGCGATGTAGTGCCGCTCCTGCTCCTCCGACATGCGTGCCGTGATCATCTGTGTCACGGCGATGCCGTGGGCAACGAATTCGCACCCGCGGGTCCGCAGATGCGCGACAAGGTAAGGATAGTTCAGCGCGGTGGACGCATCCATCGCGATGGTTGGCCGGATGCCATGCTTCTGAAGAACGTCGAGAACGCGAAAGATACCGACGCGATGGCCGTATTCCCGATGCGACACCGACCAGAACTCGGCGGAGGGGCGCTGCATGGCCAGAAACGAATACAGGCCCGACGGCTGGTAGGCACCAGGGGGCGCCTGCCATTCCATATGCTCCAGATTCACGATCACGCAAACGGCGACGCGCGCATCACCCGGCCAGCGCAGGGTATCGCGTCGGACGATCGGAGACCACTCATAATGGTCGTGATCCATTCCAGGTTGCCGCTCAGACCGCATGAGACGCTCCCGCTCCGGCATTCAGCCTGGCGGTGTGCGCCGCCACCGAGTCGTAGTAGTTCGCCATGTAATACTCGGCGATCTCGCCGGCGGTCGCCTGCCAGACGCCATTATGGGACAGGATATATGCCAACGTTTCATCCAGACATCCGATCCGATGCGGCTGCCCGGTCCAGCACGGATGAACGGCAATGCACATCACCCGTCCGCTCTCCGCGCCTTCCTTGTACAACT
>Ga0265338_10011463_pt1 | contig 10236 bp, 13 predicted proteins | sample 42126metaG_FD_193579 | JGI IMG/M metagenome (GOLD analysis project Ga0265338, IMG submission 193579) | Rhizosphere microbial communities from Carex aquatilis grown in University of Washington, Seatle, WA, United States - 4-21-26 metaG | ecosystem: Host-associated > Plants > Roots > Rhizosphere... | reverse complement strand
AATCATCAAAAAACATCCCGGCGAAACCGTCGGCATTTTTTGCCATGGCGGCGTTGTTCGCATGATCCTTTCGATCCTGCTCAAACTGCCGCTGCCAAAAACAAACGCCTTCGAGGTCGAATACGCCAGCGTCACGCGGGTCGCATTGCACCCGCGCCTGGCCGAGATCGAATTGCTCAACTTCGCGCCGTGGCGTGACCTGCCATGAAACGCCAGCCGCTCTGGCGCGTTTCCATCGCCACGACGCCGGAAGCCGAGGATGCCACCGCGGAAATGCTCGGCACAGTTTTAAGTAGCGCCGCCGTGTCCTATCTCAACGCGGAAACCGGCAAGAGCATGGTCACGGCTTATTGCGAAACCAGGCCGGCGGCTGGCGCCCGCAAAACAATCGTCGCCGGACTTGCGCAAATCAAAAGGTGCGGGCTGAAAACTGGTCCCGTAAAAATAACGATTGCAAAAGTCCGGCGTGAAGATTGGGCGGAATCGTGGAAACGGCATTTCAAGCCCATCGAAATCGGCGATGCTCTGCTGGTCAAGCCAAGCTGGAGCAAACGCAGGGCGCGAAAGAATCAGGCGCTGGTCATCCTTGATCCCGGCTTGAGCTTCGGCACCGGCCAGCATCCGACGACGGCGTTTTGCCTACATCAAATTGTTTCGGCAGCCTGCGACCGCCAAAACCGGCGCTCACAGAGGGCCGCCACAGCCAAATCTTTTTTGGACATCGGCACCGGCTCCGGCATTCTGGCGATTGCGGCGTCAAAGCTCGACTTCAGCCCGATCCGCGCATTCGATTTCGACACCGAAGCCGTTCGCGTTGCGCGCGCCAATGCCCGCGCCAACCGTGTCCATGCGAGGCTAAACATTGGACACGGCGACGTTGCGAAGCTGCCGATTCGACCGGCGCGCAGATATGATTTGGTCTGCGCCAATTTGATTTCCAACCTGCTCATCGCCGAACGGCGGCGGATTGCGGCACAGTTGAATCGCGGCGGAACACTCGTGCTGGCGGGCATTTTGAAATCGGAGTTCCATGAAGTGCAGGCCGCGTTTGAAACGCTGGGGTTGAAACCTCTTTTTAGCAAAAGCAACAAGGAGTGGCGGTCCGGTTCGTTTCGGCTGGTGTAAATTAATTTGAACGTTGAAACGGGAAGTGAAGTCTCATTCGTAGCAATTGAAGTGAAGTTTAGCGGGTCATCGGTTGGGGAGATTGGCACGTTTTACGCTGCAACTTTGTTGAAAGGTAAAATGCTATGATGAAGACACTGGAATTCATGGGCGAAGCCATTCGCAATCCAAAGCATCCGTTCCGCAAAACGGACAACCAGCCTAAAAAAGCGCGGAAAAACCGCTACGAACGCAGGAAAATCAAGGAATATCTCCATTTGGCGGATTTGCTGTCCGAAGAAATGGCGTGAGTCCGTTTTTGGACAGCGTGTCAGGAAAACGCCAGCCTGTCCCGGCCCAAACCGGTCGGTGGGAAAATAGTCACCCCTGACAGTCCGGACAGATTCCAAAAAATTCCAGCTTGTGAGTCACGGCTTTGAAGCCGTTTTGGGCGGCGATCCGTTTCTCGATTTTCTCCGGGAAGCATTCTTCAATCTCAACGACTTCCGAGCATTGCGTGCAGACCAGATGATGGTGATGGCCGTCGTCGTTCTCGCCGACGAGCTCGAATCGCGCCGCGCCGTCGCCAAAATCAAATCGCTTCACCATGCCCATTTCCTCCAACAGGTGCATTGCGCGGTAAATCGTCGCCAGATCACACCGGCCTCCGGACATTTCGGAAAAAATCTCCCGGTTCGTAAGCGGATGCGGGTGGCGGCGCAGAATTTCCAGAATGGCCGCGCGCGGGCCGGTGATTTTGCGCGACTGGCGGCGCAGGCGGCCGGTAAGCGCGGACATTTCCTGCCGCTGGTGCGGATGCGGGTGCGCGTGCGGTTTCATTGCGCTTCAAAAATCGCACCGGCGATATCCAAAATCAAGTGAATTGCAAATCGTTTGCAGATTGTTTCAAGTATTCAGCCACAAAACCGCGACGGCACCCTGTGAACCCGTGAATTTTGCCGCGAATGAAAACAAAAAAGCGGCGGTCATGGACCGCCGCCGCAATTGCAATCCGGAAATTTACTTCATCAGCAGCATCTGGCGCGCGCGCTTGATGGCGCGGGTCATGCGGCGCTGGTAATGCGCCGGCAGGCCGGTGTATTTGCGCGGCAGGATGCGGCCCTGGTCGGTCACGAACTGGCGGAGCAGGTTCGTGTTCTTGAAATCGAGCGCGTCCACGGTGAAGTCAATCTTCGGTTTCGGGCGCGGCGTGCGAGATTCCATTGTCCGGCGCGAACCGCCGCGCTTGTCCTTTTCAGTATTCGTCTTGCGGGGCATAATTACTTGATCTCCTTGTGAAGGGTGTGACGGCGTAACGCGGGGTTGTATTTCTTGATTTCCAGTTTTTCCGTCTTCAACTTTTTGTTGCGGGAGGTGGTGTAGCGCGAGGGCGATTTGCCCTCCTTGCGCGCCTCGGTGCATTCAATGGTGATGGTTTCACGCGGCATAATTTATTCCTTTTCCTTAGCCTTCTGCTCGTCACCCGGCTCCTCTTCGTCCGTCTCAACATCCGTGACCCCGGCGCTGTCAATCGTGCCGAGCGCGCCGAGCCGGCGCTGGCGCAATGCGCCGTCCTTTTCCAATTGCGCCTGCGCACTCACCGTGAACCGCGTCCACGGAATCGCTTCGAGCCGCGCGCGCGGAATTGCTTTCCCGGTCAACTCGCAGACGCCAAAGGTCTTTTTCTCGATGCGCTTGAGGGCCTCCTCGATTTCGTAGACGGCATCCTGGTCCGACGACAGCAGGCTTAACGCGAAGTCGCGGTCGAAATTGTCCGTGCCCGAATCGGCCATGTGCAGGCTGTAACCCGGCATCTCCTGCGCCGAATCCTTCGCCAACCCGTTCATCTGGTGGAGCAACTGCTCGCGCAGTTCGAGCAGCCGGGCGTAATACTTCTGCCACTCGGCCTTGATTTTTTTGGGCTCAACAACGGCCCTGGCCTTGGCCATGGGCCGGCCGAGGATCGCCGCGGCCGTTGCGGGCGCCTGCGACCTGCCGCGCGGCGCTGGTTTTCTGGTCTCTGTTTTCTTCACTGTCACAATTCAAAAATGTTTTCCGGCTTTAAATCCGGTTCGTCAAGAGCGCGGGAATGTAGCAAAGAAAGCCAAATACGCTACTAAAATCTTCATAATAATTTGGCACAGGCCGTCACGGTTGCACCGTAATCGCCGCGCACAAAGCCGCCTTTAGCCTCCCGCCCGTTGAAAGCCGCCCCCGGCACCCGGCACATTTTCCGCAATAACGCCAACTTTCAACTTTCAACTTTCAACAATTAATCATTAGATTGTCGCGTGCCATTTTGGAGTTACATCCTGATCGCGCTGGCGTCTTATCTGCTCGGCTCGATTCCGACCGGCTTTCTCATTGCAAAGGCGAAGGGCGTTGATATCCGCGCCGTCGGCAGCGGCAACATCGGCGCAACCAACGCCATGCGCGCGCTCGGCAAGCCGGCGGGACTCTTCGTGCTTCTCCTGGATGCGCTGAAAGGTTATGCCGCGTGCGCTGTGCTTTGCCCTTTGATCTACGATTTAATCGAACCGCACTATTTCGACCTCTTCGTTTCTTTCCGACATGAACCGCCCGATTTGAAAGTGAAATATTATCTGGTCGCCGGCATTTTTGCCGTGCTCGGCCACAACTACACCTGCTGGCTGAAGTTCAAGGGCGGCAAGGGCATCGCAACCACCGCCGGTGTTTATCTTGCACTTGCGCCGTTGCCACTGCTTATTGCGTTCATTGTTTTCGTCCTCGCAGTGGCCATCACGCGCTATATGTCCGTCGGCTCAATTTCCGGAGCGATCGCGCTGCCGGCGGCGATCTGGATTATGACTCCCAATCATTTGCTTCTCGGCATCGTCACGACGGCGCTCGGCGCGCTGGCGATCTACAAACACAAATCCAATATTCAACGGCTCATCGCAGGCACGGAAAACCGCATCGGTAAAACGGAGGATAAAAAATGAAAATCACCGTCCTCGGCGCTGGCGCGTGGGGAACCGCGCTGGCCAAAGTCCTGCATGAAAACGGCAACGCCGTCACGCTCTGGGACATCGCCACCGACACGCTGGATGAACTCCGGCGCGGACGCAGCGAGCGTTACCTGCCCGGCGTGAAGCTGCCGGCTGATTGGAAAATTGAAACAGATTTTGGAAAAGCCACTGGTGGAGCCGAATGCCTCATTATGGCGATTCCATCGCAATCGTTCCGGCAGGTCGCCGCAAAATTGAAGGGGCATCCGGGCATTTTCGTCAGCGTGACCAAGGGAATTGAATTTGAAACCGGCGAGACGATGAGCCGGATTTTGCGCGAACACGCGCCAGCGAATCGCGTCGCCGCGCTGTCCGGCCCGAGCTTTGCGCGCGAAGTCGCGCTTGGAATTCCCACCACGGTCGTCTGCGCCTGTGAAAGCGACGGCACAGCGAAGACGGTGCAGGGGCTGTTTCATCGCCCGGAATTCCGCATCTACCGCAGCACGGACATTCTCGGCGTGGAATACGGCGGCGCATTGAAAAACATCATCGCCATCGGAGCCGGCGTGAGTGACGGCCTCGGCTACGGCGACAACACCAAGGCCGGTCTTGTCACACGCGCACTTTCGGAAATGCGCCGGCTCGGCGTGGCATGCGGAGCGCAAGCGGAGACGTTTTCCGGCTTGAGCGGCCTTGGCGATTTGATGCTGACGTGTTTCTCAAAACAAAGCCGCAACCGGGATTTGGGCGAACGGCTTGGTCGTGGTGAAACGATGGCTGCAATCCAGGCATCGCATCCAAAACTGGCGGAAGGCTACCCCACGACGCGCTCGGCATATCGTCTTGCCCGTGAGAAAAAGGTGCCAACGCCGATTATTGACGAGGTTCACGCGATGCTTTACGAGAACAAGGAACCGAAGAAGGCCGTGCGCGATTTGATTTCACGGGCTTTTAAGGCCGAAGATTGATGTTTAGCCACAGATGAAACACAGATTGAACACAGATAAAACCCACACTCCAATTTTTCTATTTGTGTTTCATCTATGAATATCTGTGGCTCAAACTAGTGCTTGTTTAATCAGCTTCAGCAATTCGGCGTGCGATTCGACGGCCTTGAACTGCGGGAATTCCTTCTTCACTTTTTCCGGCGCGTGGATGAGAAAACCGGCGTTCGCCTCCAGCAACATCGCAGTGTCGTTGTAGGAGTCGCCGGCGGAAATGACGTGGTAATTCAGCGACTTGAAGGCTGCGACGGCTTTCTTCTTTTGGTCGGACACACGCAGCTTGTAATCCACAATGCGGTCGTTCTCGACGACCAGTTTGTGGCACAACAACGTCGGCCAGTTCAAGTGACGCAGCAACGGCGTGGCGAATTGCTCGAACGTGTCGGACAAAATGACGACCTGCACGAGCGAGCGCAGTTCATCCAGAAACGCCTTCGCGCCGGGCAGCGGTTGCAGTGTGCCAATGACCTGTTGGATGTCGGAAAGCTTCAGGCCGTGCTGGTCGAGTATGGCGAGGCGGCCGCGCATGAGCTTGTCGTAATCCGGCTCGTCGCGCGTGGTGCGGCGTAGTTCCGCGATTTTGGTCTTCTCGGAGACGGCAATCCAGATTTCCGGCGTCAGCACGCCTTCCATGTCCAGGGTGACGATTGATTGTTTCACTGGCGGGAGTTTTGCAAAACCGCCTCACGGTGTCGAGCCGTTCGCATTCGTCGGAGAAGTCGTTTTGATTTTTCCCAATGTTTCATCAAGGCTGCGGCGCGCTTCGGGAAAATCCGGCTTGGCGGCGAGAGCGGCCTTGAAATATTTCACAGCCTCATCCGGTCTGCCGTGTTGCAGGAGAAATGTGCCGAAATCAAATTGCATCACCGGTTCGCGCGGGTCGAGTTGCGCGGCGGCGGCGAGATAGTTCGAGGCTTCATCCGCCCTGCCCTGCTCCAGCAAAATCATGCCCAGATTGTATTGTCCCAACGAATAATCGGGCTCCACGCGCACGGACTCGGCATAGAGTTTCTCGGCGGCATCCTTTTTGCCCATGTTTTCCAGCACCTTGCCGAGGCAGTTTTCGACGACGTAATTGTCAGTGGTGACTTCGGCGGTGTGAAGAAAGAGCGTGAGGCTGTTCCGCCAGTAGGTCAATTGAATCGAGGTGACAGCCAGGCAGCCTGCCAGCGCCAGTCCTCCGGCGACAGCGGCGATTTTCGCCTTTTGCGGCCGGGCATTCAGAAAATCGTTCACACCCCAAGCGACGACGATGAACAGGCCGATGCTCGGCAGATAGGTGTAGCGATCGGCCATGGATTGGATGCCAGCCTGCACAATGCCGATGACGGGCACCAAGGTTCCCAGATACCAGAACCAGCCGACAAACAGATACGGAAACCGTCCAGCCAGCACAATGGCCAGAACCGAACTCAGGGTCAGGAACAGCGCAACCGCGATGACACCGGCAATCGGCAGGTAATGCGGATAGGGATAAATCAGCGCGAGGTCGGTCGGGCAAAACAATTTGGAAATATAGCGGACGCAGGACGTCAGCGCATTGGCCAGGCGGAAGGAAAAAGGCAGTGACGCCGTTGACCAGACCGCGCCACTTTGAACCAGCCGGGTGACGACGCATGACGCAATTGTCAGGGCAAAAAATGGGATCTTTTCCAGAAACAGCATTTTAAAATTCCGCACTCCGCACTCCGCACTCCACATTCGATTGAGCGGCCAGAAATCCAGCAGCAACAGGACGAATGGCAGCGTTACAACCATTGGTTTGGACATCAAACCGCAGGCGAACAAGACGAGCGCCAGCCAGTAAAAGCCAGAGGCCGGAAGCCAGAGGCCGGAAGCTGAAGGTTGATTAGTTGATTCCGACTTCCGACTTCCGACTTCTGACTTCTGAACAAAACGGGTGTAAGCCAGCAAGGTCAGCATCCAGAAAAACGCGCTCAAAACGTCCTTGCGTTCCGATGCCCACGCGACGGATTCCACGTGCAGGGGATGCCACGCGAACAGAGCCGCCACGAATGCGCCTCGCCACAGCGAGCCGGTGAGCCGGTTCAGCAGAAAAAACAGCAGCGACGTGTTCGCCGCGTGCAAGAGGACATTGACCAAATGGGTGACGGCGGGATTCGGCCCGAACAACTGGCAATCGGCCATGAGCGAAATCCACGTGAGCGGATGCCAGTTGCTGTTCGCAGTGCTCTGAAACGCCCAGGCGATGCCACTCCAGGTCAGCCCGGCATTGACATGCGGATTGTTGACGATGTAATCGGGGTCATCGTAATTGACAAAGCCATTGTGCAGGACCGGCAGATAAACCAGCAGCGTGACCAGAGTGAGCAAAAGGCAGACAACCGTTGAGAGTTGTTTCCGGGTGAAATGAGCCGCGAACATGGCAGGTTAAAATTTCACCGACCGGTGTTTCCGCTGCTCGAAGCGACGGCATTCCTTGAAGCCGACCGAACGCGCAAGCTGGACGGCTTCGGCAAAGTTCATCCCCACCTCCTGCGGCGCATGGGCGTCCGAACCAAAAGTAATCGGCACACCCTTTTGAAATGCCAGCTGGAGGATTTCGCGGCTCGGATAAATTTCCCGGCAATCCTTCCGCAGGCCGGCGGTGTTGAGTTCGATGGCACAGCCGGATTTCTTGACCGCGTCCAAAAATTTTGTGTAAAGCGGCGCGCAATCACGACCCGGCTTGTGACCGAACTTTTTAGGCAGGTCCGGGTGCCCGATGATTTCAAACAATTTTGATTCCGCCGCCTTCGTCAGCCGTTCAAAGTAGATTGACCAGACTTCAAACGAGTCGCGGTGTTTCCACTCGGAAAGTTTCTGCGGGTCGTCAATGGCCCACGAATCCGAGACGTAATGCACCGAGCCGATGAAATAATCCCACGGATGGCGCGCGGCGAGTTCGCGAATCCAGTCCTCGTGGCCAGGCAGATAATCCACCTCGAGCGCGAGGCGGATGGTGAGTTGCGGGAAATCCTTCTGCGCCCGGCGGACTTTTTCAACGTATTCGTCGAGTTGACCCTGATTCATCCGCCAGTTGTCAAAATTGTCCTGGCGCATCGGGGAGTGGTCGGAGAAGCCAATCTCGTCCAATCCGAGGGCGACGGCGTGTTTCGCATAATCCACCGGCTCGCCGGTGGCGTGGCGGCAAAGCGGCGTGTGCATGTGGTAATCGGCGGGCAATCGCATGGGTTGAGTGTTGAAAGTTGAGAGTTGAGTGTCGAATAAAAAAACAGCGTGTGCGCCGGATTTTGAGTAATTTTCAAATAATGACGCTTGGAAAGCCAGATGAGCGGCTGCGCCTGTTTGTGGCCGTCGCCATTCCCGAATGGGTGCGCGAAGAGATGGCGCGCGTCCAGAGGGAATTGCAGCCACTCGCGGCGCCGGGAGACGTCCGCTGGACAAAGCCGGAGCAGCTTCACCTCACCCTGAAGTTTCTCGGCGACGTCCCGGCCAATGCGCTGGAAGCTTTGAAAAAATCCATGGCGGACGCATGTGCGGGGGTCCGGCCATTTCGTTTGCGCGCCCGGGGCATCGGATTTTTCCCCGATTCCCGTTCGCCACGCGTGATTTGGGTTGGATTTGAGGGGGAAGAAAACGGCCTGACGGATTTGCAAAAACGCGTTGAACGGGCGCTCGAGCCGTTTGCCGAAAAGCCGGGCACGGAAAAATTCCTGGCGCACGCGACGCTGGGCCGGTTCCAGAAATACCGGCGGCACAAGACCGAGAAGTTGCTGCCGCGTGCTTCGGCGCTCGACGGCCATGTCTTTGGCGAATGGCAGGCGGAGGAGTTGGGCCTGTTTCGCAGCGAACTATCGCCGGACGGCGCGCGCCACACCTCGCTGGCGGCATTTCCGCTGGCCAAAAAAAATTGAACCCTTCTGAAACTTTGTAAGTCCAACTAACGTCTATCAGAACGTATGCTTAAGCCACTCTCAAAGGATGGCTGGAATTACGAGGCTGCGGCGCATTTGCTGAACCGCGCGGGGTTTGGCGGCACGCCGAAGCAAATTCAACAATTGGCCGGCCTCGGCATCGACGGGGCGGTTTCCTTGCTGCTCGATTATGAACGCATCCCCGACCCCACGGCCGACCCGGTCTGGGCAAAACCCGACCCGGAGCGGATTCAGAAGTTGCAGCAGGTCAATCGCACCGGCACGCCGGAGGAAAAGAAACAGTTGCAGCAGGAACTCCAGCAGATGCAGCGCCAGCACATCACGGAACTGCGCGGCTGGTGGATGCAGCGCATGGTCAACGGCCCGCGCCCGCTGCAGGAAAAAATGGTGCTGTTCTGGCACGGCCATTTTGCCACGAGCGTTGAAAAAGTCCGGGACGCCTACTTCATGTGGCGGCAGAACGAATTATTCCGCCGGCTCGCCACAAGCAACTGGCAGCAATTGCTCACCGAGGCGGGGAAAGACCCGGCAATGCTCGTCTGGCTGGACCAGGCGCAGAGCCGCAAGGAGCATCCGAATGAAAATTTCGCGCGCGAGGTCATGGAACTCTTTGCGCTCGGCGAGGGTCATTACACGGAGCACGACATCACCGAGGCGGCGCGCGCGCTGACCGGCTGGTCGCTGGAACGGCAGGAGGAGCGGTTCATCTACCGGCCGCTCTTCCACGACAACGGTGACAAGACCTTTCTCGGCCGCACCGGGAATTTCAACGGCGATGACGTCATCGCGCTAATCGTCGCTCAACCACAGGCGGCAAAATTCATCTCCGCGAAGCTATGGAATTATTTTGCTGGACAGGTGCCGTCCGATAAATTGAACGAAGCGCTTGCCGCCGTTTTGCGCGCGAATGGAAATAATTTCAAGCCGTTCCTGCGCGTCATGTTCCACAGCGAGGAGTTTTACGGCGCAGACATCGTCCGCAACCAGGTAAAAAGCCCGGTGCAATGGCTCATCGGCACCGTGCGGATGCTGGAAACCGATCTGCCGCCGACGCTCGCAAGCTGGGGAATGTTGCGCCAGCTCGGTCAGGATTTGTTCGCGCCGCCGAACGTCAAGGGATGGGACGGCGGCGTCACGTGGATCACGACCAACACGCTGCTCACGCGCTACAACGACGCGCAGGCGCTGGTCGAGGGCACCCTGCCCCCCCTGACTGCCGGCGACTTTGCCGGCAAGGGCGCGGGCAATGGCCAGAAGGCG
>Ga0265338_10011461_pt1 | contig 10236 bp, 20 predicted proteins | sample 42126metaG_FD_193579 | JGI IMG/M metagenome (GOLD analysis project Ga0265338, IMG submission 193579) | Rhizosphere microbial communities from Carex aquatilis grown in University of Washington, Seatle, WA, United States - 4-21-26 metaG | ecosystem: Host-associated > Plants > Roots > Rhizosphere... | reverse complement strand
GGAAGCCGCAGCGGGGTGAGCAAGCATTTGAGTTACTCTACCAATTCGCAGAGGCTGGCATACCGCTCATCGTCGTCGACTCCATACCGGCACTCATTCCCCGAAAGGATTACGAAGAAGACGATATGGAAAAGAATGCTCAAATTGGAGCTGTCGCTCGTCTCATGTCTCGCAAGTTACCGAGATTGGTCCATTTATGTGAGCAGTCCGGCACAACTATTATTTTCATCAATCAGGTCCGCTCTAAGATTGGCATACTTTTCGGTGATCCTCTTGATACTCCTGGCGGTCACGCTTTCAAGCATTTCTGTTCTCTTCGCCTTCAGCTTGCTCGTAAGTCATGGTTCGATCATGCCAAGCTTGGTCGTTACGGGCAGATATGCCGCCTTCGCGTTGTTAAGTCTAAGGTCTGTGCTCCTATGCGCGAAGCCGAACTCAATCTCATCTTCGGTCGAGGATTTGTCGAGGCCGATCAAGTGGCGGTATTGAGGAAGGAGATGTTGAAAGATTTCAGGGCACGAGCCGTTCAAGACAATTCGCAAGAAGGCGACGAGGAGAGCTAATTCTCATCCACTTCCGTATTCAAGGGAGTGTAAAGATCAATGCCACGAAGAGTGTACGTTCGATGATTGCTTCTGTTATTGTCACGTGTGGGAGAATTTAGATGACGAAGACCCAGACAAGACTCGCTATTCTCGCCCTGGCTATTGGTACTTTTGAGCTCATCTTCGTCCGATTGACGCAAGGCCAAATCATCTTCACGATGGCGATGATGTCAATGAACGCGTTGATTCTTCTGTCGGAGATTGGAGAATTCAGACGATGATTCACGGAGAAACGCTCAAGATTTTTATCATTGCAACAGCTGTGTGGATTAGTTCGTTTCAAGTTGCAGTGATGTTAATCGATAACAGGTTTTGGAAAGATGCGCTGATTATTAGTTCAATTGTCTTGTTACTCTGTGTGTTCCTTGGTTTGATCGTGAGTCTGATTGTATGACAATGAGAGACATGCTCATCAAGCAGAAACTCGACCAATTGTTTGTTGATTGGAACAACAAGAAGGGGGCAAGAGGAGGATTGCATGCGAGCAGTATCCTGGCTCCAGAGAAAGGGAACAATCAGTTCTGCTATCGAGAGCAAGTCCTCAACATGTTCTTCAAGCCAGTCGTTCCTGCTCTCAGCCCTCGATTGCTTCAAATATTCCTTCACGGGTGGTCGCTTCATGAAAAGTGGCAATCCCTCTTTGTTGAATGCGGAGTCGCTGTCCAGGTAGAGACAACCAGGAAGTCGTCGACATGGGATCTGTACCACACGCCAGATGCGATCATCGAGATTCTCGGCAGGAAGTATGTCGTCGAGATCAAGTCGATGTCAACGTTTCAGTTCGTGAAACTAAACACGCCGCCAGCAAATGCAATTAGACAGGTTCAATTGTATATGCACCTGACCGGCATTCCAGATGGAATCGTGTTGGTGGAGGATAAGAACAATCAAGACTTCAAAGTATGGGAAGTTGAATACGATCCGGAATTTGTGGCGCCGTTTCTTTCGAGACTCGACAACATCCAAAAGCTCCTCAAGATCTATAAAAAAGATCAGCGACTCCCAAGACGACTCCTTTCATGCGAGTCTATTGAAAGTGGAAGAGCGAAGAATTGCCCTTTACGAGATGCGTGTTTCGGAGTTTCACGGGATCCGCTCTGAGTTTGATTCGTTTCAATCTGGCATTTCAGCGATCATCAAGAAGCATTCGTTTTCGTCAAGAGAAGAGGAACCGGAAACATGGACCTATTAGAGAAGTACAACCTTCTTATCTACACGCTAGAACGGTGTCAGGAGAGGGGGTTGACCGGTGAAGAAGCCGGTAGATACCTTGCGCATTCACTTCCACGCGAGGAGCTCCAATTCCTCTCATCGATCATTATCAGTTGCGGTGGTGAATCAGAGAAGATCCTCAAAGATCAGCTTTCAAACGCTGGATGGCGGTTCTAATGAGTGTAATTCTCGCGATCGATCAGTCGCTTGCTCGACCAGGATTTGCAGTTATCGAGACACAAGGCGAGAAGATGCCAAAGATTCTTGAGATCTGTTCCATCAAGCATCCGAAGAATCTTACTCCGACCGAGCGCCGAATCATCATGACAGACCTCGCACAAACACTCGTCGTTAAGTACACAGTTGATATGGTCGTCATGGAACGAGTACGAACATTCTCAAAGGGGTTTATCTCAACGCGATCAATTATTGTGCTCAGCAGCCTTATGACCTCGGTGATTGATCGCCTCTATAAGTATGATGTGCCAGTCTGGTCATCAGACACGAGGGCCTGGAAAGCAGCTATCTTGGGCAACGCATCATCAACAAAGGAGGATGCTGTAGAATTTGCGAAGCAGCTCGGTTACGAGACAAATCATGACGAAGCGGATGCGCTCTGTATTGCCCTTTATGCTTGCCGTTCAGACGCAAAATTGAAGGAAGAAAGTTAATGCCACGATGCTCTTCCTACAGGCCTCTGGAGCGAGATGTATAATCTATCATCCGCATTTCTTGAGGATACCCCAGGCCTCTCTGGGTGACACCAGGAATAGTCTAAAAGTGACCTAGACAGACACCCTACAGAGGCAAATCGGGGAAAGGTAATAGTAGCATATATCCGATTTTCAACTGACACCCGCTGACTCCTGGATCACCCAGGACAAACATTGAACTTGGAGAGCATCTAAGCTCCCTGAGGGTAGAAAGGACAAAAAAGTGACTTGCGGAGTAGGCATTGTAGAGAATGGATCAGTGTTCTTGGGATACGATTCAATGGCATCGACGAATTGGGTCTCGCACAACTCTCAATCCAAGCGACCTATTCAAAAGGGCGAAATGGTCTTTCTGATTGCAGGTTCTCCTCGCATTGCTCAGTTGATCGAATTCACACTCAGCTTGCCAAAGCATCCAGACGATTACAGCGTTGAAGGCTACATGGTCACATTTGTTGTCGATGCACTACGGCAGTGTTTCCTCGACGGAGGACATGTCAAAAAAGAAAATGAAGAGGAAGCATTTGACTCGCATCTCCTTATCGGATACCGTGGCCATCTATTTACAATCGGATCAGACTTTCAAGTTCTCGAGACTCGCGACGGGTACGCAGCAGTTGGATCTGGACAAGAAGTCGCCCTCGGTGCGCTCTTTGCAACAGCAGGACGATCGCCGTCTCATCGTCTCCTTCATGCCCTCGAAGCTGCGAGTTACCATACTCCCTTCGTCAGAGGACCATATCACTTTTTGGAGGTAAAGAATGAACCAGGTTCGGAGAATCCTTGCGAGGTTGTTGTACTCGATCGAGGACTTGGCGCTGAACACCGCCATTAAAATCGACCCAGACGTTTCAGCGCGCGTGTATGAGTGGGAACAAGAAGCGATCAGAGCATCGGAGATGAAATGGTCAGGTCTGGGAAGTTTTGGAGAGACCGAGAAAAGCGAATCATGGGAGGACTCGGACTCCGAACCCAGCCGGGATCAGGATCGCTGGACTGGACCCGAAAAGAGGACGGAGAATCAGACACAATACTAGCCCAACTCAAGTCAACCGAGGCAAAATCGATCACTGTGAATAAACAGGACTTGCTCGATCTATTCTATCATGCGAGGGTGAGTCACAAACTTCCAGTGTTCGTCATTGACTTTGTTGGGCAGGAAAGTTTCCAAATGTTGCTCGTTCGGCGAGACGAGCTCAAAGAGATTGCGGAGGCATTACATGAAGATCAAGGCAGCAGCGAGCTTTAACGGGTGCTCAATCAAGTCTGATGGAACAGTTTCGCTCTCATTTAAGATTCCCTATTCTGATCTTGCTGAGGCGCTCAAATCTGTTATGCTCATCGATCGAGTCATGACATGCGGGTTCCTTGTTGAGGAGAAGCCGCTTCCGATTGGGAAGGCAACGTTCGGTTCAATCTCTATCGATCGAGAGGGTGAATCGACTTTAAAGATAGAAACCTCTCTTGACTTGATCCGAGTTCAGGTCGAAGATCTTCAACAAGTTGTCAAAGCTCCATGCTCGCTGGTCATGTCAGTTAAAGACGAAGCAAATGCAGAAGCGTAACGAACTCGAATCGCTTACCGCAATTGTGACCGCATGGAACGAGACCAAGGCGAAGATCACAAAGATCGAGGGTGCCGCAACGAAGCGTGCGGTCGATGGAGATCTTGTTCGTACGGTGAAAGCCATGTTCTTTGAAAAAGTTGCAGCCATCATTGCGAGTATGGAGAAACATGATGACAACAATTAAGTACAAAGAAATCGTTCGCCGTCAAATTGGCAAGAACAGGTTTATTGTTGTCAGTGAACGTTCAGATGGGAGGTTTGCCATTGCGCAGCAGATCGAGGTAGAAACGGATATTGGCAAGCAGCGTCTATTCGTGAACAACTCGATCGTCGTCGACAAAGATGGTGTGCTGAATTTGATGGATGCACTCGACTTTACGATAAGCAAGCTCCGCGAACCGTAACGAACTTTGAAAACTCGTCGTCTGGGCTATGTACAAGTGTGAAAATACAAGTTATGATAGGCCCAGACCGCAGTTACGGCGGACGAAAAACACTCTTGAAGAAAGGGACCGAATGGCAAAACGTTGGAGCATCGGCGATGCATATGTTGCAGCGCACAGTGGAACAGCAGCAGAGAGGACGGACATCGCTCGTCGATATCCACTCTTTGCAACATCAACTCTCGAGGAGATCGTCGCCCACATTCCTCCGCATGTTTCGCTTCGAGCCGTCGAAGCCGCAATGCGAGGAGAAGCCTCTCTAGAGGGCGACGCAGAGGATCAAGCGGCCGAGACGCTCGAAGCGACCCCAGCCGCAGTTGCACCGGCAGATGACACCGACCTCGATGAGGATATTCGGGACCTCTTCGACGACGAGTAGTGCGTAATTGGGGAGCTAACCACTCCCCGTTCGACAAACAGTGAAATATACGGATTATCCGTAGAAGGGCAGAACGTGAACACTTCGACTAATCGCCTAGACTTCTCTAAGATTCCGCACATGACTGGTGCAGACTCGAAAGCCAAGTTCGAAGAGATCATGGCGGTTCTCACGCACACTCGCTGGCCAGTCTACTTCGTCGGTCCCTCTGGTGCCGGTAAGACGATCATGGGTCTGAACGTTGCTAAAGCGTACGGCACTCAGAACAACGTACCAGCGTATTATGTGCAGCTTTCGCCAGATCAGACGAAGACGTCCATCATCATGGGTCTTCGCTTGGTGCAAGGCTCTCTGACGGCGGTCAAGGGCATCATCGCACAGGCCATGGAAGAGGGTGCGATCGTCTTCGTAGACGAGGCCACGCATACGACGCAAGAGTTGCTCCTCATGTTCAACTCGATCCTCGATCGTACCTCGATCACCTCCATCGGAGACGAGATCGTCTACGCGAAGGATTCCTTCCGCATCGTCTTCGGTTCCAATTCGTCGGCATACGCCGGCAACGTTCGACTCCCGCAGTCGTTTGCACAGCGCGTGGTGACTTTCCTCTTCGACTACCCGAGTTACAATGACGAGGTAAAGATCGCCAGCAAGATTGCCCGCGACGAGTTCAACGGCAATTACGATGTTCCTGATTCTGCAGCGCGTTACATCGCATCGTTCATGCGTGAGCAGCGGACCGATGCCTTCCCACTTTCCGCCCGCAACATGGCAGTCGCCCTCATTCGGATGGCGATTTCACCCAAGAAGACCGGCGCGCAAGTTGACACATACTTCACGGCAGATGCGAATGTCGAATCGACTCGTCGTCAGATCGTGAAGCGCATTACGGGTAGCGATGCGGTGAACACATCCCAGCTCGCCGATCCGAATGTGCTCGCATTCGTCGAGTACGTCTCAGCCATTGGAATCGAGAAGTTTCGGGAGATTGTCCTCTCGGCAACCATGTTCCACCTTGACGTCGATGGAACAGAGCTCTCTCGCGACGTTGTGAAGAACAAGCTTTCTTCTTCGATCATTTAGATCGAGGGTGATTGCAGTCTGAGGGGACCTAGTCTGGAGGGGTTCTGCCCTTCCCTCCCCTTCAGCTAGGCTCCCTTTCTTGGAGGATTTCGATGGCAATGAATGTTCGCCCGCTTCTTCTTGTAGCCGACAAGAACGTGAGCGTGACGGTCGATAAGACTGCAGATGATGGACCGGCATACGTCCAGCAGTTCGGGACGAAGGGTTTCAAGATCGTCATCAACGACAAGGTCTGTAGGGAAATGTGGAAGAAGTCCTGGTTGTTCAAGAAGATCGACTACGACGAATTCCTCTGTGGTATCCTGCTTCACGAAGTCAGTCACATCAAGTACGGAACGTTTGTCAGGCCGCCAGTGATCAACGGCATGTTCCACCTGATCGACAATATTCTCGAGGACTCGCGCATCGAGTACAACCTCACATTCGAGCATCCAGCACTCGCTCGCTACATTCGTTGGATTTTGGTCGCCCTTCGTCGAGGAGTTGATAAGGTCAAGGCGCCAAAGCAGAAGGAAGTCTTCAAGCGGATCGATAGGAACCTTGATACGCTTTATACGCTTACTCGTTTCGGAACAATCACAAAGAAGGCGGATCCAGAATTCGTCGCCTTCTCGCTTCCCCTGATTCTCTCCTCGACTCGCGGCAATCGCGTCAACACACATATCGCCGCGAAGGCAATATACGACTACCTGCTCGATATCGCCATGGAGGATCCAGAAGTCAAGCAGTGGTTTGAAAATGTGCAGGACTTCCTCGCAGGAATTACGCTCGAAGAGATCAAGGACATTCTCGGTCAGGATCAAGTTGCCTCCTCTAATTCACTAAATGTTGCAAAGCAGACTGCAATCGAAGGAAAGCTCGCTGGCAGCGGTGGAGATCCTGTCACTATCGAGGAGAAGGAAAACAGTTTCTATCGCTCGACCGTCGAAAAGCGGCAAGTGATCATCTCACAACTCCGCAACATCTTCAAGCGGTACTTCGAGAAGGCAAGTTGGGTCAGTGACTTCGACGGTGACATGAATGTCATGCGCCAGCAAAATGCCTACATTAACTCGATGACCAACGACGTCGGTATGGATTATGTGAGGATGCTTCGTAAGGATCCCTCCCTCGACGTATTGGTCCTTCGAGACATTTCGTCTTCGACATCTTCGATCAAGGATTCGTACGCCGAAACCGCAGTCGTTCAGATGGCTGCCCTCGAAATGATGGCTGGTGTACGAACGTGCATGGTTGACTTCGGTGATAGTCACGCAGTGATCAAGGCGTTCGAAGAGGATATGACCGAAGCGCGTCTGTTCCCCCGAGCGAAGGGTGGAACCGTCCTCATGCCGGCCCTCGAAGAAGCGAGAAACTTCAAGTGGCGTGCGAAGAACCGTCTCGCATTCGTCATCACAGACGGATACATTTCTTCATTCGATGAGTGTGTGGCTTTGATGAACAAGATGGAGGAGCAGCAAGGCATAGAGTTCAAGATGTTCAACATCGATCCAGGTGGTCCCGAAGAACCGAACCTCGACGAGCAGGTCATCCACTGCCAACTCGAATCCCTTCCGTTCATCATCTCAGAAATGGTGCTCAAGCGCTATCGTCGCCGCTAGGAGATACGAACATGGATATCAGGTGCCCGCACGGTTACGTCGTCACACCAAAGAATTTGCTCGGTATCATGGTATACGAGCATACAGGCGCGGATCCGTGCGCGTTGATGAACGTCTTCTCGACGCAATCCAATTCAGTACTCGCCAGCTATGCTGTTGTCGGTCAGTTCGAACTAACGCGTGTCATGCGAGCGGTCTTCAGGAACAGCGACGAGGCTCGAATCGCCTTCTTTGAGACGCTCGAGTCGATGACTTCAGAGGACAAACTGGCCGAGGGTTTATTACTCTATATCCAACTGACTGAAGGGGCCCCAGATGAGGTCGTGGGTCACATCGTCGATACCTTCGGTCCAACAGCGCTTCGTAATCTGGAGATGGTGGCCCCGGGGAAGTTCTCGAATCTGAACAAAGGGGAGCATGCGAATAGAAAGATGACCATGCTTTCACTCACGGCCGCGAGAGTTGCGACAGTTGTTCATAAGATGCAAGAACAACAGAAGACGCGTGACAGCAAGGTTGAAAGGATCATCAACCAGCTGTCGTAGAAGGGTACGCGCGCAGAGATGGACGAAGAATCGCTGGCGTCGTCATTCTTGCCGTTAGCTCGCTCAATGGCGAGTAAGTATCACCTGGATAGGGAGGAGGCAGAATCTGAAGCGATCGTTGCGCTCGTCAATGCCGCGAAGTCGTATGATCCAGCGAGAGGGAGCTTCGTTGCCTACGCGAGGGTCTGCATCTCAAATTCGTTGAATGCGTTGTATAACGACACGATAAAGAGGGCTGGAGTGATCCCCCTCTCTCGCTTCGAAGAACGCAGAAATTGGGAGGAGGAGCTGCACTCTAAGATGCCACCGCAAACCGACATGACCGAATTGGTCGAGTCGATGATGGCAATGAAGCAGTTCATTCAGTCTCTGAGTCCAGAGGGCAAACTCCTTCTGAAGCTCAAGGCCAAGGGGAAGACGCAGAGGCAGATTGCCGATTCGATGGGCGTTTCCCAAACAACAGTCAGCCGCATGATGAGAATCCTGCATCAACACTACCACGAGGAACACTAATGAGACCTGGATGGGACGACTACTTTCTTGATATTGCTCGCATGACCGCGACTCGATCTACTTGCCCAAGGGCGCAGGTCGGAGCGCTCATCGTCGTCAAGAACCAGATCGTCTCCCACGGGTACAATGGGGCGCCGAAGGGACTCGCCCACTGTGAGTTGGTAGGTTGTAACATACATGAGGGTCACTGCATTCGAACGGTCCATGCGGAGGTCAATGCGATATTGAGGGCAAGCACGCTAGAAGACGCCACTCTGTATTCGACACACTTCCCCTGTTACGAATGCTGCAAGATTCTGCTGAACACACCGATCGAACGACTCGTTTTCGACAAGACGTATTACGACGATCGGGAGTGGTTCGCAGAAGGGGCCACGCAATACGATTGGTTGGCCGGGAACATTGCGATCATCGGCCAACTGGAGTTCCGAGAATGAGGGTATCAGGAAGCGGAGGGGCGGTACTCATTCCGCCCTCATCTGCAATTACAAGGGAGCTCAACCGTATGCTGGAAGAATTACTCGAATTGATCGAGTACTTCGAGAGCGAAGGATTCCAAGAACTGGCACTCGCAGCCACTCTGGTACTTGAGGAGTTACTCGTTGACCAAGCTAGATCCGAAGAGACTGGAGACCACGCCCACAATTGAAGACTTTCACAAACTGAAGAGAGACTTTGAAGTTATCACCAGGGCGATGAATGACACGTTCGTCAGCTTTGGCGATCAAATGAGCAAGGCTCTAAAAAAGCTAGGTGACAGTCTTTCAACATTCTCATCAGGAAATGATTCTCCAACGCGATGGAACTTTTAAAATTGCCGAAGAGTATCTCGTGGCCAGATTCAATGGATGAACAAATCGTCATGGTCCCAGATGAGCATGGGAAGTGGAAGGACTCGCTCGTTGTTCAAATCTCATATGACTACATGAACTTTCGCCGGAAAGACTGCAAGCTCGTCGGATCCCACTTTTTCTTAGAATGTGCGGATGGCATCTTGAGAAGGATTGAACTTTCAAACAATATGGAGAACTACGAGCCTGGAACGGAGTTTACTGAATGGAGGTATTAATGAGGCATATCCAGGCATCACCCAGAGGACAGCAGGAGGTTGTCAAGGAGCAAAGACATATAGAACTACATCCGATGTTCGAAATCACAGAAACATATCCTGGTGAGGCTGAGTTACAAAAGAAGATCGTTGAAGAAATTAGTTCGTTGGCGCCAATATCGGCGCTCGTGCCTAGGGGCTTCAGATTCAACAATCTTGACAACCAACTAGAACAGACCCTCAGATGGGATTATTAGACGCGTGGAACCATCTTAAGGTCGTCGTTGAAGATGCATTCATGCGGACACCATACATGAAAGCACTCAAGAAGCTCAATGACGATTTCGCAAATGAACAACTTTCTTCTATTCGTAAAAAGAACCAGTTGACGACCGGCCCCTCAATCCCCCCTTTCCCTCATCGTCCCAAAGGTCCCACAAGATGGGATTACTAGGTGCCTCCCGCTGCGAGATGTATGCAACTACATCCTTCGAGAACCGAGTCCCCGATTTCGTCCTGGTAGGTG
>Ga0265338_10011460_pt1 | contig 10237 bp, 8 predicted proteins | sample 42126metaG_FD_193579 | JGI IMG/M metagenome (GOLD analysis project Ga0265338, IMG submission 193579) | Rhizosphere microbial communities from Carex aquatilis grown in University of Washington, Seatle, WA, United States - 4-21-26 metaG | ecosystem: Host-associated > Plants > Roots > Rhizosphere >... | reverse complement strand
GAAGGTCCCGTCGTCGACCACGCCGGAGGAGTCGGCGATCGTGCCGCCGAAGGTGACCGCGAGGGTGGCGCCGGCGTCGATGGTGGTGAGGCCGCTGTAGGTGTTGGCCCCATTGGTGGAGAAGCCGCCGGAGGCCACCGTCAGGTCGCCCGATCCGGAGATCGCGCCGTCGTCGTTGAGGGGCGGGCCCGCGGGCTCGTCGATCACCAGGGCGCCATTGTCCACGATCGGGCCGCCGATGATGTAGCCCTCGTCGGTTCCGTCGCCGAACTGAAGGGTCGCGCCGGTGTCGATCAGGGTCTCGCCGTTGAACAGGCCCGCCTGCTGGGTGGTCACGATCGCCGTGCCGGCGGCGACTTCCAGCGTGCCCGATCCGGTGACCGTGTTGGAGAAGACCCGGGGCCCCGAATAGTCGAGCTTCAGGGTCCCGCTGGCGACGATGGAGCCGGTCACCGATCCGTCGTCGCCGGAGGTCCCGTCGCCGAGCTGCAGCACCGCGCCCGTGTCGATGGTGGTGCCGCCCGTGTAGGTGTTGGCGCCGGTCAGGATCTCGGTCCCGCCGGAAACCTCCAGGCCGCCGCCGTCGCCGCCGTCTTCGATCACGCCCGAGAAGGTCCCGTCCGTCCCGCCGGTCGCCGCGGTGAGGTTCAGGGTCTTGCTCCCCAGCTCCACCGCGCCGGAGCCCGACAGGGACTTGATCGAGACCCCGGTCGGCGTGACCGCCGTGATGTCGAAGGTCCCGTTATCGGCGAGGCTCGAGGAGGCGCCGATCGAGCCCGAGCTGTACAGCGACAGCGTGGCGCCGGCGTCGATGCTGGTCGCGCCGGTGTAGGTCTGGGCGACGCCAAGCCCGAGTTCGCCCTGCTTCACCTCGACCGAGCCGGAGCCGCTGATGTTGAAGTATCCGCTGATCGAGCCGCCGACGCCGTTGTCGACGACCAGGGATCCGTTGTCGGTGACGCTGTTGCTCCCATCGCCATCCAGCCAGCCGTTGGTCGTCCCGTCGCCCCACTGGAGGGTGGCGCCGGAATCCACCGTCACCGTGCCGCCGACGTCGTCCAGTCCGGTCACGACCAGGGTCCCGGCCTTGATCTCGACCGTCCCCGAGCCCGAGATCCCCTGGCTCATCTCGACCGAGCCGGCGTAGTCGAAGGTCAGGGCGCCGTCGTCGACGATGGCGCCCGAGCCCGCGGTCGAGTCGTGTCCGGCGGTCCCGTCGCCGAGCTGCAGCGTGGAGCCCGCCTCGATGGTGGTCCCGTTGGAATAGCTGTTGGCGCCCGTGAGGATCAGCGTGCCCGGACCTGCCTGCGTCAGCGAGCCGCTGAAGCTCGAGGAGAAGTCCGAGATGCTCCCGCTGTAGGTGAGCGTTCCGGAACGGTTGAACGTCACGTTGGCGTCCTGGAGCAACATATCGCCCACCCAGGCGCCTTGCGCCCCGCCGGCGCCGATCTGGACCGTGGTGTAGGAGGCGAGGAGCACCCCGGAGTCGGTGCTGTCGCCGGTCAGGGTCAGGGTGTGCGAGGCGGCCTGAAGGGTGCCGGTCCCGGAGATGACCCCGGCGTAGGCGCCGGGATTGATCAGGACGAACTGGAGGTCGCCGTTGTCGAGAACATCGCCCGGCATGCTGTCGACCGCGTTGACGCTGAGGACGCCGGTCGCATCGATCGTCGTCCCGCCGGTATAGCTGTTGGCCGCGCTCAGGATCACGAAGTTGCCGGCGACGCCGCCATCGATGGTCAGGCCGCCGGGGCCGCTGATGGAGCTGTTGAACTGCACGTAGCCGTTGGAGGCGTTGATCGTCCCGCCGCCCCCATAGGAGCTGAGGATCACCGGGGCGCCCACCGTGATGTCGCCCGTCGGCTCGAACGTGCCGCCCTCGAACACGATCGTCGACTGCAGCGCCGCGGTGCTGTTCTCGTCATCCACCTGGCCGAGGTCGATGGAGGGGTGGACCGTGACGTTCAGGGTGAGGGGAAGACTGCCACCGCCGTCGGTGGATTGGGCCTTGTAGCCGGCGATATCGAACAGGTTGTAGCTGGCGCCGTTGCTTGCGTCGAAGGATATGCCGTTGGCGTCGACAAACGGCGTCGTCGCCTGGATATTCTGATCCGGACCCAGGTAGCTGGGGTCCAACGCGGTGATCGTGCCTGAACCCGCGGTGGTGTCGGTCAGGGCGCCGGCGATGAAGTCCGCGACATCGCCGTTGGAGCCCGCGCCGTTGGTCGTGACGATCGCCGAGCCGGCGAACGGGCCGCTGGAGAAGGTCACGTCGTAGGCCTGCTGGGCCTGGGCCCTCTGCGACATGGCCAGGGCCAGGGCCAGGGTGCTCGCCGAAGCGCAGATGATCGCACGGCGCTGCGCGCGTCCCTTGAGAGCCAGCTTGACCATGTTCCCGCCCCTAATCAGTCCGGGGCGGCGCAGTGGCCCGGCCCCGTTGCCCAACCCATGGCGCCCGTCCTGGACGGAGCGCCGACCGACTCATCGCAAGTTGTAATGCAAAGTGCGCGCCAGCGCCTACTGCCGCCTGAGGCTGCGGCTCTTGCGGCGTTCGGGTTCGAACTCCGAACCCGGCTTCCAGCCCGGCCAGGCGCCGCCGGAGGCCAGGTCGCGGCCGACCTGGTAGAGCAGGTCCACGTCCTGGGCCGCGCCGGTCAGGTCCCAGTCGCCATGCCAGACGTCGCAGGGCTGGTGGTAGCAGTGGGCGGTGTAGTCGCCGATCCAGGCGTCGCCGGCCACCCGGCCGCCCTTCACCAGGTCGGGCCCGCCGCCCAGGCTCATCAGCAGCAGGGTCGGCACGCCGCGCTTGGCCAGGGAGAAGTGGTCGGCGCGGTAGAACAGGCCCCGTTCGGGATGGGCGTCGGGGGTGATGACCCGGCCCTGCCGCGCGGCGGCGCGGGCCAGCAGGTCCTCGAGCTGGTTCTGGCCCGAGCCCACCAGCACCAGGTCCCGCGAGGGGCCGACCGGCTCCAGCACGTCCATGGTGAAGTCCGCCACGATCAGGCCGGGGTCGAAGCTGGGATGGCCGGCCCACCACTCCGAACCCAGCAGGCCCCGCTCCTCGCCGGTCCACAGGGCGAAGACGGTGGTGCGGGCCGTGCGGGGGGCGTGGACGAAGGCGCGGGCCAGCTCCAGCACCCCGGCCACGCCCGAGCCGTCGTCGACGGCGCCGTGGCGGATGCGGTCGCCCGAGGCGTCCGGCGCCCCGATCCCGAAGGCGTCCCAGTGGGCCCCGAACATCACCGCCTCCTTCGGCCGCGTGGTCCCGGTGAGCTTGGCGACCACGTTGCGGCTGGTCAGGCGGTGGAAGTCGAGGCCGTAGTCGGCCGAGAGGGTCTCCTGGCCGATCGGGATGGGATGGAAGTCGCGCCGGCGGGCCATGAGCTTCAGCCGGTCGAGGTCGAGGCCGGCGCGGCGCAGCAGGCGCAGGGCGACGTCGTGCTGGATCCAGCCCTCCATCAGGGCGTGGGCCTTGGCCGGATCGGGGCGGACCACGTCATAGGCCTCGGCGTTGGAGGCCTGGACCGTGGACCAGCCATAGCCGGCGCCCGGCGTCTCGTGGACGATCAGCACGCCCAGGGCCCCGCGCCGGGCGGCCTCCTCGAACTTGTAGGTCCAGCGGCCATAGTAGGTCATGGCCTGGCCGCCGAAGCGGCCATAGGCGTCCTCGCCCGGCCGGGCCTCGAAGTCCGGGTCGTTGACCAGGACCACCAGGATCTTGCCCCGGCAGTCGTAGCCCTTGAAGTCGTCCCAGCCCCGCTCGGGCGCCTCGACCCCATAGCCGGCGAAGACCAGGGGCGCCTTGTCGATCCGCACCCGCTCGACCGGGCGCTGGGTCATGACCATCACGTCCTGGGTCTGGACCAGGGCCTCTTCGCCCCCGGGGACCTCCACGCCGATCCTCGGCTCGGGCTTCAGCTGGTAGCGGACCATGGGCACGGCCTGGGTCCAGCCGCCGGCGTCGCCGCCCGGCTCCAGGCCCATGGCCCGGAACTGGTCGACCAGATAGGCCACGGTGGTGTCCTCGCCGGGCGTGCCGGGCGAGCGGCCCTGGAAGCCGTCCGAGCCGATGGTGTGGATGACGTCGCTCATCCGCCTGGCGCTGATCGGCCCGGCGTCCTGGGCCAGGGCGGCGCCCGCAACCATCAGGGCGAACGCCGCCGCCGCGAACTTGAAACCCATGCGCCGTCTCCAGGTCAGGCGGCGGATACTCGCCCGGATCCGGACGAGGCGCCAAGCTTTCCCGTCTCCCGCGGACAGGGGTCAGACCCCCTCGCTCAGCCGGTCGATCTGCAGGCGGATGTGGGCGGCTTCGGCGGCGGTGTTGGCCAGGGCGATGGCGCGGCCCCAGGCCTCGCGGGCCTCGGCATGGCGGCCGAGTTGGAGCAGCAGCGCCCCCTTGACCCCGAAGAAATGGAAATAGCCCGAGAGCGGCCCTTCCAGCGGCAGGATCATCTCCAGCGCCTCGGCCGGCCCCCGCGCCTTGGAGACGGCCACCGCCCGGTTCAGCCTCACCACCGGCGAGGGCTGGAAGCGCTCCAGCGCCTGGTAGAGCAGTTCGATCTCGGTCCAGTCGGTGTCTTCGGGTCGGGCCGCGCGGTCGTGCAGGGCCGCGATGGCGGCCTGCAGCTGGTAGGGCCCGGTGCGGCGGTGGCGCATGGCCTTGTCGATCAACGCCATGCCCTCGGCGATCCTGTCGTGCGCCCAGAGCCGGCGGTCCTGGTCGTCCAGCAGCACGATGGCGCCCTCGGCGTCGAGCCGGGCGGGGGTGCGGGCGTGCTGCAGCAGCATCAGGGCCAGGAGGCCCATGATCTCCGGCTCGGACTGGTAGAGGCGCAGCAACAGCCGCCCCAGCCGGATGGCCTCGTCGCAGAAGGGCGCCTTCAGGGGCGCGCTGTCGCCGGTGGTGGAATAGCCCTCGTTGAAGACCAGGTAGACCATGGCCGCCACCGCCCCCAGCCGCTCGGACCGCTCGATCGGACCGGGCGCCTCGAAGGGGATCTCGGCCCTGGCGATGCGGGCCTTGGCGCGGGTGATCCGCTGCTCCATCGCCGCCTCGGAGACCAGGAAGGCGCGGGCGATCTGCTTCACGGAAAGGCCGGAGACGATGCGCAGGGCCAGGGCGATCTGCTGGGTGGCCGGCAGCTCCGGATGGCAGCAGATGAACAGCAGGCGCAGGATGTCGTCGCGGTAGTGGGCGCCGTCCAGCCGCTCGGCCATGGGCGCCTCTGCGTCGTCGAGGTCGGAGAGCTGGTCCTCCTCGGGCAGGGCCTCGGTCCGGCTGGACTTGCGCACCTGGTCGATGGCGACGTTGCGCCCCACGAAGATCAGCCAGGCGGCCGGATCGCGTGGCGGGCCGTTGGCCGGCCAGGTCTTCAGCGCCCTGAGGCAGGCTTCCTGGTAGGCCTCCTCGGCGACCTCCAGGTCGCGGAAGTAGCGCAGCAGCGCCCCGATCGCCTGGGGCCGCGCGGAGGTCAGCGCCGCATCGATCCAGGCGATGTCGGTCATCTCAGCTCTGGACCGCCGCCAGCTCCCGGTCGGAGACGTCGGCGCCCCTCAGGAACACCCGCAGGGGCCGGATCTCGTAGGCGCCGCCGGGATTGGCCAGGCCCATCTCTCGCACATAGACCAGGGCCTCCTCGAGGTTCTCGAAGTCGACCACGTAGAAGCCGAGCAGCTGCTCCTTGGTCTCGGCGAAGGGGCCGTCGACCACCACCGCCGGTTCGCGGTCCTTGCGCAGGGTGGTGGCCGCGGTGGTGGGCATCAGCCGGACTGCGGGGCCCAGCTTGCCCTTGGCGGCCAGCTTCTGGTGCACCACGTCCAGCCCGGCCATGACCGCATCGTCCTCGGCCTTGGTCCAGGAGAACACCGCGTTCTCGTCGTTGTAGCAGAGGATGGCGTAGAGCATCCGCGAGGTCCTTCTGGTTGGTAGGGGACGGGCCGCCCGGCTTCACCCCTGCGGCGGGGCCATGTCGACGATCTGGCGAAGTTCGCAGACGCCGTCGCCGGCCACCGCGAAGAACCGGGTCATCAGCTCCATGCAGGCCTCCTTCGACGGCGCCTGGATCAGGGCGTAGCCGCCCGCCCGGTCGGTGAGCGCGCTCACGGTGGACCGGCCTCCCTGGCTTTCGATCCTGGCGCCGGCCTCGAGCGGGCCCAGGGGTTCGGTGACGATCAGCGAGCCGTTCGCCATCATCTCCTGGACCAGGGCGCCCATGGCCTGCATGTGCTCCTGGGTCGGGGGGCCGGAATTGGACGCCGCGGGCCGCCAGATCGACAGAAATCTCATGGTGTTCCTCCTCGTGGCGGCCGCTCGGTCCGCGTCCCAAGGACGCCGAGCCTAGAGCCCTTCCGACAGGCCGGGAAAAAGATTCGACGGGATGTCGGCCCCCGGCCAGGGTGGACCGTCCTTGGGCCAAGCGACGGCCGAGCGGCGGCGCCCCAACGCAAGGAGCTGAGCGATGCGTTTCCTGATGCTGATGATCCCGGGCGTCTACCAGCCCGGCCAGACCGACAACCCCGTCGCCAGGACCGGCGTGCCCGACGCCGAGAGCGTCGCCAAGATGATGAAGTTCAACGAGGAACTCCACGCGGCCGGCGCCCTGGTGGCGCTGGATGGGCTGCACCCGCCCTCCAAGGGCGGACGGGTCAGCTATCGCGGCGGCAAGCCGGTGGTCACCGACGGCCCCTTCGCCGAGGCCAAGGAGGTGATCGGCGGCTACTGGATCATCCAGGCCGCGTCGCTGGACGAGGCGCTGGGCTGGGCCCGTCGCATCCCCGCCAACGAGGACGACATCGTCGAGGTCCGCCAGATCTTCGACATGAGCGACTTCCCCGAGGACGTGGTCGACGCGGTCAAGGAGAACGGGCCGAAGGTCTCCGAGGCCATGGGCGCCCCGTGATCCCTCCTCTCCCTCGAGGGAAGGCGGTCAGGGAACATCCCCCCAGCCGGGCCGGCGCTCGAAGCGGGCGCCGAGCTTGGCCAGGGCGGCGTCCCAGATGGCCGGCGTGCCGGTCCAGGGCTCGCGCACCGGATCGTCGATCCTGAGCGCGTCCCAGCCGGGGGCCTGGACGCCCTTGGGCGAGATCAGCAGGAACCGGCTCTGCGCCTTCGGCGTGCGATCCAGCACCGCCTGGCGCAGGGCGGCGATCCCGGCCAGGTCGCCCTGCTCGCGCCCCATCAGCTCCCGCACGTAAAGCACCTGGCGGTCGGGCCGGTTGAGCAGGTCGAACTTCTGCATGAGGTGGGCGGTGCGCGCCCGGGCCTCGCCGATGTGGTCCCGCCAGCCCGGCAGCACGTGCAGGCGTTCGGGGTCCATGGGGAACTCGTGCTGGAGCCGGAGGCCATAGCCGGTGTGCCCGATGTAGCGGATGCGGCCGAACCGTCCCGAGGGCTTGAGCCGGGCCGGGTCGTAGAGCCGGTCGACGTCCCAGTCGCCGAGGACGGCCGCGCCTCCGGCCAGGGGCGTGATCCACCAGTCGAAGGGAAAGGCGGTCCTGAACCCGAAGTGGTCGCGCAGCCGCTGGGTGGTGCGGCAGCGATAACCCAGGGACACGATGTGGCTGAACGCGTTCACTGGTGCAGTCTAGGCCGGATCGGCCGCGCCGATCCAATCGGCCGAGCGCATCTCCTCCAGGCGCGAGGCCGTGCGCTCGAACTCGAAGGCGCCGTCGCCTGAGGGATAGAGGTTGGAGGGTTCGGCCGCGGCCAGCACCACCAGCCGGGTGTGGGCCTCGTAGAGGGCGTCGATCAGCCAGACCAGGCGGCGGGCCTCGTTGCGCTGGTCCGGGCCCAGGCGCGGCACGTCCTCGAGGAACAGGGTGTGGAAGCGATCGGCCACGGCCAGGTAATCCTGGGACCCCAGGGCTTGGCCGCAGAGCCCGGCGAAGCTCTCGCGCAGCAGCCCGCCGGAGGCCCGCGGCAGCCGCATCCTGCGGCCCATCACCTCCAGCGTCGCCCCCGTCTCCGGCGCGCCGTCGAGCTGGCCCTGCCAGAGGGCCTCGAAGGCCGTCTCGGTCTCGGGTGAAATCGGCGAGAAATAGACCCGGGCGCCCCTCAGCCGCGCCAGCCGGTGATCCAGCCCGCCCCCCACCTCGACGACCTGCATGCGGCCCTCCAGCATCTCGATGAAGGGCAGGAACAGCTGGCGGTTGATGCCGCCCTGGTAGAGGTCCGCCGGCGGCCGGTTGGAAGTGGCGACCAGCACCACGCCCTCCGCGAACAGGGCCTCGAACAGCCGGCCCAGGATCATGGCGTCGGCGATGTCGGCCACCTGCAGCTCGTCCAGGCAGAGCAGCCGCGCCTTGGAGGCGATCAGCTGGGCGGTGGGCTGGATGGGATCGTCGCCCCTGGCCTGGCCGAAGGTCGCCCGGCGGGCGGCGCTGTCGCCCCTGCGCCAGGCGTCGATCAGGCCGTGGACCTCGGCCATGAAGGCATAGAAGTGCTCGCGCCGCTTCCTGGGCGCCGGCGCGGTCTCGAAGAACAGGTCCATCAGCATGGACTTTCCCCGCCCCACCGGGCCCCAGAGGTAGACGCCATGGGGCTGGGGATGGCGGCGCAGCCGGGCCAGCAGCGAGGGCTCGCCCAGGGCGTTCAGCTCCCCTTCCAGCCGCGACAGGGCCTCCAGCCCCGCGTCCTGGCCGGCGTCCGGCTGGATCTCGCCGCTCTGCAGCCCGGCGCGGTAGGCGGATCGGAGGGTCGTGGGCATCGCCTTGCCTAGCCCCCGCCGCTTTCCATGCGTGGCCGTTCGCCGTTGAAGGCGCGGCGGAGAACGCGTTTCAGGGCCGCCTCGTCCAGCGGTCGGGGATTCCAGCCGCCCGTGCTCATCAGCGCCTCGACCACCGGCTCGATGCTGGCCTTGGGCATGCCGATGTCCTTCAGGGCCGAGGGCGCCCCCAGGCTGCGCGCCAGGTCGTAGAGGGCGTCGGCGGGATAGGCCGCGTCCAGGGCGCGGCCCATGCGGGCCAGGGCGTCGGGGATCTCCGGGGCGTTATAGGCCACCACATGGGGAAGCAGGATGGTGTGGGTCTCCGCGTGCGGCAGGCCGAAGGCGCCGCCCAGCAGGTGGCAGAGCCGGTGGTGCAGGCCCGATCCGCCATTGGCCAGCGACCAGCCGCCCAGCCACGCCGCCTCCAGCGCCTCGGCCCGGCCGGCCTCGTCCCCCGGCGCCGCCACGATGCGCGGCAGGGCGTGGGCCATCAGCCGCAGGCTCTCCTCGGCGATGGCCAGCAGCATGGCGTTGGGGCTCTCGGCATAGAGGGCCTCGACCCCGTGGGCGATGGCGTTGAAGCCGCTGGTCACGCTGACGGCGACGGGCAGGGAGAGGCTGAGGTCGACGTCGTAGATCACCGTCTCGGGCAGCACCTTGATGGTGCGCTGGGTGGTCTTGCGCCCGCCTTCGGTCTGGCCCAGCACCGGCGTCATCTCCGACCCGGCGTAGGTGGTGGGGACCGCGATCTGCGGCAGGTTGCTGCGCAGCGCGAGCGCCTTGGACAGCCCGATGGCCGAGCCGCCGCCGATGGCGACGAGCCCGTCGACCTTCTCGGCCTTCGCCAGGGCCATGGCCTCCCGAGTGACCTCGATGGGGGTGTGCATGGCGGCGCCGGCGAACGTCGGGCCCGCGACGGGGCCCAGGAGCCCGGCCGCACGCTCGGCTGCTTCGGCCTGGGATCCGGTGCAGACCAGCATCACCCGTCGGCAGGCCAGGGCCGCGGCCTCCTCGGCGATTCCTTCCAACGCGCCTTTTCCGAACACCACGCGGGAGGACAGACTGCGGAACACCGCCGCCATCAGGCGCTCATCCCACCGATGCCGGGAGCGTCCGGCGGCGCGCCGGCGCCCCGGCCCAGGGACCGCTGCATCCACACCACGTCGACCCAGCGGCCGAATTTCCAGCCCACGGCCGGCACGATGGCCTTGAGCTCGAAGCCGCAGGCCCGGTGCAGGGCGATGGAGGCTTCGTTGCCGCTGTCGCCGATCACCCCGACCATCTGGCGCAGGCCCAGGCCCTCGCACTCGGCGAGGACGGCCTCGAGCAGGGCCTTGCCGATGCCCTGGCCACGCGCGGCCTCGGCCACATAGACGCTGTCCTCGACGGTGAAGCGGTAGGCGGCGCGGGTCCGGAAGGGCCCGGCGTAGGCATAGGCCACGACCTCGCCGTCCCGGTCGGCCACCAGCCAGGGCAGGCCGCGGTCCAGGACCGCGGCGCAGCGCTGGGCCATCTCGTCCTGGGAGGTCGGG
>Ga0265338_10011459_pt1 | contig 10237 bp, 9 predicted proteins | sample 42126metaG_FD_193579 | JGI IMG/M metagenome (GOLD analysis project Ga0265338, IMG submission 193579) | Rhizosphere microbial communities from Carex aquatilis grown in University of Washington, Seatle, WA, United States - 4-21-26 metaG | ecosystem: Host-associated > Plants > Roots > Rhizosphere >... | reverse complement strand
CAGGTAGTGCGCGAGGACCTGCTCGAGAGGAACAAAGCGGCCGCGGCTGCCGATCGGTAGGAACCGGGGCAGGCCTTCCGGCACCTTGACGCGCGCGAAGCGAACCTCGCCCGTGTCGGGATCCTCGACGAACAGAGCGAGGCTGACCGAGAGCGGAGAGATGTACGGAAACGGCTGGCCGGGCCCGACCGCGAGCGGCGTGAGGACAGGGTAGATCTCGCGCTCGAAGCGCTCGTCGAGCAGCGCGCGCTCCTCCTCGTTCAGGCGGTCCACCCCCGCGACAACGATCCCCTGTGCCGCAAGCGCGGGGCAGAGATCCTTGGCCCATACGGTCGCCTGCCGCTTGTACAGCTCGAGGACACGCGCACGCGACTCTGCGAGCGTCTGCTTCGGCGTCCGTCCGTCGGGGGAACGCTTGGTCAAGCCCGCCGCTGCCTGCCCGATGAGGCCCGCGACGCGAACCATGAAGAACTCGTCGAGCATCTCCGAGAAGACCTTGAGGAAGAAGACGCGCTCGAGCAGCGGCAGATCTTCGTCGTGCGCGAGATGGAGCAGACGCGCGTCGTAGTCGAGGAACGAGAGCTCGCGGTTGATCAGCCGCTCAGTCGCGGCGGCGCCACGCTTACGGCCAATCGTCGCAGCCATGGGACGACGCTAGCCGAAGCGGCCGGTGACGTAGTCCTCCGTGCGCTTGTCGGAGGGCGCCGTGAAGATCTTCTCCGTTCCGTCGTACTCGATGAGCTCGCCCCAGCGCTGGCCCTCTTCCCCGCGGGAGATTGAGAAGAACGCGGTCATGTCCGCCACGCGCGCGGCCTGCTGCATGTTGTGCGTGACGATCACGAACGTGTACTCGCTCTTGAGACCGTGCATGAGCTCCTCGATCTTCTGGGTCGCGATCGGGTCGAGGGCCGAGGCCGGCTCGTCCATGAGGACGACGTCGGGCTCGACGGCGATCGCCCGCGCGATGCAGAGCCGCTGCTGCTGGCCGCCCGAGAGGCCCATCGCGTTCGTCTTGAGGCGATCCTTCACCTCGTCCCACAGCGCCGCCTGCGTGAGCGCCTTCTCGACCCGGTCGTTGAGGCCGTCCTTCATCCCGAGCACTTTCAGGCCCCACGCGACGTTGTCGAAGATCGACTTCGGGAACGGATTCGGCCGCTGGAACACCATCCCGATCGTGCGGCGCACCGCGACGGGGTCGACGTCGCGCGTCGAGATGTCGTAGCCGTGGTAGCGAATCGTGCCGTGCTGGCGGAAACCCGGCACGAGGTCGTTCATTCGGTTGAGGCAGCGGATGAAGGTGCTCTTGCCGCACCCGGACGGGCCGATGATCGCCGTGACGAGGTTCTTGTAGACATCGAACGAGACGCCCTTGAGCGCGGGCTTCGAGCCGTACAGCGCATCGAGATCCTGGATCTCGAACACCGTCTCGAGCTGCTCGCGCGGCGGCAGCGGCTGACGCTTTGTCTCGACCCGCACGGCGGGAACGATGCTACTCGACTCGCTCACCAATTCGGTCATCTTGAGATTCCCGTCAACTTTCTCCGGCTACGGCCCGCGAGCCAGCGCGCCGTGAGGCTCACGATGAGGATGAACACGATCAGGACGAAAGCACCTGCCCACGCAAGCGCATGGTCGCTCGGCACAGGCGAGTCGGCGAGCTCGTAGATCGCGACCGGCACCGTCTGCATCGCGTGGAGCGGGTTCCAGGCGATGCCCTGACCCACGATCGACGTCGTGAGGAGCAGCGGCGCCGTTTCGCCCGCGACACGCGCGACCGCGAGCACCGCACCCGTGAGAATGCCACCGATCGCGTGAGGGAGAACGACTCCGAGCGTCGTCCGCCAGCGCGGGGCGCCGAGCGCGAGGCCCGCCTCCCGCAACGAGCTCGGGACGAGCGCGAGGATCTCGATCGTCGAGCGAGCGACGAATGGGAGCATGATGATCGCGTAGGCGAAGGATCCGTCGAGACCACTTTGGCCGTGACCGACGACGAGCAGGCCGTACACGAAGATCCCAACGACGATTGCCGGGATCCCGGCGAGGGTGTCGAGCACGAGGCCGACAAAGCCTTTGATCGCGCGCGGGGCGAACTCGCTGACGTAGATCGCGATAAGCATCCCGAAGGGGAGCGCCATCGCCGTGGCGATTCCCACGATGACGAGCGAGCCGACGAACGCGTTTGCGAGGCCCTGGCTGACGCTCGTCAGCGCGTAGGGAACCTGAGGCTTGGTGAGGAGGCCGAGGCTCAGCTGACTCGCGCCGCGGAGTGCGACGTATCCCACGAGGACTCCGAGGAGCGCGACCCCGACGGCGGCCGCCAGCCAGGCGATGAGCTCTATGACGCGATTGACCCTCCGCCGCCGCCGAAGGCGATCGTTCGGCCGTCCGAAGACGCTGAGCTCGGTGGCGCTCACTCCATCAGCCCCTGAGCCTACGGCTGGCGCGACGCACGACCAGCTGCGCCATGAGGTTCACGGCGATCGAGAGGACGAGAAGGATCAAGCCGAGGTAGATCAGCGCGGAAGGCTCCATCGGCGGTACGGCGTTGAGAAACTCCGTCGCGATCTTGCTGCCCATCGTGTCTCCCCCCTGGAAGAGGTTCGCGCCGATGAAGGTTCCGTTGCCGACGACCTGCGAGACGGCGATCGCCTCGCCGAGCGCCCGGCCGACGCCCAGAATCATGGCCGCAGCAACGCCGCCGCGCGCGTATGGGAGAACGACCCCGCGCACCATCTCCCACCGAGTCGTCCCCAGCCCCAGCGCCGCCTCCTTGAGCTCGCGCGGAACACCGAGGAAGAGCTCACGCGAGAGGCTCGCGATGATCGGCGTGATCATGATCGTGAGCACGACGATCGCCGTGAAGTAGTTGTTGCCGGAGGTTGACGTCCCGAAGAGGGGGATCCACCCGAGGACGGAGTGCAGCGCCGGGTCGACGTGATCGTGCATCAGCGGGACGAGCACGATGATTCCCCAGAGGCCGATCACGACACTCGGGATCGCTGCGAGCGTCTCGACGAGAGCGCTTACGGGGCCCCGAAGCCAACTAGGAGCCAGCTCGCTCAGAAACAGCGCGATGCCGAGCGCCAGGGGCGTCGCGAGTATCAGCGCGCCGACCGACGTGACCACGGTGCCGAAGAGGAACGCGCCGGCGGCGAAGTGAAGGTGGACCGGATCCCAGATGTTGTGCGTGAGGAAGCCGAGACCGAACGTCGAGAGCGCCAAGTGCGCGCCCTGGACGAGCTTGTACGCGATCAGGCCGAGGAGGACGGCAGCTCCGAGAGCTGCGCCGCCGGCAACGACCCGCAGAAGCGTGTCGCCGAAACGAACCCGCCGCCCCGAGAAGGGGCGGCGGGTGGTTTCGGTGGTATCGAGAGCGCTCACTGTCGGAGCCATTCTCTCCTACGAATGGATCTTTGCAATCTGCTTCTGATCGAACGAGACGACGCCGGACGGGATCGGCACGAAGAGGATCTTCGGGCCGTAGGTCTGGCCCTTGCCGCTCGTGTCGAGAATCGCCCAGTTCATGAGCTTCTGGAGCGCCTTGGCGTTCTTACTCGTGATCGCGACGTCCACGTACGAGTACGTGCAGATCGGGTACGCCTTCAGGTACTTCGCGGTGGCCGGGGGATTCACGATCGAGAGCGAACCGTCCGCGTGCGGCGTGGGCTGCACGTTCGAGGCAGCCTTGATCGAGACCAGAGTCGGCGACACGAACTTGCCGTTCCGATTCTGCATCTTCGCGTACTTCAGGTGGTTCTCGACTGCGTACTCGACGTCCGTGTAGCCGATTCCGCCGTTGGTGGCAGCGACAGCCCCCGCGACGCCGGAGCTGTGCGACTCACCGGTACCGACCGGCCAGTTGACCGAGGTGCCTTTGCCGTACTTGCTCTTCCACGTCTGCGACACGCTCGAGAGGTAGTCGGTGAAGTTGTAGGTCGTGCCCGAACCGTCGGACCTATGGAAGACGCTGATAGCCGTGTGCGGAATGCTGACGCCCTTGTTCAGCGCCTTGATCGCCGCGTCGTTCCAGAACGTGATCTTGCCGAGGTAGATCTTCGCGAGCACCGCACCGGTCAGGTTGAGCGTCGCGCTCACGTGGTCGAGGCGATAGTCGACCGAGGTGCCGGCGAGGGCCCACGGAATCTGGAGACAGTGGTTGCACGCCTTGAACTGGGCGACGGTCAGAGGCGCGTCGGATGCGCCGAAGTCCACCGTCCGGTTTGTGATCGCCGAGATGCCGGCGCCTGAGCCGACCGCGCTGTAGTTGAGCGTGAGATGGAGGTGCGACGAGACGGGGTTGACCCATGCCTGGACGAGCGGGGCGACGAACGTGCTGCCCGCGCCGGTCACCGTGACGTTTGCCTGCCGAGCGCTGGCGACACCAGCACCGACGGTGGCGACGGCGGCGACGGCAGCGAGCGCGAGTGTGGTGCGAACGAGCGTGCGGTGCTTCCGCATTGGATTTCTCCTCCTCCTAGGGGTTCGCCGCGAACATACGGCCGGTCCGGAACGGCGTGGGCAACGCGATCGTTGCCGAGTGGAGACGGAGTGGTGACCAGCGTTGCGGCCTGCCGAGGGCAGTTCCGTCCGCGAGGGGCAGCTAGTACTCTGGGCGTATGGGAATGGACGACGCTCTCGACCAGGTCGAGGCCCAGTTGCAGGAGATGGGGCAGCGCGTCGTCAGCGCCGTACACGGTGCGACACGGGCCCTACAGGAGCGCGACAAGGAGCTCGCCGACGAGGTGATCGCGTTCGACGACGAGGTCGACCGCCACTTCATCGCGATCGAGCAGCAGATTCAGTCGCTCCTTGCCCTGCAGACGCCAGTGGCCCGCGACCTGCGGCTCCTGCTGGCAATGATCCACATCAATCTCCTGCTCGAGCGCACGGGGGACGGCTGCGTCACGATCGCGAAGCTCTCGAAGCTCGTCTCCGACGTGGAGCCCGATCCCGCCCTCGCCGACGTCCTCACGGAGATGGGTGAGCGCGCCGAGGAGATGGTGCGGGTGGCTCTGAACTCGTTCAGCGAGCGCGACCTAGCGGGCGCGGAGAGCCTCGTCGAGCTTGACGAGCTCATCGACCGCGCGAACCGCCGCTTTGTCGAGCGTCTCGTCGACGTCATGGCCCACCCGGACATGCGCGAATGGGGCCTGCGGATGGTGGTCGTTGCGCGGACGATCGAGCGGATCGGCGACCGCGCCGTCGATATCGGCGAGCAGACCGCCTATCTCCTCACGGCGCAATTCCGCGAGTTCACCGACGCGTCACATCCGGCCGACTAGATAGAAAGCCTCTCGTGGCCGCCTACCGGAAGTACCTCGTGCCGTTGGCCGTGATTCTCGGGGTCGCGCTCATCGTCATCGGCATCGTGTACTTCGCGGAGCCGGCGCGATCGCTGCCGTCGTTCTTCCCGGGGCACGAGGCGTCGGCGCATCACCACGTGAAGCACGGGATCGCCGCGGTCCTCGTCGGGCTCGCGTGCTTCGCCTTCGCCTGGTTCAACACCGGGCCCAAGAAGCGCACCGCGTAACCTCCCGCGCGTGCACGCGACGATCACCTATTTCCAGGGCGCGATGCTCGGGCTGTTGCAGGGCGTCTCGGAGCTCTTCCCCGTCTCGAGCCTCGGGCACAGCGTCATCCTCCCGAAGCTCTTCGGCTGGAACATCGGCCAGGACCAGGCCTACTTCCTCACGTTCCTCGTGGCGTTGCACCTCGCGACGGGGCTCGTTCTGCTCGCGTTCTTCTGGCGCGACTGGGTGCGGATCCTCAAGGGGCTCGGCCGGTCGCTTCGCGACCGCGAGATCGGCGACCCCGACGCGAAGCTCGGCTGGCTGCTCGTCGTCGGCACGATCCCGGCCGGGATCCTCGGACTTACCTTGCAGGACCCGCTCCGCAAGCTCTTCGCCTCGCCGGAGAAAGCGAGCATCTTCCTCGCGCTCAACGGCCTGCTCCTCTTCGGCGCCGAACTGCTGCGGCGGCGCGCGCCCGACACGGAGGAAGAGGACGACACGCGGATCGCGCGGAAGGTCGGCTGGTGGCAGTCGTTCACCGTCGGCGCGGCGCAGGCGATTGCCCTCATCCCCGGCTTCTCGCGCTCGGGCGCGTCGATGGGTGGCGGCCTGCTCGTCGGGCTCTCGCATAAGGACGCGGCCCGTTTCGCGTTTCTCCTCGCGACGCCGATCATCCTCGCGGCGGCAGTCTTGAAGCTCCCGGAGCTTGCCGGTCCGCAAGGGGACGGCGTGCGCGGCCAGGCGCTCGTCGGCGCGCTCTGCTCCGGGGTCACGGCCTACCTGGCGGTCAAGTTCCTGATGCGGTACTTCGAGACGCGGACGCTCACGCCGTTCGCGATCTACTGCCTCTGCGCGGGCACCGCTAGCGCGATCTACTTTGCGCTCTAGCGCCGGTGTAACCGCACTGTTACCCGATTTCGGGTTGGCCAGCCGGGCCGAGTGGAACCCTGACCGCATGCAGACGAAAACGACACGCGTCGCCGCGGTGCTCGCCGCGGCTCTCCTCATCGCAGTCTCGAATGCCTGCGGCTCCTCCGCGAAGAGCGGCGTCACGGGTGAGCACACGACCACGTCGCCGTCGACGCTGGTCGGCGCCGGCAGCACGCTCGTCGCTCCGCTCCTGACGAAGTGGCAGGGCGAGTACTCGTCGGCGCATGGAGTGACGATCACCTACGGCGCGATCGGCAGCGGCGGCGGGATCCAGGGGATCACCGACGGCACGGTCGACTTCGGCGCGAGCGACGCGCCGCTCTCGTCCGATCAGGAAACGGCGTGCGTGGGCTGCGTCCAGATTCCCTGGGCGCTTGCCGCGACGACGCTCTCCTACAACCTGCCCAACGCAACGAAGCCGCTGCGTCTGAGCGGAGCAGTGATCGCAGACATATATCGCGGCACGATCACGAAGTGGAACGACCACCGAATCCAAGCCCTCAACCCCGGGGTCAAGCTGCCTTCGATGAACGTGCGCGTCATCCATAGGAGTGATGGCAGCGGTGACACGTACGCCTTCACCGCTTACCTGTCGCGCGTCAGCCCGGTATGGGCTTCGCAGGTCGGCACTTCGACATCCGTCAACTGGCCGGCCGGCATAGGTGAGAGGGGTAATTCCGGAGTGGCCGCGGCGATCCTGTCGTCGCCGGGCGCCATTGGCTACGTGGCGATCGGACAGGCGATCGGGTCGAACCTCCACTACGCCTCGGTCGAGAACGCGGCGGGCCAGTTCGTCAAGCCGTCGACGAGCTCGATCGAAGCGGCGGCGGCGACCGCGCACTTCGCATCGGACAACTCCGCGTCGATCGTCGACCCGCCTGCCTCAGCGGCGAGCGCCTACCCCATCTCGACGTTCACGTACGTGCTCGTCGCGAAGTCGTCGTCCAAGCTCGCCGCGCTGCAGAAATTCATCGACTTCGCCGTGACGAAGGGGCAGATGGACGCGACGACGTTCGACTTCGCGCCGCTCCCGCAGAGCGTCGCGGCGAAGGACAAGGCGATCGTCGGGCGCCTTTAAGAACTAGCGCGTGTACTTCTCGGCCAGCCCGCGCAGGCGTCGCGCGTGCGCCGGCGTGAGTTGGCCGGGCTCGAGCCGCCACTCCCAGTTGCCCGTGGATGTCCCCGGCCGGTTCATCCGCGCCTCGCTCCCGAGCCCGAGCACGTCCTGCGCCGGGACGATCGCGAGCGAGGCGGGTGACGAGTACGCCAGCTCGATCAGCTCCCAGGGCGACGGCTTGCCTCCGAAGTGACCGGCGACGGTGTCGGTGTCATGCGTGCTCGTGTACACGACCTCGTTGCGAACGTGGTTCTCCGGCCGGTGCGGGTTCCGGGTCGAGCGACCGAAGGCCCAGAGGAGAACCGCCATCCCCGGCAGGTGGAACTCGTCGCGCAGCCGGTAGACGGGCGGCGTGATCCGGCCGAGGTCCTCGGCGATGAGCGGCAGGCTTCCCAGCTCCGCCTTGACCGCCTCGAACAGCTCGAGGCCCGGGCCTCGCCGCCACTGCCCGCGCTTCGCGGTCTTGTGCTGCGCGGGGATCGCCCAGTAGGAGACAAAGCCGCGGAAGTGGTCGACGCGGCAGAGGTCGACGAGCTCGAAGGTGCGCCGGAACCGCTCGCGCCACCAGCGGTAGCCGGTCGCGCGGTGCGCGGGCCAGTCGTAGAGCGGATTGCCCCAGAGCTGGCCGGACTTGCTCAGCGCGTCGGGCGGGGCGCCGGCAACCTCGCCGCTCGTGAACAGCTCCGGCCATCCCGCAAAGTCGGCGCCCTCGTCGGAGACGTAGATCGGGACGTCGCCGATGAGGCGGATGCCGCGCTCGGCGGCGTACGCGCGCAACGCTCCCCACTCCCGTTCGAAGCGCACCTGGTCGGCGATCGCCTCCTCGCCCGCGTACCGCGCCCACGTTCCTGTCCAGTACGGATGCCGCGCGACGAAGTCCTCGATCTCGGCGGCGGTGACACGCGCGTCGGGCTTGGCGAGGAGCGCGGGCGAGGCCGCGAACGCAGACGGCGAGCGGTACGGGGAGTTGAACTCGTCGGGCGGCCCGAGCGGCAGCATCTGCCACCACGACTGGCCCGCTGCGGCGAGCCAGTCGACGAACCGGTACGCGTCGCGGTCGAGCTTCCCCGACGACAGCGAGGTCGGATGGAGCAGGACGCCGGCGGAGCGCGCGAGCCTCACGCTTCGATCCTCTCTCATCGGTGACACTTGACGCGTGCCTCTTCCGAAAACACACCCGCCACGGATCCAGATCCAGGCGGTCGAACCGAGCTTCGACTGCGGCCGCTGGGCAGTGAAGCGCACCGTCGGTGAGCCGGTTGCGGTGTCGGCGCGGGTCTTCCGGGATGGGCACGAGACGCTCGGCGCAGCGGTGCGGTACCGCCCGCCCGGTTCGACGCGCTGGACCGAGGCGCCGATGGTGCCGCAGGGGAACGACCTCTGGACCGGGGTCTTCGAAGTAGACGGGCCGGGACGCTGGAGCCTCCGGGTCGAGGCGTGGGTCGACCGCGTCGCCTCGTTCCAGACCGAGCTTCAGCGCAAGGTCGCTGCCGGACAGGCGGACCTCGCGGGTGAGCTCTCGGAGGGTGCTGTTCTCCTCAAGCGCGGGGAACTGACGGTCGACGAGGCGCTCGCCGCGCCCGCCGGCGACCGCTCGGAGAAGGCGTGGTCGCAGACGTTCGAGGTCGACGTCGACCGGCCGCTCGCGCGCTTCGGCTCGTGGTACGAGCTCTTCCCCCGCTCGTGGGGCGGTTTCGAGGGCGTGCGCGAGCAGCTGCCGCGCTTCGCCGAGCTCGGCTTCGACGTCATCTACCTCCCGCCGATCCACCCGATCGGCGTCACGAACCGCAAGGGCCGCAACAACGCCGAGGTGGCGGAGCCGGGCGACATCGGCAGCCCGTGGGCGATCGGAGCGAAGGAAGGCGGGCACGACGCGATCCATCCCGAGCTCGGCAGCGCGAGGGAGTTCCGGCGCCTCGTCGCGGACGCGAAGAAGCTCGGCATCGAGATCGCGCTCGACTTCGCCATCCAGTGCTCGCCGGATCATCCCTGGCTGAAGGAGCACCCGGAGTGGTTCTTCCGCCGGCCGGACGGGACGCTGAAGTTCGCCGAGAACCCGCCGAAGCGCTACCAGGACATCTACAACGTCGACTTCGACTGCGACGACTGGCGCGGGCTGTGGCAGGCGCTGCTCGACGTCGTCCTCCACTGGGTCGGCGAGGGCGTCACGGTGTTTCGGGTCGACAACCCGCACACGAAGCCGGTCGCGTTCTGGGAGTGGCTCATCGGCGAGGTGCGGCGCGTAGAGCCGGACGTGATCTTCCTCGCCGAGGCGTTCACGCGGCCGGCGCCGATGACGACGCTCGCGAAGGCGGGCTTCTCCCAGAGCTACACGTACTTCACGTGGAAGAACACGCGCTGGGAGCTGCTCGAGTTCCTCGGCCAGCTGCTCGACTGGCGCGACTTCTACCGGCCGAACTGCTTCGCGAACACGCCGGACATCCTCCACGAGTACCTCGCTGGCAGTGGGCGCCCAGCGTTCGAGGCGCGGCTCGTGCTCGCCGCGACGCTCTCGCCGTCGTACGGGATCTACTCCGGCTTCGAATCGTGCGAGAACGTTCCCGTGCGGCCGGGCTCGGAGGAGTACCTCAACTCGGAGAAGTACGACGTGCAGCCAAGGACGCTCGACGGGCCGCTCCTGGCTTTGGTGGCCCGGCTCAACTCCGTGCGGCGGGAGAAC
>Ga0265338_10011458_pt1 | contig 10238 bp, 13 predicted proteins | sample 42126metaG_FD_193579 | JGI IMG/M metagenome (GOLD analysis project Ga0265338, IMG submission 193579) | Rhizosphere microbial communities from Carex aquatilis grown in University of Washington, Seatle, WA, United States - 4-21-26 metaG | ecosystem: Host-associated > Plants > Roots > Rhizosphere... | reverse complement strand
CGACCTCCGGGAGACGCGGAAAGTCGTCTGGGTTGAACGCGTTCAGCGTGTAGCTCGCGCTCCCCGAGGTGACGTGCACCACCGACTCGGTCGGCTTGTGCTCGATCGCCACGTCGTCACTCGGCAGGAGTCGCGCAATGTCCAGCAGCGTCCGCCCCGGCAGCACGATCGCGCCGTCGCCTTCCACCTGCGCCCCGACGGTCGCGCGCAGCGACAGCTCCATGTCGGTTGCCGCAAGGCGCAGCTCGTTTCCGCTCGCCTCGAGCAGGATCCCGGACAGGATCTGCACGGACGTCCTCGTCGAAACGGCGCGCGAAACCACGCCCAGACCCTGGACGAGATCGTCTTTCGAGCAGGTGATCCTCAGCCCTGTGCCGACCACTACTTCAGTTTCAATCATTTAGTAATTCCTTGGTAGAGGTAGTAGGGAGTGTGGACGACGGGGAAGACGGCGTGATTCCGCACGGTTGAGCCATGTCCGCCCGGGAGAGGACCTGTTGAGAGAAAGCGGTTGTCGACAGGTCCACGCGCTACCTGACCTGTTTCACCCGTGCGGTCAGTTCCTGCACCAAGTTGTACACCGATCTGTCCTCACGGATGAGACGGGCGATCTTCGAGGTCGCGTGGATGACCGTGGTGTGGTCGCGGCCGCCGAACTCCTTACCGATCTTCGGGAGCGACGAGTCGGTCAACTCGCGCGACAGGTACATCGCCACCTGGCGTGGATAGACGATGTTCTGCGACCGCTTGTCGCCGCAGAGCTCCTCGAGCGACAGGCTGAAGCGCTCCGCGACGAGGTCCTGGATCCGCTTGATCGAGACCTCGGCGGCCTCTCCTTGCGGGAACACGTCCTTGAGCACGTTCTGCGCGAGCTCGACGGACATGGCGAGACCGGTGAGCGACGAGAACGCGACGACACGCGTGAGCGCGCCCTCGAGCTCGCGGATGTTGCTCGACACACGGCCGGCGATGAACGTGAGCACCTGCGGGTCCGGCACGTGGATCCCGTCCGTCTTGACCTTCTTGCGCAGGATGGCGATGCGCGTCTCGAGATCGGGCGGCTGGATGTCGGTGATCAGCCCCCACTCGAACCGGCTGCGCAGCCGCTCCTCGAGCGTGGCGATGTCTCGCGGCGGCCGGTCGCTCGACATGACGATCTGCGAGCCGGCCTCGTACAGCGAGTTGAACGTGTGAAAGAACTCCTCCTGGATCCGCTCCTTGTGCTCGAAGAACTGCACGTCGTCGATCAGGAGCACGTCGTAGGTGCGGTAGCGCTGCTTGAAGCCCTCGATGCGCTTGTCGCGAAGCGAGTTGATGAAGTCGTTCATGAACGTCTCGCTCGTGACGTAGCGGACGCTCATCTCGGACGAGTGCTCGCTGACGTACTGCGCGACCGCCTGGAGGAGGTGGGTCTTGCCCAGGCCCGTGCCGCCGTAGATGAACAGCGGGTTGTACGCCTGCGCCGGCGCCTCGGCGACCGCGAGCGCGGCCGCGTGCGCGAAACGGTTGGACGAGCCGATGACGAAGGAGTCGAACGTGTACTTCGCGTTGAATCCGCCGCTCTCGGGGCGGCCGCTCGTGACGATCCGCTCGACCGTCGGCGCCTCCTCGGGCTCCTCGCCGTCGTCCTCCTGGGGCAGGACCTGGGGCTCGGAGACGCGCACCTCGACCGGCCGCTCCGTGCCGGTGACGTCGCGGACGGCCGCGCCGATCAGACCGAGGAAATGACCCTCGATCCAGTCGCGCGTGAAGTCGTTCGGGACGCGGAGGACGAAGATGGTGTCCGAGAGCTCGAGGCCGGCTGCTTCGCCGAACCACGTGCTGTACGTCGCGTCGTTCAGAGCCCCCCTGAGCCGACCGGCGACCTCGTTCCACAGGGATTCGGCAGTCAGCTCGATTTGGTGCTCCACCCCGCAGCCAGCTCCTCTGTCGTGTGCCCGGGATGGCGAGCATAGCAGCGTGCCGGAGAAGGACAAAACGCGGTCATTTGCAGGGATTTTCTTACCCCTCCACAACCCTCCACAGGTGTGGATAGCCGTGGGGGAAACTCCCCGCGGGCGCATTCCTCCGCGCGCGGCGGCTGTGGACAAGTCGGTGGACGGGCTTCATCTATACTGGCCGCTCGACGTCCCCCGCAAAGGGGGGATTTTTCTGCTCCGAACCCTTTTTCATCGTGAAGCGCACCTACCAGCCCAACGTCCGACGCCGGAAGCGGAAGCACGGCTTTCGCGCCCGCATGTCGACGCGCGCGGGGCGGCTGATCCTGAAGCGGCGCCGCGCCAGAGGCCGCGCGCGGCTCTCGGCGTAAGCTCTCCCCCGATGAAGCGCGAACAGTGAAGCGCGCGAATCGCCTGTCCCGCTCGCGGGACTTCGATGCCGTCTACCGCCACGGCCGCTCGGTCTCGTCTCGCTTCCTCGTCCTCTACTGGTTTCCGCAGGAGGAGCCGGCGGAGCCGCGATTCGGCTTCTCGGTGCCGAAGGCGGTCGGCGGAGCGGTCGAGCGCAACCGGATCAAGCGCCAGCTCCGCGAGGTCTGGCAGCAGCGGCTCGGGAACGTGTCGACGGGGAACGACTACGTGCTGATCGTCCGGCCGGGGCTCCCGGAGGCGGTTCAGACGAACGGCTTCGAGTGGCTGGCGGAACGCGTCGACGAGGTGCTCCAACAGACGAAGGCGGCCGCGTGAACGCGGTTTCGCGGGCGCCGGCGTATCTCGGCATCGGCCTCGTCTGGGCGTACCGCGTCACCTTCGGCGCGCTGTTCCCGACGACGTGCAAATACCACCCGTCCTGCTCCGAGTACGCGGTGCAGGCGCTGAAGACGCACGGGCTCGTGCGCGGGAGCTTCATGGCCGGCTGGCGGCTGCTCCGCTGCAACCCGTGGAGCCGGGGAGGGTACGACCCGGTCAGATGAACGCGATCCTCTTCGCCCTCCCCATCATCGGCCAGCTCGAGACCGTCGCGCGGCACGTTCTCGACTGGCTGCACGTCACCTTCCACCTGCCCTGGGCGTGGGCGATCGTCGTGCTCACGATCATCGTCCGGATGCTGCTCGTCCCGCTCACGGTGAAGCAGATCCACTCGATGCAGAACCTGCAGCGCTTCGCGCCGCAGATGAAGGAGATTCAGAAGAAGTACAAGACCGACAAGCAGAAGCAGAACGAGGAGTTGATGAAGTTCTACCGCGAGAACAACATCAACCCCGCGGCCTCGTGCCTGCCGATGCTCGCGCAGCTGCCGGTGTTCATCGCGCTGTACTACTCGCTGAAGACGTTCGCGAAGCACCCGCCGCCGGGGAGCATGTCGTGGCTCCACTTCGTCCCGAACATCACCTGGCACACGACGTCCTTCTGGGGCGGCTACGTGCTGCTCGTCGTCTATGTCGGGAGCCAGATGGCGTCGACGTTCTTCATGTCGGCGACGGCGGACAAGACACAGCGCTACCTGTTCATGATCATGCCGCTCGTCTTCGTGTTCGTGATCGCGCACTTCCCCGCCGGTCTCGTCCTCTACTGGGTGACGACGAACCTCTGGACGGTCGGCCAGGGCCTGATCACGCGACGGCTGATGCCGCGTCCGGCCGCGCCGGAGAAGCGCACCTCGCGGTCGGCGCCGAAGGCCGAGCCGCCGGACAGCGAGCCGAGCGACGAGAGCGAGGGCGGCAGCGGAAACGGCGCCGCCCCGAAGCCGCCCGCTCCGAAGCCGCAGCCTTCCGCGAAGGCGGGGCCGCCGCGCAAGGTTCGCCGCAAGAAGGGCGCCGGCCGGCGGTGAGCGAGGACGGCTCCGACGCCGGCGAGCTGACCGTCGAGGCGACCGGCGAGACGGTCGGGGAGGCCAAATGGTCGGCGCTCCGCGAGCTCGAGCACCGGCATCCCGGTCTCGACAAGTCCGCGGTCCGCTTCGAGGTCGTCTCCGAGGGGGAGCGGGGGCTGCTCGGCGTCGGCTACGCGCCGGCCCGCGTGGTCGCCGCGGTTCCCGCAGACGCGATCGCAGCCGCGCCGCCGCTGGAGGAGGAAGGCGCCGCCGGCGAGATGCGCGCCCTCGTGGCCCGGATCGTGGCGGTGCTCGGCGTCGACGCGCGCGTCGACGTGCACGAGGACAACGGCACGATCACGGTCACGTGCTCCGGCCCCGACGTCGGTCTCCTGATCGGCCGCCACGGCCAGACGATCGACGCGGTGCAGTACCTGCTCAACGCCGTGGCCCACCGGACGCAGGGCGACGAGCGCAAGGACGTCGTCGTCGACGCCGCCGGCTATCGAGAGCGGAGGCGCGTGACGCTCGAGTCGCTCGCGGTCAGGACGGCGCAGGAGGTGATCGCGACCGGCGACAGGGTCGAGCTGGAGCCGATGACCGCGGTCGAGCGGAAGGTCGTGCATCTGCGGCTGCAGGACTACGAAGGTGTCGGCACGACGTCGGAGGGAACGGAGCCGAACCGTTTTGTCGTCGTCCTCCCGGAGCCGTGAGCCCACTCTACGACGAGCACGCCGATCTGTACGACATCGCGTTCGACTGGGACATCTCCCAGGAGGCGGCGTGGATGCAGGAGCGCATGGGACGCGACTGTCGCACCGTGCTCGAGCCCGGGTGCGGAGGCGGGCGGGTCATGGAGGCGCTTGCGCGCCGCGGCCTCGCCGTCACCGGAATGGACACGTCGCCGGCGATGGTCGAGATCGCCCGCCGCCGCCTCGCCGCTGCCGGCCTGCCCGGGGAGGTCGTCGAGGCGGACATGACCTCGTTCGATCTCGGGCGGACGTTCGACGGCGCGATCTGCCCGGTGAACACGCTCATGCACCTGTCCCGCCCGGGCATGCACGCGCACCTGGAGGCGATGGCGCGCGCGCTCGTGCCGGGTGCGCGCTATCTCGTCCAGCTCGGGATGCGCGGTGACGGGGACGCGCCTCCGTCGATCTGGGAGGCGGACCGCGACGGGACGCAGCTCCGCGTGACGTGGATGCCGGAGCGCCGTGACGAAGAGCGGGGAGTCGAGTTCCACCGCTCCCGCCTGGAGATCGTGACCGGTCCGCGCACCGGCGAGGTGTACGAGGAGCTGCACGAGATGACCGTCTGGAGCCACCGGCAGTGGGGCGACGCGGTCGCCGCCGCCGGGTTCGAGTGGTCGGGCATGTTCGACGGCATGGAGCCCGGTTGTCCCCGGGTCGGCTTCGACGCGACCGGCGGACTGCTCTGGCACGAGCTCATCCGTCGGTGAGCGACGGCCTCGACGGCTGGCTCGCGGCCGTTCTCGCCACCTCGGGCCTGACGGCGATCCGCGATCCGGCAGAGGCGAGGGCGATGCTGCTGGACGATGCGCTGCGGGCCGTTCCCGTGCTCGCGCGGTTCGACGGTCCGCTGATCGACGTCGGCTCCGGCGGCGGCTCCCCGGGGATCCCGCTGGCGATTGCGTTGCCGGACCGCGAGGTGACGCTGCTCGAGGCGGAGCGGCGGAAGTGCGACTTCCTCGAGCGGTGGGCGCCCGCGAACGCGCGCGTCGTCTGGGGCCGGGCGGAGGAGCAGCAGACCGACTTCTACGGTGTGGCGGTGGCGAAGGCGCTCGCGCAGCCGCCGGTCGCGGCGGAGTGGTGCCTCCCGCTCGTCCGCCCCGGCGGCGCGGCGATTCTCTGGCTCGGCCCGACCGCCGATCTCGAGTCGCTGGCCCGGGTGTCCGCGCTGCTCGGCGGCGGCGAGCCGGAGGAGCACGACGGCCTCGTCGTCCTGCCGAAGCTCGAGCCGACGCCGCCCGGGTTCCCGCGCCGCGTCGGTGTGGCGCGCAAGCGACCCCTCGGTTGAGGGGGACCGGCTCCCGGAGCGCGGGGCCGATACAGGTCGCATGAAAAAGATCCTCATCACTGCGGTTGCGGCGTTCGCGCTCTTCGTTCCGGCGGCGCTCGCGGATGTCAGCTCCGACATGCAGAAGCTCGCGTCGGACGCCAAGACCGCACACGACACGGTCATCGTCGACGCCCAGAAGGTCGCGTCGGACGCCCAGTCGCTCACGGGCACGAAGGACAAGGCCTCGGCGAAGACGCTGCTCCAGGCGGATATGAAGAAGCTCCGGTCGGACCGGCAGGTGGCGCACACGACGCTGCAGGCCGACCGGCAGCAGCTCCAGGCCGATCTGCAGGCCGCCAAGTCCTCCTCGGGCCAGGGCAAGGGCCAGGGCCAGCAGCTCAAGCAGGCGCTGCAGGCGCTCCACTCGACGCTCCAGTCCGAGCGCCAGGACGTGCTGACGGCCGACCAGGCCGCCCGCCAGGCCCTGCAGGCGCTGAAGCAGAGCTTCCACAAGTAACCGCGTGACCGTCCGGGCCCGCCGCGAGAATGGCGGCGTGGCCCGGATCTACGCGCTTGCGAACCAGAAGGGCGGCGTCGGCAAGACGACGACGGCCGTCAACCTCGCCGCCTGCCTCGCGGAGGCGGGCCAGAAGGCGCTCGTCATCGATCTCGATCCGCAGGCGAACGCCACCTCCGGGCTCGGCATGCGGGCGAACGGCACGTCGAGCTACGACCTGCTCGACGGCGCGCCGCTCGCAGAGCTCGCCAAGCACACGGCGTTCGCCAATCTCGATCTCGTGCCGTCCAGGCCGGAGCTGGCCGGTGCGGTCGTGGAGCTCGCCCAGCGTCCCGACGGCGAGCGCTACCTCGCCCAGGCGCTCGCCTCCGGGACCTCCCGGTACGACTTCGTGTTCCTCGACTGCCCGCCGTCGCTCGGGCCGCTGACCGTGAACGCGCTCGCCGCCTCCGACCGCGTGCTGGTGCCGGTGCAGGCGGAGTACTACGCCCTGGAAGGCCTGGCGCAGCTGATGCAGTCGATCGAGCTGATCCGGCGCAGGCTCAATCCGCGTCTCGGAGTCGGCGGCGTGCTCCTGACGATGGTCGACTCGCGGACGCGGCTCGCGCAGGACGTCGAGGCGGACGTGCGCCGCCAGTTCGGGCCGCTCGTGTTCAGGACGTCGGTGCCGCGTTCGGTGCGCCTCGCGGAGGCGCCGAGCCACGGGCTGCCGGCGATCGCCTACGACCGTCGCTCCGCCGGAGCGGACGCCTACTGGAAGGTGGCGATGGAGCTTGTCGAGCGTGCCTGAGGGTCCGCCCCGCCGCGGTCTCGGCCGCGGCCTCGAGCTGCTGATGGGCGGGCAGACGCCGACCGGCGTCGAGCTGCTCCAGCTTCCCGTCGACGCGATCCATCCGAATCCGCGCCAGCCGCGGCGCCGCTTCGAGGCGGAGGCCGCTTCGGGACTGGCCGAATCGGTTCGCCGGCAGGGCGTGATCCAGCCGCTGCTCGTCCGTCCACGCACGGCGGGCGGCTACGAGATCGTCGCGGGCGAGCGTCGCTGGCGCGCTGCGCGCGAGGCGGGCCAGGCGACCGTTCCCGCGGTCGTCCGCGAGGCCGACGACCGCGACACGCTGCTCCTCGGTCTGATCGAGAACGTCGCCCGCGAGCAGCTGACGCCGGTCGAGGAGGCGCGGGCGTACGCCGTGCTGATCGACGAGTTCTCGCTCTCGCTCGGCGAGGTCGCGGAGCGTGTCGGCCGCTCGAAGCCGTCGGTCTCCAACCGGATCCGCCTGCTCGATCTTCCCGACGACGTGATGGGGATGCTCGAGCGCGGCCAGCTCACCGAAGGACATGCGCGCGCCGTGCTCGCCGTGCCGGATCACGAGGGCCGCCGCCGGCTCGCACGCGAGATCGTCCGCAAGGGACTGTCGGTCCGCGCCGCCGAGCAGCGGGCGAAATGGGCCGGCGCGAAACAGAAGCCGCGCGTCCGCGCGACGCCGGTCGATCCTGCGCTCGCCGAGCGTGTCCGCTCCGCGTTCACGCACCTGACCGGTTTCCACGCCAAGGTCGCCCACGGCCGGGTCGAGCTCCCGTTCGCCGACGAGCACGAGCTCGAGGAGCTCGCGGAAGCGCTCGAGCGCGCCGCCGCGCGCCTCTGAAACAAGAAGGCCCTTGCGGGCCTTCGGAAATGGGCGATCGTGGATTCGAACCACGGACCTCCGCCTTATCAGAGCGGCGCTCTAACCAACTGAGCTAATCGCCCGTGCGGGGCGGAAGTGTAGCCAAGTGGCGAACCGCACCGCCTCGCACGAGTGATGCCTATCAAGGGATCGGGTTCCGGTGTAGAGTCGCCGATGGGAACACCGGGAAGGATCGCACGGAATGTCCCCCACGCTCCCCACTGCGGCTTTGCGAATCGGCGACGAGGTCATCTACCACGGGCGCGTTCTTGTCCTGCGCGGACTCGAGCCCATGAGCGTGCCCGTGCGGCGCGCCGAGGTCGAGGATGCGGTCACGGGCGAGCTGCTCGTCGTCCTGCTCGACGAGCTCGAGCCGGCGTCGCCCGAAGGGTTGGATCCTGCGGCCTGAGCTATATTCGAGGTGAGGCCGAGAGCCTCGGGCGACATGCACGAGATGCTCATCTACGGGGTCAGCTTCGATCTGGTCGGCAAGCAGCCGATCGTTCTCCTGAAGACGGCCGACGGAAACAAGTTCCTGCCGATCTGGATCGGCCACAACGAGGCGGCCGCGATCCTGATGAAGCTGCAGAGCCAGGCCGCGCCGCGGCCGATGACGCACGACCTGTTCAGCGACATGCTCGAGCAGCTCGGCGTCCAGGTCGTCCGGATCACCGTCACCGAGTTGCGTGAGAACACGTTCTACGCGCAGATCACCGTCACGCAGGACGGGACGGAGCTCGAGGTCGACTCGCGCCCGTCCGACGCGATCGCGCTCGCGATTCGCGCCGAAGCTCCGATCTTCGCCGCCGACCGCGTGATCGAGGAGTCGGCGATCGAGTTCGAGGGCGAGGACGTGAACGAGGAGCAGCTCGAGGCCGAGGTGACGAAGTTCCGCAGCTTCCTCGACCACGTCACGCCCGACCAGTTCGCTGTCGAGGAGGGCGAGGGCGAGGACGACTAGGGCGAGTCCGCGCCGCCGTCGCGTCGCGTCAGTTCGTCCTTCGTCAGCTCGAGCACCGTTCGGAACAGCTCCTCGAGGCCCTGCTGCGTCAGCGGCCCGCGGTTCGCGCGCGAGAGGTAGCGCAGCATCCACTCCTCGCGCTCCGGGTCGATCACCTCGAGCCCGCGCGACCGTTTGTAGTCCCACATCTGCGCGACGAGCTCCAGCCGCCGGTTGATCGCGTCGACCAGCGCGCGGTCGTTGTCCGACACCTGCTCGCGCAGCCGGCGGATGAGGGGGTCGTCGTCGGTGCTCAATAGACGTAGACCGTCTCGCCGTAGTCGTTCGTCGCGTACAGCGTCGGCGCGATCCACATCGGAATGCGGACGCACCCGTGGCTCGCCGGGTACGGCGGCACCGACGGGTTGCCGTGGATCGCGTACCCGCCGGTGAAGTACATGGGGTCGTACAGCGTGCCCAGCGGACTCGGGTCGAAGCCGAGCACCTTCCGGTAGATGGCGAAGCGGCCGCGCGGCGTGTAGTCGCCGGCGACGCCCGCGGTCGAGACGGGGACGATGGCCGTGACGCGACCGCCGCGGACGACGTAGAGGACCTGGCGCGCGACGCTTACCTCGACGTGGTCGGCCGGCTCCGCGTAGCGCGGCTTCGGCCGGAGCGGATGGTCGAGCTTCGCCCAGAACGCGGGGGTGACGATGCCGGTGCGGTCGAGTCCCTGCACCTTCTGGAAGGCGTAGACGGAGTCGAGCAGATCGCTGTCGAAGGAGGTGCTCGCCGGCGGGACGATGTAGCCGAGCGTTGCGAGCTGGCGCCCGAGCTCGGCGACGACCGATCCGACGGCGCCTTCGGCCAGCTGCGGATACGCGATCGTCGTGGTGGCGGTCGTGTTCGCCGGCAGCCAGCCGACCGCAGCCTTCGCGCTCGCGGTGACGACGACGCTGCCCGGCCGCCGTGTGTCGAGCGCGACGTTCAGAGCGTCACCGGAAACGGTCTTGACGACGGTTCCGGCGCGGCGCACCGTGACCGCGAGCGTTCCCGCGGAGGCGGGATGGATCCGGGCGACGGCGCTGAGCTTCCCGTAGAGCGCCGCGTGTCCGCTGAAGTCGATCGTCACCGCCGGACGGACGGCGAGCTGGAACGGCTGCGACGCCGCCTGGCCGACGTGTGCGACGACGGGACCGGGCGCCCCCGCGCGGGCGCGGATCCGGAAGCCGCCGCCGGGGCCGGTCGTCCCGTGCCCGAGCGTCCGGCCGGCCGCGGTGAGCGTGACGGTGGCGGACGCCGCGGGCTTGAGCGAGCCGGTGAAGACGGCCATCCGTCCGTAGGTCGCGGG
>Ga0265338_10011457_pt1 | contig 10239 bp, 12 predicted proteins | sample 42126metaG_FD_193579 | JGI IMG/M metagenome (GOLD analysis project Ga0265338, IMG submission 193579) | Rhizosphere microbial communities from Carex aquatilis grown in University of Washington, Seatle, WA, United States - 4-21-26 metaG | ecosystem: Host-associated > Plants > Roots > Rhizosphere... | reverse complement strand
CTGTCCTGGGCTGCCGCTCCCTCCAGCCATCCCCTCATCCGGCCGACCGCCGCCGTATGGCGCTCGGCTTCCGTGGCCCCGCGGCAGGGCGCCGCACAGCGGCCGAGCAGCCCTGCCATACAGCTCTGCTCCTCGTCTTCGGGGATCGCCGGGCGGCACGACCGCACCCCGAACATCCCCCGCAGCGCCGAGGCGGCGCTGCGCGCCTGCCGTTGCGACGTCAGCGGCCCCACCGAAACCGCGCTCGGCTGGGGGCGCTGCGTGACCGCCAGCCGGGGCACCGCATCGGCAACGGTCAGCGTCAGATAGCAGGCCCGCTCAGGATGGGCGGCGCGGTGGTTGGCCGCCGGCCGCAGCCGCAGGATCAACTCCAGCTCGAGCAGCGCCGCCTCCAGCTCGGAGCCCACCTGCCGGGTCTCGATCCGCTCCGTCGCGGCGAGGGCTGCCTCCACCCGCCGCCGCGGCGGCCCTGACCCGAAGTACGACCGCACCCTCGCCCGCAGGTCGGACGCCTTGCCCACGTAGAGCACCTGCTCGGCCGCATCCCGGAACAGATAGACGCCGGGGCCGGTCGGCACGTCGCGCGCCAGGCTCCGCCGTGTCCGGGCCCGGCGGGCGATGGGCGCCGAGAATCCGAGTGCGTCGCCGACCGTGCGCGCGCCCCGCTCCTGCGCCATGCCCAGCAGCACCGCCAGGATCTCGGCCGTCGCCTGAGCGTCCGGCAGCGCGCGGTGGCAGGGGCGCACCTCGGTGTCGAACCGCTCGGCCAGGGTGCCCAGGTTCATCCGCGGCAGCCGGCCCTCGAGGAACCTGCGGGCGAGCGCAACCGTGTCGATCACAGGCGCGGTCAGCCGTCCACCGCGCAGCCGTGACAGCTCCGCGTCGACGAAGCCAACGTCGAAGCGCGCGTTGTGGGCGACCAGCACCGCGCCCGCCGCGAAGCGGCGGAACTCGGTCAGCACCCGGCCGATCCGGGGCGCCCCGCGAACATCTGGCCGGGTGATGCCGGTGATCCGCGTGATCGTCTGGGGGATCGGCACTCCCGGGTCGACCAGCCGGTGAAACGTCTCCACCGCCTCGAACCCGTGCATCCGCACCGCCCCGACCTCGACGATCCGCGACACACCGGGCCTGGTGCCTGTCGTCTCCAGATCGAACACGACGTACGGCGCCTGTTCCAGCGGCAGGTCGACGAGAGAGGCGACCTCCTCCCAATCCGCCAGCGCGACCTCGCCGGCCGAGCGCCAGGTCAGGCGCGCGTCGGCCCGTACGACCTCGTCCACCAGCTGGCGGACGAGCGGCGCAGGAGCCGAGCGGAGGGCGAACAGGCAGCGCGCGGCCTCTCCGGCTGCGACCGGTGCCCGGCGCTCCTCGAGGAGCTCCACCAGGCGGTCGGCGCCATCGAGCGAAAGCTGTGCGGTCGCAGGAGCCATGCGAACATATGTTCGCACACGACACGGACGTCGCCCGAGATGGCCCCGGGGCAGGTACTACGCGGGCCGCCGCCCGCCGAAACGGTGGCGGCCCGCGGATGCGCCATACCTACTGCTTGACGGCTGCCTTGAGCTGGCTGCCCGCCGAGAACTTCGGAACCTTGCTGGCTGGGATCGTGACTTTCTGCCCGGGGTTCCGTGGGTTCACACCGGTGCGCGCCTTGCGCGCCTGCACCGAAAACTTGCCGAAGCCAGTGAACACGACATCGTCGCCACCGGCCAGCGCCGCCTTGATCGAATCGAGTGTGGCGTCGACCGCAGCGCCGGCGTCCTTCTTCGACAGACCTGAGCGGGCTGCCACCGCGTCGATGAAATCGCTCTTGGTCACGCTTGTCCTCCTGGTCGATTGCGGGGCCGGAATGGGTTAAGCGGGGACACCCTACCAGCTACCTCGGACGGCGACAATCGGCTCAGTGAAGCCAGTTCAGGCCGACTGGACGGGTGCGCCGATGCCCAATGTGGAAACAGTGAAGAGCGACGCGAAGGGCACGCCCGCCGCGGCGATCGCGTCGGCGCCCCCCTCCTCGCGGTCGACCACGCAAATTGCAGCGGAAACGTGGAGGCCGACGGCCCGCAGCGCCTCGACCGCAGACAGCAGCGCTCCGCCCGAAGTGACCACGTCCTCGACCACGCACACGGTCTGACCGGCCTCGTACACGCCCTCCAGCCGCTTTGCGGTTCCGTACTCCTTGGCTTCCTTGCGCACGATCACGTAGGGCACGCCGCTCTGGATCGAGGTGACGGCCGCCAGCGGCACCGCGCCCAACTCGGGCCCGGCCAGGAGCTCCGGCCCGGGGGCGTGCTCGGCGACCAGCGCGGCCAGCTCGCGCCCGATCCCGGCCAGCAGCTCGGGGTCGGTCTCGAACCGGTACTTGTCCAGGTAGTACTTGCTGCGCCGCCCGGAGCGAAGGACGAAGTCGCCTTCCAGGTAGGCGCGCTCCAACAGCCGCGCGCCCAGCTCGCTCCGGCTCACGCGGCGCCTGCCTCCGCCAGCACGTCGCGGGCGAAGGGCAACAGCCTGTCGGCGTCCGGCGATCCGGCGGCCAGCGAGACCATCGATCCGTCCTCGAAGTACACGTCCAGCCGCGTGCGCGTGCGAACCGAGCGCCGGCGGTAGACGACCGTGCCGATGAAGGACCCGGCGCCCAGCACCACGGGCACCCACAGCTTACGACGGCTCATCGGTCACCTCGTCGGCCGCGGCGGGGTCCTGAGCGCCGGCAGCTCCGTTGGGGTGGTCGGCAACCTGCCGCAGCAGGGTCTTCAGGTCGTAGAAGACCAGCCCGACGGTCGGGTCGGCGCCGGTGGTGGCCACCGCCACGCGCTCGGAATCCACGACCACGAACACGCTCCCCTCCGGGGTCGATGCCTGGAGCTGGGAGAGGTTCTCGCGTCCCAGGTCGCGCCGAAGCTGATCGGCGCCGTCCAGCAGCGACTGCGCCGCGGAGGTGACCCGCGCGGCCGCGTCGTCGGGCAGCGTCGCCGCCTCCACCGAGCCGTCGCGGGCAGCCACTACCACGGACTCGATCTGCGTCGAGAGCTCCTTCAACTCGGCTATCGCAGATGCGGCATCCACGATTCCAACCTAGCACACGCCGAAAGTACCGATATTGTGATCCGACATGGCAAACCAGAGCGCGCTGACGGGTCTGCGGCCCTACCGGAGGTTCGCTGCCCAGACCAGGTCGGTGCTGAGCAAGTACCTGGCCGACCGCGGCCCCCACCTGGCGGCGATGGTGGCCTACTACGCCCTGCTCTCGCTGTTTCCGTTCCTGTTCCTGATCCTGTCGGTGCTGGGCCTGTTCGGGCGCGTGTCTGAGAGCTCGTACCTGATCCACGAGCTCCAGCACATCCTGCCCGGCCAGTCGGCCGACGAGCTGATCAACCTCGTCCACTCCGTCCAGAGCAACGCGGGAACCTTCTTCGCCATCGGCCTGATCGGCATGATCTGGTCGGCCCTGGGGTTCTACTCGGCGCTGGAGTCGGCTTTGAACATCGTCTTCCAGGTCAGCAACCGGGGGTTCGTGCGGGGCAAGTGGACCAGCTTCATCCTGGTCGCAGGCTCCCTGGCGGTGCTGTTCAGCTCGCTGCTGATCGCCACCCTGGCAAGCGGCTGGCTTCACCGCCACGGCCCCTCGTGGACGACCGAGGGCATCGTGCCCTACCTGATCTCGGTCATGTTCTCGACGGTCGGCTCCTTCGTGTTCCTGATGATCGTCTACCGGATGCTGACCAACGTCGAGCTCCACCGGGGCGATGTCTGGCCGGGAGCGCTGTTTGCGACGGTGCTGTTCCAGATCTCGTTCCTGGTCGTGCCGTACTACCTGCAGCGGGGTGACCTGCTGGTTGCGATGCGCGCGTTCGGGGGCCTCGCGCTGGTGCTGGTCTGGCTCTACCTGATGGCCAACGTGATCGTGCTCGGAGCCGAGATCAACTGGCGACACTGGTCGCGCCACCAGCCGAGCGAGACCGAGGTCGGCGGGCTGGCGTAGAACTGGTTTCAGGATGAGCGGCGTCGTGAGGCGCAGGGCGCGGCGGTGGCGGCAAGGATCGAGCCGCGAGCGGAGCGCAGGCAAGGCGCAACCGCAGGTTGCGCCGGTCAGATCCGTCGTGCTATCCCAAGCACGACCGATCTGCGGAGGCCACGTTGAGCACCGCACGCGGCGTGGGACGCCGCCGCCGCCGTCGCGAACCAGCCGCAACAGCCGGGCATTCTGAAAGCAGTTCTTAAGCACGGTCGCGGGCAGGTCAAGACCGGCTGGCCGGCGCCAGCCGCTCGAACACCTGGATCGTGCGATCCGTAACCGGGTGGACGACCTGCTCGTACCGTGTCATGCCGAGCCTCTCGGCGACGGCTGCCGACGGGGCGTTGTCGGCGTAGACAAGGCTGATCAGGCGATCGAGTCCGAGCTCGCCGAAGCCGTACGCCGTGGCGGCGGCGGCAGCCTCCGTCGCGTAGCCCTGGCCCCAGGCGGAGCGGGCGAGCAGCCAGCCCACCTCCACCGCCGGCAGGACGGCGGGCAGGAACGTGGGCACCGCCAGCCCGGCCCAGCCGACGGCTTCGTCCGAACCCAGCGGGACGACCGCCCACATCCCAAATCCATGCTCGTCCCAGTGGCGGCCGAGCCGGGCCAGCAGCGCCTCGGAGGCGGCCCGGTCGCGCGTCTGGCCCTCGCCGATGTGGCGCATCACCTCGGGATTGCTCCAGATCGCCGCCATCGCGTCGAGGTCGTCCTCGCGGAACCGGCGGAGCACCAGCCGCTCCGTCTCGACCGACGTCACGGCAGCAGCGGCAGCAGTTCGGCGGCTGCCCGCGCCCGGTGGGAGATGGCGTCCTTCTCGGCCGCACTCAGCTCCCCCACCGTCCGAGTTTCGCCCTCGGGAACGAACGCCGGATCGTAGCCGAACCCACCGCTGCCGCGGGGCTCGGTAGCCAGCGTTCCGCGCAGCTCACCCCGCGCCAGCAGCTCGCGGCCGCCGGGGTCGATGGCGACCAGCTGGACGACATAGGCGACCCGTCGGTCGCCAGATTCAGCCAGCGCCGTCAGCAGCTTCGCCAGGTTCTCGCCGTCGGTCGCAGCTTCGCCGGCGAACCGCGCCGAGCGAACCCCCGGTGCTCCGCCGATGGCGGCAGCCTCGATGCCGGAGTCGTCGGCGAGCACCCAGCCGCCGACCGCCTCGTGCACGTGGTGCGCCTTCAGCCGGGCGTTGTCCAGGAAGGTGTCACCGGTCTCGTCGGGGAGGTCGCCGACCCACGGCTCGACCGTGTGACCTGGCAGCAGGCGGGTCAGCTCCTGCGCCTTGTGCGGGTTAGCCGAGGCGAGAACGAGCCTGGTCATGCAGCACCTGCATCTGCGCAACGCGGATCTGCTCGATCCCGGCGGCCGCCAGCTCGAGCAGCTCGTCCAGCGACGCCCGGCCGAACGGCGTTTTCTCGGCCGTCGCCTGCACCTCGATCAGCTGGCCGCGGCCGGCGATCACCACGTTCATGTCGACGTCCGCCCGCGAGTCCTCCTCGTACGGCAGGTCGAGCAGCGGACGTCCGTCGACCACGCCCACCGAGACGGCCGCAACCGAGTCCGACAGCGGGAGCTCCGACAGCTTCCCGGCGTCGACCAGCGAGGCCAGCGCAAGATGCAGCGCCACGTAGCCGCCGCAGATGGAGGCGCAGCGGGTGCCGCCGTCGGCCTCGATCACGTCGCAGTCGATCCACACCGTGCGCTCGCCCAGCGTCTTGAAGTCGACCACCGACCGCAGCGAGCGGCCGATCAGCCGCTGGATCTCGACCGTGCGGCCGTCCTGCTTGCCGCGACTGGCGTCGCGCGCCTTGCGGTCGGACGTGGAGCCCGGGAGCATCCCGTACTCCGCGGTCACCCAGCCGGTGCCGCGGCCGCGCATCCACATCGGCACCGACTCGTCGACCATCGCCGTGCAGATGATCCGCGTCCGCCCGGCCTCGATCAGGGCCGATCCGGTGGCGCTGGTGATGAAGCCGGGGTGAATCGCGATCGGCCGCAGCTCGCCGACCGCGCGGCCGTCCTTCCGCTTCACGCCGCCACCGCCAGCCGCGCTGGATCGACCCGCTCGACGTCGGTCAGCGGCAGCTGGAGGAACCGGCCTGCCACCTCGCTGAACGCCTCCTCGTCCCCCGTGCAGAGGAAGTGGTAGGCGCCCTCCCTGGCGGGGTCGTTGCCAACGCCACGGCGATCGACCGTGACAGCCACCTCGCGGGCGATCTCCTCCGCCGACGTGATGACGGTGACGCCGCGCCCGAAGATGCGCTGCAGCATCGGCCGGATCAGCGGATAGTGGGTGCAGCCGAGGATGACGGTATCGACGCCCCCGTCCTTGAGGGGGCGGGCATAGCTCTTGGCGGCTTCCAGGATCTCGACGCCATGGGTGTCCCCTGCCTGGATCAGCGGCACCAGTGCGGGGCACGCGACCTGGGTGACGTCGGCGCCCGCGTCCAGCGCCAGGATGGCGGACGGGTACCGACCGCTGTCCACCGTTGCCTCGGTCGCCATCACGCCGATCCGGCGGCTGCGGGTCGCCTGGACGGCCGCCCGCGCCTCGGGTGTGATGACGCCGATCAGCGGCACCTCGAACTCGCGCTGAAGGTCGGGGAGCGCCGCGGCGGTGGCGGAGTTGCAGGCCACCACCATCAGCTTGACACCGCGGGCGACCAGGTGAGCGGCGATCTCGTGCGCGAACCGGCGGATCACCTCCGGCGGCTTGGGCCCGTAGGGAAAGCGGTCGGGCGCGGAGTCTCCGAAGTACACGAAGTCCTCATGGGGCAGGGTGACGAGGCACTCGTGAAGCACCGTCAGACCGCCCACGCCTGAGTCGAAAACACCGATTGGCCGCTCGTCCATCGCCGCAGTCTAAAAGTTAGGTGCGGCTGGTGACACACAAACCGCCGCAAAACCGCGTAGGATTGCCCGATGATCGACCGGCTGCGTCCGAAGTTGGCGATGCCCGTCGCCGGTGTGGTCGTCTCGGTTTGCGCCGTGGCGTTCTCGGGATTCACGCTACTCGCCAGCCACGTCAAGCCCGCCGCCCCCTGCGGTCCGCACTCGCCCGACCAGTTCGTGAGCAGCAGGTCCGGGGATCTGTCCGGCAAGCAGATGCACTCGCTGCAGTGCATGGGGATGCCGGCGCTGGTGCCGACGAAGGGTGTCCCCGGGTTTACAGGCGCCGCGCCGAAGCTCTCGGTCACCGCCAGCGGCATGATGTACAACATCACCTGGCAGGGGAAGGACGGCGACCACGCAAGCCTGATGATCGACCACCACGTCGGGTCACAGCTCGACGTCGCCCAGTCCAATCTCGCCATCAACCTCGGCAACAACGTGACCGGCTACTGGACGAGTTGGAGCGACAACCCCGCCGACACAAACAACCCGAAGACGCACGAGCTCGGGTGGCAGGATCCGCGAACCGGGATGTGGTACAAGATCAACGGCCTGACTCTGAGTCAGGCGATCGCGTTCTACCACTCGCTGGCGCCCGTCCACCAGCTGAAGGCGATCCCGTGAACCAGACCGCCGCAGCGCACTCGGAAGAGATCCGCCGCTCCTACTTCCGCTGGCCGCAGAGGCGCGACCCGCGGTGGGTGATGATCGGCATCCACACCACGTTCAACATCCTCGGCCAGACCGTGCTCGGCTTCGCCATTCTGCCGTCGCAGATCGCCTGCGCGGTGCTGTGCTGCAGCGGCTGGGACATGCTCTTCCACCGCACGTTCTACGGGAAGTGGATCATCCCCAAGAGCGGGCTGATCACCGGCCTGGGGATGGCGCTGCTGCTGCGTGGGCCCGGGTTCTATCCGTTCCTGTTCGCAGGAACACTCTCGATCGCATCCAAGCACCTCTTGAAGATCCGCGGGAAGCACATCTGGAACCCGTCCACGTTCGGGATCGCTGCGGCGCTCCTGTGGGTGCCCGGCACGACGTTCATCTCCGCCCAGTGGGGGCGCTCGGCCGCCATCGTCTGGGTGATCCTCAACCTGGGCATGCTGATCATGTACCGCGTGCGCCGCTTCGATGTCGTGATCACCTTCTCGGCCGCGTACTTCCTGTCCTGGCTGGCCTGGGTGCTGACCAACGGATACGGCCTCAACGACTACGGGCTCTGGCGCGCCTACAACCTGGCGATGACCCCCGCCGCGCTGATCTTCACGTTCTTCATGATCACCGACCCGCGCACCAGCCCGGCCACCCGCCCCGGCCGCATCATCTACTGCGTTGCGACGGCGATCCTTGCGGTCTGGTTCAACGTGAACGGCCAACCTGGCCTGTTCTACGCCCTGTTCATCGTGCTGTGCTTCGTGCCGCTGCTCGACTGGCTGCTGGTCGGCCGCTCACTCCGCTCGTACCTGCCGCGGTTGCGTCGCCACGACACGCCGCAAGCCGCCACCTAGTTCGCGAAGCCCCGTAGAATCCGGGCATGACGACGACGCCCGAGTGGTATACGGACGCGTTCCCCGAGTTGCGGGACGGCCCGCCGTGGGTGATGGCGGAGATGATCGAGGCGGAGCCGGCGCTGCTGGAGCAGATCGCGACCGGCGTGGACACCGCCGCGTTGGCGCTGCTGGCGCGGACCCCGGGACGGCTCGACATCGTCGGCTGCGGCACCAGCGAGCATGCGGCGCTCGGAGTCGCTGAGATCCTGAGGGACGCCGGCAGGCCGGCGACCGCGCGCCAGGCATTCGAGGCGCGGCTCGACCCAGGCGACCCGGCAGGCGTGATCGGGGTCAGCCACGAGGGCGGCACGCGGGCAACGATCGACGCGATGCGTGCGGCTCGGGCGGCGGGCGCGGCGGTCGGCCTGATCACCGCCGTGGCCGACAGCGAAGGCGTGCACAACGCAGACGCCGCGATCGTCACGCCGATGGTCGACCGCTCGTGGTGCCACACGGTTGGCTACACCTCCCCGCTAGCGGCGGGTGTCGCCCTGGCTGCGAACGTGAGCGGCACGGCGGTCCCGCCGGGGGCCGTCCAGCGGCTGGCCGAGGCGGGGTTTGAAACGCGCGAGCAGGCGGCGGCCGTTGCGGGGCAGCTCGGCGGCCTGGCACGGCTGATCGTGGTCGCCGGCGGCGCCGACCGCACCGCCGCCCGGGAGCTGACCCTGAAGGTCGAGGAGGCATGCCATCTGCCCTCCGCCATGCGCGACCTGGAGACCTTCCTGCACGGCCACATCCCGGCCACCGGCCCGGACACGGGGCTGGTGCTGATCATGACCGACCGCCGCCAGGCCGAGGCCAGGGCCGAGCGCGCGGAGGCGCTGCTGCGGGCATCGACCCGGGTCGGCATCGCCTGCGCAGCGATCACGACCGCGGCGCTCCCGGATGACCTGCTGCCTGCCGGGACGATCGCCGCCCCCCAGGCGCTCGAGCTCGCCGCGCCCGCCAGCTCGCTGCTGGGGACAGCGCTGCCGCTGCAGTGGCTGGCCTACGAGCTGGCAATCGCCCGGGGCACCAATCCCGACCTGATCCGGCGCGAGCAGGATGCGTACCGGGCGGCCGCGGAGGAGCACGGATGAGCCGGCGGGTGCTGCACGCGATCAACGACCGCACCGACCCGGTGCTGCTGTTCACCGACGAGCTGAAGACGCGGGGGTTCGACGTCGTGGACGTCCGCCCCTGGGCGGGCGAGCCACTTCCGGCAACGCTGGAGGGGTTCGACGGCATCGTCGCCGGCGGCGGAGTCGTCGACACGCACCAGAAGGACGAGCACACGTGGCTGGCCCACGAGCTCGAACTGATGCGCGAGGGGCTCGACCGAGAGGTGCCGATCATGGGCCTGTGTCTCGGGGCGCAACTCCTGACCGAGGCGGCCGGCGGCACCGTCTACCGCTGTGACCCGCCGGAGGTCGGCTGGCACCAGGTCGAGGCCAACGGCATACCCGCGGACGACCCGCTCTTCGCCGGTCTCCCCCGCTCCTTCGCCGCGTTCGAGTGGCACTACTACGCCTGCGAGCTGCCGTCCGGCGCGATCGAGCTGATGCGGAACTCCACCGCCGCCCAGGCGATGCGGTTCGGGCCGTCGGCCTGGGCCACCCAGTTCCACATCGAGGTCACCCGCGAGGTGCTGGAGCGATGGCAGAGCGAGGCGCCCGACGAGCTGGCGAAGTTCGGGTACCACAGGGATGCGTTCCTGGCCTCGCTGGACGAGCACCTTGAGCCGCACGTCGAGATCGGCCGCACGCTCGCGCGCCGCTTCGCCGACCACGTCGCGGCCTACAGCCC
>Ga0265338_10011456_pt1 | contig 10239 bp, 3 predicted proteins | sample 42126metaG_FD_193579 | JGI IMG/M metagenome (GOLD analysis project Ga0265338, IMG submission 193579) | Rhizosphere microbial communities from Carex aquatilis grown in University of Washington, Seatle, WA, United States - 4-21-26 metaG | ecosystem: Host-associated > Plants > Roots > Rhizosphere >... | reverse complement strand
GTGAGCACCGGGTTAGAGCCCGAGTCGGTCTCATAAGTACCGTCGCCGTTCAGATCCCACTGGTAGTCCACGATCGAGCCGGCCGGATCGGTCGAGCCCGACGCGTTCAGCGTGACGTTTTCCCCGGGCCGCACTGGATTTCGGGAGATCGTAAAGGCCGCCTTCGGGGCCCTGTTGGTCCCATAGGAGTTAAAGTGCTGGAAGACGGTGCTCGCGCTCAGCGCCTGGTTATAGAGCGCCAGCTGGTCGAGCGTGCCGGCTCCGAACAGTGCAGCTCCGTCGCGCGACATCAGATACAGCGTGGAGCTGGCAAACGTGCCCTGGCCGCTGGATGTGCCCTCCTGCTGGTAGCTGACCGGCTGACCGTCCACGTATGGGGTGATCTCGTTGGCCGCCGCCGCGCTCGTGTCGATCACGATTGCGTAGTGGTGCCACACACCCGCGGAGGGACGCTGGAAGAAGATGCTGTTGCGGTCGGATTCGCTGCCGATGCCGATGCCGAAGGTGCCGCCGAACTCGCCCGAGTTGGGGTCGACCAGGAAGCCACCCGCGTTTGCGTTGAAGTTCGGTGTGAACTCCATCGCCAGGGCGTCGTTGTTGGCGTAGTTGTTCCACTTCAGCCAGAACTCGACCGTCAGCTTGCCCGTGCTCGACAGGTTGAGCGGTACCGCGCCCGAGTCGCTTGTGCCGTTGAAGCCGATCGCGGTCGTGGGGTCTTCGGCGACGGCGCCGGGCAGGCCGAACGTACCGCCGCTGACGGTGCCATTGCTCGAGCCCTTGCTGTCGGCGATCGTCGGGCCGCTGGGCTCGCCAAGCTTGTAGTAGTCGATCAAGCCAGGCGTGTTCTGGACGGCTTCCTCATAGGAGGTGACGCCCTGTTCGAGCACCAGCACTTTGATCGTGGTGCTGCTCGTCAGCCCTTGGCTGTCGGTCAGCTGAACGCCCACGGTGTGCGAGCCGACGCTCTGGAAGCTGGTCGTGACCGTCGGCGTGGTGCCGGTGTCGGTCGCGAATTTGCCGCTGTTGTCGAGGTCCCACTTGTAGTCGACGATCGTGCCTTGGTCGGTCGATTCGCTCGCGTCGAGCGTCACTGTCTGACCGGTCAAAGCCGGGCTCGGAGTGGCCTTTACCTTGGCGCTCGGCGCAAAGGTGCCCACAGAGATCTGCTGGGTCGTGGTGCCCACGGCGCCGTCGCTGTCGGTGACCCGCAGCCCGACCGTGTAGGTGCCCGGGTTGGCGAAGGTCGTGCTCGTGGTCGGCGTTGAGCCCGTGTTGGTCTCATACGTGCAATCGCCGTTCAGGTCCCATTCGTACTTGACGATCGAGCCGCCGGAGTAGTGCGAGCCGGAGCCGTTCAGCGTGATTTTTTCACCCGCATGGGGCTGGTTGGGCGTGGCCGCCATCTGGGCGACCGGGCGCGGCTCGGGGCCGTTTGAGTTGACCTGTTCTTGAATTGTCGAGGCACCCAGTTCGCCGCTGTAGATCGCAAGCTCATCGAGCGAGCCGCTGCCGAACAGAGAGGTGCCGCCGCGCGACATCAAATACAGCGTGGAGTTGGCAAACGCGCCCGCCCCGGTTCCGCTGCTCTCCTTCTGGTAGCTGACCGTCTGGCCGTCCACGTACGGAGTGATCTCCGAGGCGGCCGGCGCGTTCGCGTTGAGCACGAAGGCGTAGTGGTGCCACACGCCGGCGCTCGGCCTGGCGAAGAAGACGCTATTGCGTGAAGCCCCCGCGCCGATGCCCACGCCGAAGGTTCCGCCGAACTCGCCGGCGTTGGGGTCGACGATGAAGCCGCCCGTGTTTTCGTTGTAGTTGGGGGTGAGCTCCATCGCCAGGGCGTCGTTGTTGCCGTAGGCGTTCCACTTCAGCCAGAACTCGACGGTGATCGTGCTTTGAGAGGAGAGGTTCATCGGGACAGCGCCGAAGGAGCCCGTCTCACCCTCGACGGGGTCGCCGTCGCCGGAGAACGAGACCGCCGTGTCGGAGTCGCCGTTGACCGCTCCGGGCACGCCGAAGGTCGTTTCATAAAGGGTGCCGTTGCTGGACCCCGCGCTGTCGGCGACGGTCGGGCCGGACGGCTCGTCCAAGCGGTAGTAGTGCAGCAGGCCCGGAGCCGCGGTGACGGCGTCGGTGTAGCGGCTGACGCCCTGGCTGAGGACCTTGACCGGCACGCTGGCGGTCGCGGTCGCGCCCTTGCTGTCGGTGACCTGTAGGCCGATTGTGGTCGTGCCGGTGCTCGCGAAGGTCTTTGAGACGGTCGGCGTGGCCCCGGTGTCGGTCTCATAGGTGCCGTTGCCGTCGAGGTCCCACTTGTAGTCGACTATCGTGCCGCCGACGGAGCTTGAACCGGCCGCGCTGAGCGTGTCTTTCTGGCCGACGCCGACCGGATTCATCGACGCCGCGACGGCGGCCGTGGCGGTGTTGGCGACGCTTACGGTGCGCTCGGTGGTTTCGCTCTGGCCTTTGCTGTCGGTCACCTTCAGGATCACGTTGTAGGTGCCCGGCGTGGCGAAGGCGTGGGTCAACGTCGGCGTCGTGCCTGTGTCGGTGGCGAATTTGCCGCTGTTGTCCAGATCCCACTTGTAGTCGGTGATCGTGGCGCTCGGATCGCTTGAAGCCGAGGCGTTGAAGCTGACGTTCTGGCCGATGTAGACCGAGTTCGGCGTGGCCGTGAACGACGGGCGCGGCGGATTGGGCGGCGTCGTGTCGGGTGTGATGTCTTCTCCTGGCGTGGCCGCCTTGGCGCCCATTTCCGAGAGGATGTTGTAGGTCAACTGGTCGACGGGGCGTTCCACGTCGAAGTCATAAGCCCACTCCATCGTGCCCGTGGCGAACACGAGTGCGCCGCTGGGTGCCCGGTACTCGACCGCGCTGACGTTGCTCGGCTCACCTGGAGGTGGCGTCGTGGCGCGGGCACGCCCGGCGTCCTGTAGCCAGGAATCTTCGGGGTTGGCGACGCTCGTTAGCGTCAGCTTCTTCACGCCCGCGGGCTCCTGTGCCAGATAGCCGGCCTGGGTGGGGACCTGGTCCCACTCCCAGCCCACGTTGGCTTCGGGCAGGGTGGTCGTCGAGGTCGTCGAGATGCCCGCGTTGCGCCAAGCCGGGTTGGAGGCGAATTCTCCGTTGGCGTTGCCGGCCGGAATCGTGAGGTGGAAGCGTTCGGAGTCGTTGTCGCCGACGTACATCAGCCCGAACAGGGAGTTCTCTGGTTCGTTGGGACCGATGCGTCCGCCTGGAGGCGCGTTGGGATCGCCCGCGGGCGCGCCCGGATCGCGGCGTGTGGTCGTCGCGTATTCAGGTCGTGGTTCGCCGCCCGGGCCGATCGAGGCAGGGTCGTTGGGCGTGGCGCCGGGGTTGCCGTCGCTTGAGCCCTGGATCGTCTTGTAACAGACGAGCGTTCGATGGTTGTTTTCGTAGCGCGTCTGCCAGTAGGCCGTATTTGCGCTCAGCGAGACGATGCTCACGCCCGCGTCGCGCGCGGCCTTGAAGCCGCTGAACTCGTTGTGAGACCAGTACTCGGAGTGGCCCGAGACGAGGTCGACCTTGTGGCCCAGCAACTGGCTGGCGTTGGAGTCGAGGTCCACGTCGGAGGTGTAGTCGACTTCATAGCCCTGTTGCTCCAGCCAGGCCACCGTCAGGTAATCGGGTCCAAAGAAGTGGTTGTACTGTTGTTCGCCTTCCTTCTGGGGACGGTCGAAGGAAACGGCGACCGCGCGCCCGTCGCCGGCGATCGTGTTGGCGCCGCCGCAGGCGTCGTAATAGAGGGACTTGCAGCCCCACGTGTTGTAGGCCTCGTAGTCGGCGCTCGGCAACACGTACAGAACCTGGGAGGGGCGTGCGTCGTTGCGCACCGGGAAGACGACGTAGTTCTCGATCGCGTTGTCTTCGGCGTCGGTGATCACGGCCTCGTAGATGCCCGAGATCGGCAGCTTGCTGCCGGGGACCGTGTAGCTGACGCTCCAGTTGGAGCAGTTCAGTTCGCCCGTGGTGGTGTTCTCAGGGTTGCACTGGAAAGAGTTGCTCACTTTGACGTTGGTCGCGCCCGCGCCGGCGATCAGGCGGGCGCCAGTGCCGCCGTACCAGCCGATTCGGTACACCGAGATGTTGACGTTCGTCGCGGGGAACGAAGGCAGGTCGGTGCCGATCTTGATCGGCACGTTTTCGCCGAGGTTGTAGCTCGTCTGGGGCGTGAAGGCACCGAGGTCTTCGCTGTAGTTTTCGATCGCCGATTGGTTGGCGGTCGTACCTTCTCCCATGCAGTTGTTCTCGTTGACGACGGGGTTGGAGTTTGGACAGGACACTTCGGCTGCGGACGCGCCCGAGGGGCGGCCGAGCAGGATCAGGGCAAAGCTGGCAGTGAGCAGGACGAAAAGTCCGACGACGACTCGCGTCGCCTTGGGTTGAGATATGGCGCGTTGTGTAGGCATCTGATCAGCCAACGCACGGGAGCGGCGACTACTTTTGTGCGAGTTTGGAGAACGTTCGCGCAGTACGACGATCATCGCCCCGACGAAGAACAGCAGGTAGGGCACGTGCGGGAAGGAGAGCACGTCGAAAAGCCCGCTGGCAAGCGCGATCACGCCCACCGCGGCAAACGCCGCGAGTGCCACTGAGGCGCGCTTGGGGTCTCCTCCGCGGATCGTTCGATGGGCCGCGCTCATCATCGTCGCGAAGATCCCCAGGTAGGCGAGCAGGCCGATCAGCCCGGTCGTGATCAGGAGCCCGAGGAACTCGTTGTCGAGGATCCGGTACTTGTGCGGGTCATAGCTTTCATAGCCGCGCCCGAGCAGCAGTTTGCTGAGCACGTCCGGGCGCACCGCGTCATAGCGGGCGGTCCTGTCGGTCGTGCTGAGAACATTGTTGACGTGGCCGGGCTCCAGCTGGGTCAGCACCGAGCCGAGCGCTCCGGGCGAGGTGATGTGAACGAGCACGCCCAGCACCACCGCGAGTCCCAACAGCGAACGGGTCACCGTGCGCGGCCTGTAGGCGACCAGCAGCAGGATGGCGCCGATGGGAGCGACGATGCTGGTCTTGCGCGAAGTCGCGACGCCGCCGGCTATCAGCAGGCCGATCGCGATCGAGTAGAGGATGCGCTTGCGCCGGGTCGGGGCGTCGATCGAGCCCATCACGGCAAACGGCAGAACCATCGCCAGGAGCGCAGCGAGCTCGAGCGGCTGATTGGTGGGCCCGTAGACGGTCAGGCGCCCGATCGAATCGGGCATGTCCAGTTCGGGCGGCAGCGTGATCGGGAAGATCTTGCCCCACAGCGAGTAGAAGACGTTGTAGTGCATGCGGTACTCAACGACCGTGGCGATCGCGACGATCACACCGAGCACGACCATCATCGCCGCGTAGCGAGGTACCTCGCGTGGTCGCATCACCGAGGCGACGATGAAGAAGAACAACAGGTAGGAGAACAGGAGCGCGAGCTTCTTGACCACGAGTGAGACCTCGTCCATGCTGGCCAGGACCTGACCGTCGATGGCGACCCCGATGCAGCAGATCGCAAAGAAGGCGAGCACCGCGAAGTGGACGCGCGTCAACCTGATGCGGGGGCGTGCCTCGCCGCTGATGATCGCCAGGCTCAGCAGCCACAGCGTCGCGATCGCGATCAGCAGGGGACGGTCCAAGGTGCTGCTCAGAGGCAGGCTCACCGGAAGGTCGATGGCGTCGAAGGGGACCAGGAACAGCATCACCACGAAACCGGCCAAAGCCCATGGCAGGATGCGCGTCGTGTGCGGCCAGTCGTCGCTGTCCAGTGGCTCGTCGTCGAGACGATCGAGGCCTTCGATGCGTGCCTTGGCGCGCGCGGCCAGGCGACGCCGATTGCGTCGCGCGAACAGCATGCTTGCGCCGAGCAGCAAGACGAACCCGAAAGCGAACAGCATCGCCTGCCAGCGGACACCGCTGCCGACCAGCGCGCCGGTGGTGGGGCCGAGCGGGCGCAGCACGACGGCTTCTTCCTCGAACAGTTGGGCTGGCTGTTCTGCGCGTACGTGGCGCAGCAGGAGCGCGCGGGCCGCGTCGACCAGGTGCTTTGCGGTGGCGACGGTGGGCGCCTGTGCGTAGATGCTGAGCATCGGCCGTTCCCCGTCCACGTCGAGCAAGAGGCGGTAGTTGTGGTCGACGAGGATCGGGTCGGGGGGAGTCGGACGCTTGGGACCCAGGTTTTCGCGGCCCAACAGCAACGTGAAGGGACCCGAAGCGGCCACGCTCTTGCCGTGCAGACCCAGCTGCTGGCCGAGCACGGCTGTGGCCGGGTCGCTCTGTAGGTAGAGCGCGTAGTTGACGGCCAGCTGGGCCGCGAGCGTGTTGGCGTTGACCGACGCCGGCGTGATCCCGGCGAGCTGGGAGGACTTGGTGTCCACCAGGACCTCAGCCTGGGCAGCTCCCAGCGCCAGCTGGCGCGGGTGCAATGCGGGCGGCGTCAAGGACGGCTTGTAGCCGACCAGTAGCGCTGCCAAGGCCGCGACCAGGGCGATCGCGGCGAGCGCGCGGGCCAGGGGCCGGCGGCTCGCGGGGTGCGCGCTCGCGCCCACGTCGCGCTCCGCGCTAGCGGCGCGGTCGAGCCGGCGAGCCGCCGGCGCTTACCGGAGCCGGCGAGTCGGAGTCGGATCCGCCGGTGGAACCCATGAACAGAGACAGCCGGTCGAATTCGGGCAGTTGCTCTGACTCGTAAGCGGCGGCCTCCTCGGCGCGCCGGCGCGCCCCTTCGACGCCGAGCAGAACGAGCAGGCCGAGCAGCAGGACACCGATGAAAGTCGCGACCATCAACGTCGAGCGCGTGCTCGAATTGACCGGTCCTGCCTGCGGCGGGCCGAGCTGGCGAATCGTCACGCGGTGCTGGACGGGCGTGGCCGACTGCTGCTGCAGGGTCGAGACGTACTTTTGAACGCCCGGGAAGATGCTCGCCGCCACGTGCGCCGCCGCCGCCGCGGTGGGGGCCTGGACCGAAGCGGTGACGACCGGCTCGTTGGTCTGTGCGACGAACGTCAACTTGTACTTGACGGTCTGGGCCGGCAGCTGGTTGGCGCGAGCCTCCGAGGGAGTGACGGTGTCCAGCGCCTGGCCCGGGCCGCTGTAGGGGCCTTGGGCGGTGATCTCAGACGCGGGCACGCCCGCCGAAGCGGCGATGTCTTCGAGCACGGCGGCGCTGGTCATCACCTGCGCGAATACCGAGGCCCGCGTGGTCAAGGGCACGGTTTCCTGGGATAGGTTGGCAAGCGCCGAGTCGGGGGAGTCGACCAGGACCTGGACCGTAGCGACGCCGGTGGGCACCGAGGTCACGCTCTCGCGCACGGCGAAGGCCGCACCGATCGCCACCACGACGATCGCAAGCGTTGCCCACCAGCGGGCTCTGAGGATGCGAAGGGCCTGGGCGAATTCCATTGCGATAACCCCCTAGCGAGCCAGGCCGCGGGAGGCAAGCTCGTGGGTCGCGTCATCGACGCGATCCACGGCCTCTTGATCTGAGAGCCAGGCGAGCAAACCGGCCATGCCCTGCTCGAGCGAGGTCTTCGCCTCGAAGCCGAGCAGCTCACGCGCGCGAGTCGGGTCGGCCACGCAGTGGCGGATGTCCCCGGCGCGGTACTGCCCGTTGCGGATCGGCTCCACGTCGGACTCCAGGCCGGCGGCCAAGGCCTGTGCGATCTGCACAACGGTGCTTGGCCGTCCCGTGCCGAGGTTGATCGCGTGGCCGGTGGCCGCCTCGGACTCCAGGGCCAAGACGATGCCCTGCACGATGTCGCTCACGTGAGTGAAGTCGCGCGATTGCTCGCCGTCCTCGAAGATCACCGGCGGGTGACCGTTGAGCAGGCGCGAGGCGAAGATCGCGGCCACGCCGGTATAGGGGTTGGAGAGCGCCTGGTCAGGCCCATAGACGTTGAAGAAGCGCAAGGCGACGGAAGGGATGCCATAGGCGGCGCCGGTGACGAGCGCCAGCTCCTCGTGGTCGCGCTTGGTGATCGCGTAGATCGAAGTGGGGATCAAAGCCTTGGTCTCGCGCGTGCCGACCGGCTCCAGGACGGCGCCGCAGTCGGGGCAGTAGAGCTCCCACTGGCGTGCCAGCAACTGCTCCTCGGGTCGCGGCGGCGGCGCTGTACGCCCGTGCTCGGGGCACTCGTATTCGCCCTCGCCGTAGATCGACATTGAGGATGCGACCACCAGTCTGGTCGGCAGCGGGCGTTGGGCCACGAGCCGCTCCAAGAAGATCGCGGTCTGCATCGTGTTGCGCTCGGTGTAGCGAGCGATCTCATACATCGACTGACCGACGCCGACGGCCGCGGCCAGATGCACCACGCGGTCGACCCCGCGCAGGGCCTGGTCGGCCTTGGCGACGTCCCCGACCTCGCCGACGATCAACTCGACCGACTCCGGCAGCTCGGGTGTCACACCGCCGTGAACCTGCTCCTCCAGGCAATCGAGCACGACCACCTCGTCGCCGCGGGCGACAAGCTCGCGGACGAGATGCCCACCTATGAATCCGGCTCCTCCTGTCACCAGTGTTCTCATGCTCGCCCACCTCGTAGTGTCGGTCGTAGTCGTGCTTCGTTGCTTGGCTAACTCACGAAACGCGGCGCCCCGACGAGTTCTTTCGTGCCTTGCAAAAGCCGAAGGTGAGAGAACGTGAAGAAGATGTGGGGGGAACGTGAAGGGCGAACGTGAAGGCCCTCGCGAGAGGAACGATCCCGCCCGTGCGTTCTTGGGTGGAATGCCAACGAGCCCCACCCCAAACCGCGAGCCTAGCCCGACCGCCGCCGACCAAATACACGGGCGTAACGGCCACGAGCAGCCCCGCATCCTGATCGTCTCGCCGGTGCGTAACGAGGCTCGTCACATCGAGAAGGTGGCACGGGCGGTGGGGGCCCAGGAGCTGGCGCCGGCACGCTGGGTGGCGATCGACGACGGATCCACCGACGGAACCTATGAGCTGCTGAAGGAGCTCGAGCGCGAGATCGGTCTGCTGAGCGTGATGCGCGCGCCCGCCCGCACCGAAGGGCCCGACGGACGCGGGCCCAAGGATCGTCTTGCCAAGGCGATCGAGGTTCACAACTTCAACCTTGCACTGGCCGAGGTGGACGGCGAGCAGTACACGCACGTGATGAAGCTCGACGGCGACATCGAGCTTCCGCCCGATTATCTAAGCGTTCTGATGGAGCGCTTCGAGCAGGACGCCTCGCTCGGGCTCGCCGGAGGCGTGCTGGTGGAGCCCACGCCCGAGGGAGGCACGCGCAGAATCGCGATTCCCTCCCATCACGTCCATGGCGCGCTGAAGTGCTATTCACGGGCGTGCTTCGAGGCGATCGGCGGCGTCCAGGAGCGCTTGGGCTGGGACACGATCGACGGCACCTACGCGCGTATGCGCGGCTTTCAGACTCGCAACTTCCGCGACCTCGTCTCCGTTCACCACCGCCCGATCGCAAGCGCCGACGGGCGTCTGCGGGGAAGGGCGCGCCACGGCGAGTGCGCCTACATCACCCACTATGGACCGCTGTGGGTCGCTCTGCGCTCGCTCAAGGTGGCCCGCAACAACCCGGTCGGGCTGTCGGGCATCGCCTTCCTCTACGGCTATGTGCGGGCCTGGGCGACACGTGTGGAGCGGGTCCCCGATCGTGAGTACCGCCGCTTCGTCCGTCACGAGATCAACCGCCGTATGTGGCGTGCGCTACCGGCGCTTGCGGGCCGAGCGAAGCAGCCACGCGAGCAGCGACCATTGTCAACCGTTGTCTAGACATGGTCCTTAATGGGCTGATCGCGTCCGGGCCCGCCGCAACCCACGGCGGGACGACGCCAACCGACTCCGCCAAGGCCGGGCTACAACGTGTCGCAAACCGACCGATCTTTTGCCATGCGCTGGACAGGCTGCACGACGCCGGCGTGCGCGAAGCGGCGCTGGTCGTCCCGGTCGAGATCAAGGAGGAAATCGAAGCGTGCGTCGCCGCGGAGGGCCCCGATCTGACCGCGCGCTGCTTTGCCTACGAGCACGATGAGGATTGCGCGGCGCTTGCGGCGGCGATCGACGTGCTCGGCGAAGCGCCCTGCATCGTGCATCCGCCCGACGGTCTGCTGGTCGGGCCGATGACGGGTTTCGTCGAGATGTTGAGCGTGGACGCTCCGGATCTGGTGGTGCTCGTGCGCAAGGGCTCCCCCGAGACCGACTCGATCGGCCTGGCCACGCGCCGGCTGCTGCGCTTGGCCCGCAACGCCTCGCCGCCCGGCACGGTCCAGAGTCCCTCCGGC
>Ga0265338_10011455_pt1 | contig 10239 bp, 10 predicted proteins | sample 42126metaG_FD_193579 | JGI IMG/M metagenome (GOLD analysis project Ga0265338, IMG submission 193579) | Rhizosphere microbial communities from Carex aquatilis grown in University of Washington, Seatle, WA, United States - 4-21-26 metaG | ecosystem: Host-associated > Plants > Roots > Rhizosphere... | reverse complement strand
GCCTCGTCGGCGTGAATGCCCAGTCCGAGAACCAGGCGCGCGTCGTGCTCGAGCCGCTGGAGCGCGGCTTCGGCCACACGCTCGGCAATGCGCTGCGCCGCATCCTGCTCTCCTCCATGCCCGGTGCCGCCGCCATCGAGGCGGAGATCGAGGGCGTGCTCCACGAGTACACCACCATCGAAGGCGTGCAGGAGGATGTGGTCGACATCCTGCTGAACCTCAAGAACCTCGCCATCCGCATGCACACGCGCGATGAGGCGGTGCTGAGCTTGGCCAAGAAGGGCCCGGGCGTGGTGACCGCCGCCGACATCCAGCTGGATCACGACGTCGAGATCGTGAACAAGGACTTGGTGATCGCGCACCTGAACAGCGCGGGCTCCCTCAACATGAAGCTCAAGGTGAAGCGCGGCCGCGGCTACCAGCCGGCCAACCAGCGCCTGCAGTTCGAGGAAGAGACCCGTCCCATCGGCCGCCTGCAGCTGGACGCCTCGTTCAGCCCGGTGCGCCGCGTGACCTATAACGTCGAGAGCGCCCGCGTCGAGCAGCGCACCGACCTGGACAAGCTGGTCATCGACATCGAGACCAACGGGACCATCGAGCCGGAGGAGGCCATCCGCCGGGCCGCGACGATCCTGTCGGAGCAGCTGGCTGCCTTCGTGGACCTGAAGGGCCGCGACCAGGGCCGTGGTGCCGGCGGTGAAGCCCACTTCGACCCGATCCTGCTGAAGCCGGTGGACGAGCTGGAGCTGACCGTGCGCTCCGCCAACTGCCTGAAGCAGGAGAACATCCAGTACATCGGCGACCTGGTGCAGAAGACCGAGGTCGAGCTCCTGAAGACGCCGAACCTGGGCAAGAAGTCGCTCACCGAGATCAAGGACGTGCTGGCTCAGCACAGCCTGTCCCTCGGCATGAAGCTGGAAGCCTGGCCGCCGGTCGGTCTGAAGAAAACGGCCTAAGGCCACGAATAGAACTTAAGGGTTTAAGCGATGCGTCACCAAAATTCCGGCAGACAACTCAGCCGCAACAGCTCGCACCGTGCGGCGCTGATGCGCAACATGGCCTCGGCGCTGCTGCGCTACGAGACCATCCGCACCACCGTGCCGAAGGCCAAGGAGCTGCGCCGCGTCGTCGAGCCGCTCATCACCCTCGCCAAGATCGACAGCGTGGCCAAGCGCCGCCTGGCCTTCTCGCGACTGCGTGACCAGGACATCGTGGTGAAGCTGTTCACGGACATCGGTCCGCACTACAAGACCCGCCCGGGCGGCTACCTGCGCATCCTGCGCCACGGCATCCGTCCCGGCGACAGCGCCCCCATGGCGGTGATGCAGCTGGTGGACCGCCCTGAGATGGGCGCCGCCAACGAGGCGCCGGCCAAGATCAAGCCAGAGCGTAAGGACAAGGCCGAGAAGGCCCCGAAGGTGAAGGCGGAAAAGGCTGAGAAGGCCGAGAAGCCTGCCAAGAAGGCCAAGGCTGCTGCCGCTCCCAAGGCCGAGAAGGCCGAGAAGAAGCCTGCTGCGAAGAAGGCTGCCAAGAAGGCCGAGAAGTAATCCGCATCCCGACAGGGATGCATAATAAAAGCCGGGCACTAGCCCGGCTTTTTATTTGCATCGGATTCGCAACATGGCCGACTGGCGTCTCAAAGGACAGGAACGGTACCTCAAGGGCGCAGTCCTGAAATGGGCGGTATACAAGTCATACCGCGAGGGGTGGGATCATGACCACTGTGAGTTCTGTAGCCGGAAATTCGCGGAGCGGGAAGGGGAGTTGCGAGAAGGCTATGTGACCCTCGACGGTCGCCACTGGGTCTGCAAGGACTGTGCTGACGATTTCAGGGTTCAGTTCGAATGGAGCATCGCCTCCTGATCGAAGAAAAAGCCAGGCACGAGCTCGGCTCTTTATTTGTGCTGATGAACGTGGGCTTAAGCAGCCACGAGGGGCCAGACCCTGGGGATGATGGTCACGGTCAGGGCCCACATCATGAGGTTCAAGGGGATGCCGAAGCGCAGGAAGTCGCTGAAGCGGTAGCCACCGGGGCCGTACACCATGAGGTTGGTGGCATAGCCGATGGGCGTGGCGAAGCTCGCCGAGGCCGCCATGGTGATGGCCATGACGAAGGGCGTGAAGTTGAGCCCCAGGGAAGTCGTCGTAGCGAGGGCTATCGGAAACACGATCACCGCGGCGGCGTTGTGGGTCACCACTTCCGTGAGCAGCATGGTTCCGCCGTAGATGGCTACCAGCAGCCAGAAAGGGTCGTTGTGGGCCAGCGTCAGCAAGCCATGGGCGATGTTGGACGCCGCACCGCTCACCTCCAGGGCCTTGCCGATGCCGAAGGAGGCGCCGATGGCGATCAGTACCTCGAAATTGAGGCTGCGCCGGGCGGCGACGCCGCTGATGCAACGGGTCAGGATCATGAGCCCCGCCGCGCAGAAGGCGGCGGTGGAGAGCGGCAGCAGGTTGAAGCCCTTGGTGAGGATCAGGCCCAAGAGGATGGCCCAGGCTAGCAGGGCGCGGTCATGGCGCGGCACCGCGCCGCCTTCGAGCGTGTGCAGCAGCAGGAAGTCGCGGGAGTTGCGGTGGCGCAGGGGGAACTCGCGGTCGGTCTCCAGCAGCAGCGTGTCGCCGGCGCGCAGCTGGATGGAGCCGATCTTGCCCTCGATGCGCCGGCCGTTGCGGGCCACGGCGATGACCACCGCCTTGTAGACGGTACGGAACTGGCCTTCGCGGATGGTCTTGCCCAGCAGCGGACAGTCCTGCGACACCACCGCCTCGATGAGGGTGCGGGCGGTGCGCGGTGCGTCGAGCTTGAACACCTGGTCGGTGGCGGGGGTGAGGCCCTTGATGCGCTGCAAGTCCAGCACGGACTCGGTGACGCCGGCGAACACCAGCCGGTCGCCGTCCTTCAGCACTTCGTTGGGGCCGGCGGCAGGGATCACTTCGCCGTTGCGCTCGATCTCCACCAGATACAGGCCCGGCAGATGGCGCAGGCCGGCGGCCTGCACGGTGTGGCCTGCCAGCGGGCCGCCGCGTTCCACCATCATCTCGATGGTGTACTCGCGGGCATCCGTCGATTGGGCGAACACCGGGATGCGCTCAGGTAGGAGCCAGCGACCCATCCCCAGCACGTAAGCGAGGCCGATGAGTGCGCAGGGCACACCGACCCAGGCCAGCTGGAAGAACCCCATGCCCGGCAGGTGCGCCTGGCCCGTGAGCAGGCCGTTTACCACCAGGTTGGTGCTGGTGCCGATGAGCGTGCAGGTACCGCCGAAGATGGCGGCGTAGGAGAGGGGGATCATGAGCTTGGAGGGCGAGATGCGGCACTGGCGCGCCCAGTCCGAGACGTAGGGCAGGAAGGCCGCCACCAAGGGCGTCGAGTTCATGAAGGCACCCATGACGGCCACCGGTAGCATCATGCGGGCCTGTGCCACGGTGGGCGAGCTCGGCCGGCCGAAGACCCGGCCCACCACCTGGTTCAAGGCGCCGGTCTCGCGCAGACCGGCGGCCACCACATAGAGGGCGCCGATGCTGAGCAGGCTCTCGTTGGCGAAGCCGTTCAAGGCATCCTGGGGCGCGATGACCTTGGCGAGCATCAGCACCGTGAGGCCGCCTACCATCACTAGATCGGTGCCGATCTGGGTGAGGGCCAGGGTGGCGAGGCAACCCAGGGTCACCGCCACTGCGATCCAGGCATTGATAGGCATCCGACCTCATCCCAGACGGCGCGAAGGCGCCGTTTCTCGAAGCTCCGGCAGATTATCATAGGCATCTCGGCGGGGAGTTCGCCGGCCATGACCCCTAGGATGAGCATGTCCACCCACCAGGCCCTGTTACAGAAGCTGAAGGACAAGAGTGCCCGCATCGGCGTGGTGGGCTTGGGGTACGTGGGCTTGCCCCTGTGCCTGCGCTTCAGCGAGGCGGGGTTCGCCGTCACCGGCCTGGATATCGACCCGGACAAGGTCAAGGCACTCAACGCCGGCAGAAGTTATATCGCCCAGATCCCGGCGGAGCGCATCGGGAAGGCGGTCGCGGCCAAATTCCAGGCCAGCCGTGACTTCAGCGCAGCCAAGGAGTGCGACGCCCTCATCATCTGCGTGCCCACGCCGCTCGGTAAGCACCGGGAACCGGACGTGAGTTTCATCGCCGACACCATGGCGGAGTTGAAGCCGCACCTGCGCAAGGGCCAAGTGGTGTCCCTGGAGAGCACCACCTATCCCGGCACCACGGAAGAGCTGGTGGTACCTGTGCTGGAAGAGGCGGGCTTACGCCCTGGAGTAGAGAGCTTCGTGGTCTACTCGCCCGAGCGGGAAGACCCGGGTAACAAGAGCTTCCATACCCAGACCATCCCCAAGGTGGTTTCGGGCCTCACGCCCGCCTGCCGTGAAGTGGCTATCGCGCTCTATTCCGGCGTCATCGACAAAGTAGTGCCGGTGAGTTCCTTGCGCACCGCGGAGATGACCAAGCTCCTGGAGAACATCCACCGGGCCATCAACATCGGCCTCGTGAACGAGATGAAGATCGTGGCAGACCGCATGGACATCGACATCCACGAGGTGATCGATGCCGCCGCCACCAAGCCCTTCGGTTTCGTGCCCTATTACCCGGGTCCCGGTCTGGGCGGGCACTGCATCCCCATCGACCCGTTCTACCTCACCTGGAAGGCGTTGGAATACGGCGTGGACACGCGCTTCATCCGCCTGGCGGGTGAGGTGAACAGCCGCATGCCGGAGTGGGTGGTGGACAAGACCGCCGCGGCCTTGAACGAACACGGCAAGGCTCTCAAGGGCAGCAAGCTCTTGGTGCTGGGCATCGCCTACAAGAAGAACGTGGATGACACCCGCGAATCCCCGGCGGTGGAGATCATGGAGATCCTGCGGGAGCGCGGCGCCGAAGTGGCCTACTCGGATCCCTTCGTGCCCAAGTTCCCGCGCATGCGCGAGCACCGTTTCGACCTCGCCAGCGTGGCCTTGGATGCCGCGAGCCTCAAGGGTTTCGATGCGGTGCTGCTGGCCACGGACCACGATGCTTTCGACTATGCGCTAATCGGCGCGAACGCGAAGCTGCTGGTGGATACACGAGGCCGTTATCGCCAGCCGGCGGGCAACATCGTCAAGGCCTGAGATGGCCCCGGCTCAGCCGAGCCAGTGGGACAGGTCCACACCCAGCTGCTTCTGCAGTGCTTCGATGTCCGCAGTGAAATGCCGGCGATTGATGTCCAGCTCCTGGTCACGCGCCAGAGAGGTCTGCTGCGGCAGGTTCTTCAACACGCGGCGCGAAAACTCCCGGGTCCTATCTGAGGCACCTTTGATCAACCTCGGTTTCATCATGGGGCGGGTCAGCAGCAGGTCGCCCGGCAAGGCCTCCAGCTTTGCCCCTTCCTGCTCGATGTGTTCCGGCTGGTCGATGAAACGCGGCGTCATGGGCTGGGCACGTCCCGCCGAGATGGCGCCGCCCGGCGGCACGAACCCCGCATCCACCCCCAGGAAGGAGAAGAGCCGGCGCAGCGCGTGCTGCTGGTCTTTGACGATGTCCTGCTCATAGACCAGGAAGAGGAAAGCATCCCGCGGGAACAACGCCAGGTAACGCTGCACCTGGTGGCTGTAAAGGCCCCGGTCCAGATAGCCATAGCGCATGCGCTGGTAACGGCCGGCGGCACTGCGTTCCTGCTCCCGTGCCAGGGCTTCCTCGAAGCCCAGGTCCTCCCAGAACTGCTGGAAGTTGTGGCGGTAATGGGAGAAGGCCCGCTGTGCCGGGCTGCGGAAGCTGGCGACGAAGCGCATGCCACTGCCCAGGGTGTCGGCGATGCGCTGCGGTATGGCGGGATCGTAGAGGTATTCGGGCGTCTTTTCGCCCACTGCCTTCTGGCCGTCCCAGCCCGGGAAGAAGTGGGTCTCGTAGAACACCGGCCCCTGGGAATACAGGTGATCCAGCAGGAAGAACTGGGTCTCCCGCGCCGGGGACATGTAGATGTCAGGGTGTTTGCCGAGCTGGTTCAGCAGGGTGGTGGTGCCGCTCTTCTGGGCGCCGATGCAGAGGAAGTTGGGCAGCATCGCTTCTCCCCCTAGGTCCGCAGGGCCTGCTGGAAGATCTCCAGCACTCGCGCGCCATCCTCGGCCGTCATGTCTGAATAGGCCGGCAGGCACAGCACATGGGCGCCGATGTCTTCGGTCACGGGGAGTGCACCCGCGGCATAGCGGCGGAAGTAGGCAGTCTGGTGCAGCGGCCGGTAGTAGCCACGTTTCAGTTCGAGGCCCAGATCCAGGGCGCGTTGCATGACCTGACTCGCGTCCCTGTCGGCGGACAGCAACACGGGATAGGACTGCCAGGGCGATAGCATGGGATCGTGGACTGCGCGCACGCCCGGCAGCTTCGCCAGCGCCGTATGATAGAGGCGCGCGATGCCCTGGCGCACCGCGATATAGCCGTCGATCCGGTCCAGTACCGCCAGAGCCACCGCTGCCTGGAAGTCGCTGAGCTTGCTGTTCGAGCCCGGGCTCACGATGTCGTCCGGATAGCGGATGCCGAAGTTCGAGACGCGGCGGAAAGTCTCTTCCAGCTCCGGGCGCATGAAAGCTACGCCGCCTTCGCCGATGGCGAACACCTTGGTGGCATGCAGGGAGAACACCTCGATATCACCCTGCTGGCCCATGCTGCCGTTGATGGACTGCGCGCTGCCCAGGCCCGAGGCGGAATCGATGATGAGTGGGATGCTGTGCTGCTTTGCCAATCTCTCCAGCGGCGCGGCATCATGGGCCAGGCCGTAGGGACGCATGTGCAGCATGGCGGTGATGCCGCCGCGTTCCAGCAGCTTGGCGGCAGCGACGGGATCCATGGCCCAGATGTCGGGAGCGATGTCGCAGAACACCGGTTCGCCACCAGCCATGAGGATGGCTTGGGCGGTGGCGGTGAAGGTATAGGAGGGCGTGAGCACCTTGCCGCGCACCCCCAGGGCCTGCAGTGACGCCACCAGGGAGTTGGTGGCGTTGGGTCCGGTGACCACGGCGCGCGTGCGGCCGTATTTCTGGCGCAACCGAGACTCGAAGGCGCGGGCTGCCGGACCGGTGTTGGCGAAGTAACCCACCTCATAGGATTCCCTAAGGTAGGGTGCCCATTCCTCAGGTGTCGGGATCACCGGGCGGATGTAGCGGATCAGGCCGTCTTTATCTCTTTTCATGGACCAGCCGTCTGAAGAAGGCATCGCGACCCACTTGGTCATACTCGGGGTAGTCGAAGGCGTTTGCCAGGGACAGGTGGCGATGCCGCACCCTGCTGGCGATGCCGCATTTATAACCCAGCTCCTTCATGGCCAGCGAGAGCCGGTAATCCGGCAGCATGCCGGTGCGCAGTATGACCTCGGTCCGCAGGAACATGAGGCGACCCGGTGGATTGATGACATCGATCAATTCTTCATCATAGTGGTCCGCCAAGGCGCGCTCGGCGCTCTTGCTCTTGGTTAGGAACTCCAGCTGTTTCTCCGGCAGCCCCTTGAAGCGCTGGGCCGCCCAGACCGGGTCGATGAAGTCGGACTTGTCGATGAGCGAGCCCAGCATACTGAGCTTGGGATCGGCGGCGGTCAGGCGCTGGAACTCTTCCAGCCAGCAAGGCTGCGAGGGCAGCACCACCACGTCGTTCTCCACGAAGCCGAAATACTCGCCGATCTCGTCCTGATGCTAACGGACGGCTTCCATCAGCGCGTGCGGGCTGTTCTCTTTGCGGCGGTGCACCTTGTGGAACAGGTCGCGGGCCTCGAAGGATTCGATGATCCTGTGCACCAACGGATCCTGGGAATCATTGTCCAACAGCACGAAGCGGCAGGCCGTCTTGGTCTGCGTACGCAGGCTGTCCAGGCAGGCCCAAAGATAGAGGGGGCGCTCCCAGGACAATATGAATACGATGGGTGCTTGCATGTGTGGTCGCGCGGCTTGGAGGAACCCCGGGCCCAGGTCCGAACCCGGGGTCATCGCCCGGGAAAGGCGCGTCCCTGGGCGCGCAGGCAGTTTATCATGAAGGCCCACGGGAGAGCGGGCAGGGATACGGCATGCAGTCGATCGTAATCATCGGTTCGTCGGGACACGCCAAGGTGGTCATCGACGTCGCTGAGAAGGCTGGCGGGTTCCGCGTCGTCGGATTGATAGACGATTTCCGCAAGACCGGCGAGGCCACCTTGGGCTACGAAGTGTTGGGCGGCGTGGCAGACCTGCCGCGTCTCATCGCGGAGCACGGCATCCGCGGCGTGGTCGTAGCCGTAGGCGACAATTTCCTCCGCGGCAAGCTCGCAGAGGGCATCAGGAGTGACGCACCAGGCGTCGCTTTCCCCACCCTCGTGCATCCGGCGGCGAGTGTCGGCAAGGATGCCTCCATCGGCGAGGGGGCGGTGCTGATGGCGGGCGCTGTGGTGAACCCCGCTTGCAGGGTCGGACCCTTCTGCATCTTAAATACCAACTCTTCCCTGGACCACGATTCGGTGATGGAGCAGTACGCGAGTCTGGCACCGCGGGCCTGCACCGGTGGTAACACCTTCATAGGTCCCTATGCCGCAGTGGGCATCGGAGCGACGCTGCTGCACGGGGTCCGCGTCGGCGCGCATTCGGTCATAGGGGCGGGGGCCACGGTGCTTGAGGACGTGAAGGATCACACAGTGGCTCTCGGCACGCCGGCCAAGGCGGTCAAGACGCGCAAGGTCGGCGAGAGGTATCTCTAGCGGTACGGATCCAGCCAGCGGGAACCGAGGTCGATCCCCAGATGGTCTGACAGCGCCGTGATCTTGTCGGCGTATAAACTGCGCAGATGCGGCAACAGCGATGCCCGGATCTCCGGGTGCGCGGTGGTCCCCACGCGACGCCGGATGATGGCGTCCGGTACGCTCTCGTGGAAGCAGGGATCAGCGCCGATGTGCTCGCAGCTGCGAGCCAGGAAGGCTCGCGGGTCCTCGAGCAGGTCATCGTAGATCGACAGCAAGAGTTGGGAGCGGTCGAAGTGCCGCAACCAGTTGTCCAGGCAGGATCGGTAGTCGCCCCGGCGCAGGGAGAGTTCCGAGTTGAAGTGATCCAGGTACCACGCATCATCAATACGGGCCACCTGGGATTCGTCGGATACGATCTTCTGCAACACCAGGTACATCTTGGCGTTGGACCAGGCCCGCTCCAGGGGGTTGCGCAACGTCAACAACAGCCGCAGTCCGGGATAGCGTGCGTGTATCTCGGCGATGGTCTCGGCGGGGAGGATGGCGTAGCCGGGAGTGATCTCGCCCCTGACCGATCCAGTCAGGTGCGCGAACATCCTCTCGTATTCCTCCACCGGCATCCCCTTGCCGCGCTTCACATCCCAGTAGTGGAGCTCCTTCACCGTGGGCAAGCCCACGCCGGGGTGAAGTTTCAGCATCTCATGGAGCCAGGTAGTGCCGGCCTTCTGGGCGCCGATTCCGAGGAAGCTGGGACCGGCGAGCGTCGCCATGTCAGCGTCGCGTGCCGGTGCGCTTGCTGCGCGGTTGTTCCTGGCCTGCCTCCAGCACCGGCTTCAGGAACTGGCCGGTGTAGGAGCGGGGATTGGCGACCACGTCCTCGGGGGTGCCGGCCACCAGCACGCTGCCGCCGCCGGCGCCGCCTTCCGGCCCCAGGTCGATGATCCAGTCCGCGGTCTTTATCACGTCGAGATTGTGCTCGATGATCACCACGGTACTGCCGCCGTCCCTGAGCTGGCGCAGTACACCGAGCAGCTGCTCGATATCGTGGAAATGCAGGCCGGTGGTGGGCTCATCCAATATATAGAGAGTGCTGCCGGTGTCGCGCTTCGACAGCTCCCGGGCCAGTTTCACGCGCTGGGCCTCACCGCCGGAGAGAGTGGTGGCATTCTGTCCCAGGCGCACGTAGGTGAGGCCCACGGCGGTGAGGGTACGCAGCTTGTTGGCGACCACGGGGACCGCGCTGAAGAACTCGAGCGCATCCTCGACCGTCATCTCCAGCACTTCTGTGATGTTCTTCCCCTTATACCGGATATCCAGGGTCTCGCGGTTGTAGCGCTTGCCCTTGCATACGTCGCAGGCCACGTAGATGTCCGGCAGGAAGTGCATCTCCACCTTGATGACGCCGTCGCCCTGGCAGGCTTCGCAGCGGCCGCCCTTCACGTTGAAGCTGAAGCGCCCGGGGTTGTAGCCGCGGGTACGGGATTCCGGCACCTCGGCGAAGAGCTCGCGGATGGGCGTGAAGAGGCCGGTGTAGGTGGCCGGGTTCTAGCGCGGGGTGCGGC
>Ga0265338_10011453_pt1 | contig 10239 bp, 10 predicted proteins | sample 42126metaG_FD_193579 | JGI IMG/M metagenome (GOLD analysis project Ga0265338, IMG submission 193579) | Rhizosphere microbial communities from Carex aquatilis grown in University of Washington, Seatle, WA, United States - 4-21-26 metaG | ecosystem: Host-associated > Plants > Roots > Rhizosphere... | reverse complement strand
GCTTGGACCAGTGAAACCATCCTCGCCCCGCGCCATCGTCCGCCACATTGAACCAGCCCTGATAACCGCACATGACCTTATTCGAGAGCGTGCTCGTGTCCACCGCCTTGATGCTCGGCCCGGCGTAGGGTTGAAGTGTTTCCGATAAAACCGGTTCGCGGTCGGAGGGAGCGCCGTAAATCGGGGCTGCGACAAGCAGAAACCCGAGTGAGATGGCTTGAAATATTTGGCGACCGATTCTCATATCAGCGAACTTGGTGTCTCCTCGCCGAGCTTACCGAACCACTCAACAATAGGCAGTGAAATAAACGAGGTCTTTCAGCTTTTGAATGACCGAAAAAGCTGCGGCACGGCTATGGCATCGGGAAGCTTGGGAATTCGCGGCCGCACTCATCGCTGCGAAGCTGTCGCGGGACACCACCCGCGGTTCATCTCACAATTGCGACGCCGAAGTGCGCTTGAGCATGGTCCTGATGATTGTCGTGACGTTGTCTTTGTATTGCGGGTCCGCCTGCAAATCTTTCCAGACTTTTGCGCTGGAGAAATCCTGCCAATGTTTCTTGTGCTCGTCCATATTTTCGCCACAGGTCATGTAAACGAGGCTCGGCATCTTCGAACCGACCAGCATGCGCGAATAAAAAATCGGCGCGAGCCCCACTTCTTTCATCACCGAAATCTCGCCGCTCTCGAACATTTTGATTTTATTCAGGCCTTTGTATTCGCTCGAGCTGATGTAATTGCGCAACTCAAACACGTTGGGCTTTTTGTCCGCCGGCGGGAGAGTCATCCGTTTCATGCCGTCAAATGCCGCCAGCAACGATGATTCAATGCGCTGGTAAGCCAGGTTCGTTCTGGGCGGATTCAAAAAATCCGCCGCGGCTTTTTGATAAACATCATCGGCGGCGAGCTTGGCCGGTATTTGCGCAAAGGCCTCGAAGGAATCCGAAGGCAACAGGACGTAAATGCTGTTCGTGGGCGAATCCTCGATTTCGGTGAATACACCAATAGGCTGGATGCCGAGCCGGTTGTAGGCGGGCACGGCGGCGTTTTGCCAATAGTCATTGATCCGCTTTTGTTGTTCCACCGATTTGGTGAGATAAACCCGCAGTTCGTAATATTGGCGACCATCGTCGGCGGCCGAAACACGCGCGGGGCCGGCGATTAGTGTGAATGCGATGGCGAAGAGAAAGATTAAGCGCGAGATCATGTCGTTGGTCAGACGGATGCGGAATTTGAAGGTTACAGAAAGTGCGGCTCGCGAGGACGCTCGCCCTACCGGCAGTTGAGGGCGAATGAAACCCGCTGCCGTCCGTTTCTACTTGTCGCCGACTGGGAGAGGGGCTAGAACAACGCGTATGAAATCCAGAATCTTTTTCGGCGTGAGCCTTGCCTTTATTGGAGTTTTTGCCTTCAAATCCATGAACGCCGCCGATGCTGATCCGGCCCGCGCGGCGCAAATCAAACACGGCCAATATATTGTCGAGCGCGTGGGCATGTGCGGCGATTGCCACACGCCCAAAACCGACAGCGGCGACTATGATCGCACAGCGTGGTTGCAAGGTGACGTGCTGGATTTCAAACCGACGCACCCGACGCCTTCGTTTGTCCTGGTGGCGCCGCAAATTGCCGGGTTGCCAACCTTGCCGACGGATGAACTGGCGATACGTTTTCTCGAAACCGGCACCAACGCCGCCGGCCGAACGTCGATGCCGCCGATGCCGCGAATCCGGCTCGAGCACGAGGATGCCGTGGCGGTGGTGGCGTATTTGCGGTCGCTTAAGAAGTAGAGGCGCGCCACGGGCCGGATGGATGGATGAGTGGATTATTGGATGGGTGGATGGGCTGTCCTTCGGTGTTTCCAAATGGTGAAAGCCAGCGTCAGAGCTCCCAATACGAGCGTCGCGATGAAAAACCAGCGCGAATTGAAACTCCATTGTGTTTCGCCGTTCACGGTTCGTGAAGCACTGACATGAAACCGCGTCAGTCCCAGATAGCCCATTGCCAGCGCCGTGACCGAGAGGATGATCGAGGCGACAAAACGATTTGCGACGAAAGAGAATCGCCACGCGAGTACGCACGCGGCGAGGCTGGCCAGCCAGAGAGCCGCGATGATTCCGATGAGAAGTTGAAAGGTCATGGGAGTGTTTTTTGGGTTACTCGAAAGTATTCTTAACGGCTGCCTGCACCCAATCCGGTCCTGGAAGTTGATATCCAAAAAAGTATTTGGAACTAATTGCGGCAATTTCCCCATCGAGCTTGGATACGGTTCCCACCCAGGCGCCCGCTGGCAGTTTTCCGGTCGTGCGCTTGACGAATTCCGAATGGGGCCAGCTCATGTCCGGTGTGAAATGAACAACGGCGCCATCTTTAACCATGATCAACATGGTTTCGCGATTGTGTAGTTTGACTTTCTCGCTCATTGGGTGGCAGTTATTATATCACTTTATTGCCCAGATTCCTTGTGCCTGATGGATTTAATGCTCGAAATCTGGTGGTGGCAAGAATATTAGCGGCCCCGTTGGCCTCACTTCGTTTCGTTCTCGTCGGTCGTCCTCGTCCTCGTTTTTCGTTTTTTCCGAGGACGAGGACGACGACGAGAACGAGGGCGTACTTGTTCAGTTTAATTGCGCCTAATAGTAGTCGGCATGAAAAAGGCCCCAAAATTAACCATTGGCTTTTGCCGGGAGGTTGTGGTATATGCTTCGTCCGCTTTCTTTGGGAGCGGGTGGGGCCGATTCAACGGTTCGACAATTTTGGCGATTTAAGAAATTTATGTCACAGCATCGGAGTCTGCGCGCGGCTGCCACTTTGGGCGGCAAACGAAATGTGCTCAAGCGTTTTGAGCGCACGGAATTGCTCAAAAAACGCGGCCAATGGAAAGACGGAGACCGGATTACCGGGCTTCGGAAGACCAAGCCCGAGGCCTGAGCGGCGTATCGGTTAAATGGGTTAAATAAGTTAAATCGGTTAAATGAGTTCAGCGCTCTGACCCATTTAACAATTTAACTTATTTAACCTATTTAACTCTCTTTGAGCCTTCGCCTTCAAAAATTCCTCGCAGACGCCGGCGTCGCTTCGCGCCGGGCGGGTGAGCAATTCATCCTCGAAGGCCGGGTGGACGTCAACGGCCACATTGTCCGCCAGCTTGGCACCAAGGTTGATCCCCTTCATGATAAAGTCCGGGTGGACGGCAAACCCGTTCACATCAAGCGCAAGCTCTACGTCGCGCTGAATAAGCCCCCCGGTTGTGTCTGCTCCCGCAAGGATGAATTTGAGCGTCCCACCATTTACCAGTTGCTGCCCAAGGAGTGGGCTAACCTGTATTCCGTGGGCCGCCTGGATTACGACACAGAAGGGTTGATTTTCCTGACCAATGATGGACAATTCGCCCTGCGCCTGACGCATCCGCGTTATGAAGTGAGCAAAAAGTACGTGGCGACTGTCGAAGGCCGGGTGGAACCGCAGATGCTCACGGAGTTCGTGCGCGGTGTGTTTCACGAGGGCGAGAAGTTGAAAGCGAAAAAGGCGCGCCTGGTATCCGCGACCAAATCGGTGAGTGTGGCGGAACTGGAATTGACCGAAGGAAAAAATCGCGAAGTGCGCCGCCTGTTCGAGTCCCAGGGCGCGGTCGTGAAGCGGTTGCAGCGGGTGCAAATTGGAAAAATCAAGCTCGGCGAGTTAAAACCGGGCAAATGGCGGACATTGACAGAACCGGAGATAAATTCTCTACTTGGCTAAGTTTATGAAAAAGAATCTTTGGATAGTTTTCGCAGCGGCACTATCAACCAGCGTTTTGGCGCAGGAGGCGACCAACTCCGCGGCGGTCCTCCAAGCGCCACCGCCGGAACCCGCGCCGATGACCGCGCCGCCCGCCATGCCGGCGCCCGCCGTCGAAGCCCCCACCAACGCGCCCGCCGCCACTCCGAAAAAGAAATCCGCCACCACCAAAGCGACCGCCAAAAAGAAGACGGTCAAGAAAACCGCCGCCGCCGCGCCGAAAAAGGCAAAAACGCCCGAGTTGAAAACGGTGCCGCTCGTTCCCGGGCCCGCCGTCGTTTCCGCCAACCACGTGAACGTCCGCAGCAAGGCCGGCCTCGTCGGCGAAGTGCTCACGCATGTCACCAATGGCTCGCCCGTGACGGTGATCGAAGAAGTGCATCTGAAAAAGTCCGGCCCGGATGAACCGTCCGCCTGGGCAAAAATCCTCTTGCCTCCGGAAACGCATGTTTGGGTGAAATCATCGTTGCTCGATTCGAACAACACGGCTTCGAAGAAAATCAATTTACGCGCCGGCCCCGGAGAGAATTACGGCGTCGTGGGAACGTTGCAACACGGAGACGCCGTGCAGGCGATCGATACCAAAGGCGAATGGACGCAAATCCAGGCGCCGACGAATGCTTACGCGTTCATGGCCGCCCAATATTTGAAACAGGGCGAAGAAGGCACGACCGTTGCCGCGGCCTCACCGGCGGAGACGGCCCCAACTTCTACCACGGCGATGCCCGACATGCCTAATATGGCCGCGCCTCCAACCGAAGCGCCCGGCGCGACTGGCATAACCACGAATGCGATGCCCATGATGCCGACGATGCCGGAAGCTCCCGCCACCCCGATCGTTCAGGAACCGCCTCCGCCGCGCATCGTGGAGCATGAAGGCGTTGTTCGTGGTTCATTCAGCATCCAGGCGCCGTCGAAATATCAGCTCGTCAGCATCGATACGAAGCAACCCATCAATTATCTCTACACGACCTCGACCAACCTGGACCTGAGCCGTTACAAAGGCATGCACATTATTGTGACGGGCGAGGAAGCTCTGGATCCGCGTTGGAAGAATACGCCGGTCATCACCATCCAGAAGATTCAGGTGCTCGAGTAAAGCCCGATGAGCGCCGGGAACTTGATTGATGGCCGGGCCATCTCGGCGCAGATTCTGGGCGAGCTTTCGGCGCGCGTCAGCGCGCTGAAAAGCCGCGGGTTGCAACCCGGGTTGGCGTTTGTGCGCGTGGGCGAAGACCCTGCGTCCAAGGTTTATGTCGGCCGCAAGGAGAAAGCCTGCGCGGACCTGGGGATGTTTTCCCAGACCCACGTGCTCTCGGAGAGCGCCACTGAAACCGAATTGCTCGCGCTGATCGCGAAATTGAATTCCGATTCCCGCGTGCACGGAATTCTCGTGCAGACACCGGTGCCGAAGCAGATTCGGGAATCGGTGGTATCTTCAACGATCCTGGCGACCAAGGATGTGGACGGCTTTCATCCGATCAATGTCGGCAAGCTGTTGCTCGGCGATTCGACGGGTTTTCAACCCTGCACGCCGGCAGGAATTGTGGAGTTGCTGGTGCGTTCGGGCGTGAAAACCGGGGGCGCGGAGGTCGTGATCCTTGGCCGCGGAGCGCTCGTTGGCAAACCGATGGCGGCGATGCTCTGCCAAAAGGGAAAACATGCAAATGCCACGGTCACGATTTGCCATTCCGGCACGCGCGACATCCCGGCGCATTGTCGTCGCGCGGACATTTTGATTGCGGCAATCGGGGTGGCGGAATTTGTGAAGGCCGCGATGGTGAAACCCGGCGCGGTGGTGATCGATGTGGGTGTGAATCGCGTCGACGGCAAGCTGGTTGGGGATGTTGATTTTAAAAACGTCCAGCCGATCGCCGGTAAAATCACGCCGAACCCCGGCGGGGTCGGACCGATGACGATTGCGATGTTGATGTCGAATACAGTGCGGGCGGCGGAGTTGAATGGTTAAACGAGTTAAATAAGTTAAATGAGTTAAATCGGCAGACGCCGCCTTTGACTCATTTAACCGATTTAACTGATCACTGATTTAACCAAAACAGAAACGGCGGCGGTCATAGACCGCCGCTACAAAAAAATGCAACCCACACGAATTTTGCCGGATTTACAATGCTCACTGTTGTGCGAAGAAATTCGCCAGGAAGTCACCGGGAGCTTTTTCCTCATTGGCGTCATCAATTACATCCGCGTGCCGCAACTGCCCGTGGTCGCGTTCAAGTTGAGCGTGTTCAATCGCTGGACGGCGGGTATCGGCCAGTTCGGCGAAACCGTGCGGCTCATCGCGCCGGACCAGGTGACGGTCTTGCGCAAAGGCGAAGTGAAATTTGCGTTGCAGGACGCGAACCTGCACGCGACGAACGTCACCGTCTTCGGCCAGGTGGAGTTCAAAACCCCGGGCACGTATTACGTTGAAGTGTTGGTGGACGACGTGATGAAGCTTCGTTATCCCGTTCCAGTGATGGTAGTGCCCCAAACTCAAAATCCGCAGCAACCGCCCGCGGGCGAAGCGCCGCCAGCCTAGTGGCACGGGCGCAGCCCGAGACCCGCCGCAACAATCAGTTTCTGCGGAGCGAATCCGGAAGCGCATCCTCCCGTCGGAAGTTGACGAACGGGTTAACCCACGTTTTTCGCGGTGCGGTAAATAACCGCGCCCCGAAAAATTACGCCTTGCCGTAAACTTCCGCGCCCTTTTCCACAAACTCCTTCGACTTCGCTTCCATGCCCTGCTTCACTGCCGCTTCTTCGGCGATCCCCTGCTCCGCCGCGTACTTGCGGACATCCTCGGTGATTTTCATCGAGCAAAAATGCGGGCCGCACATGGAGCAGAAATGCGCGGTTTTGGCGCCTTCCTGCGGGAGTGTTTCATCGTGGAATTCCCGCGCGGTCACGGGGTCGAGCCCGAGATTAAACTGATCTTCCCAGCGGAATTCAAAACGCGCTTTGCTCAAAGCGTTGTCGCGATATTGCGCGCCCGGATGCCCCTTGGCCAAATCGGCTGCGTGCGCGGCGATCTTGTAGGTGATCACGCCGTCTTTCACGTCTTTCTTGTTCGGCAACCCGAGATGTTCCTTGGGCGTAACGTAGCAAAGCATCGCGCAGCCGTACCACCCGATCATCGCCGCGCCAATCCCGCTCGTGATGTGATCGTACCCGGGCGCAATATCCGTCGTGAGCGGCCCGAGGGTGTAAAACGGCGCTTCATGGCACCACTCCAGTTGCTTCGCCATGTTTTCCTCGATCATGTGCATCGGCACGTGGCCGGGGCCTTCGTTCATTACTTGCACGCCCTTGGCCCAGGCGCGTTCGGTCAATTCACCCTGCACCTTCAACTCCGCGAATTGCGCCTGGTCGTTGGCGTCCGCAATCGAGCCGGGCCGGAGGCCGTCGCCGATGCTGAAACTCACGTCGTAAGCGGCCATGATGTCGCAAATGTCATCCCAATGCGTGTAAAGAAAACTCTCCTCGTGATGCGACAGGCACCATTTGGCCATGATGCTGCCGCCCCGCGAAACAATGCCCGTCATGCGATTCGCAGTCATCGGCACAAATCGCAGCAACACGCCCGCGTGAATCGTGAAATAATCGACACCCTGCTCGGCCTGCTCAATCAGCGTGTCCCGGAAAATCTCCCACGTAAGTTCCTCGGCTTTGCCACCTACTTTTTCCAACGCCTGGTAAATCGGCACAGTGCCAATCGGCACGGGTGAGTTGCGCAAAATCCATTCGCGCGTGGCGTGGATGTTCTTGCCGGTGGACAGGTCCATCACGGTATCCGCGCCCCATTTCGTCGCCCAACGCATCTTTTCCACTTCCTCCTCGATGCTCGAAGCAACCGCGCTGTTGCCGATGTTCGCGTTAATCTTCACCAGGAAATTGCGGCCAATAATCATCGGCTCAAGTTCCGGGTGATTAATATTGGAGGGAATGATGGCGCGCCCGGCGGCCACTTCGCTGCGGACAAACTCCGCCGTGATCTGCGCCGGAATGCGCTGCGGGAAACGGCCAAAAATCGAGGGCGTGTACGGGCTCTTGTCGAGTTGCGTGGAACCGGCGTGCTGTTTTTCCAAATCGTTCCGCACAATATCCTTCGCCATGTCCGCGATTTTCGCGCGCCCCATATTTTCGCGAATGGCGATGAATTCCATTTCCGGCGTGATGATGCCCTGCCTGGCATACCAAAGTTGAGTCACCGGTTTCCCTTTGGCCGCCCGCAGGGGCCGCCGGCGATCGGCCTTCAGGCCGGGAAATTCCACCAGCCGATTTTTCTCCGCCTGGCTGGCGAACTCGGCGTGTTTGCCGGAGAGATAACCATTGTCCTGCGGCTTTACCTCGCGGCCATGGTATTCCACGACGTCGCCGCGCGCGCGAATCCATTGCCCGCGCACGGCCGGCAACCCTTCCTCAACCGTGCCGTTAAAATTCGGATCACCCCATGGCCCCGAGCAATCGTAAACCCGCACCGGCGCGTTCGGCTCGACGGCGCCGGAATAAGTCTTCGTCGGCGTAACCGCGATCTCGCGCATCGGGACGCGCACGTCCGGATGAATTTCGCCGGGAACGTAAACCCTGGTTGAATTCGGCAACGCCTCGCTGCTGTGCGGTTCGAACGATTCTTTGCTCGCGATCATAAATCAGTTAATGGCTATCGGTTGATTCGCTTCGGTGCATTTTGGCGCAACGCGGGCGGAGTTGAGAGAAACCCGCTGAAAAGAAATGCTGAAGAAGTATCTCCCCGCGGCTCCCCATGGTGGCCGTCCGCCAGGACTTCCTACGCCAGCATTATCTGGATCAGGTTCATGGGTCTGTTGCGCTCCCGCGCAGCACTCTCAGCCTTCGTGCCGGCACAAGCCGACACCGGTTGGCTCCCCGGTGATGAAGGGAAGCTAGGCCCAACGGCACCCGCGGTCAAGCAAACCCGTGATCAACGGGCGAAATAACATCACGTAGTCACCGCGGAATTTTCGCGCCGTTTGCGTCGAAAATCGCACGCCGAAATAAGATGCGGCGCGAATTCTGGTTGATCGGCTCCCAGCCGCTCTTAGCCATCACATTGGCAGCGATTGAAAGGCAATACTCCTCCTCATTGGCTTCCTTTGGAATGCTCACCCCGGTCTTTTCCAAATGAACCACCTCGAACTTATCCGGCAGATTGTAAAACAGCCGATCCGGACCGTCCCATTTTACGATCGCATATTCGAAATAGGCCACTTTGTCTGCCGCCGACGAAAACGATGGCATGACAAAGCAACCGGCCAATACAAGTAACACAAAGCAGATGATTTTTTTCATAATAGCTCCCAGTTGAAGGTTTCCCGACGGCGATTTCCTATCGAAACTTTCGGCCGCTGACTATCAAAAAATGGATTGTGTGGCTTCAATTTAACAAACGCGGCGAGAACAATGCGCCTTGGCAAGTGGAGTTTCTACTCATTAGCGATTGACGAATCACTTATGAAAGCATACGATTTGATTAGGGTATCTAACATAAGGACGTTATGAAAAAAATTCTCTCTTCTGCTGTTTCGCTATGCATCCTCCTGCTCTTGGCCGGCCCGCTGCGTGCGGATCCATTCGACAATTGGACGGCCAGTCAGGTTTCGACCAACCCGCCCGGCCAACTCGGTTTGCAGCTGCGCGGTCTCGCTTATGGCAACCGGAGGTACGTGTGTGTAGGACAATATGCCAGCGATGACAACGGCTTTGTGCAAACTTCGGATGACGGCATAAATTGGACGATGCGATCGCTACACGATTATTCGATCCTGGACCTTTATGACGTGATCTATGGAAACGGAATATTCGTCGCGGTGGGATGGAACGATTACAACGGCAGTAATATTTATACCTCAACGAATGGCATCAACTGGACTCCGCACACGACTGCCATGGCGAACGTTTATGCGGTCAGTTACGGCGATGACACGTTCGTGGCCGTCGGCGACGGCCTGGGACTAAATTTCGAAATCACGAGCACCAATGTTTATTACTCTTATGACGGAACAACCTGGTACGGTTATGACAGCGGTTATACCGGGACATTGTACGATTTGGCTTACGGCAATGGCCGGTTTATTGCCGTGGACGCGTCGCGACACATCTACTCAGTATTCCAATCGCGAATGACCAATAGCCTGGCCGGCAGTTCGGTGAGTTTCTGCAACGGTCGCTTTTTTATTCCGGCGGGCTCCGGAACTAACTTGGTATCGGCGGATGGCCTGAATTGGTCACCCGTCACAAACAACACCGCCGTCGAATTCCGGCACGTTGTGGCTGCGGGTGGAATGTTGGTCGCAGTAGGACCTGGAATATTTACCTCTCCCGACGGCACCAATTGGACCCAACGCAGCCTCCAAGCCTCCAATGTCTGGCTTTGGGACGTGGCGTCCGGCGACCGAAACGTAGTCGCTGCGGGACAGGCCTATCCGTCGGTGCCCAATATCAAAC
>Ga0265338_10011452_pt1 | contig 10240 bp, 7 predicted proteins | sample 42126metaG_FD_193579 | JGI IMG/M metagenome (GOLD analysis project Ga0265338, IMG submission 193579) | Rhizosphere microbial communities from Carex aquatilis grown in University of Washington, Seatle, WA, United States - 4-21-26 metaG | ecosystem: Host-associated > Plants > Roots > Rhizosphere >... | reverse complement strand
TGTCCCATGGACGCCAGGCGCTCGGTCTGCACGAGCTTGTCCTGGGTTGCCTGGTGCGAGCGCTGAAGCGTGGAGAGCGTGCTTTCCAGCTCCTCCACCAGGTAGGGCAGGCACATGCCCACCTCGGCAAAGCCCTGGCAGACGGCGACCGCTTTTTCCCGGCAGCTCGGATAGCCGCAGGAGCCGCAGTTGAGCTGGTCCTCGGGGCCGAACTTGCGCATCCTGCGAAGCGCCTCTAGAATATCCTCCTCCGAAGGCTGGGGTAGAGTAACCGTCTGCTCGGAAAAGCCCCGGGACAGGTCAACGGTCAGGAACTCCGAGAGACTCTCCGCCATGTCGCGATCGGCCATGGAGCGCGTGTTCTCGTTTATGTGATCGGTGAGCATCTCCTTGCGCGCAAAGACGCTCATCGTGTTGGTCATCTTGGGCCCGTTGATGCAGCCTTCGCAGAAAAGCACGTCCAGCACCCGGGTCTTGCTCTTGCCTTCGGCAAGCTCCTTCAGCGCCGGGAGGACCCTGTCCTTGCCTTCCGTCACGAGCACGCTGTTCTGCAGAATGTCCGCGTCGAAACCTGCGGCGCGCAGCAGCCCGCCCGAGATGGGAAGAGACCGGCCGAGGTTCGCCGCAGGACCGTCGAAGGCGCTGGGCGCCTCAGCCTCCGGCCGGATACCCGCCGCGTCGAACATGGCAAGCAGCTCCTCGTAGGTCAGCACCGCATCCACTGTTCCCTGCACGAACGGGTCCTTGATCTCCGCTTTCTTGGCGATGCACGGGCCGATGAAAACGACCCTGACCCCTGACCCGTGCCTGTGCCGGATGGCCCGGGCCACCGCGATCATCGGTGAGACAACAGGCGCCAGGCCATCGTACAACGCCGGCATGTACTTCCGCACATAAGAGACGATTGCCGGGCAGGGCGTGCTCACCACGGCCTGTCCATTCCTGATGGCCCCCTGTGCCAGCTGTGTGTATTCCTTGCTGATGAGCTCAGCGCCGAAAGCCACCTCCCACACCTGGGCAAAGCCCAGGCGGCGGAGCGCGGACACAATCCGGCCCGGGCTCACCTGTGGGAAAGCCACGGGGAATGAGGGGGCAATGCAGGCAAATACCGCGCCGACGTACCCGGCGGATTTGGCGCCGACGTACCCGGCGGATTTGGCGCCGACGTACTCGACGGATTTAGCGCCGACGTACGGGGTACTCCCGTACCCGGGGGATTTGTGCTCACCCCTTTCCAGCATCCGCGCAACGAGCATGGTCGCATCCTCGATGCGCTTGGCCTTCTGCGTGCAGACCTTCACGCAATTGCCGCATGCAATGCACTGCTCGGCAATGACGGTGGCCTGCCCCGCGATGACCTTGATTGCCTTCACGGGGCATTCACGCACGCACGCGTAGCAGCGCCGGCATTTCTCGGGAATCGTCGAGACGATGCCCATGGGCTCTTCCGCGCCCTTTCCCCGTCCCTCCTACACCCGCTCTCGCGCGGTGTAGCGGGTATGCAGGAGATGATGCGACTTCTCGCCAAGAGGCTTCGTGAGGTACTCCTTGTAGATGGCCGCCACTTCAGGATTGTTGTGGGACTTGCGGATCGGCTTGCCCTCGTCCTCCCTGTAGATGGCAGCGATGCGGGCAAGGCGGATCTCATCGGTGGTGAGGCGCGGCTGGCCGCCGCCGCCAATGCAGCCGCCCGGGCAGGTCATCACCTCCACGAAGTGGTAGTGTTCGCCCGCCTTGATCCGCTCGATAAGAAGGCGCGCATTTCCCAGTCCGTGAGCCACCGCCACCTTGACCGTCACCCCTTCCAGGAACGACCAGTCCGATACGGTGCCTTCGATCTTCAGCGCTGCTTCCTTTACGCCGGCAAGCCCTTCAATTGGTGCGATGTGGAGGTTCTCGAACGGAAGCTCGCGCCCTGTGACGATCTCGTACACGGTGCGCAGTGCGGCTTCCATGACCCCGCCGGTGTTGGCAAAAATATCCGCCGCCCCCGAGGACGCCCCGAGGATGCTGTCCATCTGTCCGTCAGGAAGCGCAGTGAAGTCGATGCCCGCCTGCCGGATCATCCGGCCCAGCTCACGGGTGGTAAGCACCACGTCAACATCACGGGCGCCGCTTGAGTACATCTCGGGTCTCTGTGACTCGTACTTCTTGGCCGTGCAGGGCATGACGGAAACCACGAACATGTCTTCAGGCTTCTTTCCGATCTTCTCGGCGAAGTAGGTCTTTGCAACTGCACCGAACATCTGCTGGGGAGACTTGCAGGTGGAGACATTCGGCAGCATGTCCGGCCAGAAATGTTCCGCGTAGCGGATCCAGCCGGGGGAGCAGCTTGTGAACATGGGAAGCGCAACCTGCTGCTTTTCTACAATCGCTTTCTTCAGCCGGGTCAGGAGCTCCGTGCCCTCTTCGAGGATTGTGAGGTCCGCGGCGAAGTTCGTGTCGAACACACGGTCGAACCCCATCTGGCGCAGCGCGCTCACCATCTTGCCCGTCACCAGGGTGCCCGGCGCATAGCCGAAGCATTCCCCGAGGGCCGCCCTGATTGCGGGCGCGGTCTGCACGACCACGGTCTTCTTCGGATCGTCGAGCGCTTCCCATACCTTTGCGATCTCATCGCGCTCGCTGATGGCGCCCACGGGGCACACGGCGGCGCACTGCCCGCATTGCACGCATACCACGTCGGAGAGCTGGCTGGCGAACGCGGGGCCGATCACGGATGCAAAACCGCGGCCCTGCGGGAATATGGCGGCCACGCCCTGGGTCTGCCCGCACACCGTGACGCAGCGGCGGCAGGACACGCACTTCGCCGTGTCCCGCACCAGGGCAGGGGTGCTCGCGTCAGTCATGCGCTTGCTCTTCGTTCCCGCATAGGTCACCTGGCGGATGCCGAGGTCACTGGCGATGGCCTGGAGCTCGCAGTCCACGTTGCGGTCGCAGGTCTGGCAGTCACCCTCGTGGTCGGAGAGGATCAGCTCCACCATGGTGCGCCGCGCTTCCCGGGCCCGGGGCGAGTTTGTCTGGACCTCCATTCCTTCCGCAGCAGCGGTCACGCAGGATGCCAGCAGTGTCTTGGCCCCTTTCACTTCCACCATGCATACGCGGCAGGATCCGATGGCCTGGACGCCGCGCAGATAGCACAGCGACGGGATCTTCACCCCGGCCTGACGGGCCGCCTCGAGGAGGTTGGTCCCGTCCGCTACCTGTATTTTCCTGTTGTCAATCGTCAATGACGGCATGTTTCCTCTCCTCTTTACTTGGCGGCGGCGGCGGCGGCGGCAGGCACGGCCAGGTGCGCCGCGGCCACGGTACCCCGTGGCATTTCTGTGGGTTGTTCCCGATAGTCACAGCGCAGGCAGCGTTTCGTCTCGCCCAGCGCGACAGCGCGCGCCCACGTGGTCTCCACCTCGGCAAAGGTGCCGCTGCGCCGGGCAAGCGGCAGCAGTTTCAGCCCCGGCCGGTTGGCCATCACGGGGTCCGCCTCCGGGTCGAAGAAGGTATTCACCACCCTGCTCTCCCGCCACAGGGCGTGGTCCGCGCCGGTGAGGAACCTGTCGATCCCTGCCGCCGCTTTCTCACCCGCGGCGATTGCTTCCACCACTGATGAAGGCCCGCTGGCCGCATCCCCGCCGGCGAACACCCATTCGACGGAGGTCTGACCCGTCACCGGGTCTGCCGCGAGGTACTGGCGCTCATTCAGCCGTACGGTGACGCCGTCAAAGAGCTCAGCCGGTTTCAGCGTCTGTCCGATGGCCGCAATGACCATGTCGGCCGGCAGCGTATAGTCGTTCTCGCCCTTGGCAACCGGCTTCCTCCGGCCTGTCCGGTCGAACTCTCCGAGCTCCATGGTGCGGAATTTCGCCGCGGAAACCTTGCCGGATTTCTCCACGAGCTCCAGCGGCGCCGCAAGGAACTCGAACTTCACCCCCTCGCGCTCCGCCTCCTCCACTTCCTCTTCATAGGCCGGCATTTCCGCGCGCGTGCGGCGGTAGACTACTGTTGCGGTCTCCGCGCCCAGACGCAGGGACGTGCGTGCCGCATCCACCGCTGCGTTGCCGCCGCCGATGACCACGACGTTCTTTCCGACCTTCGCCTTGCCGGTGAGGTTGTACTCCTTGAGGAAGCCCAGGGCATCCACGACGCCCTTCATATCTTCGCCCTTCATCCCGAGGCCCATGCCTTGCGGCGCGCCTACACCGAGGAACACTGCTTCGAAGCCCTGGTCTTTCAGGTCCGTGAGGGAAAAGTCGGTTCCCAGCTTCTTCTTCGTCTTTATCGTGACACCCATTTCGGCGATGCCCCGAATCTCGTTGGCCAGGATGTCCCGCGGCAGGCGGTAGGCGGGGATGGCCTGCAGGAGCATGCCGCCCGGCTTGTCCGCTGCCTCGAACACGGTGGGCCGATAGCCCAGCCGCGCCAGGAAGTAGGCGCAGGAAAGGCCGGCCGGGCCGGCGCCCACTATGGCAACCTTGCGGTCCACATTTGCTCCGTTGCCGATGGCGGCCGGAATCTGGAACCCCACCTCCTGGTCGGCAAGGAACCGCTTCACCGCCCGCACGGACAGGGGCTCATCCAGCGTGGACCGGCGGCACTTTCCCTCGCAGGGATGGAAGCATACCCGCGCGCACACCGCGACGAACGGGTTTCTCTCCCGGTGAAGCACGAGCGCCTCGTTGTAGCGCTTCTCACCGGTCAGGCTGATGAAACCCGGAATGTCGACGCCGGCCGGACACGCGTTCTGACAGGGCGCGCGCACGAGCTCCGCGCAGACCCCAGCCCGGCACTTCTTGTCCCTGATGTGCTCCTCGAACTCGTGGCGGAAGAATCGGATATTCGACAACACCGGGTTCGGCGCTGTCTGGCCCAGCCCGCAGAGGGCCGTGTCGCTGATCGTTTTGCTCAGCTCGATCAGCCTCTCGATGTCCCCCTCCTCGCCCTTGCCGGTGCAGATACGCTCGAGGATCTCGAGCATCCGTCGTGTGCCGACTCTGCACGGTGTGCACTTGCCGCAGGACTCGTCCTGGGTGAACTCCAGGAAGAACCGGGTCATATCCACCATGCAGGAGTCCTCGTCCATGACGATGAGGCCCCCCGAACCCATGATGGCGCCCAGCGCCGTGATCGACTCGTAGTCCACCGGCACGTTCAGGTGCTCTTTCGGGATGCAGCCACCGGAGGGGCCGCCGATCTGCGCGGCCTTGAACTTCTTGCCGTTCGGAATGCCGCCGCCGATGTCGTAGATGATCTCCCCCAGCGGGACGCCCATGTTCACTTCCACGAGGCCGACGTTGTTCACCTTGCCCGTGAGCGCGAAAATCTTCGTGCCCGGGCTTTTCTCCGTACCGACGGAGCGGAACCACTGGGCGCCGTGCGCGATAATCAGGGGAATGTTGGCCAGGGTTTCCACGTTGTTCAGGACCGTGGGCTTCTCCCAGAGTCCTGCCAGGGCGGGGAAAGGCGGTCGGGGCCGCGGCTCTCCGCGCTTGCCCTCGATGGAGCGCATCAGCGCGGTTTCCTCTCCGCAGACGAACGCGCCGGAGCCGCGCGCGATGTCGATGTCGAAGTCGAATCCTGTGCCCAGGACGTCCCTGCCCAGGAGGCCGCGCTCCCGGCACTGCGAGATGGCCAGGGTGAGCCGCTCGATAGCCAGCGGATACTCGGCGCGGCAGTAAATGTAGCCCTGATTGGCGCCGATTGCGCGCGCCCCGATCAGCATGCCTTCGATCACGGCGTGGGGATCGCTTTCCAGGACGCTCCTGTCCATGAACGCTCCGGGGTCTCCCTCGTCCGCGTTGCAGAGGAAGTACTTCTGGTCGGACTTCGGCTTTGCGGCAAACTCCCACTTGGTGCCCGTGGGAAATCCGGCACCGCCCCGGCCGCGCAGGCCGGACTTCTTGACCTCTTCGATAATCGACGCCGGCGTCATTTCCAGCAGCGCCTTAGCCGCGGCAATGTAGCCTCCCCGGCCGATATACTCCTCTATGCTCGTGGCGGAGATCCGTCCCTTGTTGTGAAGAACGCGGAGGTTCTGCCGGGCAAAGAAAGGAATATCGGCGTAGTGAGGGATCACCGCCTGCGTGACGGGGTGGCGGAACATGAGCCGTTCCACCGGTCTTCCCTTCAGCACGTGCTCCTCGACCAGCTCCGGCATGTCTTCGGGGGTCAGCTTCTGGTAGAAGAAGCCGCCCGGATAGACGACCATGAGGGGGCCGCAGGCGCAGAAGCCGTTGCACCCGGTGTTGACCACGGCGACTTCTCCGGACGCGCGGGCGGCGTACGGGAGTACCCCTTCGGCGCCAACGCCGTCGAGGTCCCCGACTGCCGCCTCGTCCGTCAGCCCTCGCGCCACCAGCTCCTTCACCAGCGCATCCCGGACCTTCTCGGCGCCGGAGGATACGCAGCCGGTGCCGAAGCACATCAGCAGATGCATTCGTGTCGAGTTCATGCTTTCCCCCCCTTGCCGCGCCCGATATCGGACGGCTCGCTCCCCACGTATACCACGTAGGCCGCTGCCGACTTGCCGGCCAGGGTCTGGCGGAACACTTCGCGCGCCTTGGCCGCGTCGAGGTGCCCGTAGAGGACCGGCTGGCTGCCGAGGGATTCGACGGTCATCACGGGCTCGTGCTCGCAGGCGCCGATGCAGCCCGATGTAGTGAGACGGATGTCGGTCCGTGTGCTCGCTTCCACCTCCTGCGCCAGCGCGTTCACGACCTCGCGGGCGCCGCTCGCGATCCCGCAGGTGCCCATGTGCACCGTGAAGCACATGTGGTAGCCGTCTTCCCGCAGCGCGGTCTTGCGCTGGGCCTGCTCCTTGATGGCAAGGATGTCCTGAAGGGAACGTATCTTATCCATGGACTTTGACTCCTCTCTTCTTCGCCGCCGGCCGGGTGCCGGGCTTCGGCCGCGCCACCTTCTTGACCGGCTTCCTGACCGTCTTCCTCGCGGCCGGCTTTGCAGCGGGCTCGTAGTACGCGGCCAGGATCTCGCGGATCTTCGCAGGTCGTACGCGCTTGTAAACTTCTTCGTCGATGCACATGGCCGGGGCCAGGCCGCACGCGCCGAAGCATCGGGCAATCTCGAGGCTGAACATGCCGTCCGGGGAGGTCTCCCCTACCTCGATTCCCAGCTCCTTGCGCATGGCCTCCAGCACAAGCTTCCCGCCGCGCACGTAGCACGCCGTGCCCAGGCACACCCGTACGACATGCTTTCCGCGAGGATGGGTGGAGAAGAAGGCATAGAAGCTCACCACTCCCGCAACCTCGCTGTAGGACTTGCCCATGGCCAGAGCGACTCTCTTCAGTACCGCTTCCGGCAGGTAGCCGAAGATTCCCTGCGCGATCTGGAGCACAGGGATCAGAGCCCCCGGGCGCCCCTTGTACTCGGTAAGGACTTCGTCCAGCCTCGCCATCAGCTCGGCATCAGTGGCCTGCCCGCCGCAGGCGCAGGCCGTTGTCGCCGTGGCGCCGCGCCCGACTGACTCTGCGCCGCCGTTCCCGGCGGCTTTGTTCTCGTTCATGCCGTTCTTCCTTTCCTGTTGTTATTCCGACACATGAAGAGCCGCGAGGCCCTCCGTTATTCTCTCTCTCATGCGCCTGGCGACGGCGATCCCGCTCCTGTTGTCTTCCGGCAGGCTGCGGGAGATCTCCGCGGTGCTGACGATCCACTCCCTGCTGCCGACGCGCAGGCGTGTCTGCAGCTCGATATCAGGATTCGTGCAGGCTACAGAAGCAAGCGTGCCTGCCAGGTCACCCAGCGGGCTCCTGTCCACGTGGGCCAGCGGCATGCTCGCCCGCACCGCGCATCCGCCCAGCAGGGAGCGGTCCACGCGGAAGCTGCCCCCCGTCTGCTCGGCGCGGAACTTCAGCATGCTCAGCCCCAGCCCCGTTCTTTTCCCTTCCTTGGTCGTGAAAAAAGGGTCAACAGCCGTCTCTCCCGGTACGGCGAGTCCGGGGCCATTGTCCTCCACGGAGATGCAGAGCAGGCCGCGATCGGGTTCCTCCTCCACGGCAACTGCGATCAGGGTCGCTCCGGCCCTGATCGAGTTTTCCAGCAGGTCGAGAATGTGCAGCGAGATCTCACGCAATTGCGCACCCCCTTCCCTCGATGCCCCGCAGGGCCTTGCACAGCTCGGAAAATACCGGCGCTTCCACGTCAAGGACGGTGAGGCCGCTGCCGATTTCCTCCAGAAAGTGGCTGTCCGAAGAGCTGAGCAGGGGAAGCCCGCAGGAAAGGAAATCCGCCATGCGGCCGCGCGCGGCGCCGGCAGAGGAGATTTCCAGTCCGTCGAACGGCACCTCCGGCGGAATGAAGCCGAGCTGTCCGGGAACGCTGAAGCTCCTGCGGTCCACGTGGGCTGCCACGGCGAGCCCCCCGTGCCGGTGGATGAGATCCACCGCCGCGGAGAGCGCGAAGCTGCTTGCCGCAGCCAGCATCCGTGTCTCGATTCCGGTGCGATTCCCGTCCGCGTCCACCAGCTCCTGCTCGGGCTCGCGCTGGCCGGCCGCTGCCGGAGAAGCGGATGTGCGGGCAGCAAGAGGGCGCCAGGGCGGGAGGCCTGCGGCCACCTCCTCCGCGGCGGCGCGCGCGGCGCACGCGTCAGGGAAAAAGCCCAGGACGTGCACTTCCTCCCCGGTGGTGATCTCGATGCCGGCAATCACCGCCGGGCCGTCGGGCAGGGCGGCAGCGGCTGATTCCACGGCGCTCACATTGCCCGCGCTGTTGTGGTCACAGACCGCGATCAATGCAATCCCCTTCCGCGCCGCTTCCCGTACGATGGCAGGCGGCGTCATCTCCCTCGAGGCGCAGGGAGACAGCACGGTGTGGATATGCATGTCCGCAGCCAGGCGCACCATTCACTGCCTTCCCCGCAGCCCCATTGCGTACAGTTTCCCCGCCGTATCGAACGTCCCGTCGGTTGTGCTCAGCAGGGGGAGGCCCTCTTTCACGGCGCGCGCCCGCACGCCCTCCTCGGGCTGCACACCGGAGGTGAACACGACCGCCGCAAGTCCCGCGTGCAAAGCCACGGCGATCACGTTCATATGTACCTGGATGGTTAGGAGCAGTCCGCCGGAGGGCGCGTTGGCAAGCACCTCGCTGAGCAGGTCAGAGGCATGCGCCCTCCCGATCTCTTCTCCGCCGTTCAACGACAGCTCGGGCGTCAGGATCTCCATGTCCAGCGCCGCCGCTATATCGCCCAGGGTCATTGTGTCTCCTCTCCGTGTTCAGGGCGGTGCGGGCAGCCGTCTGCGTCCGCCCTTCCCATCACCACGTCTTCCGCAAATGCCGCACACGAAGGGGCGCCGCACGCGCCGCACTCACGGCCGGGCAGAGCCCGGGTGAGCTCGTCGATGCGCGCGAGCCTGCGGATGGCCTCCCCCATGTCCTTGTCCAGCCTTACTCCATGACGCTGCGCATAGGGCTTCTGCCTCGGCACCGCCGCCGCGTCACTGTGTGCCGCGCTGATCGGTCCGCGCTGCCAGCGGTGCAGGGCCAGGAACGGATCGGCGCACAGGAGGGGCGAGCCCGCGCACCCGCCGTCACAGAGGGACAGGTCGAGGAGCGTCGCGCCGTCCAGGGCGCCTGCCTCTGCCTCTGAAAGGACCCGCATCACGTGACGGACGCCTGTTGCGGCGAGCTCTCTCGGATCTGGGGCGGGCTCGCCCCCCGCAATGGCGGATGCCGTCGAGGCAGCAGCAGGTCTGCGCGCCAGGCCGGGGAGCACCGCCTCGGCCAGGCGCGCCGGTGTCAGGACCGTGAGCCGATCCGTGAGGCTCGTCCTGCCCGCCGCAGAGTATTGCGCGCCGCATGCCGCCACCAGGAACACCGGCCTGAGGGGAAACTCTTCCCCCGCCGCTTCAATGGGAGAGAGCCAGCGGCCCAGGTGGGGAATCAGCGAGGGAAACCTGCTTTCCACCAGCGCGACAACCGCGGGACAAAAGGGTGGGATGAGAGGGAGCGGCATTTTGCCCGAGCCTGCGAATGTACGCGCCTCGCGGCGAAGCGCCTGTTCCCATTCCTCCACCAGGCGTATGTCTGCGAAACCAGCGTCCTGGAGAGCGGCCAGGACGCGCGCGGGAGAGTCATTCACCGGGAATCCGGCAAGAAAGCCGCGCGGCAGCACGAGGACGGCGTCCGGGGGGACCGGGAGAAGTTCGGCACCAGATCCGCGGGGTGCCGCAGTCCGGCCCGTATGGGAGCTGCCCGTGTCGGCGCCGCCGATCCCGAACACCTCATCGCCGCA